>JAABVA010000909.1_pt1 | contig 33724 bp, 21 predicted proteins | sample 5560331 | NCBI WGS metagenome assembly JAABVA01 (sample SAMN12812661, study PRJNA571458) | rock metagenome | isolation source: Antarctica rocks | place: Antarctica: Victoria Land, Mt New Zealand sud | collected 2016-01-07 | reverse complement strand
ACACGGGTGAGTGTCGCAAACTCGCCCGAGGCCCCCCACATCGCCCCGGACCCATCCCAATCCAGCCAAAATACCCGGATCGCACAACCGCCCCCAACCAGACGAGAGCTATTTCAACAAGCTCTTAGCGGTACGGCATCGGCCGCATACACCTTCGTAAACAGAAGCTGTGTAAGAAAGGTGGAGGTGAGGAAGACGACGAAGATGCCGAGAAGTTTCCCTGCAAGCAAGGTGATGCCATAGCGGCGCCACTGTGCCTCTCGAAGGCGACTGCCTAGGCGGCTGAATTTCTGCGCGAACGATACCGTCGATCCTTGATACACTTTTCGGGCCATTCCGGGGAACTCCTTCTTTAGGCATGTTGTGCGCCGCGGAAGCGACGGTAAGGGCCAGCCGCACGAACGAAGACACGGCGGCGAGACGGCATGAGCGTCTATACGAAATAGGCCAGACTGCATCTTGCGGTTCCTGTACCGTACACCGCTCGCCACGCCGCCTCAAGCACCGAGTGGCTCTAAAACAAATATCTATTCGCCGCATCACATCCGCTTCTAGAGCCGACCTGTACGAGCCCAAAAGCGTGCTTGCCACGTCGTGATCACTTCAAAACCTGGAACCTGCATAAACTCGGCAAGGAGGCCTAGTCGGCCGCTGTCAACGGAAGCGCTGCCCTGCGCCGCGGCCGAGATAAGGCGACGTAAGACATCGGTTCTCACGACTGTATTCAGCATCGCGTATGGGCTTTTGTAATACGTCGGATCGAATCTGTTGATAAGGCCCTTTCTCGCTAGGTCCTCCCAGTACGGAATGCTATACACCAGATACACGCCATCTGCTTCGGCCAGCTTCCATCGGTAGCTTCTGGGCTTGCACGTTTACCTGCGTCAGATGGGGGGCGAAGTTGCACCGACATGAGGCCACATTTGAGAGGACGACCTATGACATCTGCCAATCGAAAGCAGTCCGCCTTTGTGAAGCCCACCCTGCTCACGTTGATGTTCCTTGCTTGGCCAGCTGTCTGTGCGAGGGCGCAGGAGCCAACACCTCCAACACCGCCGTCCCCCTCTGCGCCAGCAACCGTACCGACCAATCCCAGTGGCGCGGCCCCTGAGGCAGCTGCGGCCACCCCTCCCAGCGCCCCCACCTGGAGCGTTGGCCCTATCGAGTTCAGCGGTCTCGTTGACGGTTACTACAGCTATAACCTCAACACCCCAGCCACCAGGTCCGGTGGAAACCAGCTTCGCAACTTTGACTATGATGCGAACTCTTTCAGCCTGAATATGGCGAAGCTGACCATGTCGCACGACGCCGATCCGGTCGGCTTCCGCGTTGACCTCGGCTTCGGAAAGACATTCAATACAATTCTTGCGACCGAGCCGAACTTTACCCACCTCGAGCAGGCATTCGTAAGCTTCAAGCCGGCGAAGGCCAAAGGATTTGAAGCCGATTTTGGGGAATTTGTAACGTCGGCCGGCGCCGAAGTGATCGAGACTAAGGATAATTGGAACTATTCGCGATCTCTGCTCTTCTCAATTGCTATTCCGTACTACCATGTCGGCCTACGAACTTCTATGCCTATCACAAAATCATTCACCGGCGGCGTGCAGGTTGTCAACGGATGGAACAGCTTCTCCGATAACAACACCGGAAAGACGCTTGGCTTTACCGGCGTGTACGCGAAGCCTAAATACACCTTATCCGGAAACTTCTATACCGGTCCTGAAAACGCAGACACCAACAAGGGCTTCCGCAACCTATTAGATGGCACTTTGCTGTTGACACCCACCGCGAAGTTGAACGCCTACATCAACTACGATTACGTGCAGAATCGGAATGCGGTTCAGTTGACTCCTACCTCGTACGTCACGGGCAGCCTGGACCACATCTCGGGGGTTGCCTTTGCCGCACGCTACCAGGCGTCCGCAAAGGTCGCCTTTGCTGGCCGGGTTGAATATCTCGGCGATGGAACGGCGCCTGGATCGGCAATTGGATCCGGGGCTCATCAGAAGCTGAATGAATTTACGCTTACGGCCGAATACAAAAGTCCCGAGGGCATGTTAATCCGTACCGAGTACCGCCGCGACGGTGCGGATCAACCGTACTTCAACAAGGATGCCGCGAGCCTGGTGAAGGGACAATCGACCCTGGAAGTTGGGGTCGTTGCCTTCTTCGGTCCCAAGCGCTAACCAGCACGCACCTGATCTGGCTGCGGAACTCAGAACGAGGTCTCCAGCCCTGATTCCATCACAACGGGCCTGAACCGCCCTTCTGCCCCCGGGAGCCACCCGCTACAAGGAGTCGTATGCCAGAACCACTTCGCCATTTCCTGGAACTCTCCTATGAAGAGCTGGAAGACCTCAACCTCGCAGCCAAAGATCAGCGTCGCAGCGGCGCAGACGTCGGAAAAATTCAGGAAGAACGTCTGAGGTATCTCGCTGATATCAAGGGCATCAAAGCCGTGACCGTTGTCTTCAGCGATCTGGAAGGGCGCTTGCACATGCTCGACTACGATAAGAAGTTCCTGGTCGGCAGTTACGATAACCTTACGTTCGATGGTTCTTCCATTCGTGGCTTCACGGCGCAGCGCGAGAGCGATCTGCGGCTCGCCATTGACTGGTCCGCCTTCTACTGGGTACCTGCCGATATCTTCGGACCGGGCAAGATCCTGGTCTTCGGTGAAGTGATCGATAAGAACGGCGGGACCTACGCCGGTGATCTTCGCGGCGTACTCAAGGCGTTCGCGAAAGAACAGATGGAGAAGAACGGCTACACCTTGAACGCAGCCAATGAGATCGAGGGCTTCCTCTTCGAAGGCATCGACGCAGAGAGGACCTTCCACCAGACTGGAAGATTCGTGTACGTCAACCAGGGCGGCTATTATCATTCCCTGCCGGGCGACCCATTGCGCGAATTTATCGACAGGGCAGCAGAGGTGCAACGCGCGATGGGCTTCGAGAATGAGAAGGACCATCCGGAGGTGGCGCCTTCCCAGTTTGAAATCAATTACGCCTACGGCGAAGTAGTTTCCGCAGCCGATCAGATACAGCTCTATAAATTGATCTGCCGCCAGATCGCGACGCAGATGGAGATGACGGCCAGCTTCCTTCCGAAACCGGTGGTGGGTGTGAATGGCAGCGGAATGCATACCAACGTTTCGATGACGAAGGACAAGAAGAACATCTTCTGGGATCCGAACGGGCAGGAGAAGATCTCTGATACCGCGTGGCAGTTTGTCGATCGTATTCTGACGCATGGCAATGACATCTGTTTGCTGCTGAACCCGAGTGTGAACTCCTATCGGAGGCTCGATCCACACTTCGAAGCACCGAACCAGATCAAGGCCTCCGCAACCGATCGCGGCTCGATGGTCCGTATCCCCATCGGAAACGAGAAGTCGGCACGCGTGGAGGTCCGTTCGGTCGCTCCGGATGCAAATCCCTACACGGTCCTCTACTCCGTCTTCAAAAGCGGCCTGGATGGCGACGCATCGGAGATCAAGAACCTGCGCCAGGCAGAGCGGTATCTACCCGACAACATCTACTCGGCTCTGGAAAACTTCCGGGCGTCCGAGTGGACAACGAAGCTGTTGGGAGAAGATGTCAAGGGACGATATGCGGACCTGAAGCAGGCCTCCACAGACCGCTGCCCACGCCTCCTTGGCACGGTAGTGAAGCCGAGTGAAGTTCAATTCCATCACGAGGTCTACAACCAACTGCTTTGGGGCCAGTTCTAATCGTCGGGCACCAGGAAGTCACCTAGGCCTACGAAGATCTGAAGGATCTAGAAGGTTAGAGGTATAGGCCTCACGATTGTCTCCCTAGGCCGGCAACCTACGGCAGCAGAGCGGCTCTTGGTCCGGCGCGGAGTGCGCGAGCGCCGGGCATGACCTTCTCGGTCCGTCCCCCCTTCTGCACGCGAGACGCAACGCTGGTGACGTGATCGCGCAAGGTGCGCGCGAACTCCTGCTCACGGCTGAGCGACAGGAGATCCGCCGCATCTTTGAGGTGAGCCGTCATCAGTTGGGATGCCAGCTCCGCGTCGCGACCCTCGATGGCCGCGAGGATCGGCTTGTGAAACGCTACGGTGTGCTCCAGATCCACAAGCTGGGAGGTCACCATCATCATATTCAGCATGGCCCGGTGAATGGTGTGAAACAGCCTGCCCGTGAGCCGGTTTCCCGACGCCTGGAAGATGGCGCGATGGAATAGGAGGTCGGAGGCGACCAGCTTGACGCGGTCGCGTTCGCTGCTCTCCAGGTCGGTGATCGATTGCCGGAGCAGCGCAATGTCTGCTGAGTTGGCACGTTCGGCGGCTTTTCCCGCAAGCGCCGGCTCCATCATGAAACGTAACTCGGTCAACTCATGGACCGAAGTGTCGTCCAGCAAAAATAGGAACTCCATCGGTACCGCCAGGACCGATGACGCATCGCGGTTGAGGTAACTTCCATCACCGACTTTCTGCGTGATGACGCCCATAATCTCGAGAACTTTGAGCGCCTGTCGAAGGCTGGACCGCGCAACCTTGAAGTGAGTCGCCAACTCACGCTCAGGAGGCAGCTTCGTTCCGGGCACGAGCATGCCGTCGGAAAGCATCTGTTGAAAACGGAGGATCAGCAGATGAGTCACGTCCTCTTTGTGCGTGAGCGTATTGGCGGAGGAGCTCTGACGTGGCACTCGGCGCGAGTTCATAGCTTTATAGTGCTTCTACCCAGCTACGCTGTCAAAGGTCCTACCGAACTTAGACACCGTTGGTCGAAGCACACGCTTTTCATAAAACCTTCCACGCGAGGTTAGTCCCACCGGGATCTGAGTCTGCCAGTAATTCTTATCCGCCTGTTGACACCTCCGCAGGAAAGGTACTACCTTTGTCCGGCGTCGATTAATCCACATCACCCCAGCTTTTTCGCAGGAGATCTATGAGCGCCAAACCAGCCCCCCGAACGTTGAGACTGTACGTTGTTTTTACGCTGCTGTTCGGGTTCGGGGTCGCTGCAAAAGCGCAGGTAGAGCAGGGCCGCTTCGTGGGACGCATCACGGACCAATCGAGTTCTACCATCGTAGGAGCTTCCGTCAAGGTGACCAACACCGGGACCAACATCGTTCAGACCGCGATCACAAATCAAAGCGGAGAGTACGTCATTACTCCCGTCCAGGCAGGCGTTTATAACGTCAGTGTCACCGCCCCTGGCTTCGAGACCACGACCACCTCGAGTATCGAGGTGCAAGTCGGACAGATCGTTCGCGAAGACCTCAATCTGAAGATCGGAGCGTCGACCACGACCGTCGAAGTTACGACGACGCAGCCCCTGCTGACGACCGACTCCGCCACCGTCGGGCAGGTCATCACCAATCGCCAGCTGACGGAGTTGCCCCTCAATGGACGCGGCTTCTTTCGGCTCGCAGAGCTGACTCCCGGCGCAGCTCTGCTGCCGCCCACCGGCAACTCCCTCGCGATCCGGCCGGAGGTGGTCAACGGCAACACCATAAGCGGGATCCGCGGCAGCGCCATTTCGTTTCTGCTCGACGGTGTCGATGTCAGCGAGCAGCACCAGGGCGGTACCTTCATCCAAACCTCGATCGACGCGCTCCAGGAGTTTTCTGTTCAGCAAAGCCCATACTCCGCGGAGTACAACCGGGGTGGCGCCTTCTTCAACGCGACCACCAAGAGCGGAACCAACAACTTTCATGGCGGTCTCTTTGAGTTCATTCGCAACGACAAGCTGGATGCGCGCAACTTCTTCGCGCTCAGGCGACAGATCCTGAAACGTAACCAGTTCGGTGGCGATCTGGGCGGCCCGCTCTCCATCCCGCATCTCTACAGTGGCAAGGACAAGACGTTCTTTTTTATCGACTATGAAGGTCAGCGCCTGCGCCAGGGGCTCATCTTCAACAGCATCGTCGCCAGCGGCGCGCAGCGTTCCGGAAACTTCGGGACGAAGACCATCTTCGACCCACGCCTGACGACGACCTCGCCCAGCGGAGTCGTCACACGCGTGCCGTTCGCAAACAATACGATTCCGGTGGACCGGCTCTCGCCGCAGGCCCTGGCAATCCAGAAGTACTATCCAACGCCCAATACTTCGAGTGGCACCTTCAGCTACGCCCCCTCACAGGCGGTCGACTTTGACCAGTTCACGGCCCGCATCGACCACGCGATCAACTCGCACAATCGCCTGTTCGCGCGTTGGATTTACGTCAACAATCGCGAGGTCGATCCAAATGCCTCATCCACTCTGGGCACGGCGTCGCTGACGTCGAACGGCCAGGACATCGCGGTCGGGCTGGTGACAAACATCGGCGCCAACAAGGTTAACGACGCGCGTGTCCACTACCTTCCTAGCCACGTGCGCCTTTCGGCCTTTCTCCAGGGACCTGACTTCAATGCGCAGATCGGCGTCAATGGCTTCACCCCCCAACTTCGGCCCGGCACCGGTGGCTCCTTCCCCGACTACGCGTTCAGCGGGTATACCTCGCTCCAGGGCTCGGCCTTCGATCAGAGACCCAAGTCGCAGGATCGCAAAGCCATAGAAGGAACGGAGAACTTCACGCTTCTCAAGGGCCGGCACTCGCTCAGGTTCGGCACCCTGATCCGCTACTACCAGTGGCTCGGATACGATAGCCAGACCTATGCGGGCCAGTTCAACTTCAATGGCAACGCCTCGGGCGATGCCTATGCCGACTTCCTGCTTGGCTACCCTTCCGCCGTCACCCGTGCCTATCCGGCGGACAACTTCGGTGGTCAACAGACGTACTACCAGGTCTTCGCGCAGGATGACATTCGCGTGAACGATAAGCTGACCCTGAACGTCGGCCTGCGATACGAGTACTCCCCCTGGTTGAACGGCTATAAGGGTCAGGAGGGCACCTTCGATCCCACCCAGTCAAAGCCGGTGATCGTATCCGGCAACGGACCTGTCCCGGACCTCACCTCACAACAGGCTGCCCCGGCAGCGTACCGATTCTTCGAAAAGTATATCCAGACCAGCAGCCAGGCCCACTTGCCCGACAACCTCACCTACACGGATAAGACACAGTTCGGACCGCGCATCGGTGTCGCCTACAGCATTAACAGCAGGACCGTCCTCCGCACCGGCTTTGGCATGTTCTATGAGCCTGAGGGCACCAGCGGACGCGTCAATCTGAACTCGCTTCCATTTCGCCTCTCCGAGAATGTTAACCAGACCCAGAACGTCGTTCCGACACGCACGCTCGCCGACTTCTTCCTGGGAACACCTCTCGGCTCGGCACTCGCGAACCCACAGCTTTCGCCCACCTACACGCACCTGAAGATCGGGTACAACGAGCACTACAGCTTGAGTCTTCAGCGTCAGATCTCCAGCAAGACCGTTGCCGATATCGCATACGTCGGCAACCATGGCGTTCATCTCCAGAGTTCGGACGATTTCAACGACCCATCACCCGGTCCGGGAGCGATCCAGCCGCGCCGCCCATACCAGCCATTCAGCACCATCAACTTCCAGGCGCAGGATCTCTCGACGAACTACAATTCGCTCCAGGCAAAGGTGGAGCACCGCGCCGGGAACGGCTTCAGCGGGCTGATCGCTTACACCTACTCCAAGTTTCTCCAGTTCAACCAGGCTCCCGCGCTGGGAGGGAACCTTGGTTATGAGTACGCCCTCTCCCCCTTCGACACGCCGCACAACCTCGCCCTTAGCGGAACCTACGAGCTTCCGTTCGGCAGGGGCCGGCAGTTTCTCGGCGGCATCAATCACGTCGCAGATGCGGCGATTGGCGGTTGGCAGCTGCAGTCCATCGTGGTCGTACGCAGCGGTACACCCTACACGCCCGTTGTATCGAGCGACCGCGCCAACACCGGCGTTGGCGGCCAGAGACCGAACCTGAACCCCGCAGGCGCTAACCCCAGTTTCCACCGCTCGCTCAACACGTGGTTTGACAAGAGCGCATACGCCGTCGCACCCATCTATACCTATGGCCAGGTGCGCGCGAATACGTTGCGCTCCGATCTGTTCCGGCAATACGACGCATCGATCTTCAAGAACTTCGCCCTTCCAAGAGAGAGCGTCCTCTCCTTCCGAGCGGAGTTTTTCAATATCTCGAACACGACCAGCTTCAGCGCGCCCAACGCCACGATCGACGCATCTGCGGGCGGACAGGTCACAAGCACGTCCGTGCCCTCGCGCGACATTCAGTTCGCACTCAAGTACAACTTCTAGCAACGGGAGAGAGTTTCGAGTGAAGACGATTTCGAAAAGTCTGGGTGGTGTAGGGGTATGTCTTTTTGGATTCAGCCTAGGCGCGGTTGTCTCTGCGGCAGCGCAGGGCACGGTGCCGGAAGCTCCGCCGGTATCCTCGCAGCCAGCGGTGTCGATTCAGGTGGATCTCGCAAAAATTATCGCACCCTATAAACCGATCTACAGCTGGTTCGGCTATGACGAGGCGAACTACACCACCATGCGGCATGGGACGGAGCTCCTCAAGGAGCTGCACGATCTCAGCCCCGTGCCCGTCTACATCCGCGCTCATCATCTGCTCACGTCGGGCGATGGAAAGGCGGAGTTGAAGTTCAGCTCGACCAACGTCTACACGGAAGATGCCAATGGAAAGCCCGTCTATGACTTCAAGATCTTTGATGGCATCTTCGACGCGTACAAAGCCGCCGGTGTGCGGCCGATGGTCGAGCTCGGCTTCATGCCAAAGGATCTTGCGGCCGACCTTCCGGACCGCCGTGAGCCGTACCAGGTCCACTATCCGAAGTCCGCCATCTCCGGCAAATCAAACAATCCGCCCAAGGATTACATCCGTTGGGGAGAACTCTGCCGAGTCGTTACCGCGCACCTTGTCGAACGCTATGGCCGGGATGCGGTTCTGGGCTGGTACTTCGAGGTCTGGAACGAGCCCGACATCGACTACTGGCATGCAGCACCGGAGGAGTACTGGAAGCTGTACGACTTCGCCGTGGCGGGCGTCCGCTCCGCGCTTCCGGGCGCACGGGTCGGCGGCCCGGCCACGACCAGCCCACGCAGTCCCAAAGCGAACCTCTTCCTCAAGGACTTTCTCGAACATGTGAACTCCGGCAAGAGCGCCGCCGATGGCAAATCGCTCCCGATCGACTTCATCTCTTTTCACGCGAAGGGGCAGCCGACGATTCGCGAGGGCAAGGTCACCATGGGCATCCAGAACGAACTCAAGGACGCCGATGCGGGCTTCGCTCTGATCGCAAGCTTTCCGCGCTTCAAGAGCCTCCCGATCATCATCAGCGAGGCCGATCCCGAGGGTTGCGCCGCCTGTTCCTCCAAAGTTAACCCGGCTAACAACTATCGCAACGGCACGCTGTACCCGGCCTATACTGCGGCGGCCTTCAAAGGTCTGTTTGAACTGCAGGACCGGCACAACGTGAACCTCCTCTCGATGCTGAGCTGGTCCTTCGAATTTGAGGACAAGGACTACTTCGAGGGCTTCCGATCGCTGGCAACCAACGGAATAGACAAGCCGGTCCTCAACGTCTTCCGGATGTTCGCCTTGATGGCAGGGAATCGCGTCAGCACATCCAGCACGGGGCAGGTACCGCTCGACACGATGATCGACACCGGCGTGCGCCAGACGCCGGACGTAGACGCGCTTGCCACCAAAGGCGATCGCGAGGCCGCCGTGCTCGTCTGGAACTATCACGATGTCGACGGTCCAGCCGAAGCCGTTCCGACCTCGGTCGTGATGGGCGGAATACCCTCTGGCGTGCGTCGTGTTCTTCTGGAACACTTTCGGCTCGACGAGACCCACAGCAACGCGTACACAGTCTGGAAGGGAATGGGATCTCCCCAGCATCCGACCACCGAGCAGTACGTCACCTTGCGGGCCGCCGGTCAGCTGCAAACCCTTACGTCTCCCGAGTGGCTCGACGTCACCAACGGCCAAGTGGTTGTGTCCACGCAGATGCCCCGTCAAGGCACGTCCCTGCTGCACCTGAGGTGGTAAGGGAGAGGCATGAGTGCACTGGCGGCGGGCAGATCCATCAGTACGAGCAGCACGTCGGGGTCCGGTCTCCCGATGCGCTGGTATGCCGTCGCTCTGGTCACTGTCGCCATTGCGATCAGCTACTTCGACCGGCAGACGCTTCCCGTCGCGATCTCCGCGATCCAGCACAATATCCCCATCTCGAATCAGCAGTTCTCCTACCTCCAAACAGCCTTTCTGCTTCCCTATGCGGTTCTCTATGCGGTGGGGGGACGTCTGCTCGATCGTCTGGGCACGCGGAGGGGCTTTCTGCTCATCATGCTGTGGTGGTCGGTGGCCTGTGCTCTCCATGGCCTTGCCTCCGGCTTCCTGTTTCTGCTGGCTGCGCGCTTTCTTTTGGGCATGGGCGAAGGCGGCGCCTTTCCCGGAGCGGTCCGCGTCGTGGCGGAGTGGATCGCACCCGAGCAAAGGTCAACCGCGGTTGGCATCATCAACGCCGGCACGGCCTTGGGCTCCGTGCTGGCGCCGCCGCTGATCGGGCTCATCCTGCTTCGCTCCGGTTGGCGTGCAGTCTTCTTCGGGGCCGGTGCTGTCGGCCTTGCATGGGTTGTCTGGTGGATGTTGAGCTATCGCAGCAACACGTTGACTCTCTCGCACGATACGATCGATACGCGCCTGCTTGGATATCAGCTCCCATTCCGTGAGGTGATCTCGATGCACAGTGTCCAGGCACTCGTGTTCGCAAAGTTCATGAGCGACTCGGCCTGGTATTTTCTTCTCTTCTGGCTTCCCAAGTATCTCTACGACGCGCGCGGCTTCGATATCAAACACGTCAGCTACTATGCCTGGATCCCGTATGCGGCATCCGGTGTGGGCAGCTTTCTCGGCGGCTGGTTCTCCTCGCGTCTGCTGCGCCGCGGACGTTCGCTTGACCTCGCGCGCAAGCTCGCACTCGGCCTGAGCGCGGCGTTTATGCCCGTTGTAATGTTTGTTCCTCTTGTCCCCGTTCATCTCGCCATCCTTCTGTTTAGCATCGCGTTCTTCTTTCAGCAGTCATGGTCGGGGCTTATTATGACGGTACCTGCCGACATCTTTCCGCTCTCGGCAGTCGGCACTGTATCGGGTCTGGTGGGCTTTGGTGGAGCGATCGGCGGGGCTATCTTTGGCATGGTCGCCGGCTATCTGCTTGGACACGGCTTCGGCTATGGCACGCTGTTTGTCCTGACCGGAACCTTTCACCTCATCGGCTTCGCTGCCATCCTGCTCTTTGCCCGCAGGATCGAACCGCTCACAACCCGCACACTCCAGAGGAGGGAGAGCACCCCATGAAGATCACCGAAGTGCGCACCCGCGTCGTGCAATGGGAAGGCAAGACCGTTCCCTTGCCCGCTCACTTTTGCACCAACCCGATGGACCTGGTCAACTTCGGCGAAGCCTCAATGAGCAACTTCGCATTCCATGGGTGGGTGCTGGTTGAGATCTTCACGGACTCGGGCCACGTCGGCCTTGGCAATGCGGCGCTGGCCCCGCTGGTGACCAAGTCGCTCATCGACACCTACCTCGCGCCTCTGCTCCTCGGCGCCGATCCCTGGGACACCGAGTTCCTCTGGCAACAGATGTACCGCAGGACCCTGGCCTTCGGTCGAAAGGGCGTCGCCATGACGGCCATCTCCGCTGTCGATATCGCGCTTTGGGACATCCTCGGCAAGAGTGCCAAACAGCCCGTCTACCGGCTTCTTGGTGGGCGTACCAAAGACAAGATCCCCGTCTACGCCAGCCGTCTCTACTCCATGCCGCTCGAGGATCTGCGGGTCGAAGCGGAGAAGTATAGAAACGAAGGCTACCAGGCCATGAAGCTGCGATTCGGTTGGGGGCCCATCGACGGCGCTGCAGGGATGCAGAAGAACCTCGACCTCGTCCGGACCGTCCGCGAGGTGATCGGCGACGGTATTGATCTAATGACCGATGCCTACATGGGATGGACGCTGGACTACGCCAAGCGCATGCTTCCGCTGCTCGAGCCCTTTCATCTCCGCTGGCTCGAAGAACCAGTCATCCCCGACGATATCCGCGGATACGCAGCGCTCAAGAAATATGGCAGCCTCCCCATCGCCGGCGGCGAGCACGAGTTCACGATCTTCGGCTTCCGTGAACTGCTCGAAGCCGACGCGCTCGACTACATCCAGTTCGACACCAATCGCGTCGGCGGCATCAGCCAGGCGCGTAAAATCTGCGCATTGGCCGAATCGTTTCAGATTCCCGTCGTTCCGCACGCCGGCCAGATGCACAACTATCACGTTGTCATGGCGAGCCTCAACTCGCCAATCGCGGAGTTCTTTCCCCAGGTGGATGTGGAAGTCGGCAACGAGCTGTTCTGGTACATCTTCGATGGTGAGCCAGTTCCCACGAATGGCTACATCAACCTCGATGACAGCGTTCCCGGCCTGGGCCTTTCCGTGAACGAAGAGTCGCTGAAGCGTTTCAGGGTGATTGAATGACAGCCCGACCCGTGCACCTCGTCCAACTTCACCGAAGCGGCGCCGCCGGGCACGAACGCTGCGTCGCGCTCGTGAACGAACCGCATCTGCTCTGCCTCTTAGGCGTACGGTCCGTGTATGAACTCGCGCAGCGCTGCCTCAACCAAGGGCAGCCGATGGCCGAACTCGCTCGCTCCCTCCCTTCAGGAACGTCGCTCCTCTACGACGAGGTCTGGGCTGGGAGCAGGGAAGGGACCAGCTCCTCGTGGCATCTGCTCCCCCCTGTCGATGTACCCGGCGCTCCCTCTCGGATGCTCATCGCCGGCACCGGTCTTACTCACCTCGGCAGCGCCCGCCAGCGTCAGGCCATGCACCTCAACGATGAGGCGAAGCAGGCGGAGGCGCAGGTCACCATCACCGACAGCATGCGCATGTTTGAGTGGGGCGTACAGGGCGGACGCCCGGCCGAAGGCGACGCGGGCATCGCTCCGGAGTGGTTCTACAAGGGGGACGGATCGATCCTGCGCGCTCCCTTTGAACCGCTCGAGATCCCCTCGCACGCCGAGGACGGAGGAGAGGAGGCCGAGATCGCCGGTATCTACATCATCTCCGCCGACGGCACGCCGTATCGCATCGGGATGTGCAATGGGAACGAGTTTGCCGATCACAAGTTTGAGAAGCGAAACTATCTCAACCTGGCCGGATCCAAGCTGCGCCAGTGCTCGCTGGGTCCGGAGCTCGTTGTCGGCGCAACCTTCGCGGACGTACACGGAGAGGTTCGCATCGAACGAGATGGGGAACAACTTTGGCGGAAGCCAATCGCCAGCGGTGAAACCAACATGGCTCACTCCCTTGGCAACCTCGAGCACCATCATTTCAAATTCGCGGGCCACCGGCAGCCTGGTGCGGTTCACGTGCACTTCTTCGGTGCCGACGCGCTCTCGTTCGGCGAAGGCATCGTGCTTAAGGAGGGCGATGTTGCCGAAGTGCGTTTCGAGGGCTTCGGCCGGCCCTTGCGAAATCCGATTCACGAGGCCGCCCGGTCCAACCGGTCAGTCACTGTACGATCGCTGGCCTGACACTCAGACAGGAGAAACAGTATGGCGAAGCAATCGGTAGCTCTGCTCGGCCTCGGCACCATGGGCGCTGGCATGGCGGGGAACCTGCTCAAGGCGGGCTTCCCGCTCACCGTCTACAACCGCACGGCCGCCAAGGCGAAGCCGTTCTCCGATGCCGGAGCGCGCGTTGCTCAAACGCCATCGAAAGCGGCGGCCGGGGCGGACGTCATCCTCTCCATGCTTGCCGACGACGCCGCCAGCCGCGAAGCGTGGATGGGCCGCGACGGAGCGCTCACCGCGGCAGGTCCGACGTCCGTGCTGATCGAATGCAGCACCTTGAGCCCGGGCTGGGTACTCGAACTCGGCACCGCCGCTCAGGCGGCAGGGCACCCTCTACTCGATGCGCCCGTCACCGGAAGCCGTGTGCAGGCCGCCTCCGGCCAGCTCTCCTTCCTTGTGGGCGGATCGGAGGAGGCACTCGCCACTGCCCGGCCAGTTCTCCAGGCGATGAGCAAAGAGATCCTCCACGTCGGTCCGCCTGGTAGCGGAGCCCGCTTGAAGCTGGTGAACAACTTCCTCTGTGGCGTGCAAGCCGCCTCGTTCGCGGAGGCGATCGCCTGGCTGGAGCGGTCCGGCATGGATCGCGATCTGGTCATTCGCTTCCTCAAGGGAGCCGCGCCCGGCAGCCCCCTCTTCTCCGGCCTCTCCGATCGCATGACCAGTCGCGACTACACCGTCAACTTTCTGCTCAGGTTGATGAACAAAGATCTCCAGTACGCACACGCCGCAGCCTCCGAGACCGGCATCGACCTGACCACGGCGGCCAACGCCCAGGAACTTTTCGAGCGAGCGATTCAGCAAGGCCACGCCGAACAGGACATGGCCGCTGTCATTGAACCTCTGCGCAAGGCGTAGACCCGAACCACCCATAGAGCACACAGGAGCAAGCCATGGCAGCACAGATTCTTGTAGGGGGCGAGTGGATTGACGCCGTCTCCAACGCCGAGTTCACGGCAGCAAACCCGTCTACCGGCGAGCAGCTTCCCGAGATCTTTCCGATCAGCAGCTGGGACGACTGCGACCGCGCACTGGATGCTGCCGTGGCTGCCGCGCGAGCTCTCCGCGCGGTCTCTGCGGAGGCGCGCGCAGCGTTTCTGGAGGGTTATGCTGCAGCCATCGAGGCGGACGCCGATCGGCTTGTCGCAACAGCACACGCCGAGACGGGTCTTGCCGTGAAGCCGCGTCTTTCGGATGTCGAACTCCCCCGCACGACCACCCAACTGCGGCAGGCCGCGGCGGCCGCGCGTGAGGGCTCCTGGCAAGCGGCCGTGCTCGACACCAAAGCCAACATTCGCTCGCATTTCGCACCCATAGGTCCAGTCGTCGTCTTTGGTCCCAACAACTTCCCCTTCGCCTTCAACGGCATCTCCGGAGGGGACTTCGCCGCCGCCATCGCGGTCGGCTGTCCTGTCCTGGCCAAGGCACACCCGTTGCACCCCGCAACCAGCCGCCTTCTGGCCGCCTGCGCGCATCGAGCGCTGAAGCGCAGCGAACTCCCTCCCGGCACGGCCCAGATGCTCTACAACGTCTCCAACGAGGACGGCCTTCGCCTGGTCGCGGACTCGCGCGTCGGTGCCAGCTCGTTCACGGGAAGCCGTTCCGGTGGGCTTCGCTTGAAGGCAGCCGCCGATGCCGCGGGCAAGCCCATGTACCTCGAAATGTCCAGCCTCAACCCTGTTGTGCTGCTTCCCGGAGCGCTCACCGAGCGTTGGGACCTCCTTGCCACGGAGCTTGCGGACAGCTGCCTCGCCGCCGCCGGCCAGTTCTGCACCAGCCCCAACCTCATCCTCGCTCTGGCGGGCGAGTCGGCGGAAAGACTCACGTCCAGGCTCGCCGAAACTCTGGCGGCGCGTCCGAGCGCAGCTCTGCTCTCGCACGGCGGCGTCCAAGCCCTCGACGCCGGCGTACGCTCGCTGATCCAGGCCGGGGCCGAGGTCGTAACCGGAGCCTCCATCGCGCCCGGGGATGGCTTCCGTTACCGGAACACCCTTCTCCGCGTCTCCGCGCAGGGCTTCCTCGCCCAGTCGGAGCCCCTGCAGCGCGAGGCCTTCGGCAACGCAACAACGCTGATTCTTGCGCGTGATCTCGCCGAGTTGGTCCAGGTAGTTGAGAGACTCGAAGGGAATTTAACCGGGTCGATTCACTCCGCAACCACAGGCGCCGATGACGCAATCTACACCGCCGTTGCCGAAGCCCTCCGCCCCCGCGTTGGCCGCCTGCTCAACGACAAAATGCCCACTGGCGTCGCCCTCTCTCCCGCGATGAACCATGGCGGCCCTTTTCCTTCCACCTCGCATCCGGGGTTCACCTCTGTCGGCATCCCGCGCTCGCTGCAGCGCTTCGGCGCGCTGCAGTGTTATGACAACGTCCGCGAAGATCGCCTTCCTCCAGTTCTCCGCGACAGAGGTCCGGCCGGCATGTGGCGCTCTATCGACGGCAGCTGGGTGCGCGGCTGAATCTCAACGCTGTGCAGCACCCAGCAGAAAGAAAGGTTGAGCATGAGATCACGATCGGTATCGCTGGCGCTTGCCGGAGCCATTTGCCTGACTCTCCCTGGCTCTGCCCAGACTCAGCCGCCCGTCTACCTTGACCCGGGTAAGCCAATCGAGGCGCGCATTCAGGACCTCATCGGCCGCCTCACGCTGGAGGAGAAGGCAGCACAGCTCAACCATCTCAACACCGGGATCCCGCGGCTAAACGTGCCCATGTGGGGCGGCTGGAACCAGACGCTCCACGGAGTCTGGTCCAAGCAGCCGACCACACTCTTTCCAGCCGCGATCGCGATGGGCGCGACCTGGGATCCCGAGCTCGTGCACACCATCACCAGCGCCATGGGCGACGAGGCGCGAGCTCTCTACAACGCGAAAGCGGATGGCCCTCGATCCAGGCATGGCCTCGTCTACCGTTCTCCCGTCATCAACATCAGTCGCGACCCGCGCTGGGGGCGCATCCAGGAGGTGTTCAGCGAGGATTCTTGGCTCACCTCGCGCATGGCCGTAGCCTATGTCCGCGGCTTGCAGGGCGACGATGTCAGCCATCTCAAACTCGCCGCTACCGTGAAGCACTTCGCGGTCAACAACGTCGAGACCGGTCGACAGCACCTATCAGCCGATGTGGACGAGCGTAATTTGATGGAGTATTGGCTGCCTCACTGGAAGGCTGCCATCACCGAGGCTCATGCGCAGTCCGTGATGAGCTCCTACAACGCCATCAATGGAACGCCGGATGCCATCAACCACGTCCTGCTTACCGATATTCTGCGCACGCAATGGGGCTTCGACGGCTTCGTCACCGATGATCTCGGCGCCGTCGCCCTGCTCTCGGGAAGCCGGCCCAACCAGACCGAGGTAGGGCAGCGCGCCACGGAAGATCCTGTGGAAGCGACGGCGCTGGCAATCAAAGCCGGCAACGACTCCGACGATACCGAGTTCCAAACGAACATTCCGCTTGCCGTGAAACGCGGCCTGCTCACCGTCGCGGAGGTCGACCGCGCGCTCACTCGCGTGCTCCGGGTCGGATTTCGGCTGGGAGCCTTCGATCCAGTCGAAGGCAATCCCTACAGCCGGATTCCGATGTCGGTCGTACGGTCTCCCGAACACCTGGCTCTGGCGCTCAAGACAGCGCAGGAATCGATCACGTTGCTCAGCAACCGCAACAACTTTCTCCCACTCAAGCGGCAACAGGTGCACTCGATCGCGGTCATCGGCCCAGCCGGGGACACCGACTACGAGACCGGCAACTACTACGGCACGCCAGCGCGGAAGATCGGACTCGTCCAGGGGCTGCGCGATCTTCTTGGGCCGGAGATCCGCGTGCCATATGAGAAGGGCGCCGGCTTCGTCGACGCGGCCGATCCCGCTGCCATCACTCGAGCCGCGGAGCTTGCCCGCCATTCCGACTTTGCCATCCTTTGCCTCGGAACCGATCTTCACGTCGAAGCGGAAGGCCGCGATCGCCGCGATCTCAATCTTCCCGGCGCGCAGCAGCAGCTCCTTGAAGCCGTATTCGCCGCCAACCCACGCACTGTGCTCGTTCTGATGAACGCCGGCCCCCTTGCCGTCACATGGGCTCACGATCACCTGCCTGCCATCCTCGAAGCCTGGTATCCGGGGGAAGCTGGAGGCACCGCAATCGCTCGCGCCCTCTTCGGAGACGACAATCCAGGCGGCCACCTCCCCTATACTGTCTACGCTTCGCTCGACGGCGTCCCTCCGCAAAATGAATACGATGTGTCGAAGGGCTACACGTACCTGTATTTCAAGGGAATCCCTCTGTATCCCTTCGGCCACGGTCTCAGCTACACACGCTTCGAGTACAGCGGCCTTAAGCTCTCGAGCGCTTCGACCGGGGCAGCCGGACGCGTCGACGTCTCTTTCGATATCAAGAATGTCGGCGACCGGCCCGGCTCCGACGTCGCCCAGCTCTACACTCATCAGCGCCAGTCGGCGGTCGTTCAACCGATCAAGAGCCTCCGTAGCTTTCAGCGCGTCGATCTCCGCCCCGGAGAGACCCGGCGCGTCCATTTCACGCTTCCCATCTCGCAACTGGGCTCTTATGAAGTTCGCCTCCACCGGTTCCAGGTCGAGCGGGGCACCTTTGACCTCCTCGTGGGAGCTTCCTCGAGCGACATCCGGCTCCGAAGTTCAATCACCGTCTCTCCCGAACGTTGAGCCATCCGCCTATGGGAATTCAACCGCGGAGCACGACCGCACTCATTCCTGGAACCTGTAGATCAGCCCTGTTCACACTTTCGGTCACTTTCGCGCTCCAGCGCCCGCCGCTGTCAACCGCAGCCCCTGCGAACGTCACCTCCGTCCTGCTGCTGCCTGAAGGAGCAGACAACCGCATCGCAGAAGGCTGCGCCATTCCCATCTCGGCAACGGAGACGTGCGTATCGCGGTCGCCCCGATTGATGATCACCACGGATCGCATGTTGCCCGCGGTGCCGAGCGCGTAAGCGGTAATGTCCTGGGCGGCCTCAGGCACCTGCACCTCCCTGACTTCCTTGCAGTCCCGTCTCGCTACTGCAAAGGCCAGCATGCCGTAATAGGACGCGCCAGCACTGTTGACGCCCTTCCCATCATCCTGAATCGGGGAGTAGGAACTGATAAAGCCCAGTTGATTGACCCCGGTCTCGATGTTGACCCCCGCGCATCCGTACTCGGCGAGCAAGAGAAGAAAATCCAGCGTCCACAATGTACCCGTAAAGGTGTCGCTCACGCCAGGTCGCCCCCCGCCAAAGAAGGAGTTCGTCTCGCATATGCGCCACGGAATGCCGCTCTGCTCTGACGCTCTACGCAAACGCAGGAGACTCTCCCTCAACGTTGGATCCGCATGCAGCAGTTGGTCGGCTGTGCCTTGCTTCTGCCCACCGCGGTAATAATGCGTCGTCAGCAGTTGCACATCGCCCCGTGCGTCCGCTGCCATACGTTCAACCCACTCCACGGACGAAGCTGTATCGGGAGCAGCGAAGCGAGCCCCCGGCACGGCTTTGAGAATGGCGGCGTGCCACTCCGCGTACTCCTTCCGGTAGGTCTCATACGCATAGGGCGGATTTCGAAAGGGCTTATCGCCCCGGCCGTAGTTCTCGACCTCATTGCCAAGTTCAAAAGCCAGCAGCCGCGGTCCCAGAGCGGCAGCGACCGCACCAGCTTCCCCCACCGCGTCATCGACGCTTCCCTGGGCGAAGTTCAAGCTCCAGATAGCGGTCCATCCAACCTCCCGCAGAAATCCGTCCATCTGCTGGAGGCACGCGCGCGTGATGACAGTGTTCTTTGGTTCAGCCTTAATCGTTCCACCAGCCTCGTATCGGGTGTAGTCCGCAACGATGCCGCCGGCGCGAAGCACGCCCTCAGGCCCGAGCGCCTTTGCAAGTTGCACATACCGATCGTTAGTTGCGCTGAGCAGACCCAGACGCGCGACCGAGGACATCTCATAGCCCAGACCGATGAAGTTGCCCGGCAGAGGTACAGGTCCTGCTTTGCCAAGCCGCAGCGGCTGCACTGCTTCCGCAGCCGCAAAGCTCCGAGCGCCTGGCGTAAGCGCCAGGCCGGCGCAGACCTTCAACCCATCTCCGAATAGCCTGCGGCGAGTCAGCATGTTTTCCCCTTGTCACCAGGATCACTTCCCCGATACCCAACGTCGATCAGAACAGCCTTCTGACTTTGAGGCTAGACCAGACCCATCAGCTCAGGCAGTGCTTTCAGCAGCTGGGATCCAGACCTGCATCGCCGCCGGTTCGCGGTTGGCCCAAGCGTAGTAGGGAATAAGACGAAGCGAGGCCTCTGCTGCAGCGGTTCGGCCCGCAACTGCCGCACCGTAGAGTGCACCGGCTGCTGGTGCGCCCGAAAGCCGGCCGGCATGCTCCAGAACCATAACGCCGTCCAGAAGTGCAGGGTCAAAATGAGCCGTCGTCTTCCCCGTAAGGTGAGCTGAGTAAAGATCGAGGTCTGTCGTCCCCTGCGAAGCTCCTCCCGTATTCGCGTTGCCGGATGCCGTCGCAGTCTGATTGAGACGTTCCATGCAGTAGACCAGAGGTCCGCGCTCGAGGGCCACGCGGCCAGTATCGTCCGCGACCGCCGGATTCGCTTTGATCACTCTCGGTTGCATGTCGAAGGCGAGTTCGATCGTGTCTTGACCCGTCCACCTCCGTCGCATTGCCAAGTACTGCCCGGGACTTACATTCTGTATGGGCTTGCCGTTTACCGTGACGCTGTTCTTGCCCGACCAGGCCGGAATCCGTACGAAGACGGTGAACTCCTCTGGCTTCGCAGGCTTTATCGCGAGGCGAACGTTGCCGTCCCACGGATAATTCGTGGTCTGCTCGATCTCCAACGGTGTCCCGCTCTCAAGATGCCAGCGCAGCTGGGAGTTGTCGTAGAGGTGAACGTAAACGCCCTCCTTCGACGTGCTGTAGAGGTATCCGGGCAAGGAGGCCAGCGTTCGCTCGATATTTGGCGGGCAGCAGGTAGTGTCGTACCAGGGATTGCGGATCTTGTCGCCGGTCGCAGGATCAAAGGCGAGCGGGTTGCGATAGCAGTAGAGCCGCCCGTCAAGCGACATACCCGAGTTGATGCCGTTGTAGAGCGCGCGCTCCATGACATCGGTAAAGCGAGCCTCGCCGGTCGCGTTGAGCATGCGCCAGTTCCACATCATGTTGCCGATCGCGGCGCAACTTTCGCCATAGGCGCGCGCATTGGGGAGCTCGTAGGCATTGCCGAAAGCCTCACCCTCGCTCCGCGCGCCGACGCCTCCGGTGATGTAGATCTGGTGCTCCGAAAGATCGGACCAGAGCGCGTTGAGAGTCTTCAGGTATGCCGGGTCTCCGGTTTCGAGGTAGTAATCCGTTGCCCCGCAGCAGGCGTACATCGCCCGAACCGCATGCCCTTCAAGTTTCGTGCGTGAGGTGAAGGGTATGCCGCAGTACATGTAAACGATCTGCGACTCCTTGAGCGGGATCCGCGGATCGCCATGAAGGATGTAGCCGGCAAGATCGAGGTAGCGGCGCTGTCCCGTGGTCCGGTACAGCTCGATCAGTGACATCTCGATCTCGGGGTGGCCCGCGACGATTCCTTTCTGGTTTGGGCCGGGACCATAGTTCGGGATCAGAAAGTCGTCGACGAATCGAGCGCCCGCATGGAGCAGCGTCGGATCTCCGGTAGCGCGATAAACAGCAATCGCACCTTGAAGGAGATGCCCGATACAGTAGAGTTCATGCCCGACCTCCTGGCTATGCGGAAGCATGCGCTGCGATCGGCGGTCGTCGACATAATAGGTATTGAGATATCCGGAGGGCTCCTGCGCGGCGACGACCGTCTTGGTCCAGTCGCTGAGCGTCTGCCGCAGCGCAGGGTCATCCTGGGACTGCAGCACAAAGGCAGCCGCCTCCATCCACTTGTAGATGTCAGAGTCGGAGTAGAGGGGCCCGCGCTGCTGGGCAGACGATCGGCCTTCGACACGGAGGAAGTTGTCGATGCGTCCGTGATCCAGCAGCTCCTGGCGCATGCTGGGAAGGCTCGACTGCACGTTTGTCACGCGCCGTCGCGACCAGAAGCCTGACCGGATCGTGACGGCACTGACGGGAACGCTTCGCAGTTTGCTGTGGGGAGACTTTCGGAGGTGAAGCACACCCTGGCTCTTCCAGTCAGGATCAAGCGGCACCGGATCGGATCCGGCGGCAAGCCCGGGAAGGACGCTGGATGACGCGCTAAGCTTCTGAGTCGCAACGAGGCCGGCTGCGGCGGCGGAGGTGAGAAAGCTGCGTCGGGTACGAAAAGAACTCATTCGGAGGCTCTCCAGTCGTTGTACAGCTCGTGATCATCAGGCATGTGAGATACGCGCTTCTAACCCTGACCAGGGCGCCAAAAAATAGGCGAACCATTCTTTTCCGCTGATCTACACTACGTAGGTCGAAACGTTTCGAGAAGTCTTCTATTCGTTGCCGCTTACGAAAGGTACTCCATCAGAGGCGACATGATCAAATATCCCGGGACACGGCATAGGACCATTGGGAACAAGGGCAGGCGAAACACCAGGAGATCTCCATGTTTGCATTTGCAACGGCGATGAGCCGCCGGCAGTTTCTTCGCTCCACGGCGATGTCTGCCGGTGCCGCTGTGTGTGGTGGCGGAGCGCATCCTCTCTTGGCCGGAACAGCCGGTTCATCAGGCGGAAAGGCCCTCGGGGAGTTCGGCTACGGGGATGTATCGTTTGAGCCGGGTGTTGAGGAGACACAGCTGCGCGAAACCCATGCCGTGCTCATGGGATTGAGTGATGATGTGCTGCTGAAGCCCTTTCGGGTGCGTGCCGGCGTGACGGCGCCGGGTGCCGATCTCGGCGGATGGTATGACGCGTACGCGTACGCTCCGGGTCACACGTTCGGGCAATGGATGTCAGCTCTCTCCCGCTTCTACGCCATCACCGGGGACGAGGCGACACGCGCAAAGGTCGAGCGTATGGTGCGGGGCTATGCGGCGGTTCCAGATACGTCCGGAAGCTTCTTCGAAAACAATCGATTCCCGGCCTATACGCTCGAAAAACTGAACTGCGGGTTCATCGATGCGCACTCGTTTGCCAGAAACGGGCAGGCGCTGGACGTGCTGCGCGCCCTTACAACCGCGGCTCTTCCCCATCTTCCGGAGAAAGCACTGTCGAGGACCGAGCAACAGGCCCGGCCGCACAAAGACCTCACCTACACCTACGACGAGGCGTATACGCTGCCGGAGAACTACTTGCTTGCGTGGCAGCGGAGTGGAGATCTCCTTTACCGCGATCTGGCCGTTCGCTTTCTGCATAACGATGGCTTTCTTACCGAGCTGTCGCACGGCCAGAACGTCCTTCCGGGGCTTCACGCTTTTAGTCACCTTAACGCGCTCAACTCTGCGGCCTAGGCCTATCTCGCGCTTGGAGACGAGAAGTATCTCCGGGCGGCGGCAAACGGCTTCGGCTTCATTCAGGAGCAGAGCTATGCGACCGGTGGATGGGGGCCGGACGAGGCATTCGTTACACCGGGCCGAGGGGAGCTGGCGAAGAGCCTCGAAAAGACGCACAGCAGCTTCGAGACGCCATGCGGAGCGTACGGGCACATCAAGCTGACTCGAAACCTGCTGCGGGCGACCAGAGACGCGCGTTACGGGGACAGCATGGAGGCGGTGTTGAGGAACACTGTGCTTGGATCCAAGCCGCTCGCTGCGGATGGGTCCGCCTTCTATTACTCGGATTACAGCTTTACGGCGAAGAAGGTCTTTGCGAAGGATAAGTGGCCGTGCTGCTCGGGAACACTTCCCCAGGTGGCAGCCGACTACCGAATCAGCACCTATCTGCGGGGACCGGAGGGCGTCCTCGTCAATCTGTACCTTCCGTCAACCCTTCGGTGGCGAGCCGAGGGCCACGCTGTAACGGTAAGTCAGACGGGACACTACCCGATGGACGGTACCGTGAACCTTCGGGTGAAGAGCGATCACAAGCGGACGTTTGCGCTTGCTCTTCGAATCCCTTCCTGGGCAGGCGAGGACGCGAGGATCACCGTGAACGGCGAGCCGTTTGCGGGACCGGTCCACGGCGGTACTTTTGCCAGCATACGTCGTGCGTGGGGCAAGGAGGACCGCGTTGAGCTCACGCTTCCGATGAGCCTCCGTCTGCAGGCCGTTCATTCCGAGACACCGGGAACGGTGGCCCTGATGCGGGGGCCACTTGTGCTCTTCTGCCTGAGTCGGGGACCGTTGACGCTGCACGAGCGTGACCTGCTCGGTGCCCAGCAAATCTCGGAAGGAGAGTGGTCGGTGCGCTCCGGGGGTGGGGACGTTCGCTTTCGGCCGTTCACCGCCATTAAGGATGAGCCGTATAGCGCCTACGTGAAGCTCGCCTAGGGCTTCTGAGGACTCACAGCCCCGGAAGGAGGCTGCTCGATCAGCCGGTAGCGATCCAGCCTGATCTGGCTCGTGTGCTCCTCGGTTCGCCGTTGTTTGAGACTGCTGACCAGCGCTGCGATCTCGTGCTCCTGGTCGCCGCTGCGGCGCAGGATAAGGATGAGGCGATAGAGGGCCTCCTGATCGGACGGATCCTGCTTGAGAGCTGCGCGGCATTGCTGTTCGGCGCTCGAGAGATTGCCGGATTCAAACAGAAGCGCGCTTAGGAGGTTGCGAGCAGCAATCAGCGCCGGATCGAGCTCGAGCGATCGGGTCGCATAAGCCAGGGCCGCCTCTCCCGCCGAACTTCCTGGAGATGCGCCCTGCTCCTTGAGGATCTGCGCGGCAAGGTAGTTGAGGTACGCACTTCGCGGATTGCTCCGGAGGCTTTCGCGTACTTTCGCCAGAGCGCCCGGAAGGTCGTGGCGCTGCAGGTCCGTAAGCCCCTGCGCCTCTAGGCCGAAGGTCTGCGACGGATCGAGGCGATTCGCGGTCTCGAAATCCTGGCCGGCGCGGTCCACCTCCGAGCTCTGCATCAGCAGGATCCCGCGCGCAACATAAAGCGGAGCGGAGCGGGGAAGCTGGGTCAGACCGGCATTGAGCATGGCAATGCCAGCCGCGAACGAGTTGTGATCGAAGCTGATCGCGGCGAAATCGAGAGAGGCCTGTGGATCTTTTGGATTCTGCTGGATGGCTTCGCGCAAAGCTGCGACAGCACGGGGCGTGTCTCCCGCCGCTTCGTAGGCCGCGGCAGCGAGGGACAGAGCCTGTGCGTTATGGGCGTCAATTAGCGGTTTGAGGGTCTGAATAGCACCCGCTGTCTCCTTCCGGCGAAGCTCAAGCACGGCAAGGTTGTAGCGAGCTTGCTCGTCGCCCGGCCATTGCTCGATCAGCCTCCGGAAGAGCGATTCCGCTTCGGTCAGGCGGTCCAGCCGCGCGAGGTTGTCGGCGTAAGCTGCAAGTGTAAGTTGCTGACCGAACACGGCCTCGCCGCCCTTTGCGAAGTACGAGGCCGCGGCGGCCCATTCACCGCTGCGATAGCTCAGCATGGCCGCCATGCTGTTGGCCGTAGGTTCAGCCGGCCTTTGAAGCAGGAGCTGGTCGAGATATCGGCGAGCTTTCACCGGATCCGTGAGATACGAGAGCTCCGCTGCTCCCTCAAGCGCCGGAAGGTAGCTAGGCGCAATGTGAAGTGCCGTCTCGAAGGCGTTGAGAGCTGCCGGACGATCATTGAGTTCCTTCGCGGCCAGGCCCTCGAGAGTCAGGATGCGAGGATCGTTCGGGTGCTCTCCCAGAGCAGCTTTCGCGTCCTTCAACGCGTCAGCATAGCTATGCTCCCGAAGCTCCGCAACGATCTGCTCCAGGTCTGGTCTCGCCTGTGCTCGGCAACATCGGCAACAAAGCAAGGCAGCAAACACCGCCAAAAAAGCCGCCGATCTGCGCGGTTCGAAAAGCGCCGGGATGAGAGTGCGGGAGACCACCTTCCCAGAGTACCCAACTTGCAACACGTCCGGAGTGTTTTGAAAAAAACCCATGGGCTCAGAACGCGGCGGAGCGCAACGGCGGGTTGCTTTTGATCGGCCTAACCCAGCAATCCTGGCCCAGCTTTGTAGGCGAGCCGGAATGTTGGGAGCATTAAAAGTTAATGCGCGCGCCCACGTCGGCGATGCGGGGGTTATATTGGCCTGTTGGTCGGCCGAAGTTACCCCCAGCTACATTGCCGTCGACCCCTCGCAGGTTTACCCGATTGAAGACGTTGAAGACATCGAGGCGAAGTTCGAGATCAAGGCGCTCCGACAGCTTTGTCGCTTTTTTGAGATCGACGTCCCAATTCGCGAACCCTGGGTTGCGAAATCCGTTCGGCGTCTCATTACCTTCCGTCCCTGCTGCGGGCAACGAGAACTGCCCGCAGGGCGATCCAGCAGAGCCGAAGTATCCACTGGCACACTTGGGGAAAACCCCATTGAGATATTGCTGCCGGCTATACTTCGCGTTGGCGTTGACGACGTTCGGAAAATCGAAGTTGACGCCGTCCCCATTGAAATCTCCGCTCGACGGCAGCAGGCGGACCGTGCTCGATGTCGGATCCGGTTGGAAGCTTGCATTAGTAAGTACACTGTAGCGCCCGCCCTGCTGAAGGATCGTCGTTCCTGCAAGCGTCCATCCACCTGTCAGCCGATTAACCAAGCCGTTAGCGTTCAGGCCGGGAAACTCATAGCTATAGCCCAGAGAAAAGCGATTGGGAACGTCCCACACGGATCGGCTGTAGTACCGGGGAAAGTCGTTCGTCGGATATACCTGCCAATCATCCATGGAACGGCTGTAAGTGTAGGATGCGGTGACGAACCCACGCGCCGTCAACCGGCCTTTCACGCCAGCTACCAGTGCGTTGTAGTTGGAGTGAGGGAGCGTACGCGCATAGGTAATCGCACCGAAGCTCGGGTTCAGTCGCTTGGGAGCCATGCGAAATTTGTACGTTGCCGGACCGCTGCCCGCAACGAGCGTTCCGGTCTGCTGGAAGAGATCTCCATCAAAGCGGTTCACGTCGGTTCCATAAATCGTGTTGCTGGTGTTGCCGCCGCCTGTAACCAGGTTGGTTGAGTTCGATCCCACATACCCCACCGATGCTACGACCTGGGAGGTAATTTGCCGCTCGGCGGTGAGCACGTAGTTGAGCGTGTTTGTGGATTTCAGGTCGCGTTGGATACCTTGCACGTTAATCTGCGATCCAGAGATGCCGCCCTGTGAGTTGAGCGGTTTGCCCACGAATGCAGGGTATGGGAAGCCCACCGGTGTGGTCTTGCTCGTTCCAAGAGCGAATATGGGAGACGCGGTCGTTCCGTCGTTGAAGAACGTGGGGACAACGTAGTTCGGCGGATTGCCGTTGAACACGTCTCCAGCCTGACCCAGCGTTGGACTGTCGTGATATTCCCCGATACCACCATGGATGACAGTCTTTCCGTCACCGATGGGATCGTACGCAAATCCGCCACGTGGGCTGAATGCAAGGATCCGATGTTCAAACGCGTTCGAGACGACCTTGAAGGCGCCAGTGGCAACTTGCTGATTGAAGTCTGAACCCGTTCCAGGGAAGAAATTCGCGAAGCGAAGACCAAGATCGCCGGACGGATTTCCGAAGTCGTCAAAACGAGCGCCGCAGTTGAACGTCAGTTTCTTTGTCGCCTTCCAGGTGTCTTCCGCAAAGAAGCCGTTGACCTGCTGCTTGTATCCGTAGCTGCCGGGAGACGGTTTGCCGGATACCGGGTCATAGGTTAACTGTCCCTCGCTGACCGGTTTATCCTGGACCAGGTCCAGGATATTGTTGAAATTAAAGGAAGGCTGGTTATGCACCGTCGCAAAAAGGGCTGAGCCTGTGTAATACACCCCGTCAACACCGAAGCGCAGACTATGATTTCCAACAATATGCGTGAAAACGTCTCTCCAGTGGTAGTTAGTCTGGATGAAGTCACCCTGCGCGAATCCCACCCCGAAGCCGGTAATACCTGTGACGTTAATTGAGGGAACCGTGAAATCACCGGAAATGCTGTTTTTTCCCTCGACCCGAAGATAGGCCGCGCTGGCTTCGTTCAGGGTGTTAGGGGAAAAGGTGTGCGTCTCGTTCACCTGATACGCCTGACCCTGCGAGGTGTTATGGGTTGTAAACGCAGGGCGAACGTTTGGGCCCCCAGTGTCAAGGTGCTGCCGTACACCGTTCCCTAAAGCCGGTCGTGCGAGAATCCCTTGTCGAGCCGGACGTTATACTGCAGCGCGTTTCGGAACGACGAAGGGCTAAAGGTTCCAGTATCCAAAACGGGAGTGGAGCAAGGAAGGAAGTTAGAACCAGCATTGCCACAGGTGGTAGGAAACAGGCTTTGGGCTGTTTGCGCTACGGTCGCGCCGCTGACGCTGCTGACACCGTAGTTAGCCAGGACCTGCGTTCCCACTGTGCCTGGGAAGTTGCTCTTCGCGAACTGCAGAAAAGCGGGGTCTTCAAAGGTGACCGGAGCTCCGCTGTTCGAGGTGAGTGAGCGCAAAGGCTCTATCGAGAAGAAGAAGTACGCCTGGTGGCGTGGAACGATCGGCCCCCCAACGCCGGCTGAGATATTGTTGCTGTGATACGGCGGGATTGTCTTCGGATGGAAGTGAGTTCTCGCGCGCAGCAGGCCTTGGTAGGTGAAGTAGTCGCTCACAAAGCCGTGGTACTGGTCTGAGCCTGACTTTGTCGTCACCGTAGTCTGGATGGAACTAGCGCGTCCGTAATCTACGTTGAAGGTGTTCGTTTGAATCGAGACTTCCGCCACGGAATCGGGGTTCGGTGTGAGATTGGTTACGCCGGGCCGTACGCTGCTCGTGATGTCCAGACCGTCGATGACGCAGAGGTTTCCATTTGCACCGCGTCCGTTCGCGCTGACATCGTTCGCCACCTCGGTGTTGAAATCATCCGATGTCGTTCCGAGTCCGCTGACACCGGGTGCAAGAGCGATGAGCGTCACAAAGTTTCGTCCGGGCAACGGAAGATTGTCGAACGCCTTTGTGTCCAAGGTGAGCTGATTTCGGGTCTCAGCCGTGTTAAGCAGGGGAGTCTCTGTCGTAACACTGACCGTCTGGTTGACGTCGCCAGTCTGGAGTACGAGCGCCTGATCCCTGGTTTCACTCGTGCTCAGGATGACTGCGGTCTCCGTCTTCCGGAACCCCGGCGCCGAGGCACTGACGATGTAACGTCCCGGGGCGATGCTGAGAAACCGGTAGACGCCGGACGTGTCCGCCTGCACGTCACGCGAGACCTGGCGATCGTCGCTGCGCAGCTTGACCACGGCAGAGGCGATGGAGGCGCCGCTGTTGTCCGTCACCGTCCCTTGCAAATTGCTGCTGAACTGCGCTTGGGCGCTGCCCGGAAGCATCGCCGCGAGCAAGCCCACAAGGAACAACAGGAGCGTGAGGTGCCAGGAAAACTGGGGGCATGGGGTTCGCATGGGCGTTTTCTCCTGAAGAGTGACATGGAAATCGAAACGTTTTGATGGCGACGTAAATCTTCCACCTCGGGGAGACGCTTGTCAAGCACATCTCATCCAGGAATCATCCTCACTCCGCAGCGCTGAGACCGCTTACATGCCCGTCTGGGGCAGATCTCACCAACTTCGCCAAGCCATCCCTTGCTCCTGCGCGGAGATGCGTCCGTCTCTCCGCCACGGCCGGGGGAAGAGCGGTGGACTCGCGAACGATCAGATCGGTCGCCAGCCTGAGGGACGAGGTCCGGTGCTTCGACCCTGCTGGCTTGGTGAGGCACTCGACCACCATCCGGCTGAGGTCGTCGCGTGGAATATTCACCGTCGTCAGGGGCGGGTTCAGGAAGCTGCTGAAATAAGTGTTGTCGAACCCCACCACTGAGACCTCGCGGGGGATATCGACACCTCTCTTTTGAAGGCCGCGGTACACGCCAAGGGCGACTATGTCCGAAAAGGCCACCACCGCAGTGAATGGGAAGTGGCCGATCACTGAGGCGATAGCCTCTTCGCCAGCGGGGGCCCCGGAGCCATCGACGGCGACGATTTGGGTACGCAGCTTCAGGGGGCCGCCCGCTCGAATAGCCGCGGCAAAGCCTTGATCGCGGTAGCGGTGCGTACGGAGGGCGGGCCCGCTGTGTTTTGGCGCATTGCGCACCAGCAGAAGATCGCGGTGGCCTAGATCGATAAGGTGCTTGACGGCCTCGATCATGCCGCCCCGCATGTCGACGCGAATGTTGGTCGAGTTCGGACCGGGCTTTCCAACGTCGAGGTAGACGCATGGCACACCGCTCTGCGTGATGATCTCGAATGCGGCCTTATCGCTCTCCGAGGTCATGATGGCGAGCCCCGAAACTCGCGCGCCCAACATCTGCTGCACGGCAGATCGGAGGCGCTCGGTTGAGAAATTCGTCGCCGCCAAGGAGATTGCGTAACCGAGTCGCTCCGCTTCGTCTTCAATGCTCTGCGCAGTTTCGGCGAAGAAGGGGTTCTGCAGGGTCGAAACGATGACGCCCAGGATGCGCATGTCTCGCCTCGCAAGATTTCTGGCGTACAGGCTCGGCCGATAGTGGAGGCGGTCGATGGATTCCAGAATTCGCTGCCGGGTCTGCTCGCTGACGACACTCTTGTTGTTGATGACGGCGGAGACCGTGCTCAGCGAAACACCGGCAAGTCGAGCGACATCCTGTATCTTGGCGCGTGCCATTACGTTGAGGGTACGCTAAGAGGGTGGGCCGGCACCGGTACCATCGGCCTTAACCAAGGAAGCGTCAGCCTTTGAGGCCGCATCGGTCTCAGTGCAATCACCGGTCCAGTATGGTTGCAATGATGTGCTGACTTCAATGCTGGCGGGCACATCGGGTTGAGACGGCATCGGGGTTCGCGGGCTTACTTTCGGCCGCATATCCGGTCGACGAAACGAAGAGTCTCAGGAACCTGCTTCTGCCAGTACGGCCACTCGTGGCCACCGGGAAGCTCCGTGTATTCGTGCGGGATATTTTGCAGCCTGAGCGCCTCGTGAAGTCTGCGATTGCCCGCGATGAGATTGTCTTCGGTACCGCAATCGAAGCGCAGCGGAGGAAGAATCTCGCGGTGAGTTTCGATCCAGTGGAGGGGTGAAAGTTCGGCGGATGGCGCACAGGTGAGGTAATCGTCGATCGGGTCTCGGACAAAGTATTCCATCTCCCGGATGTCTGTGATGCTGGAGTGGGCGGAGATGGCGCTGAACCGGCGCGCATACTTTGTGCCGAGACGCAGAGCCCCATATCCGCCCATAGAAAGGCCGGCAATGGCAATCTTTGCGTCCGGGGCAAGAGCCGGTGCGGCGATGCGCGCGATCGCCGGAACCTCCTCCACAATCCAACGCTCCACATCTTGTGCTCCGGGCCAGGTGAGGTAGGCCGAACCATCGCGGCTGAGACCGTCGCTGGGCATGGCGATGACCATGGGGCCTATCTCCCCGCCCAGGAGCATGTCTCGCGCGATGCGATGCACGCCTGCCTTTTGAGACCACACCCAGTGGCTGCCGTAGACGCCGTGGAGGAGCAGCAGAAGGGTGCCAATGTGTTCGGTCTCAGGCACCCAGAGTGATACGTCGGCTCGGTGGCCAAGCGCAGGGCTCCGCACCGTTGCGAGACGAAGGCCTTGCTGCTCAAAAGCTGGGTCGGAGAGCTCGATTGTGCGAAAGGCGACGTCTTCGATCAAAAAAGGAGCACACCTTTCGCGTTGATGCCCGCGTGCATGTCATCGAAGGCCTGCTTCAGATATTCAAGAGCATAGCGGCGGGTGACCATGGCGTCGAGCGGGAGTCTCCCCGTGGTGTAGAGCTCGAACAGGAGCGGAAAGTCTCGTTGCGGGCGGCAGGCTCCGTAGAGTGGGTTTATGTAAATTTTGTCCCACTCGAAAAGCTCCATGTCGATCGGCACAACCTGCTCGATCCCACTGACGCCGACGGCTGTACCAGCGCTGCGCACCATAGCGAGAGGAGCGGAGCCAAGTTCAGGGACCGCGGTGCACTCAAACACATAATCGGCGCCGCGCCCATCGCAGCGTTGCCGAATCTCTCTCGCCGCGGCGAGCAGGCCCGTGTCGCTGCGGCTGGCAAGCAGGGTCTCGGTTGCGCCGAACTGTCTGGCGAGCTCAAGTCGTGCGGGGTTGACATCGATTGCGATGACGCGTGCCGCCTTGCAGAACAACGCTCCAAGCATGGCGCTCAGGCCGACGCCGCCGCAGCCGAGCACCACCACCGTGCTACCCTCGGTGACCTTCGCCGCGTTCACGGCAGAGCCGAAGCCCGTCATCACGGCACAGCCCATGATGGCCGCCACATCGTACGGTACCGCCTCAGGCAAACGCAGCACCGCGGCCTCGGGAACGACGGCGTGCGTCGCCATAGTGCCGAGCGAGAAGGATGCGTTCATGGGTCCGCCGCTGTGGTGGAAGCGCCCATCGGGCACGGTGCCGCGATCTTCACAGATGTTTTCCTTCCCCCGGGAGCACTGAAAGCAGACCCCGCAGGGGATGGCCCAGTTGAGCATCACGCGGTCGCCGGGCTTGAAGCGGGTAACACCATCGCCGACACGGACGACGTCTCCCGCACCCTCGTGACCGAGGATGATGCGACGAGGCCATCGGAGCGAATCCCAATCGGTGTGGCAGACGCCGCTGGCGCGGATGGCGATCAGGATCTCGCCGGCCTGCGGGTCGTCCATGCCGACGCTTTCGATCTGGAAAGAACCGTCGCCGTTGCCGACGGCTGCCCGCACCTTCAACATGGTTGGTTACTCCACACGCGATCCGTCCTTGGGGTCACCGATGCCGGGCTTCGGCCAGAAGCCGACGGTGTAGGCGCCGCCGACCGCGAGCAGAAGGAGCCCGGCCCAGAAGGTGGCGTGCTTTTCTGCAAGAACGGTGGCAGGCGGATGGACCCATTGGTAGACGCCGGCGAGCGTCAGCATCACTCCATAAACGCCCAGCAGCGCGCCGATGTAAAACCAGACTTCGAAGGTTCGTCTCATGCGCACACCTTAGCGGAACATCCACTGCAACCAGATAAAGACGACCGCTGCGGCAGCGGCCCAGAAGATCGGTCGCTGCACCAGAGGATAACGGTCCTGCGAAGGGAGTGCCGTGCAACCGTACACGAGCCCGTTCAGCGTGGCATACGGCGCTGGTTTCGTGACCAGGCTGACGCTGACCGTAACCAGGACGCAAGCGAGCCAGGACCAGAGCATGCGATAGAGCGACTCGGCCATGGGCTGTGCGTAAGGCGAGAGCGCCAGGATCTTGAGGGCGCTCGGCTGGGCCTGCACCCACGCCCACATGCCGATCGAGGAGCCCGTGCCCACGAGCAATCCCCAGAAGGCCCCCGCTCCGGTAGCCCGCTTCCACAACATGCCAAGAATGACGGTCCCGAAGAGCGGTGTGACGAAAAAGGAGAAGAGCGCCTGCACGTACTCCATAATCGACGAAAAATGCATCGCGAAGTAGGCGGTGCCGATCGAGACGAGCACACCTATCACCGTGCTCCATCGGCCGACCCTGAGCATCTCCGCGTCTGTGCTTTCGGGGCGCAGCAGCGGACGGTAGATATCGTAGCTCCAGACGGCGGAGAAGGCGCTCACATTGCCAGCCATGCCGGACATGAAGCCAGCGATCAGAGCGGTGATGCCAAGACCGAGGAGGCCCGGGCCGGCGTAGCGGATCAGCAGAAGTGGAAGAACTTCGTTATAGGTGTGCTGGCCCGCGTGGGCGGCGCCCTCTCCAACCAGCGCAAGTCCGGCGCCGGGCAGAACAGCCAGGCCGATAAGCCCTGGAAGGATGACGATGAAGGGCACAGCCATCTTGAACCAGGCGCCGATGATGGGCGCCATCTGCGAGCTGCGGAGGTCTTTCGCGGCAAGGATCCGCTGAACCACCAGGAAGTCGGTCGTCCAGTATCCGAGCGCGCCAACGAATCCCAGACCGAAGACGATGCCTGTCCAGTGCACGCCCATGCTGTTCGCCCGAGGGTCGCCCAGGGTGGTCCACAGGTGGAGGTAGCCGGTCGACGCAGTGTTGGCGAGAACCCGGGCCTTCAGCCCCGCCCATCCGCCGGTCTCGATCAGCCCGAGGATCGGAATCACCAGGGCGCCGGCCCAGATGAGGAAGAACTGGAGCACCTCGTTGAGAATGGCGGAGCGCAGGCCGCCGAGCGTCACATACGCGGCGACGGTAACGGACGAGATCAGGATGGAGAAGTGGAGGTTCCAGCCGAGCACCACCTGCATCACCTTGGCCATGGCGAAC
>JAABVA010000908.1_pt1 | contig 33741 bp, 26 predicted proteins | sample 5560331 | NCBI WGS metagenome assembly JAABVA01 (sample SAMN12812661, study PRJNA571458) | rock metagenome | isolation source: Antarctica rocks | place: Antarctica: Victoria Land, Mt New Zealand sud | collected 2016-01-07 | reverse complement strand
GGCCACGGCGCGGGAACGGGCCACGGCGCGGGAACGGGCCACGGCGCGGGAACGGGCCACGGCGCGGGAACGGGCCACGGCGCGGGAACGGGCCACGGCGCGGGAACGGGCCACGGCGCGGGAACGGGCGAGGGATTGGCCCGATGAGCGCATACGCAATTAGGGGACGGCTCCTGCTCGGCGACGGTCTGACGCCCGGGACGATCATCGTCGAGAACGGGCGCATCGCACAAGTCCTGCGCGCGCCGCACGACGCGGATGTCGCCCATCCGGCCCTGGAATCCCCCATCGTGGCCCCCGGGTTGATCGACCTGCAGGTGAACGGCGGCTTCGGGGTCGACGTGAGCCAGGGCGTAGAGGCGCTACGCGCCCTCGGCGCGGGCCTGCCGCGGGCCGGGGTGACGGCCTACCTGCCCACCGTGATCACGTCGCCGGCCGTCGCCTACCCGCGCGTCTTCGCCGCTTTCGAGCAGGCGCGCCGGGACATGGGACACGGCGCGGGCGCGGGCGCCCGCGCGCTGGGCCTGCATCTGGAGGGTCCTTTCCTCTCGCCGGTCCGCCAGGGGGCGCACCGGCGCGACTTGATCGAGGCGGCGGACCCGCGCCTCTTCGAGTTGTTCCTGGAGAGCGACGTGACACGACTGGTCACCGTGGCGGCGGAGCGTCCGGGCGTGCTCCCCTGGATCACGCGCCTGAGCGAGCGGGGCATCCTGGTCAGCCTCGGCCACACCGACGCCACCTACGAGGAGTTCGCCCGGGGTGTCGACGCCGGGGCGCGTATGGCGACGCACCTGTACAACGCCATGTCCCCCTACGCGCATCGCGCCCCGGGGGCGATCGGCGCGGCGCTGGTCGACGACCGGGTGACGGCCGGTCTCATCGTCGACGGCGCGCACAGCCACCACGGCGCCGTACGCCTGGCCCTGCGGGCGAAGGGCGCAGGCCGCGTGGCGCTGGTGAGCGACATGATGGCGGCGGCGGGCATGCCCCCCGGCGCGTATCCCCTCGGCGACAGGATGGTCGTCGTCGACGGCGGGACGGCGCATCTCGCCGATGGGACGTTGGCCGGCGCGGTCCTGATGCTCGACCAGGCCGTCCGCAACGTCGTGGAGTGGGCCAACGTGTCGCCGGCGGAGGCCCTGCGCATGGCGAGCGAAGTCCCGGCGCGGCTCCTGTCGCTCGACCGGAAGGGCCGCATCGTCGCGGGCGCGGATGCCGATCTGGCGCTCCTGGACGATAGCTTGCGCGTCGAGGGCACGATCGTCGCGGGGGACATTGTTTACCGCGCGGCGTAACGCGCGACGCGCGCGAGTCAAGTATGGAGAGGGCGATGCATGGAGAATTGATGGCGGCCGAGATCGAGGAGCAGCCGCGCGTCCTCGCGCGGATCATCGCGGAGGGCCGGCCGCACATCGCGGCGGTGGGCCGCGCGATCGGGAAGCGGGGGCCACGTTTCGTGCTGTTCGTGGCCCGTGGCACGTCCGACCACGCGGCGCTCTACGCCAAATACCTCGTCGAGACGCGGCTGGGGCTGCCTGCCGGCCTCGTCTCCCCCTCGACGATGACGGTCTACGACGCGCGGCCGGCCATGCGCGACGCGCTCTTTATCGCGGTCAGCCAATCGGGCGCGTCGCCCGACCTCCTCGAGCCCCTCGCGCGGGCGCGGGCGGGCGGCGCCATCACCGTCGCCGTCACGAACGCTCCGGCGTCGCCCCTCGCCGCGGCGGCCGACTATCACATCGACGCGCTTGCCGGGCCTGAGCGCGCGGTCGCGGCCACGAAAACCTACACGGCCGAACTCCTGGCGCTCTTCCTACTCATCGAGAGCATCGGCGGCCGCGACGGACGGGAGGCCGAGGAGTTGCCTCACCAGGCCGCCGGCATTCTGGCGCGCGCGGGCGAGGTCGCGCGGCTGGCCGTGCGCTACCGCTTCGCCGAGCAGCTCGTCGCCACCTCGCGCGGCTACAACTACGCCACGGCGCGGGAAGCGGCCCTGAAGCTCATGGAGACGAGCTATCTCGTCGCCCATGCCTTCTCGGGCGCGGATCTCCTCCACGGGCCGATGGCCATGATCGACCGAGGCTTCCCGGTCATCGCGATCGCTCCGATGGGGGCCGGCGGCGCCGCGCTCGTCCCCGTGATCGAGCGTTTGCGCCAGCTGGGGGCCGACTTGCTCGTCGTGGGCGACCCCGCCCTGACGGCGCGGGGTGACCTCGGCCTGCCGCTCCCCGAGCTGGGTCCCGAAGTGCTCTCGCCCATCCTCGCCATCATCCCGTTGCAACAATTGGCCTGGCGCCTGGCGCGCGAGCGCGGCGGCGACCCCGACCGGCCGCGCGGCCTGAACAAGGTGACGGAGACGTGGTAACAGGGGCGCGCCCCTGTTGGAGAGGGCGATGACGGCGCTGTCGCAAACCCTATAAGATAAAGACGATGGAGGATGAGACACTCATGAGCAGCGGAGCGCCGGCCGGCGCCGAACGGCGCGCCCTCGCCGTACTCGTCATCGGCTCCCTCAACATGGACCTCGTCGCGCGCTGCCCGCGCATCCCCGCGCCCGGCGAGACGATCCTGGGCTCCGGCTTCGCCCTGCACCCCGGCGGGAAAGGGGCCAACGGCGCCACCGCCGCCGCGCGCCTCGTCGCGGGTCCGGGCCTGGGTCCGGGTCCCGACACGAGCATCGCCCTGCTTGGAGCCGTCGGCCGTGACGACAATGGCGCGGCCCTGCTGCGCAATCTGCGCGAGCGCGGGGTCGACGCGGCGCTCGTCGACGAGCGTGCGGGCGTCCCGACCGGCGTCGCGCTGATCGCCGTCTCCGACGAGGGCGAGAACAGCATCGTGGTCGTGCCAGGGGCCAACGCGCGCCTGCGCCCGGAGGACGTCGAGGCCGCCATGCCCGCGCTCGCCCCACGCGTGGTCCTGCTGCAGATGGAGATCCCGGCCGAGACGGTCGAGCGCGCGGCCATCCTCGGGCGTCGCGCCGGGGCGCGCGTGCTGCTCGACCCTGCGCCCGCGCCGGCGAGCCTGTCGCCGGCGCTGCTGGCCGCGGTGGACGCGCTGTCGCCCAACGAGGGCGAGCTGGCCGCCTTGACGGGGATGCCTGTCGGGACCGAAGATGAGGCGACGCGCGCGGCGGAGGAGTTGCGCCGCCGCGGGGTCGCCGCCGTGGTGGTGAAGCGCGGAGAGCAGGGCGCGCTGATCGTCGACGGAGACGGCGCGCGCGCCGTTCCGGCCCCGCGCGTCGCGGTCGTCGACACGACGGGCGCGGGGGATTGCTTCGACGGCGCCCTGGCGATGGCCCTTGCCGAAGGGCAGGACCTCGATCGGGCGACGCGCTTCGCCACGCATGCCGCTGCCCTCGCCTGCACCCGCCTCGGCGCGCAGGAAGCCCAGCCTGCGCGAGGGGACGTCGAGCGCCTGTTACGCGGATCGGACACCGCGTAACAGGCGCGACCAAATCAGGCCGTCAGACCGTCAGGCCGTCAGGAACGCTTCCCACTGCTCGGCGGACCAAAGCACGTCGGCAAAGGAGCGCACGCTGAGATCGGCGGAGGAGAGCGCCTCCTCCGGGAAACCAGCGAGCAGGGCGATGACCCGGCTGCCGGCCGCTTTGCCCGCGGCGACCCCGGCCGGCGCATCCTCCAGCACGACCGTGCGCGCGGGCGCGAGCCCGAGGCGGTCGGCCGCGCGCAGGAAGATGTCCGGGGCGGGCTTGCCGCGCGCCACCTCCTCGCCCGAAACGACAGCGGCGAAACTGTCCCCCAGCCCGAGCAGGCGCACGATCAGCGCGATGTTGGCGGGCGGGGCCGAGGATGCCACGGCTTGGCGGGCGCCGAGCGCGCGCAGGTGCGCGACGAGGTCGAGCGCGCCGGGTTGTGTCCCCACGCCGTCGCGCTCCAGCGAGGCGCGGAACAACTCTTCCTTGCGCTCGCTCAGCCGCGCGATCTCGGCGGCGTCGCCCGCGAAGCCGAGGTAGCGCACCAGGATGTCGTCGTTGCGCAGGCCGAAGGTCGGGCGGAACTCGTCGAGGGAGAGGTCGCGTCCTGTTTCCTCCCGCATCAGCGCGCGCCAGGCGGCGTAGTGGTTGGCCTCCGTGTCGACGAGCGTCCCGTCGAGGTCCCATAGGGCGCCGAACAGGGTCGGGGGTCGAGGGGTGGTGGTCGATGGATGGGTGGTCATGGCTAACAGCATAACAGGCAGCGGAAGGGGTACGATATACGATATAGGTATATCCGCCGTATTAGAAGAGCCGAGGGACCGATGAGCACCCCATCCGACGACCCGTTGATGAACCCATCCGGCATCCCCCTGGAGCCCTTTTATGTCGAGAGGGCGACCCACCTGCCCCCGCCCCCCGGCGCGTACCCCTACACGCGCGGGCTGCGGCCCGAGGGCTACCGGAAGCGCACCTGGACGATGCGCCAGTACGCGGGATTCGGCTCGGCCGAGGAGAGCAACAAGCGATACAAGACCCTGCTCGCCGGCGGCACGATGGGCCTCTCCGTCGCCTTCGACCTGCCCACGCAGATCGGCTACGCCGCCGACGACCCGCACGCTGTGGGTGAGGTCGGCCGCGTCGGCGTGCACATCGACACCCTGGCCGACATGGAGGCCCTCTTCGACGGCATCCCCCTCGACGAGGTCACGACCTCCATGACCATCAACGCCACCGCCGCGCTGCTGCTCTTGCTCTACCAGCTCGTCGGGGAGAAGAGGGGCGTCCCGCCCGAGCGGTTGGGCGGGACGATCCAGAACGACATCCTCAAAGAATATATCGCGCGCGGCACCTACATCTTCCCGCCGCGCCCGTCGATGCGCCTGATCACCGACATCTTCGGCTATTGCGGGGAACACCTGCCGCAGTGGAACACCATCTCCATCTCGGGGTACCACATCCGCGAGGCCGGCTCGACCGCCGTGCAGGAGCTCGCCTTCACCCTCGCCAACGCCATCGCCTACGTGGAGGCCGCGCAGCGGGCCGGCCTGCACATCGACCGCTTCGGGCCGCGCCTCTCTTTCTTCTTCAACGGACACAACGACTTCTTCGAGGAGGTCGCCAAGTTTCGCGCCGCCCGGGCGCTGTGGGCCAAGATCACCAAGGAGCGCTTCGGCGCGACCGACCCGCGCGCGATGGGGTTGCGCTTCCACACGCAGACGGGCGGCTCCACGCTCACCGCACAGCAGCCGCTCAACAACGTGGTGCGCGTGGCCGTGCAGGCGCTCGCCGCCGTGCTCGGCGGCACACAGAGCCTGCACACCAACGGCTACGACGAGGCGCTCTCGCTGCCCACCGTCGAGGCGGCCACGCTGGCCCTGCGCACGCAGCAGGTCATCGCCAACGAAACGGGCGTGACCGCGGTAACCGACCCGCTCGGCGGCTCCCCCTACGTCGAGAGCCTGACCGCCGAATTGGGGCGGCGCGCCGAGGAACTCATCGCGCGCATCGACGAGTTGGGCGGGGCCGTGGCGGCGATCGAGAAGGGCTTCCAGCAGGAGCAGATCGACGAGAGCGCCTACGCGACGCAGCGGCGCATCGAGGAGGGCGCGCAGGCCGTGGTCGGCGTCAACAGGTATCGCACCTCCGATGGGCAGCCGGTCGCGCCCTTCACCATCGACCCGGCGGTGCAGGAGCGCCAGGTCGCGCGCCTCCACCGCGTGTACGCTGAGCGGGACGGGGCGCGCGTCGCGGCCTGCCTGGAGGCGGTGCGCGCCGCCGCCGGGGGGACCGACAACTTGCTGCCCTCGCTGAAGGATGCCTTGGCCGCCTACGCCAGCATCGGCGAGGTCTGCGCCGTCCTCAGGGAGGAATGGGGCGAGTACGAGGGCTGATCAGGAGCGGCATCGCGCCGGCGCGGAGAGAATACGGCGCTATTGAACACCGATGTCACCCCTCCTTCTGCCACCGCTACCGCTACACTGTCCGCACCGCCACGTCGAGCAGGCTCACGCTCCCGGGCGCCGCATTGACGACGACAACCCGCCCCGCCGGCTTCGCGAGGGCGATCGCCGTCGCGAAGCCGACGGGGACGGCGCGCAGGACGGCGCCCGTCCGCGCGTCGAGCATGACATACTACCCCAACGGCATCGGCGTCATGGACCGCGTGACCTTGCTCGCCCAGGCGCTCGGCGACGGGCGACGCGATCCGCATCGCTTACAAAGGCCAGGGCGGCGCGGTGAGCGCCTTCGCTACGCCGGATGGCGACCGACCCCGCCGCCCTCCCCTACAGCCCACTCAGCGCGGGCATCCAGCGCCGCGCCCCACGCCTGCTGCGCCGATCGCCCTGACCGCCTCCCCTGAGCCTTGTCACGACAGGCGAGCCCTAGAGCTCGCCCCCGTCGTCTTCTCCGTTGAGCGTCTCCAGCAGGCGGTAGGCCCCGTCGAGCGAGTGAAAATGGATCAGCACGGCCATGCCCGCCCCGACACGCCGCACTTTGACCCGCTCGCCCAGCGCCCCGCGCAGCCCCGCCGCCAGCGCGTCGGCGGCGAGGTCCGGCTCAGACCCGCCCTTCCCCCGGCGCGGACGGCCCGCCCCTGTCGAGAGCCGGCGCGCCAGGCTCTCCGTCTGGCGCACAGTGAGCCCGCCGCCCTCCACGATGCGCAGCGCCTCGTCTTGCCGCGCGTCGCGCAGGGCCAGCAGCGCGCGGGCGTGTCCCTCGCTGATGCGCCCCTGCATGAGGGCGTCACGCGCCCTCTCCGTCAGTGAGAGCAGCCGTAGGCGGTTCGTCACCGCCACGCGGCTCATGCCCAGCCGCTCGGCCAGCCCCTCCTGCGTGAGGCCCAGCGCGGCCATGAGCCCCCTGTAGGCCTCGGCCTCCTCCAGGGGCGTAAGATCGGCGCGCTGGATGTTCTCGACCAGCGCCAGCTCGAGGGCGCGGCGCGGCGCGGCGTGCAGCACGAGCGCGGGGAGCGCGGCCAGACCGGCCTGGCGGGCGGCCTGCCAGCGCCGCTCGCCCGCGATCAGCTCGTAGGCGCCGTCGGGGAGCGGGCGCACCAGCACCGGCTGCAGCACGCCGTGCTCGCGCAGCGAGGCGGCGAGCTCGGCCAGCAGGGCCGGGTCGAATCGCGTGCGCGGCTGCGCCGGGTTCGGCCTGATCCGCTCCAGCGGCAGGCTCAGCACGCGCGCCTGCTCCAGGCCATCGTCGTTCTGCATAGGTGGCGCTTGGTACTCGGCCCACATTTAATCGTAGTATGGTAGGGGCTCCCCTACCAACACGTAGTCTACCGGGACCGCCGCCGTCCCGGCGGCTAGCGGCGTTTCAGCGGGTATTATAGCGGCGCCCCTGAGGCGGCCAGGGGCTGTGGCTCGGGGTCGGCCGGGGGCGCGCCGCTCCCGCGACGGCGGCGACGGCGGCGACGGCGACGGCGGCGACGCCCCGTGGCGCGGCGGGCGGCGAGGGCGAGCCCGACCACCGTGACGGCGTAGGGGATGGCGTGCGCGAATTGGCTCGCGCCGAGGCCCGCCGCCTGCATGTTGGACGACACGCCCTGGGCGGCGCCGAAGAAGACGCACGCGAGCAGCGTGCCGAGCGGCGTGGCGGCGCCGAGCGTCTCCGCCGCCAACGCGATCCACCCCTGCCCCGCCGACATGTCGCGCACAAAGCCGGCCAGCGGCCCGATCGATAGGTAGCACCCCGCCAGCCCCGCGAGCAGGCCGCAGATCATGATGGCGATGAACTGTGTCAGGCGCACGTTGATGCCGACCGTGCCCGCCGCCTCGGGGTTCTCGCCCACCGCCCGGATGTGCAAGCCGAGGGGCGTGCGGTACAGCACGACGTGCGCAACCGGCACGAGCAGCCAGGCCGCGTAGGTGAGCAAGCTCTCGTCGGCGAAGGTCGGCCCCAGCACGGGCAGGGCGCGCAACCCGGGGATGCCGACATTGGGGATCGTCGGCAGGCCGGACGGGTGGTACGCGCCCTCGTTGCCGAACAAGTAGTTGAGCAGGAACACGGTCACGCCGCCGGCCAGGAGGTTGATGGCGATGCCGACGACGATGATGTCGGCCCGTAACCCAATACCGACGAGGTAGAAGATGAGCGAGACGACGAGCGAGGCGGCCACCCCGGCGGCGAGTCCGGCCGCGCTGCTGCCGAACGTCCCCGCCCCGACCGCGGCGAAGAACGCCGCGACGAGCAGCAGGCCTTCGATGGCTATGTTGAAGACGCCCGCGCGGTCCGTGAAAAGGTAGCCGAGCCCCGCCAGCAGGAGCACGGTCGAGCCCGCGCCCAGCGCCTCGGCGATCAATTGCGCGTTGAATAGCTGCCCGAGCACCCCGTTTCGCCTCCCCGATTAGCCGTAAATAAACATCTTCCAGCCCCTCGCCCCCTACCCCTATAGGAGACCCTTTACCGCCTGTCCCGCGTCAGGGAGAGACGCGCCCCAACGCCGGCTGCGGCCGAGGGGCCAGTTAAACATGGGTCGGGAGGTGAGGGCGGCGGCGGCGCCAGGAGAGCGTGACCTGCACGGTCACGAAGAGGATGATCAGCCCCTGCACCACGAGGATGATATTGTGGTTGACGCTCGTGTTGTCCTCCATCAGTTGCGCCCCCTCTTGCAGCAGGGCATACAGCAGCGCCGCAACGACCACGCCCACAGGCTCCAGGCGCGCCAGCAAGGCCACCGTCACCCCTGTGAAGCCCCATTGCGGCTGCGTAAAACCGATGTTGTACTGGTGCTGAGAGCCCATTACCTGCACGGCGCCCCCGATGCCGGCCAACGCGCCGCTGATGAGCATCGCGCCCACGATGACCCGTGCGACCCGCACCCCGCCGTAGCGGGCGAAAAGGGCGTTGGCGCCCACCATGCGGATCTCATAGCCAAGCGGTGTCCTGTAGAGCACCGCGAACAGGATCGCCACCGCCAGCAAGGCCACCACGAAGCCCCAGTGGAACTGCGACGCGCCGAACGTAGGAAATTGCGCCGCCGCGGGCACCGTGTCCGTGGCGTTCCCGGGGCCGCTGGTCGCCGCCAGCGGGCCGCCCTGGCCGACCGCGTAACTCGCGAGGTCGATCGCCACGTAGTTGAGCATGATCGTGCTCACCAACTCCGTCGCGCCCAGGTAGGCGCGCAGCCAGCCGGCGATCCCCGCCCACAGACCGCCCGCCACGGCCCCCGCCACGATTGCAACGGGGATTACGACCACCGCGGGCCGATTCCCCAACGCCAGCGCCGCCCACGCCGTGGCCAGCGCGCCGAGTTGTAGTTGCCCCTCGCCCCCAATGTTGAAGACGTTGGCGCGGAACGCCACCGCCGCGGCCAGCCCGGTCAGCACCAGTGGTATGGCGTCGAAGAGGACCGCGCCCACGCTGTCCCAACTCTTGAACGGCTCGATCAAGAGGCTCTCGTAGGCCGGCAGGGGATTCTGCCCGGTGTAGAGGATGAGCCCCATGCCGATGAGCAGCGCCACGCCGACCACGCCGACCGGGCGCAATGCCGCCAGGAGCGCGGCCCGCACCCGTGCGCCGGCGGCCGATCCCGGGATCACGGTCTCGGGGCTCTCGGGATTCTCGGGCTCCCCCGCCAGCGTATCGATCATGCCGCGTCGCCCGCGTCGCCCGCGTCGCCCGCGTCGCCCGCGTCGCCTATGCCATCCATGCGCTTAGCCCCGAGCATGTACAGGCCAAGCTCGTGCTCCGTGACCGCGCCCACCTCGAACAAGCCGGCGACGCGCCCTTCGTACAGCACGGCGATGCGATCGGACAACGCCATGACCTCGCTCAACTCCACCGACACGAGCAGCACCGCGGCCCCTCCGTCGCGCGCGGCCACGATGCGCTCGTGGATCGCCGCGATGGCGCCGATGTCGACGCCGCGCGTCGGCTGCGCCGCGATGAGCAGGCGCGGCCCCGTGCTCAGCTCCCGCGCGACCACCACCTTCTGCATGTTCCCGCCCGAGAGCGAGGCCACCGGCAGGCGGGGATCGCGCGTGCGTATATCGTAGCGGGCGACCATCGCGCGCGCGTAGGCGGCGATGCGGCGCGGCGAGAGCCAGAGTCCCCTGGCGCGCGCCAGGGGGCGCCGGTAGTATCCCTCCATGGCCAGGTTATCCCGGATGCTCCCCGACGCCGCCACGCCGACCTTGAGACGGTCCTCGGGGATGTAGGCCGCGCCCTCCTCCCGGATCGCCCGCGTGGCCACGTTCGTCACGTCGCGCCCGCCCAGGGCGACGCGCCCGGCCGTGGCCTTGCGCAGCCCCATCAGCGCCTCGACCAACTCGGTCTGGCCGTTGCCCTCGACGCCGGCCACGCCGACGATCTCGCCAGCGCGCACGTCGAGGTCGACCCCGCGCAGGGCCGGCGCGCCACGGTCGTCGGCGGCGCGCAGCCCTTCTACGCGCAGCACGGCCTCGCCGGGCTGGGCCGGGCCTTTACGCACGGTCGGGATGTACGCGCGGCCGATCATCAGGCGCGCCAGTTCGGCAGGCGAGGTGCGGGCCGTCTCGACGGTCGCCACGGCGCGCCCCAGGCGCATCACCGTCACCCGCTGAGAGACCGCCATGACCTCGCGCAGCTTGTGCGTGATGAGAATGACGGTCATGCCGGAGGCCACGAGGCCCGCGAGCACCTCGAACAATTCATCGGTCTCCTGCGGGGTGAGCACCGCCGTCGGCTCATCGAGGATAAGCGCTCGCGCCCCACGCGCCAGCGCCTTGAGTATCTCGACGCGCTGGCGCAGGCCGACCGATAGGTCGCGCACAGTCGCGTCGGGGTCGACGCGCAGGCCGTAGCGTGCGGAGAGTTCGACGGCCAGTTTCCGGGCCTTCGCCCTGTCGACCAGCCCGCCGCGCACCGGCTCCCGGCCGAGCACGATATTCTCCGCGACCGTGAGCGAGTCCAGCAGCATGAAGTGCTGGTGCACCATGCCGATGCCGCGCGCGATGGCCGCCCGCGAACTCGCCAGCGTCACAGGCGCGCCATCTATCTTTATCGCGCCCGCGTCAGACTGGTAGAGCCCGAACAGGATCTTCATCAGCGTGGTCTTGCCGGCGCCATTCTCGCCCACGAGGGCATGGACCTCACCGGCGCGCACAGCGAAGTCCACACGGTCGTTGGCCAGGGTGGCCCCGAACCGCTTGGTGATGCCTTCTAACTCGATTTTATACGTGTCCATTTATGGAAACCTTTGACCCGCGTCGCATGGCAAGCTACCGCGACTAAAGTCGCCCCGAGGTGGCGCATCATCGCGCCGGTATGCGTGGCGAAACACGTCAGTACGTCAGTGTCCGTAGTTTGCCATGCGACGCGGGTCAAAGGCCCTTACTTGAACTCCGACTTGACCTTGATCTTGCCGCTCGCGACCTGCACGGCGAGGGCGTCGAGGCGCTTGTACATCGCCGGCGTGATGATGGCCCGCGTGTACGCGTCGCGCGTCAGGCCGACGCCGTTGTTCTTCAGGCCATAGTAGTATATGTGACCACCCTGCAGGTCGCCCTTCATGTAGAACCGGATCAGGTCGTAGAGGGAGTTGTCGACGTGCTTGACGACCGAGCCGATCACGTGGCCGGGGGCCTGCGCGTCCTGGTTGGAGTCCACGCCGATGGCGTAGCGATTCGAGGCTTTGGCCTGGCTCAGCACGCCGAGCCCCGAACCGCCCGCCACCTGATAGACGACGGCCGCGCCCTGGTCGTAGAGAGAGCGCGCCAGCCGTGCGCCGGCTGGCCCGTTGTTCCAGGTGTCGTTGCCGCCGCTTCCCCCGATGTACGTTTCCTTCACCTTGATGCCGGCGGAAACGGCCTGTGCGCCCTGCGCATAGCCGTCCCTGAAGTCAAGGATGACCTGCTCCCGCTGGCCCCCGACCATACCGATGACGTTCTTGTGGCTCACGTACGGCAGCTTCGCATCGCCCGCGACCATGGCCGCCAGGGCGCCGGCCAGGAACGAGCCCTCGTTCTGCTTGTAGATGATGGTGCTGACGTTAGACTTACTGGCGAAGGAGTTGTCGTCGAAGTCGATGACGCGCTGCCCCGGGTAGCGACCGATGAGCGCCTTGGTGGCGTTGTTCATGTTGGCGTCGCTGGCGGTGACGATGATCAGGTCGTATTTGTGGGTACCGGCCAGCCGCAGGAGCTGGCCCTGCCACTGCGTGTTGTCGTTGTTCTGGATGACCTTGACCGTCGCGCCCAGGGCGCGTTGGGCGCGCTGCACGCCGGCGTTGGCCGAGTCGAAGAAACCGAGGTCGCCGAGCGCGCCGTCGATGTAAAGCAGCACGCTCGCGCCCTTATGCGGCCGAGCGCCGGCCGTGGCCGCGTGCCCCGCGGTACGCGCGCCGAAAGTTGTCCCGGCGACGGCGGCCGCGCAGATGGTGGAGAGACCGAGTGCCTTAAGCTTGTGCATGGTGTACCCCTATTGCTAGATGGATGGTAGATCAGGACCACTTTCCATGATACGAACAGACCTATCATCGGCGCAATAGGCGGCGCCCCCGGCGCCCTCTGACCTGAGCGGGTGTCCACCCGGCCCATCTACGCGCCCCTGGCGAGCCCGACCCCCGGGTCCATGATCAGGGCGGTATCCGCGGCGCGGACGGCCCGCAAGAAGGCTCGGACGATGGCCGGATCGAACTGCGCGCCCGCCCCGCGCGCGATCTCGGCCATCGCCAGCCCGTGCGAGAGCGCCGCGCGATACGGGCGATCCATGGTCATCGCGCTGTAGCAATCGGGCACGGCCAGCAGCCGGCCCAGGAGAGGGATGTCCTCGCCGGCGAGCCCGTCGGGATAGCCCCGGCCGTCCCAGCGTTCGTGGTGGGAGCGCACGCCGGTGCGGATGGCGGCCAAATCGGGCAGGCCGGCGACAATCGCCTCGCCCAGAGCGGGATGGCTATTCATGGTCTCGACCTCGTCCGCCGAGAGCGGACCCGGCTTCTTGAGGATGCGGTCGGGCACGCCGATCTTGCCCACGTCGTGCAGCAGCCCCGCCAGCCTGATCGAGCGTAGCGTGTCCGCGGACAGGCCGAGTTCCTGCCCGAGCAGCAGGGCCAGCCGCGTCACCTGCTCGGAGTGGGCGTACGTGTAGCGATCTTTGCGATCGACCGCCGTGACCAGGCCGCTCAGGACACCGAACGAGCTCGCGTCGAGGCCCGGCGTGTCGCGCGCGTCGCCGCCCACCGTGGCCGCCCCGCCCCGGTTCTTACTCTCGTAGAGCCGCCCATCGGCGCAGGCTACCAGCAGGTCGCGGTCGACGCCGTCGCGAGGATAGGTCGCGACGCCGGCGCTCACGCGCAGCGGCAACACCGCGCCGCCAAGCCGCAGCGTGTGCGACGCGACAGCGTCATGCAACCGGCGCGCCAGGTCAGCCGCATCCTCCGCCGCGGCGCCGGGGGCCACCACCAGGAATTCGTCGCCGCCGTAGCGCCCGACCGTATCCTCCTCGCGGCAGGCGTCGCGCAGGGCCGCGGCCACCCCTTGCAGCGCCGCGTCGCCCGCTGGGTGCCCGTGGGTGTCGTTGTAGAGCTTGAACCCGTCCACGTCGATCATGACCACCGCGAGGGGCGCGCTCAGCGCCCTGGCCCGCACCAATTCCTCGTCGAGGCAGTTGTGGATGGCGCGGTGGTTGTACAGCCCCGTGACGGGGTCACGCTCGGCGGAGCGGCGCACCTCGTCGTGCAGGCGCGCGTTGAGGAGAGCGGCGGCCACGTAGCCCGCGAACAACTCCACGCGCCCGACGTCCTCGGCCCCGAACGCGCCGGCGCGCAAGCTGTCGACCGCGAACATCCCGAGCACCTCCCCGTGCGCTACAAGCGGGACCGAGAGATTGCCGCGTATGTCCATGGCGCCCGGCGCGGGGGTATATCCCGGCTCCGCGCCGAGATCCGGCGTGAGGAAAGGCTGTCCCAGCAGGAGAGGCTTCTGGAGCGTCGCCTGCTCGCTTATGCTATAGCGATGGTTCAGCACCGCCACCGGGTGCCCGTGCACCGCCGCGATCCGCGCCTCCCCGCCCTCGCGCACGAGCACGCTGGCGCCGTCGCAGGCTATGACGCGCCGCAAACCGTCCAGGATCGACGGGAGGATGTCGCCGCTCGCCGGGTCACGTGTGGCCAGCGAGGCGGCCTCGCGCAGGGCCACGATCTCGGCCTGCGCCCGCGCCTGCGCCCGCGCCCGCGCCAGGGCCGCGCCGGCATGCGCGGCGAAACGGCAGGCGCGGGCGAGATCTTCGTCGTCGAAGGCGTCGTGGCTCCAGCTATCGATGCACAGGACCCCGATAATCTCGCCCCCGGCGACCAGCGGCGCCCCGATGTACCCGCGGATACGCTCGGCCCCCGGGGCAGACTCCGGGGCGCTCGCCGCGTCCAGATCGTGCAACAGGACCGGCTCGCCGCGCCAGAGCGGGGCCTCCAGCGAGGGGTCCCCCGCGATCGGCAGCGCGTGGCCGACGGCCTCCTCGGGGTGGCCGTCGACGGCGATGATGCGCGCCTGCGCGCCATCGCGCATCAACACGCCAGCGCCGTCCGCGGGCACGAAGCGCCGCACGCCGCACAGGATGGCGCGCAGGGTCCCCTGGAGATCGGCTGGCTGCTCCGCGGCGAGGGCGGCGTCGCCGAGCGTGGTCACGAGCAAAAAACGCTCCAGGATGTCGGCGAGGAGCGCCGCCAATCGCCGGACCGGCGACGCGTCCGCAGCCGTCGGTCGCGTCGCGCACCCGATGACCATGGCGCCGACCACTTTGCCGCGCGCCTTCAAGGGCACGTACAGCGTGTACGGAGCGCCGGTGAGGGGCAGCACACACGCCGAAGACATAGTAGGGTGCGGCGCGATAGGCCGGCGACCCCACGCGCGACGCGCCTGGCGGCGATGGGGTCCGGCGACGGAGGCGAGCGCGAGGTCGCCAGCTCCGTCGTTCAGGAACAACCCGGCGGCCGTACAGGGGACGAGCCGTATGAGCCGGCGACAGACCGCGCGGGCAACGGTCACGGGGTTACCGCGGTCCATCGCCGCGCGGATCGCCAGGGCGGCTTCGAGGACAGAGCGCTCGTCGGCGTCGGACCTCATCGCGGCCCGCGCGGCGACGTTGCGCGGACACATGGTCGCGGGCGTGGCGTTGGCGCGCTCACACACGGCGCGCCATCCTCTGAGGAGCCGCGCGAGCGAAGAGAGGCGCCGAGGCGCCGCGCGAGATATACCTGTACATGTACTTGTACACGAGTCGATGGTAGCGCGAGCGCGAGCGATCCGTCATCCCCCGATAGTCCTGGCGCCAGGGCGGTCAAGGCCGCGAGGCGCGCGAAACAACGGGAGCCATCGGGCTCGTGGGATCGCGCGGGCGCGTAAGGGCCGCGGGCACGCAGTCCCGGCCCTTACGCGCCCGTCGACCGCTACTCGTCGCTACTCCGCCAGCACGGGCGCAAGAGCCTTCTGCGGCGAGACCATCAGCCGGTTGAGCTGCAGGTTGCCGGGGTCGACGCCGCAGGCCAGGCCCACGAGTTGCGACAGGTGCACCACCGGCATCTTGCCGGGCGAGTCGTGCAGCTTGCGCGCGCGCGGCTGGTAGGCGTCGAGCGACACGTGGCAGAGCGGGCACGGCGTGACCATCACGTCGGCCGAGGCGTCCTGCGCCTCTTCCAGCCGCTTGACCGCCATCTTGGTCGAAGTGTTCTCGTTGACGGTCAGGATGTGGAACCCACAGCAGCGCGTCTTGCCCGCGTAGTCCACCGGCGTGCCGCCGAGCGCGGCCACGAGGTTGTCGAACGACGTCGGGTTGTCCGGGTCCTCGAAGCCGGTCTCGTCGACCGGGCGCAAGAGTTGGCAGCCGTAGTACGAGGCCACCCTGATGTCGTGCAGCGGGTTCTCTACCTGAGCGGCCAGCCGGTCCAGGCCGTAGTCGCCCACGAGCACCCACAGGAGGTTCTTGACCTGCACGTTGCCGTTGTACTGCAAGCCTGTTTCGGCCAGAATCTTGTTGATATGGGCGCGCAGGTCCGGATTGTCGCGCAAGGCCTTGGCGTCCTGCCCCAGGTTCTGCTGGCAGGTCGAGCAAATGTTCACGATGTCCATGCCCTGCTGTTCGGCCATGGCCAGCGTGCGCGCGTTGAGCGCGATCTGCAGTTCGGGGTTCTCGTCGTGGATCACGCCGGCCCCGCAGCAGGCCGCGCCGGTCATCTCCCAGAGTTCGATGCCGATCTTCTTGGCGAGCTCCACCGTCGAGCGGTGCAGCTCCGGGCACGAGCCTTTAGCCACGCAACCCGTGAAGTATGCGTACCGCAGGGGCTTATATTCCATTGCCATGGCCGTTACTTACCGTCCTTTGTCGTGACCGTCGCGCCGCCGTCGCTCCGCGGCTGCTCGTACAGGGCATCGTAAATCTTCTTGACACCATCGTAGTTGTCGACTTTCTTGTGGAGCATGGGGAGCGCCATCTTGCCCTTGAGCGCCATGCGCGCCCCTTGCGGTCCAAGCTTGATGAGCTCCTTGACATTGGTATAGCCGACGATCTCAGGGATCAGCGCGGCCTCGTTGAGCAGGCCGCTCTTCTGAATGTTGCGCGTGAAAGCCATGGAGTGGCGCGCGCCGATATTCTCGGTCAAGCCTTCTTGCATAGAGATGCGACGCAGGTCGGCGATGGCGTCGGCCGGGTTGACGTGCTTGGGGCACTCCATACAGTTGTAGGCGTGCGCGCAGTCCCACAGGCCAAGGTCGATCAGCTTCTCCAGGCGCTCCTTGCGCTTGGCGTCGCGCGGGTCGGTCACGAAGCGGTGCGCCTTGGCCAGGGCCGGCGGGCCGGCGAAGGCCGCGCTGACCTCTGTCACGCCGCAGTCAGAGTAGCAGACGGCGCACTGGATGCAGTTGAGATCACGCCGCGAGGGCGCGAGCTGCTCCGGCATTACCACGTACTCCTCCATCTTGCCCGGCACACGATTCGGGTCGGGCTGCAGGTAGGGCTGCACGTCGCGGAAGTGCTTCCAGAAGGGGGACATGTCGGTGATGAGGTCTTTGACGATTTTCATCGTGCGCATGGGCGTGACGCGCAACTCCTCGCGGCCGCGGCGCAACTCCATGGCGATGGGCGTCTTGCAGGTCAGCTTGCTGTAGCCGTTGACCACCATGGAGCACGAGCCGCAGATGGCCGAGCGGCAGGAGCGCCGGAAAGCCAGCGAGTCGTCGATGTTTTCCTTGATGTGGATGAGCCCGTCGAGGATCGTGGCCTCCTCGGGCAGGTCCAGCTCGTAGCGCTCCAGGTGCGGCGCGCTGTCCACCTCGGGGATATAGCGCTGGATGGCGAGCACACTCTTCATTGTTCCTCCAGTATTTCGTGTTTAGTGTCCAGTGGTTAGTTACCGTCACCAACTACTAGACACTAAACACTAATAGCTCCGCACAGCGGGCTCGAATTTGGTGATGGTAACCGGCGCGTAGTCGATCTGTGGGTGGCCGTCGCCATCCGCGTGATACAGGGTATGCTTGAGCCATGTCGCGTCGTCGCGCTCCGGGAAGTCGCGCCGGGCGTGGCCGCCGCGGCTCTCCTGGCGCGTGAGGGCCCCGAGCGCGATGGTCTCGGCGAGGTCGAGCATGTAGCCGAGTTCGTAGGCCTCCTGCAGCGCGGTGTTGAAGATGCGGCCCTTGTCGTCGATCCGCACGCGCTTGAAGCGATCCTTGAGCTCCCGGATCTGCCGCAAGCCCACCACCATGTCGGCCTCGGTGCGGTAGATCTGGAAGTTGGCGTTCATGACGTCCTGCATCTGCTCGCGCAAGCGGCCCACGCGCTCGGTCCCGCCGTCGCGCAGCATGGCGTCGCGCCCGGCCGCCGCGTGGCGCGCCGCGTCGGAGGGGAACGCGGGCATCGGCGTGTTCTTGGACCACGCCGCGGCGGCGCGCCCGGCGCGGCGGCCGAACACGACAGTTTCCAGCAGAGAGTTGCCGCCCAGGCGGTTGGCGCCGTGCACGGACACGCAGGCGACCTCGCCGGCGGCGTAGAGGCCCTGGATGGGGGTCAGGCCGTCGACGTCGCAGCGCACGCCTCCCATGGTGTAGTGCGCGCCAGGCTTGATCGGCACGGGCGCGACCACGGGGTCGATGCCGGCGAAGTCGATGGCCAGTTCGCGGATCTGCGGCAGGCGCTCCTCGATCTTGGCCTCGCCCATGTGCCGCAGGTCGAGCAGCACGCAGCCGTCGATACCGCGCCCCGCCGCGATCTCGTCGGCCTCGGCGCGCGAAACCACGTCGCGGCTGGCCAGCTCGAGCTTGTTCGGCGCGTACTTGGCCATGAAGCGCTCGCCCTCGTTGTTGAGCAGGTAGGCCCCCTCGCCGCGCGCGCCCTCAGTGATGAGGACGCCGTTGGAGGCGAGCGTGGTGGGGTGGAACTGCACGAACTCCATGTCCTCGAGCGGGCAGCCGGCGCGGTAGGCCAGCGCCATGCCGTCGCCGGTGGAGATGAGCGCGTTGGTGCTCTTGTAGAAGACGCGGCCGGCGCCGCCGGTGGCCAGGATCACAGCCTTGGCGCGGATCTCGAAGAAGTCGCCGCTGGTGAGGTCCATGCAGATGACGCCGCGGCAAACGCCGTCGACGACGATCAGGTCGGTGACGAAGAACTCCTCGTAGACTTTGACGTCGTACTTGACGAGTTGCTCGTAGAGGGTCTGCAGGAGCACATGGCCGGTAATGTCGGCCACGAAGCAGGTGCGGGGCACGCCGGCGCCGCCGAAGGGGCGCGTGGCGATGCGGCCGTCGGCCGTGCGCGAGAAGAGCGTGCCCATGTGCTCGAGCTCGAAGATGTTCTCAGGGGCCTCTTTGGTCAACACCTGGCAGGCGTCCTGGTCGCCGAGGTAGTCGCTGCCCTTCACCGTGTCGAACCAGTGGTTCTCCCAGCTGTCGTCCTTGCCGACGGCGGCGTTGATGCCACCCTGAGCCGCCCCGGAGTGGCTGCGCATGGGGTGCACCTTGCTGATGATGGCCGTATTCGCCGTTTTGCAGGCCTCGACGCCGGCCCGCATCCCCGCGAGCCCGCCGCCGATGATCAACACGTCGTGCTCTAGCATAAGTCCGCTTCTCTATCCTTCCGGGTCGCCGCCATTGGCGCCCGCTGGCTACTACGCAACAATGACTCTACTCTTAACTTAACGACGACGACAGACACTAATAGACACAAGTGATCGCGGAAGTGATCGCGGAAGCGCGACTACCCGCGACCGCCGGCCACGCATGCGCGAGGATGTACGGGTGGTGACAACAAAAGCCAACGCGCATACTCCCGTTCGCTCTGATAGAGGCCACTGCGGGCCACGACGCGCCGCACACGGTACCAGACGCCAAACGGCAGCGCGAGGATAGGGCGCGCGGGGCGATAGCCGCAGATGGCTCTGCGCGTCTCGGCTGCTGCGTTTATTAGTTGTAGGATAGCATAACACCTCATTCCGGGCTACATCTCGCCGCGCTCGGCAGGGCAATCGGCCCTTGACAAAGGCGGCTATTCGTCTCTATGCTCATACATGCGCGGACATCTTAACCTAATACCCGCGCGACGTTCTGTGAGGGCGAGGGACATGCTACAAATATATATCGCGGCTCCCGCACAGCGTCCGACCGTGCCCTGCGACGGCAGTGGCGCGCGCCGGCGCGGCCTGCCAGCGCCTCGCCACAGGATGACCTGACCCCCGAAAGGCTTCTTCGTGCCGCGATGACCGCGGGCAGAGCGTGACGCTCCGCCCGCGGTCTTTTTTGTCCCCCGCATCTTGCGCCTGCACGGCGGACAAAAGGGATCACGGACGTCCCCCACGCCCGACCGCGCCGCGCTGTCCGGGAGCGATCCATCCGTCCCGGGCTAACCCGCCCTTAGGGCGCGGGCCCCGCCCGGTATCCCTGCTCACCCACGAGACGCCACGAGACAACACGAGACAATTCGTACCCCGAATTGCCCCCGGTACCGCTTTGCAAAAAAACGGAGGATAGCACCGTGACACGACAACAAGGACTTGACCGCCTGCGCAACATCGGCATCATCGCCCACATCGACGCCGGCAAGACGACCGTGACCGAGCGCATCCTGCTCTACGCCGGCGTCATCCACAAGGCGGGCGAGGTGCACCACGGCACGGCTACGATGGACTCGAAGCCGCAGGAACGCGAGAAGGGCATCACCATCGCCGCGGCGGCGACCACCTGCGCGTGGGAGGGCCACCAGATCAACCTGATCGACACGCCCGGCCACATCGACTTCACCGCCGAGGTCGAGCGCAGCCTGCGCGTGCTCGACGGCAGCGTGGTCGCGCTCGACGCCGTGGCCGGCGTGGAGCCCCAAACCGAGACGGTGTGGCGGCAGGCCGACCGCCACGGCGTGCCACGCCTCGTCTTCGTCAACAAGATGGACCGCGCCGGCGCCTCGTTCGCGCGCTGCCTCGAGGGGCTCCGGGAGCGCCTGGGCGCCCGCGCCGTCGCGATCCAGATCCCTATCGGCGCGGAGTCCGCGTTCGAGGGCGTGATCGACCTCGTGACGATGGAGTCCCTCAACTGGCTGGACGAGGCGGGCCGGGAGCTCGCGCGCGGCCCCGTACCGCCCGCGCTCCAGGGGGAGGCGCGGCGGGCGCGGGCGGCCCTGGTCGAGGCCGTCGCCGAGACCGGCGATGCGCTGCTCGCGGCCTACCTGGAGCGCGGCGACCTGACGGGGGCGGAGTTGCGCGCGGGGCTGCGCGCGGCCACGTTAGCCAACCGTCTGGTCCCCGTACTGTGCGGCTCGGCCCTGCGCAACCGGGGCGTGCAGCTGCTACTCGACGCGGTGGTGGCCTACCTCCCGTCGCCGGCCGACCTGCCGCCCGTCGTCGGCGTGAACCCGATCGACGGGGAGGCGGCGGTGCGGGCGGCCGACCCAGCCGCGCCGCTCGCGGCGCTCGTGTTCAAGGTCGTGTCCGACCCCTTCGCCGGGCGGCTGGCCTACGTGCGGGTGTACGCGGGGACCCTGAGCGGGGGCGCGACCGTGCTCAACACCTCGCGCGACCGGCGCGAGCGCGTCGGGCGTCTGGTGCGTATGCACGCCGACCACCGCACCGACGTCGCGTCCGTCGAGGCGGGCGACATCGCGGCGATCGTTGGCCTGAAGGGCGCGCTGACGGGCGACAGCCTGTGCGACCCGGGGCATCCGATCGTGCTCGAGGCGATGGAGTTCCCCGAGCCGGTCGTGGCCGTGGCCATCGAGCCGCGCGCGAAGGGCGACGGGGACCGCATGGGCGTCGCGCTGGCCCGGCTGGCCGACGAGGACCCCACGTTCCATGTGGGGACCGACGGCGACTCGGGGCAGACCGTGATCTCGGGGATGGGTGAGCTGCACCTGGAGATCCTGGTCGACCGCCTGTGGCGCGAGTTCGAGGTCGCGACCGCGATCGGGCCGCCGCGCGTCGCCTATCGCGAAACGGTCGCGGGGACGGCGCGGGCCGAGGGGCGCTGGATTCGGCAGAGCGGCGGCGGGAGCGGCCAGTGGGGTCACGTGTGGCTCGAGGTTGCGCCGGCCGGTCGCGGGGACGGCGTTATCTTCGAGAACAGGGTGGTCGGCGGCGCGGTACCGCGCGAGTACGTCCCCGCCGTCGAGGCAGGCGTGCGCGAGGCGGCGGCGGGCGGCGTGCTGGCCGGCTACCCGGTGGTGGACGTGCGCGTCGCGCTCGTGGGCGGCTCGGCCCACGAGCAAGACTCGAGCGAACTGGCGTTCCGCATCGCGGCAGGCATCGGCTTCAAGGAGGGGGTGCGGGCGGCGAGCCCGACCCTGCTCGAGCCGGTCATGCGCGTGGAGGTGACCACGCCGGAGGAGTTCGTCGGCGACGTGCTGGGCGACCTCACGGCGCGGCGTGGCACGGTCGAGGGCATGGAGGGCGCGGCTGGGCGCGGCGGCGCGCAGGTCGTGCGCGCCCTCGTCCCGCTGGCGCGCCTGTTCGGCTACACCACCGACCTGCGCTCCATGACGCAGGACCGGGCGCAGGGCGTCATGGCCATGGCGCACTACGCCGCCATCCCGGCCGCACTCGCCGGCGGCGTCGCACAGGCCGCGCGCGCCTGACCGGCGTAGACACGTGAGGGGGCCAGGTCCGATCGGTCGATCGGGCCCGGCCCCCTCACGCGCGTGGCGTGGCCTATGTGCTCTACGACGCCCGGCCGCAGGGGCGCCCGTCGCCCTTACGCGCGTGGCGTGGCATCCGTGGCATAATAGGGGCATGAAGCTCTCACCCTCTATCCTGACCGCCGATCTATCGCGCCTCGGCGAGGAGGTGCGCGCCGCCGAGGCGGCCGGCGTCGACTACATCCACCTCGACGTGATGGACGGCCATTTCGTGCCCAACATCACCCTCGGCCCGCTCGTGGTGGCGGCCGTGCGCGCGGTCACGGGGCTCCCGCTCGACGTGCACCTGATGATCGAGCGCCCCGAGTTCTATGTCGGAGCGTTCGCCGAGGCCGGCGCCTCAATCCTGACCGTGCACCAGGAGGCCTGCACGCACCTGCAACGCCAGCTGGCGCAGATCCGCGAGCTCGGCTGCAAGGCCAGCGTCGCCATCAACCCGGCCACCCCTATCGGGATGCTGGAGGACGTGCTGCCCGACGTCGATCAGGTGCTGATGATGACCGTCAATCCGGGCTTCGGGTCGCAAAAGTTTATCCTGCAAACGCTGGACAAAGTCCGCCGCATGCGCGCTATGCTCGACGCGGCCGGCTCATCGGCCGACCTGGAGGTCGACGGCGGCGTCAACGCGGGGAACATTGGCTCGCTCGTCGCGGCCGGGGTCACCGTGGTCGTGGCTGGCTCGGCCGTCTACACGCCCAAGCGTTCCGTGGCCGACGCCGTGCGCTTGCTGCGCGAGGCCGCCTCCTAACGGCAAGCCCTACTCTCCGCTATAACCCGAATAGGGGATGCCATCGCGTCCGCTTTTGCATGATATTGGCGCCCTAAGGCCCCAGACCCAGTACTGTGCATCATGTATCAGAGGACGCGATGAATCGTTCCAGAGCCTTGCGCTCGTCGATCGGCCTGATCGGGCTCGCCGCCGCTGTCCTGGGGCGCACCCCCGCCTCGACCACGCCGGCCTCCTCCGCTCCGGCCACCCCGACCCCGGCCACCCATCAAGCTATCCAGGGCCACGTGCTGCTCTACGGCACGCTCGCCGCCCTGCGCCCCGCCACGCGCACGGGCGACCTCGCCCTCCCCGACGGCACGCTGCTCCCGCTGCGCTTTACCCTGGTGGCACAGCTACGCGGCCTGCGCGTCGGCGACGAGCTCGCGGTCGGCGTGGAGGCCCATGACCACGCCCGCCTGCTCGTGCGCATGCTCGAGCGCCAGAGCTTCTCGAAGCACTGGCGCGGCGATGAGTCCTCCAAGCACTGGCGAAGCACAGATTTCTCCAAGCACTGGCGCATGCAAGGCTTCTCCAAGCATTGGCGCAACGACGACTACTCCAAGCACTGGCGCGTCCACGGTGTGGTGGCGCGGACGCTGGGGCACGGCGATGCCGAAATCCTCGGCATCAACGGCGCGGCCACGGTGCTGCACGTCGCCGGGGCGAGCATAACCGGGGCCGGGACCGCCGCGTCGAGCGCGGGCGTGGCCTACGCGGACAGCGCCGGGACCATCCGCGCCGGCGCGGAGATCGACGCGCAGGTCACGCTCACGGGCGCCGCGACAGTGACCTTATCGACGGCGCGCATCGTCGCGCCGCGCGTCAAGGGCATGGACGTCGAGGGCCGTGTGACAGCGGTCGACCGCCCCCTGGGAACGCTGACGATCACCGACGAGAACGGCCAACCGACGAAGATTGTGCTCGGCCCCAGGGTAACCAGCTATAGCGTCGGCCAGGGCGTCGAAGCCTGGGGCTCTCCCAGCGGAGGAAACGTTTGGGGCGCCGCGACAACGCTCACGCTCGTCGCGGACACGACATTGGAGCGCGAGGACCCGGTCACGAACGACGGCGCGCAAGACGGGGGCTCGCCCACAGTCGCCGTGTCGCCGGGGGACCCCACCTCTGTCGCGCCGTCCGCGACCGTCGCGCCGTCCGCGACCGTCGCGCCGGCCTTCATCATCCCGGTGGGTACGCCGGTGGGTACGCCGGCCGCGAACCGGGACGAGGTGGCGTCGGCGACGCCGGCCTTTGTCATCCCGGTCGCGCCCTCGCCGACGGTGGGCGCGCCGACCGGGACGGCCAGCGGTGTCCCGGCGACGGCATCGGCCACGGCCGGCACCACGATTGGTCCGGCGGCCACGCCGTCAGCGACGAATACATCGACGGTCACGCCGCCAGGGAGTGCGACGCCGCCCGCCGGCGGGACGACCGTTACGTCGACCAGCACGCCAACCATGACCAGGAGCCCGATGGTGGCAGCTACCGCGACGTGGACGAGCACGCCGGCAGCGACGCCGACGGATACCTCTACGCCAACGCCGACAGACACACTAGCGGGGACTGCAACAGCTACGCCGACGGCGACCAGCACGCCGACGGGCACGGCCAGCCCCACGCCGAGCCCAACCGCCGTGTCGGTCGTGCAGAACTTGCAGGCGTCCTTCAACAATAAGGGCGTCGACAACGACGGCGTCACCCCGGGGGGCGGAGCGGCCGACACGTTCGACGAGGGCGGTCAGAGCTATTCGGCCCAGGCCCTGGCGTCTCCATCGAACAGAACTCAGCCCCTGACGCCCGGCGCGCGGTTTGCCTACAACGGCGTCAGCTTCCAGTGGCCCAGCCCGGGGCCGGGTAGCGCCAACAACGTCAAGGCGACCGGCCAGACCATCAATCTGACGCAGATAAGCGGGACCAAAATCGCTTTTCTCGGCGCCGCCTGTGACAATGGCAGCATCCCCATCACCGGGACTATGACGGTTAATTACACCAATATGAGCGCGCAGACCGTTGCGCTAGCCTTCGACGACTGGTCGCACGACCCATCCACCGGACCGTACAAGATCGCGCGCAACAGCGTCGTCACGGACATGCCCTACCGCGACAACGGGAGCGGCGCTCAGATGCTTACGACGCATGTGTACTACACCGAGCTGCCGCTCGACCCAACGCGAACAGTCAAGAGCATCACGCTGCCCCCCGATCCCGCGGCGAACGGCGGCGCCGGCCACCTCCACGTCTTCGCGGCGACGATCGTACAGTGAGTTGAGCTCCTGTGGGGCAGGCGGCGAGGGGGCGGCGCGACACATCGCCCCGCTCGGCGCCCTCAGCGCCTTGGAGGCGTAACTACGACCCGGCCGCCCTCGCCGAGAGCGGCATCGCCGGCGAGGACCGCGCCGGTCGGCGCCGCTTCTATCACGTGGCCGGCATGAGCGTCGCCGCGGTCGCCGCGGTCGCCGCGGCGGAGGTCGATCCCCCGCGCTACCTGCTCGCTACTTGCTACCTGCTACCTGCGCCTGACCGAGGAGGCGACCCGCCGACCCGCCGCAAGGCGGCCATCAAGCGTGCGAAAGCAACGCCGGCGAGTCAGACCGTCGCGTAGATATAAAGTCGGGATAAGGATTTGCTAAAGGAGGTACAAATGTTCCATTATATAGACTGACGATGTAGAATATTGGAGCGTGCCGGCATGCCATCCGTTAGCTCGCGGGCCGAGCTTATCACTCTCGCCCTCGCGCTCGGCGCCCATAGCATCGACGGCTGGTCGGAAAGCGAGGAGGAAATGGTCACCGCGCTACCCTCCTTGCCAGTGGCAACCATAGCGGCAGCGAAGCTGGCAATTCAGCAGGGACAAGATCCTCTTGGCGACATATTTTGTCGCCTCTTATCACCGGAGCAACGCCGGCCACTGGCCGCCACGTACACCCCGGACGCCATTATCGCCGGTATGCTTGCTTGGGCTGCCGGCCAGTTCGCCCCTACACGGGTTGTCGACCCGGGGGCGGGCTCGGCGCGTTTCCTTGTCGCGGCGGGGCGGACGTTTCCTCAAGCGGAGCTTGTCATGGTGGTCGGTCGGACTGCGCGACCCAGCGCCCATATTGGCCACACATATGGCGCCTCTATCTTTGCACTTTTTTTAACCCCTACAGGTTGTGGTCAAGCGACTCGCTCGACCACAACATGTAGTCTACAAAGGCGCTTTTACTTGACAATAATCGAAAAGTGCAAAGATAGTGTGGCGCGTCGCCTTCCCGTTTTCGTGCGCAATCTCGCCGCCGTCAGGTACACAAACATCGCGCATGGACTCTACCCGCGCGGTCCCCTTGATGACGCTGCCCTTCGCGCGCTTGCTCGTTTCCTCTCCCGCAGCACGACAATCGGTGAAGGCCGCACGTACGCGGGCGGTTTAACGAAGTTCGAGCCGCGAGAGATGGAGGGATAGGGAATATGGACGTATTGGCGGGTCAGGTTGCCCTGGTGACGGGGGCGGGCAGCGGCGTGGGGCGTGCGACGGCCGTGACGCTGGCGGGGGCCGGGGCCGGCGTGGTCGCGAGTGGGCGCAACAGGGCTGGGTTGGAGGAAACGGCCAGGTTGGCGCGCGAAACGCCCGGCGCATCGCCCGAACGCGTGCGCGTAGCGGTCTGCGACGTCACGGCGCCCGCGGAGATCGAGCGCATGGTCCAGGAGGCCCTGGACTTTTTCGGGCGGGTCGACGTCCTCGTCAACAACGCGGGCTTCAACACGCCGCGGCGCGCCCTCTCGCACATGGACGCGCAGGGCTGGCGCGACATCATGGCTACGAATCTCGACGGCGCCTTCCTGTGCGTGCACGCCGTGCTGCCGGCCATGCGCGCGCAGGGGAACGGCACGTTCGTCCACATCGGCTCGCTCGCGGCGCGGCGCCCCAGTCCACTGGCCGGCGCGGCCTACACTGCGGCCAAAGCGGGCCTCGCCGGGCTCAGCGCCGTCATCAACGCCGAGGAGAAGGGCTACGGCATCCGCAGCACCGTCATCGTGCTCGGGGACACCAATACCCCACTGCTCGACAAACGGCCGCAACCGCCCGACGCGGCGACCCGCGCCTTGTACGTGCAGCCGGAGGACGTGGCCGCCTGCATCCTGCTGATCGCCTCGCTACCGTCCCGCGCCAAGATCGAAGAACTGGCGCTGCTCTCGCGCGAGATCAATTAGCGCCGCTACAGCTCCCCCGCTACGCCTGGACAATCGAGGGGCGGGCGGCTACCCTACACAGAGGAGGGCGGACAGCGCCCCATTGACAACCGCAACAGTCGTGTCATCTCAGTGGTAGGTTGCCGTCTGTGACTAGGGGCGACGTAGAATCGCGCGCGGGTTGTCGCAATACACCATGGAGTGAGAAGGAGAGGGAGCCAATGGCGCGCAAGAAGGTGGTCACGGCAGACGTGGACGATGTTGTCGTCGTCGAGGCGCCCGACGCGGATGCGCGGATCGACGTGACGGTAGCGCCCGCGGTGCGTGCGCGCGGCCAGACCTCCGCGGTCGAGGTCTCGGAGGACGATGCCGAGGACGCCGAGGTCTCGGAGGACGATACCGAGGATGCCGAGGATGCCGAGGACGATACCGAGGAGGAAGAGAACGAGGGCGAGGCGCGAAAGTCTGGTAGGCCGCCCTTCCTCGCTATAGCCGCGGCGCTCCTCGCCGTCGTCGCGCTCGCGCTTATCCTGCGCCGGCGGCGCTCGTCCGGCGACGGCGTGACCGGGACGGGCGCGGTCGACATCCGCGTCCCAGTGGTCGAGGAGCAGCTCGTCGTCGAGAAACGGCAGACCGAACTGGGTCAGGTCCATCTGCACAAAGAGGTGACCGAAGAGCAGCGGACGGTGAGCGTCCCGGTGTCGCGCGAAGAGGTCACGGTCGAGCGCGTACCCCTGGACATGCCCGTCGATGCGGCCTCGGCGCCGGATGCGTTCGCGGGGACCGAGGTCGAGATGACGATGCAGCGCGAAACCCCGGTCGTCGACAAGAAGGTGCGCGCGGTCGAGGAGGTGCGGCTGCACAAGGACGTCGTGAACGAGCAGCAGCAGGTCAGCGACACGGTGCGCAAGGAGCGCGTGGTCGTCGAGGGGATCGACGAGCAGGGCCAGGAGCGGCCGCCGGCACCGCGCTAGGGGCATGCCCTGTCCTACCCCCGTTGGGGACAACAGGAAATAAAAAGAGGGGGGGAGGGGGGGGGGGGGGGGGGGGCGGGCGCCCCCGCGCCGCCCCCGCCTCCCCCCTTACTTATCCGCCGTAGGGACAGCGAGGTCGCGGTGGGAGCGCGCCGGGCGCGCTCCTTCATCGCCAGGACGCCGGGTGTACGACAAATCAGCGCCTCCCGCCTATCTTTCGACTTTCGATAGCCTGTCCCCTCCGGCATACCTTTCTTCGCCCGCGTGGCGTTTAGCTAAGTGACCCCAGATCCCACACCACGGGGGATGCGACAAAGCAACTCCCCCACTTAACGCGAGAGGCGAGGCACGTCGTGAGACGATACAGAGTTCCCCTGGCTATGTCCCTAGCGATGACCGTCGTCGGAGGCGCGCATGTTGTGAGCGCGGCGACGCCCGCCGTCGGCGCTCTCTGCTCCTCGCGGGTCGCCGTGCTTGGCGCCGACCTGACAGCGGCCGGCCGCGCCAGCGTGCGGCGGGACCTCGGGCTCGGACCGAGCGAGAGCGCGCTCACAGAGTCGCTCGCCGACGAGCGCGCGCAGGCCCATGGCCTGATACCGCCCACGCTCCTGGGCCAATACGCGGTCTCTTCCGTGCTGCTGCGCCCGCTGCCTCCCGGCGCGGGCATCGACGTCGCGCTCAACCCGCACATCACGCTCGACAGCGCGCAGGCTTACGCGAACGCGCTGCTCACGGCCGGTGTCGGCGACGCCGCGGTCCGTGTCGCCGCGCCCCTGTCCCAACGCGCGCTGGGGACGACGGCCCTGCTGGGCATGCTGCGCGCGGCGCGCCTCTCTTGCCGCGCCGCGACCCAACCCCGGCAGGATCTCGCCGTGCGCGAGTTCGTGCTGACGGATCAACTCGCCGTGAGCGCCGGCTACGCGGCGGCCCCGCTGCTGATGGCGCGACTGAAGTCCGACGCCGCGGCCGGCCACGTTACGACACCGGACGCGCTCGCGACGCTCATCGGGGCGGACGCGGCCAAGCTGCGCACAGCGGTACCGGCGACGCTGCAGCCGGCAATCGGCGCGTACCTGCGCGACCTCGCGGTCACGCACGTCTACGACGACGTCGCGGCGGCGGCCCCGCAATTCGGCGGCGCGCCGCCGGTAACCGCAGCCGTCCGCTTTGCCCGTCCCCCAGGCGCCGGCGCGCCATCGAATGGGGCAACCGGGGCAACCGGGGCGCAGGGAAACACCTACCACGGGACGGCCGCCGCCGGCGCGGGCGCCGCCCTCGCCCTTCAACAGCAGGACGGCCTGCGGCAGTACCGCCCTGCGCCGAGCCTGCAGGTCTTTCGGGACGGCAAGCCCAGCACATTCGGCGCGATTCAACGAGGTGACACCGTGACGGTGACGACGAACGCGGCGGGCTCGGCCACGCGCATCGACGCCACCTCGACACGCACGAGGGCCGGCCAAAACGGGCCGGCGACGGATCGGGGAGCGGTGGTACATGGCACGATCGTCGCGGCGCCGGCCGGCGCGTCGACTCTCGCCGTGCAGGAGCGCGGCGGGACGCGGACGTATCACGTCGCGCCCGCCCTGCAGGTCTACCGGGACGGCAAGCCCAGCTCGCTCAACGCGATCCGCCAGGGCGACAGCGTGGCCGTGACCACGGACGCGTCCGGCCGCGCCACGCGCGTCGACGCCACCTCGCACGCCGGCTCCGGCAACATCACCCCCGGTGGCGTCGCTCCCGGGGCGATACACCGTGGGACGGCCGCCGCCGTCGTCGGGGCCGCCGGGGCTGCCGCGGCCGCGGGCGTCGCGCTACGCGAGGGGACGGCGACCCGCACGTACCGGTCCGCGCCCGGGGCGCAGGTCTACCGCGACGGGAAGCCAGCTACCCTGGGCGCGATCAAGTCCGGCGATACTGTGACGGTGACGACGAACGGGGCCGGTCAGGCCACGCGCATCGACGCCACCTCACACGCGGGCGCGGGGTCGCCAGCGCCGGGCGCATCCACCGGGGCCGGCCGCGGGGGCATCGCCAGCGGGACGGTCGCCGCGGCGGCCGGGGCGGCTGGCCTTGCGATCCACGAGCAGAGCGGGACACGCGCCTTCCGCACCGCGCCCGGTCTGCAGGTCTACCGTGACGCCAGGCCGAGCGCCCTCGCCGCGCTCCGGCCGGCCGACAAGGTCACCGTGCGCTACGACGCCACCGGCGCGGCCACGCGTATCGACGCGACCTCCGCACAGACCGGGGCCGGCAAGACCGGCGCGGGCCAGGCCGCCGCGGGCGGCACGGGTCATGGCGCTGTCTACCGAGGTACGGCCGCGGCGGTTGTCGCCGCGGGGGCGGGCGCGCTGGCCATACATCAGGGCGACGGAGCCCACACTTATCACGCCGCGCCGGGCCTGCAGGTCTACCGGGACGGCAAGCCCAGCTCGCTCAACGCGATCCGCCAGGGCGACAGCGTGGCCGTGACCACGGACGCGTCCGGCCGCGCCACGCGCGTCGACGCCACCTCGCACGCCGCCGCCCCCGCGGGCGCGGGCCATGGCGGAATCTATCACGGGACGGTCGCGGCGGCCGTCGCCGCAGGCGCGTCGGCCCTCGCCGTCAAAGAGGCCGGCGCGACACGCACGCGCGGGGTGGCGCCCGGCGCGCCAGTCTATCGCGACGGCAAACAGGCCAGTCTGGGCGACCTCAGGGCCACCGACACGGTCACCGGCACGACCAACGCCGCAGGCGTGACCACGCGCATCGACGCCACGAGCGCCCGCGTCGCCGTGGCGAATCCGGGCGTCAACCCGCTCTGGCCCACGCTCGGCGCGCTGGCCGCGCTGGCCGCTCTGCTGCTCCTGTTGCCGCTCCTATTCCGGCGCCGCCGCCGGCGCAACGTCGTGACGACCACGACGACCACCATAGCGCGCGGGGCGGCCGTCATCCCGACGCTCGAGCGGCCGGCGTCCGAGCCGATCCGCGACCGGCTGTACGACGGCAAAGACATCGCCGATTAATTGAAGGACGCTCTACCGCATGGCCCATCGCCTGAAGCTCTATCCCGACCTCGCGCGGCCGCGCTGGCGCTACGTCCTGGCCGACCTGGCAGTCCTCGCGTGCATCGCCGCGGCCATCGCCCTCGGCCGGGCCGTCTACGCGACTATCCTGACGCTCGACGTCATCGCCAACACCGCGATCGTCGACGGCAAGCAGGCCGGCGCGGCCCTCGCGCGCGTCGAGCAGGATGTGGCGAGCCTCCCGCTCGTGGGCCCGAGTCTGCAGGGCGACCTCAATCCGGTGAGGGGCATCCCGCGCAGCTTGACCGCGACGGGCTACCGGGAGCTGCAGGTCATCGGCCATTTGGCGACGCTAATCGGGATCTTCGTGGTGGCCGTGCCGCTGCTGGTCCTGGCGTTCACGTATCTCCCCTGGCGCGTCCGCAGGATCCGCAGCTTATCCACCCTCGACCACGTGCTGCATCAGCCGGGTGCCGGCGAGAGCGCGCCCACGCTACAGGTGCTGGCGGCGCGCGCCCTCTACACGCTGCCCTACGCCCAGTTGGTGGAATATGCGCCCGACCCCATGGGCGACTGGCGCGCGGGCCACTACGACCGCCTGGCCCGCGCGACCCTGGCGGCGGATGGGCTCGACCTGGAGCACTACCTCGTCCGCACGGCGAGCGGGGCGCCGTCCGGGGCGCGCGATCACCCGGCGACCGCGGACGCGTAGGCCCCATCAGGGGGCGCCAAGGGGACACAACTCCGTCAACTGTCGAGCTAGCGCTCGCCTTGCCCGCAGGCGGCAAGCAGCAGGGGGAGCGATCGGCCGCCGGCCGTTTGACAGCTGTTCGTCCCGACCGCTATCATGAGCCAATCCGCTCGCGCCCGTCAAAGCCCGAGCACAACGTAGCGCTGAAGGGCGCCATGTCGCCACTGGACATCGTGGCCGATGATCTCACCGGCGCGCTCGACGCCGCGGGACCTTTGAAAGGACTGAGGGGCTTTTGTGACGGCGGTGAGGACGGTCACGGCGACGAGGTACGTGACGCCCTTGAGGGAGGGTGGGTCGCTGCCGGCTATCGTGGAGGCCGACGACGACGGGCTCTACGTGCTCAAGTTCCGCGGCGCGGGCCAGGGACAGCGGGCGCTGCTCGCCGAGCTCGTGGCCGGCGAGTTCGGGCGCGCGCTCGGGCTGCCCGTGCCCGAGCTTGTCTTCGTCGAGCTCGACCCGGTGCTGGGCCGCTCGGAGCCGGACCCCGAGATCAAGGCGCTGATCGAGGCCAGCCCCGGCCTCAACCTCGCCCTCGACTACCTGCCCGGCTCGCTCGACTACAACCCGCTGTTGGCGCCGCCGCCCGATCCCGACCTCGCGGCGCGCATCGTGTGGTTCGACGCCTACATCTCAAACGTCGACCGCAGCGTGCGCAACACCAACATGCTCCTGTGGCACAAACAACTCTACCTGATCGACCACGGCGCCTCGCTCTACTTCCACCACTCGTGGGACGACTACCTCGCGCGCAGCAAAAGTCCCTTCCCCCAGATCAAGGACCATGTGCTGCTCCCCGTCGCCGGCGACATCCTGCAAGCCGACCGCGCGTTGGCCCCGTTGCTGACGCCCGGGGTCATCGCCGCTAGCGTGGCGCTGATCCCCGACTCTTGGCTCGGCGACGAGCCCCTCTTCGCGGGACCCGATGAGCACCGCGCCGCGTACCGGGCCTATCTCGAGAGCCGGCTGCAAGCCCCACGAGGGTTCGCCGAGGAGGCCGAGCGGGCCAGGCAGGCCAGGCAGGCCAGACAAGCCGGGCAAACCGGACGCGCCTGACATGCCCGAGCTCGCATCGTACGACTACGTCGTGGTCCGCGTCGTCCCGCGCGTGGAGCGCGCGGAGTTCGTCAACACGGGCGTGATCGTGTTCTGCCGCACGCGGCGCTACCTCGGCGCGCGCGTGGAGTTGCCCCGCGCGCGCCTGGCCGCCCTGGCGCCGGACCTCGACCCCGAGGAGGTCGAGCGCCACCTCGCCGTGATCCCGGCCATCTGCGCGGGCGGCCCGGGCTCGGGTCCCATCGGCGCTCTGTCCCTGGCCGAGCGGTTCCACTGGCTGGTGGCCCCGCGCAGCACCGTGGTGCAGACCGCGCGCGCGCACTGCGGCCTTTGCGCCGACCCCGCCGCGACGCTCGACCATCTGATGGAGAGGCTGGTCAAATGAACGCGCGTCCACCATCGTCCAGAACATCAGGATGAGCGGGCGGTCGTTATCTGACATCACCCCGCTGTCCATCGGTCGAAAGGCGCTTCTCATGCTTCCTCACCCGCACGATCAGGCCTGCTGAATAGGGCGACGGCCGCGAGTCCCGCGAGCAGCAGCCCGATCGCGATGACCGCGGCCGCGCGGTCGGTGGCCGCCAGCGCCGGCCACGCCCAGGGCGACGGCTGCTCGCCCGGCCGCAATGCCAGGGATGAGAGGATCGCGTACCCAAGGGGAAGCGCCCAGGACAGTCCGCTGCCCAGGACGCGCACGGCAAGCAGGGTTAAACCCGTGAAACCGGCCAGGTTACGCACGAGCGTCCAGGCGCTATCGTGCGCGCTCCAGCGCAGGACGGCAAGGGCTAGCGCGACCGCCGCGATGGCGACGAGAAGGATCAGGTGGCCGCCGCGCAACGGCCACAGCGGGCGGCTGGCCGTTGCCTCGCTCTCACCGAACGGCGACCCGGCGCTCGCCCCGACCACCATTGCTGCGGCGAGAGGTACGACGATCGGTACACTCGTGATGGTGATCGCGGATGTGCTGTCCCCGCATTGCCTCACAAATAAAGTACGCG
>JAABVA010000907.1_pt1 | contig 33748 bp, 30 predicted proteins | sample 5560331 | NCBI WGS metagenome assembly JAABVA01 (sample SAMN12812661, study PRJNA571458) | rock metagenome | isolation source: Antarctica rocks | place: Antarctica: Victoria Land, Mt New Zealand sud | collected 2016-01-07 | reverse complement strand
GCGCCGGCGGCCAGCACGATCGTCCAGCGCAGCGCAAGCAGCACGAAGACCAGGTCGCCGAAGCCGAGGGCCCTCATCGCGCCGCCCGGCGTCCGAAGGCCAGTCGTTCCAGCGCCGCGAACGCGCCGCTGAACAGCAGCGACAGTACGAGGTAGATCAGCGTCACGGCGATGAACGCCTCGAAGCTGCGGAACGTGCGACTCTGCACATCCTGCGCGGCCGCTGTCAGGTCGTCGGCGGAGATGACCGACACGATCGAGGAGTTCAGCATCAGCAGAATGAATTGGCTGCCAAGGGGCGGCACCACGGCCCGCAGCGCCTGCGGCAGCACTATCAGCCGGAACACGCGCAGCCGGTGCAGCCCTAACGCCGAGCCTGCCTCGATCTGTCCGTGTCCGATGCTCTCGATGCCGGCGCGAACGATCTCTATCGTGTAGGCGCTGCCGTTCAGCACCATCGCGATCAGCGCACCTTGGTTGGCGTCCAGGCGCACGCCGACCGCGGGCAGCCCGAAAAAGATGAGGAACAGCTGCACCAGGAACGGCGTGTTGCGGATCACCTCGACATACCCGGCGATGATGAAGCGCAGCCAGCGCGGCCCCGATGTTCGGCCGAGCGCGCCGAAGATCGCGATCAGCAGGCTGAGCATCATCGAGACGGCCGAAAGGGCGAGGGTGAATAGCGCGCCGTTCAGCAGTTCCTGCCTAGCGTCCCAGATCTCGCCGAAGTGGAAGACGTAGGTCATGCTACCGCCGTGGACCGGCGCGCGGACGCTGTCATCAGGCTTTTCCCCGGAGGCCGCTCGAGCGGCCTCCGGGGAATTAGATCAGCGCTGCAAATTTGCTGCAACAATGGCCAGGCGGGCCGGTTTCTGAGGTGCTTTCCGCTTCAAGCCATGGGCCTGTGTGGCTAGGATAGCGAAACGCCGGTGGGCTGAACCGGCCGGCGCCAGGCTGGGAAGGAACGAATACGATGCTCACCCGACGAGGTTTTGCCGGTGCCGCCGCGCTGCTGCCGCTGGCCGGCGCTGCCCGCGCGCAGACATCAGGGCCGGTGGAGGCTGGAAAGGTGTCCCGCGACATCCGCGCGCAGGCGGCGGGCAAGAAGTGGCAGATCGCGACGGTCGTGAAGGTGGACGGCATCGCCTGGTTCGACCGCATGCGTGCGGGCGTGGAGCAGTTCGGCCGCGATACCGGGCACGACGCCTGGATGGTCGGCCCGAGCCAGGCGGACGCCGCGGCACAGGTGCAGTTGGTCGAGAACCTGATCGGGCAGGGCGTGGATGCGATCTGCGTCGTGCCGTTCTCGGTCGAGGCGGTCGAGCCGGTGCTGAGGAAGGCGCGGGACCGTGGAATCGTCGTGGTCGCGCACGAGGCCAGCAACCTGGTGAACGCCGATTATGTGATCGAGGCGTTCGACAACCGGGCCTACGGCGCGAAGCTGATGGAGGAATTGGGCCGGCTCACCGGCGGGCAGGGCAAGTATGTCGCCACTGTCGGCAGCCTGACCAGCCAGTCGCATAACGAGTGGATCGACGGCGCAGTGGCGTATCAGAAGGAGCACTTCCCGCAGATGCAGGAGGCGGTGCGCCGGGTCGAGAGCTATGATGACGCCGAGGTCGCCTATAACAAGCTGAAAGAGGTCCTGACCGCGCATCCGGACCTGCGCGGCATCATCGGTGCGCCGATGCCCGCCAGCGCCGGGGCCGGCCGCCTGATCGCAGAGCGGGGAGCGAAGGGCAAGCTGCAGTTCAGCGGCACCGGGCTGGTGTCCGTGGCCGGGCAGTATCTGCGGGACGGGGACATCCAATATATCCAGTTCTGGGATCCAGCCGCCGCGGGCTACGCGATGTCGGTGCTGGCCGCCATGCGCCTGCGTGGCCATCAGGCGGAGATCAAGGCGGGGCTCGACCTGGGCCTGCCGGGCTACAACAGCCTGCTCGCGCCCGACCCGGCGCGGCCCGGCCTGCTGTATGGCGCGGGCTGGGTGGGTGTGACCAAGGAAAACATGGCCCAGTATAATTTCTGATACTATGTCGGGTCCGGCGCCCGTCCTGGAGCTGCGCGGCGTTTCGAAGCGGTTCGGCGGGATCCGCGCGCTCGATCAGGTCTCGTTCCGGATTGCCCCCGGCGAGGTCCGGTGCCTTGCTGGAGAGAACGGATCCGGCAAGAGCACCGTCATCAAAGTGTTGAGCGGCGTGCACCGGGCCGATGATGGAGAGGTTGTGCTGGGAGGCGAGGCATGCTCCGCCATGACGCCGCGGGAGGCGATCGCGGCTGGGGTGCAGGTCATCTACCAGGACTTCTCCCTGTTCCCGAACCTCACCGTCGCGCAGAACCTGGCGATCGGCCAGGACCTCCGCGGGCGGCGATGGCTGGTGAATGGCCGTCGGGCGCGGCGTGCCGTCGCGGAGGCGTCGGCGAGCCTGGGCGTCGACCTGGACCCGGCCGCGGAGGTGGGCAGTCTGCCGGTGGCGGGCCGGCAACTGGTTGCGATCGCCCGCGCCCTGCTGGCCGATGTGCGGCTGCTGGTGATGGACGAGCCGACCACGGCGCTGACGCATCAGGAGGTCACGCGGCTGTTCCAGCTGGTGGCCGGCATGAAGGCCCGCGGCATCTCGGTGTTGTTCGTCAGTCATAAGATGCGCGAGATGCTGGCAATTGCGGACAGCCTGACGGTGCTGCGCAACGGCCGCGTCGTCGCCGATGGGCCGATGGCGGAGTTCGACGAGGCCCGCATCACGCATGCCATGACCGGGCATGATCCGGGCCAAGCACGGCATGACTGGACGCCACCGCCTCCTGGCACCGTGCCGCGGCTTGAAGTGCGCGGCCTCAGTGTTCCCGGTGAGGTCGCGGACGTGTCGTTCAGCCTGTTGCCGGGCGAGGTGGTGGGCGTCGCCGGGCTGCTCGGCTCCGGGCGGACCGAGCTTGCTTTGGCGTTGTTCGGCATGCGGCCGGGCTATTCCGGGCAGGTATTGCTGGACGGGCGCCGCATAGAGCTGCGCAGCGTAGCCGACGCCGTCGCAGCGGGAATCGCCTATGTGCCCGAGGACCGGCTCACCGAGGGACTGTTTCCCGCGCGGACCATTGACGAGAACCTGCTGGCTGCCTCGCTCGATAGACTGGGCGGACGGATCGGTTGGATGGACGGCGGCGCCGGACAGCACGCGGCGGCAGGCGCGATCCGGGACATGGCCATCGCGACGCCGTCGGGCGAACGTGCGGTGTCGGAGCTTTCAGGCGGCAACCAGCAGCGTGTGGTGATTGGGCGATGGCTGCTGACTGACGCGCGAGTGCTGGTGTTGAACGGCCCCACCGTCGGCGTGGACGTCGGCAGCAAGGCAGGCATCCACGCCATCATCCGCGCGTTGGCGCGGGATAAGGGCCTTGCGGTGCTGATGGTGTCGGACGACGGGCCGGAACTGGCGGAGAACTGCGGGCGGGTGCTGCTGGTGCACCGGGGGCGGCTTGCGGGCGCGCTGGAGGGGGAGGCGCTGAACGACGCGGCCATCACCGACCGCCTGCGAGCGCTGGCATGAGAAGGCTGGGCACGCCGGAGGCTGCGGTGGCGGTCGTGCTGGTCGTGGCGGCGCTGCTGATCGGGACGGCTAATCCGGCGTTCTGGGGCTGGGGCAACTTGTTTGGATTGCTGCGCAGCGCTTCCGTCACCGGGATCATGGCGATCGGGGTCCTGCTCGTGCTCGTAGCCGGAGGCATCGACGTGTCGTTCCCGGCCTTCGCCGCGGCTGCGATGTACCTTTCGGTGCGGGCGGTGGCCGACTGGGGCTGGCCCGGCAGCGTGGCCACCATGTTCCTGATGGCGGCCGGGATCGGGCTGTTGCTCGGCGCGCTGAACGCGCTGCTCGTGCATTCCGTGCGCCTGGTACCGCTGATCGTGACGTTGGGCACCGGCGCGGTGGTGCGGGGCTTCCTGCTGGGCGTGGTCGGCACCAGCGTCGTGAACGTGGGGCGGATGCCGCCCGAGGCGATCGCATTCGGGCGCCTGGCGCTGGCCGATTGGGAGGCGGACGGAGGTCGGGTTCAGCTTTCGATCGCTGTGCTGGTCTGGGCGGTTGCGGCCGTGCTGGTCCACCTGCTGCTGCGTTTCACGGTGCTGGGCCGTGGCCTGTATGCCCTTGGCGGCGACGCGGAAGCAGCGAAGCGGGTGGGTTTCGACGTGCGTGGGCTGACCTACCTGGCCTATGGCCTGGCGGGTGCGCTGGCGGGGGTGGCCGGCATGCTGCACGCTTGCCTGGCGTGGCAGGCGAGCCCGCGCGAGTTCATCGGCCTCGAACTCGACGTGCTGGCCGCGGTGGTGCTGGGCGGGGCGAGCATCTTCGGCGGACGCGGTAGCGTGCCGGGGACGGTGCTGGGGGTGCTGCTGCTCGTGCTGGTGAACAACAGCCTTATCCTGCTCGGGGTGCCGACGACGTGGCAGCGCGTCGTGGTCGGGACCATCCTGGTCGGCGCGGCCGGGGTCACGGCGCTGCGTGAGCGCAGGTGGCGACCTGCGGCGTCCATCACGGCCGAGGCCTGACCGTTGGACACGCACGCCGCCCCGACCGCGCGACCACCGGCAGTGCGCGGCGGCCTGCGGCGGCACGAGAGTCTGCTGACGCTGCTGGCGCTCACAGTCCTGGTGTTTGCAGCTATGGCGTGGTGGGTCCCGTCCGGGCGCTTCCTGCGGCCGGCGAATTTCGAAGGTCTGTCCTATGTCGCGCCCGAGCTCGGCCTGCTGGCGGTCGCCACAATGGTTGCCATGCTGACCGGCGGTATCGACCTGTCCGTGATCGGCGTCGCCAACCTGGCGGGGATTTTGGCGGGCCTGCTGTTCCACTGGCTGGCCGGTGCGCCACGCGGGCCGGAACTGGCCGGGCTGGCCATCCCCTGGGTTGCGGCCGGGGTGGGATGCGCGCTGCTTGTGGGTGCGTTGGCCGGGTGGCTGAACGGAGTGCTGGTCGCCCGTTTGCGGCTGACCCCGATCCTCGCCACGATCGGCACCGGCCAGATCTTCACTGGCATCGCCTTGGTGCTGACAGGCGGGCCGGCCATCACTGGCTTTCCCTCGGGATGGCAGGCATTGGGCGGTGGCACGCTGTTGGGCCTGGCCGGGCCGCTTTGGGTGCTGCTCGGCTTCGCGCTGTGCGTCGGCGTGCTGCTGTCCCGGACAGTTTGGGGGCAAACGCTCACGCTGATCGGCTCGGGCGCCCGGGCGGCCGAGTTCGCAGGATTGCGGACGGCACGGGCGGTGACGCTGTCCTATGTACTCGCGGGAGTGCTGGCGGCGGCCGCGGGCGTGCTGCTGTCGGCGCGTACTAACGCCGCCAAGAGCGATTACGGAACCAGCTACCTGCTGCAGGCCGTCCTGGTCGCCGTGCTCGCGGGCACCAACCCTGCTGGCGGACGCGGCTCGGTCCCTGCGGTGCTGCTGGCGCTATGCACGCTGATGCTGCTGTCGAGCGGCTTTCAGCTCATGCGGTTCAGCAATTTCCTGGTGGATTTCATCTGGGGCGCGACTTTGCTTGGGTCGATGGCGCTCGGCGCGTTGCTGCGCCAGAATAAGGGGCGGTAACGGTGGACATCGCCATCCCGCTCCGGCTCGACAGTTTCCACGAGCTGGCCCACCGGGTCTTCGACGAGGCTGGCTGGGCACACCTCGCCATTGTGCATGACGGGGGCGACGGCTTCGCGCTGTCCTACCGCCCCGCGGAGTTTCCGCATCCAGTCCGGTGGTTGCTGCATGACCTGGATGAGAAGGTCGCCGCCTTTGCGCTGCCGTCGACCTGCGAGCCCGAGGAGTATTTGGCCGAAAGGCGCAGGGGCAACGTGCAGTCGCTCGGCCCTGGGGAACTCGCCGTTTCTTGGTCCGCCTCGGCTGGCTCGATGCAACGGCAATGGCAGCGAGGCAGCGCTTGATCGAAGCTGCAGCGCCGTGCTGAGACCGTATCCTGTCGATTGTTGCAGCACGACGGCACCAGCCAGCGCGCTTTGTTCGAAGATCTGCGCGGTGTAGCGCCTAGCCCTTGCAGCGCTCGTCAAACCCGCAAGTTAAATGCAATGGAGATGCGCTCCCGCGTACCCCGGTAGGCGCGCACCTGGTGCTGCAGCCAGGATGGGAACAGGAACAGCAGGCCCGGGCGCGGCGCGATCGTCTCCGTCATCCCCGCCGCCAGGCCGCCCTCGCCGGCGAAGGCGAGGGTCGGCGCCAGCATGGCGGGCGCGGTGCCGCGCGGGTCGAGCATCTCGAACCCGCCGCCGAGCGACGGATCGTCGAGCGCGCCGCCATCGTCGACATAGTAGGTGCCGGACCAGAACGAGCCGGGATGGTAGTGGCAGAAGTTGTTGTCGCCGGGGCCGTTCACGTTGGCCCAGGCGCTCACGACCCAGGCCGGCCTCACCTCCCGCCCGTCGCGGTCGCGCGTCAGCTGGGTAGCGACCGCGCGCGCCATCTCTACAACCTCCGCCGCCCGGACGCCGCCCCAGGCCAGCAAATCGCGGTCGGAGTGCCACCCTCCAGCGTTCGACGCCGCCATCGAGCGCGTCGTGCGGCGCCGTTCAAGGATCAGCGTGCGCAATTCGGCGTTGCGGGCCTCGGAGTCCGGTGTCGCGACGGCGGCGACCGGCGTTGGGAACAGATTGCGCGTGACGACGGGCAGCTTGATCGACATGGTGCTCTCTATGTGAAAATGAACGCCCTGAAGTTCGGAAGCGAACCACCGGTATGATAGCCGAGCCAACCGCGCCGCAGCGCCGCATCGCGATCATAGAGCTGGTGAACCAGCGCGGCTTCATGAGCGTGGAGGCGCTGGCCGAGCGCTTCGGCGTCACCCAGCAGACCATTCGCCGGGACGTGAACGCCCTGTATGACGGCGGACAGCTCAACCGCTATCATGGCGGCGCCGGGCCGGCGCTGGGCGGGCGCAATGTCGGCTATTCGGCGCGCCAGGTGCTGCATTTGGACGAAAAGCGGCAGATCGCCAAGCTGGTCGCCGCCGAGATCCCGCACGGCGCGTCGCTGATCCTGAACATCGGCACCACGACGGAGGAGGTCGCACGCGCGCTGATCCATCATCGCAGCCTGCGGGTCATCACCAACAACCTCCACGTGGCGCAGGTCCTCTCCCAATCAGCCGACTGCGAGATCATCCTGGCCGGCGGCCTGGTGCGCAACCACGATGGCGGCGTGGTGGGGGAGGCAACGCTCGACCTGATCAACCAGTTCTGCGTCGACTACGCCGTCATGGGCATCAGCGGCATCGGCCTCGACGGCACCCTGCTCGACTACGACTACCGCGAGGTGCGAGTATCGCAGGCGATCCTGCGCAACGCGCGCCGGGTGCTGCTCGCCACCGACCATTCCAAGTTCGGCCGCCCGGCCATGGTGCGGATGGGCACCGTCCGCGACATCCATGCGCTGTTCACCGACCGATCGCCGCCGGAGCCGGTCGCCCGGCTGCTCGCCGAGGCCGGGGTGGAGGTACATATCGCCGGCCTCAAGGAACCTGCCGGCGAGCGGCTGTCACCAACGGACGAAATCTTTTGATTGCGAACTCCCTATTTTCGATTGTAGGCTGCATGTAAGAAAACGAACACCGGAGGGCGCGTGGCAGCGGCAATCGCCGATATGCTTGTAGTGGGTGGCGGCATCAACGGCACTGGGATCGCGCGCGATGCTGCCGGGCGCGGCCTGTCCGTAACCCTTGTCGAGCAGGGCGACCTCGCCGGCGCGACGTCGTCCGCCTCCAGCAAGCTCATCCACGGCGGCCTGCGCTACCTCGAATACTATGAGTTCCGGTTGGTGCGCGAGGCGTTGCTGGAGCGGGAGCGGCTGCTGCGATTGGCGCCGCACGTGATCTGGCCGATGGATTTCGTGCTGCCGCTGGAGCGCAGCCTGCGCCCGGCCTGGTTCGTGCGGCTTGGCTTGTTCATGTACGACCACCTTGCCCCGCGCAAGCGCTTGCCGGCGACGCGGTCGGTGCGGCTGGACCGCGATCCAGTCGGCGCGGCGCTAAAACCCGGCTTCCGGCGCGGGTTCATCTATGCCGACTGCTGGGTGGAAGATTCGCGCCTGGTGGTGCTGAACGCGCGGGATGCGGCCGACCGCGGCGCAAGCGTGCTGACGCGCACCCAGCTGGTCCAGGCGACGCGCGGCGTGGATACCTGGCGCTGCGAGCTGCTGCACCCCGATGGCCAGCGCTCCACCTTGGAGGCGCGCACGCTGGTGAACGCGGCCGGGCCGTGGGTGACCCGCGTGCTGAACCAGACGATGGGCCTGAACAGCGGCAAGCAGGTGCGGCTGATCAAGGGCAGCCACATCGTGCTGCCCCGCCTGCATCCCGGCCCCGAGGCGTTCATCCTGCAGAACACCGACCGGCGCATCATCTTCGCGATCCCGTATGAGGGCCTGTATACGCTGGTCGGCACCACGGACGTGGCGTTCGACGGCGATCCCGCCCGCGTCGCGATCGACCCGGCCGAGACGAGCTATTTGCTCGACGTCGTCAATCGGCATTTCCGCCGCCAGGCCAGCGCCGAGGACATCGTCTGGTCCTATGCGGGCGTGCGGCCGCTGTACGACGACGCGTCGGAGAACGTTTCGGTGGTGACGCGCGACTATGTGCTGGACCTCGACGCCGGGCCGGGCCGCCCGGCGCTGCTGTCGATCTTCGGCGGCAAGGTCACGACGTTTCGCAAGCTCGCCGAGCACGCGATGGAGCGGCTGGCCCCACATCTGCCCGCGGCCGGCAAGCCCTGGACCGACAGCGCGCCGCTGCCCGGCGGCGACATGCCGGACGGCGACTTTGCCGGTTTCCTGGCCGGGTTCCGCGCCCGGTTCCCGTTCCTGTCGCCCGAGCTGTCGCTCCGGCTGGCCCGGGCCTATGGCACCAGGGCGGACCGCATGCTCGAAAGTTGCCAAAGCATGGCGGATTTAGGGCTATGCTTCGGCGGCGACCTGCATCAGCGTGAGTTGGACTATTTGACGAGGGAGGAATGGGCGGAAACCGCCGAGGACATCCTGTGGCGCCGCTCGAAGCTGGGGCTGCATGTCCCGGCCGGAACCGCCCGCGTGCTCGATGACGCGCTGGCGCTGAGAGTGCCCGTCTTAAGAGTACCCGTCGCGCAATGAGCCTCGTGCTGCAGAACGTGGAGCGCATGGCAGGGGCAGAGCGCGTGCTGCATCCGTGCAGCCTGGATTTGGCGCCGGGCACGCTGCTGACCTTGCTGGGGCCGGTCCGCGCCGGCAAGACCTCGTTGATGCGGCTGATGGCGGGCCTGGACCAACCGAGCGCAGGCCGCGTGCTGCAGGACGGCGCCGACGTGACGGGGCTGGATGTGCGCCGCCGCAGCGTGTCGATGGTGTATCAGCAGTTCATCAACTACCCGAACTTCACCGTATTCGACAACATCGCCTCGCCCTTGGTGGTGGCCGGCAAGCTGAACCGGCGGGAGCGCGACCGCCGCGTGCACGACATGGCGGAGCGGCTGGGCCTCACGCCCTATCTGAAACGGCTGCCGGCGGAGCTGTCGGGCGGGCAGCAGCAGCGTTGCGCACTGGCGCGGGCGATGGTCAAGGACAGCCGCTTGCTGCTGCTCGACGAGCCGTTGGTGAACCTCGATTATAAGCTCCGCGAGGACCTGCGATCCGAGATGAAGGCGCTGTTCCGCAGCAGCGACCGCATCGTGGTGTATGCGACGACCGAGCCGCAGGAGGCGCTGATGCTGGGCGGCCGCACCTGCGTGCTGCGGGAGGGCTGGATCCTGCAGGAAGGTCCCGGCCTGGAAGTGTATCGCGCGCCGCGGAACCTAGAGACGGCGCGGCTGATCAGCGATCCCGCGATGAACTTCCTACAAGGCGCCATCGATGGCGGGCGGCGTATCCAGCTTGATGGCGGCGCGTCGTTGCCGCTGCCGCGGGGGTTCGAGGAGCTGTCCGCCGGACGCTACACCTTCGGCCTGCACGCCGCGCATGTGACCCGGGCGGCGTCGCCGGGTGCATGTGAGCTGCCGGTCGTGATCGAGCTGGCGGAGATCAACGGGTCCGAGACGCTGCTGCACGGCCGTTACGGCGAAACGCCCGTGCTGATGCAGGCGGGCGGCGTGCACAGCATGGCCATCGGCGAGGCGGCGACGTTCCGGTTCGATGGCGCCCGGCTCTATGCGTTCGCGGCCGACGGCGGCCTGGCGCGCGCGCCGCAGTTCCGATCGAGCCTGCCAGGGGAGGTCCGGCATGGCGCGCATTCGGCTGCATGACGTCGCGCACAGCTACCGACCGAACCCGGCGCGGCCGGAGGATTTCGCGCTGCAGCCGCTCGACCTTACCTGGGAGGACGGGGGCGCCTACGCGCTGCTGGGCCCGTCCGGGTCCGGCAAAAGCACGCTGCTGAACATCCTGTCCGGCCTGGTGCGTCCGTCGCACGGCCGGCTGCTGTTCGACGGCAAGGACGTCACCGACACCGACACCCGCACCCGCAACATCGCCCAGGTGTTCCAGTTCCCGGTGATCTACGACACCATGACGGTGCGGGAGAACCTGGCCTTCCCGCTGCGCAACCGCGGGATTGCGGACCGCGCCATACGCAGCCGCGTGGACCAGGTGGCGGCGATCCTCGATCTCACGGGCGACCTCGGGCGCCGGGCGTCCGGCCTGACCGCGGATGCCAAGCAGCGCATCTCGATGGGCCGTGGCCTGGTGCGCACCGACGTTGCGGCCATCCTGTTCGACGAGCCGCTGACGGTCATCGACCCGGCGCTGAAATGGCAGTTGCGGCGCAAGCTGAAGCAGATCCACCACGAGCTGAAGGTGACGCTGATCTACGTGACGCACGACCAGACCGAGGCGCTGACCTTCGCCGACCGTGTGATGGTGATGGATCAGGGCAAGGTGCTGCAGCAGGGCTCGCCGCAGGACCTGTTCGACGAGCCGCGCCATGTGTTCGTCGGCCATTTCATCGGCAGCCCCGGCATGAACCTGATGCCATGCCGCATCGAGGGCGGCGCCGCGGTGATCGGCGACCAGCGCGTGCCGCTCGCACCGGAGCTCACGCTGCGGGCGCCGCACGGCGCGCTCACGCTTGGCATTCGGCCGGAGTTCGTGAGCCTGTTCGACCCTGGCGAGGCGGCGCCCGTGCAGGTGAACATCGAGGAGATTGAGCCGTTGGGCGGGCACCAGCTGATCCACGGCCGACTGGGCGGCTGCCGCATCGCGATCAAGGCGGCGCCGGACGTTGCGGTGCCCGATGCGGGAGCGCTGCCGGTCTGGCTGCCGCGCGCGCGCACCAAGCTTTATGCCGACGAAATCCTGGTCGCATGAAGCCGGTCCGCCACTCCGCCTGGTTCCTGGTCGCCCCCGTCATGCTGGTGGTGCTGTTCACCGCCGTGATCCCGCTGATGACGGTGGTGAACTACTCGGTGCAGGACATAATGGGGCCGACCCGCCACGTGTTCGTCGGCGACGAGTGGTTCCGCGACACCCTGCACGCCCCCGAGCTGCAGCAGGCGCTGCTGCGGCAGGTGATCTTCTCGGTGTGCGTGCTGCTGATCGAGATCCCGCTGGGGCTGGGCCTCGCGCTAGTCATGCCGCGCGCCGGGGCGGCAGCCTCGGCGGCGCTGGTGCTGCTGGGGCTGCCGCTGCTGATCCCCTGGAACGTCGTCGGGACGATCTGGCAGATCTTCGGCCGTGCCGATGTCGGGCTGGGCGGCTACTTCATGAACACCGTGCTGGGCATCCCGTATAACTACGCGCTGGTGCCCAACGACGCCTGGGGCACGGTGCTGCTGCTGGATGTGTGGCATTGGACGCCGCTGGTGGTGTTGCTGTGCTACGCCGGGCTGCGGGCGATCCCGGATGCGTTCTACCAGGCCGCCGCGGTCGACGGCGCGTCTTCATGGGCGGTGTTCCGCTATGTGCAACTGCCGAAATTGCGCGGCGTGCTGACCATCGCCATCCTGCTGCGGTTCATGGACAGCTTCGTGATCTACACCGAGCCGTTCGTATTGACCGGCGGCGGCCCCGGCGACAGCACGACGTTCCTCAGCCAGTTCCTGACCAAGCTTGCGATCGGCCAGTTCGACGTGGGGCCCGCCGCGGCCTTCTCGCTGATCTACTTCCTCATCATCCTGCTGTTCTCCTGGCTGTTCTACACCGTGCTGAGCGCGCAGGGCCGGGCGGAGGGTCCGGCATGAACGACCGCGCCGGCTGGGCCCGACGCGTCATCCCCTGCGTGTATTTCGTGCTGCTGATGCTGCCGATCTACTGGCTGCTGAATATGTCGCTCCGGCTCACGCCCGACATCCTGACCCGGCTCGAGATCATCCCCACGCATCCGACGCTGGAGAACTACCTGCACATCTTCCGCGACCCGACCTGGTACGTAACCTATTGGCACTCGCTCGAGTTCGTCGCGCTGAACGTGCTGATCTCCGTCAGTGTCGCGCTGCCGGCGGCCTACGCGTTCTCGCGCTACCGCTTCCTCGGTGACAAGCAGGTGTTCTTCTGGCTGCTGACCAACCGCATGTCGCCGCCGGCGGTGTTCCTGCTGCCGTTCTACCAATTCTACCAGTCCGTCGGTCTGTTCGACACGCCGCTCGCGGTCGCCTTGGCGCATTGCCTGTTCAACGTGCCGCTCGCGGTCTGGATCCTCGAAGGCTTCATGTCCGGCGTGCCGCGCGAGTTGGACGAGACGGCGGCGCTCGACGGCTACAGCTTCCCGCGCTTTTTCCTGTTCGTGTTCCTGCCGCTGATCCGCGCCGGCGTCGGGGTGACCGCGTTCTTCTGCTTCATGTTCTCCTGGGTCGAGCTGCTGATGGCGAGCAACCTGACCTCCACGGCGGCGAAGCCCATCGTCTCGATCATGACCCGGACCGAGAGCGCCACCGGGCTCGACTTCGGCCTGCTCGCCGCCGCCGGAGTGTTGACAATCGTTCCGGGCGCCGTCGTGATCTGGTTCATCCGCAACTACATTGCCAAAGGATTCGCCCTTGGCCGCGTCTGACGGGATGCCCGCATGAGCTGGCCAACATGAACTGGATGGCCTGGACCCCGCTGACCGCCGTCTTCTTCGGCGTGATCGCGTTGCTGCTTGCGGGCATGACGACGTGGGAGGCATTGGCGCCCTGCATGCCCCGGCGCGGCCTGCTGCCGCTCGTGACTACGCGTGGGGACCGGCTGTTCATCGGCCTGCTCACGGCAGCGTTCTTCAACCTTGCCTGGATCGGTTTCACCGAGCTCGACCAATACATCGCGCTCGGCATCAGCGTCGTCGTCATCCTCCTGATCGGCTGGTTCGCCTAGACGGAGGGGATCGCCTTCCGGGCCGGCGAACTCTCCACGCCAGCCCGCGCCTGCCCAACGGAGAGAAAGAAAGGAAGCGTCCATGGACAAACCCCAATTCACCGGGCCTCAGCTCACCCGGCGCCAGGCCATTGCGGGAACCGCCGCCGTTGCGACCGTAGCATCCGTCGCCGGGTCGCCGGCCCGCGCCCAGAACGCCGACACGCAGCGCGCGGCGGCGCAGCGCTGGATGGAGAACGAGTTCCAGCCCTCGACGCTCACGAAAGAGCAGCAGATGGCGGAAATGCAGTTCTTCATCGACGCCGCCAAGCCGTTCCAGGGCATGGAGATCCACGTCTGCACCGAGATCCTGGACACGCATGTCTACGAGTCTCAGGTGATGACCAAGGCGTTCAGCGAGATCACCGGCATCAAGGTCACCTCCGACTACATCAAGGAGGGCGACTTGGTCGAGAAGCTGCAGACCGAGATGCAGTCGGGCAAGCCGATCTACGACATGTACGACAATGACAGCGACCATATCGGCACGCATTTCCGCTATGGCGTGACGACGGTGCTGTCGGATTTCATGAAAGGCGAGGGCAAGGACGTGACCCTGCCGACGCTCGACGTGGACGATTTTATAGGCAAAAGCTTTGTCACTGCGCCGGACGGGAAGATGTATCAGATCCCCGACCAGCAGTTTGCAAATCTATATTGGTTCCGCGCCGACTGGTTCGCGCGCCCGGACTTGAAGGACAGGTTCTCCAAAAAGTACAACTACGAGCTCGGCGTTCCCGTCAACTGGTCCGCCTACGAGGACATCGCCGAGTTCTTCACCAATGACATCAAGGAGCTCGACGGCGTCCGCATCTATGGCCACATGGACTACGGCAAGAAGGACCCTTCGCTCGGCTGGCGGTTCACCGATGCCTGGCTGAGTATGGCCGGCGCGGCCGACGTGGGCCTGCCGAACGGCCTGCCCGTGGACGAGTGGGGCATCCGGGTCGAGGACTGCCATCCGGTCGGCGCCAGCGCGTCCCGCGGCGGCGGCGCCAACAGCCCGGCGGCGGTCTATGCCCTGACGAAGTATGTCGAATGGCTGAAGAAATACGCGCCGCCCGAGGCCGCCGGCATGACCTTCACCGAGGCCGGGCCGGTGCCGGGCCAGGGGCACATCGCGCAGCAGATCTTCTGGTATTCGGCGTTCACCAAGGCGCTGACCAAGCCCGGCCTGCCGGTGGTGAACGCGGACGGCACGCCGAAGTGGCGCATGGCCCCCTCGCCACATGGGCCGTATTGGAAGACGGGGATGCAGAACGGCTACCAGGACGTCGGCTCCTGGACGCTGATGAACTACGTGCCGCTGGAGCGGCGCAAGGCGGCCTGGCTGTATGGGCAGTTCTGCATCTGCAAGTCGACGTCGCTGAAGAAGACCATCACCGGCCTGACGCCGATCCGGCAGAGCGACATCATGAGCCAGACCATGACCGACTTGGCACCCAAGGTCGGCGGGCTCGTGGAGTTCTATCGCAGCCCGGCGCGGGTGGCGTGGACGCCGACGGGGACCAACGTGCCGGACTATCCGAAGCTGGCGCAGTTGTTCTGGCAGAACGTCGCGGTGGCGGTCAGCGGCGAGAAGACGCCGCAGCAGGCGATGGACACGCTGGCGTCCGACATGGACAAGGTGCTGGCGCGGCTGGAGCGGGCGGGCATGAGCCAGTGCGCGCCGAAGCTGAACAAGGAGCAGACGGCGGCGGTCTGGGAGGCGAAGGGGTCGGCGCCGTGGCCAAAGCTTGCGAACGAGAAGCCGAAGGGCGAGACGGTGGCCTATGAGGCGTTGATCGACACCTGGAAGAAGGGCCGCGCGAGCTAGTCGAAGAATAGCGGCGTCGCGGGCAAATTGCGACGCCGTGCTCTGCTGGGAGGACGGAGCCATGATCATCCGCCTGCGTTGCGACCCGGCGCTGGAAGCGGTGCTGCCCCGCCCGGTGCCGGCGCGCCAGGCCCTGCCGGAGTGGCTGCGGGCGATGCCGGTTACCGCTGGGTCCGAGATGCATGGCGGGGCGGCAATACGCACCGTCAAGCAGTGCCCGCCGTTCGTCGACGCCATGCGAGCGGGGTTCGTGATGCCGCTGCCGTGCGACCTACGCTACGAGGACGGCGTCTTCGCATGGGACTGGCCCGCGCCCGAGCCCAGCCTCGCGGGCCATCCGCGCGCGCCGATCAACTTCCATTCTGCCGCCCAGGTCGCCGGCGCACCGTTCGGCCAGGACAACCTCATCAAGTTCGTGGGGTTCTGGACCATCGAGCTGCCGCTGGGCTGGTCGCTGCTGGCGACGCATCCGCTGAACCGCGACGACCTGCCGTTCCGCACCCTGACGGGGTTGGTCGACGCCGACCGCTTCCACGACATCGGCCTGCTGTTCCCGGCGCGCTGGCTCGATCCGGCTACGCCGTGCGTCCTGCCGCGCGGCACGCCCATTGCCCAGTGCATCCCGATCTTGCGCGAGCCACTGGACCTCGATTTCGGCGTCGTGGACGGCGCGGCGGCCGAGGCCTTCGCGACAGTCGGCGAGGCGATCCTGGCCGAGCCGGGCATTTACAGAAAACGGTTCCGTGCGCCTGGGCACTAGCCTCGCGGCGCTCGCGGCCTTCGTGCTGGCGGACGACGCCAGGCCGCCGATCGAGCTCGGCCAAGTCCCGGCCTTTGCGTCCGAAGCGGTGGCGCAGCGCGGCTGCCCGCACGACCTCGTGGTGTGGGCCGACCGCGACACCGGCTATTTCTACCCGCGGTCCCGCCCGCAGTTCGGGCACACCGCAGCAGGCGTGTTCACCTGCCTGGAGGCGGCCCGGGGCGCCGATTATTGGGATATCAACCCGTTCTCGCCATACGGGAACCCACGAGCAGGGCGGGAATTTCCGATCGATCCGGCGCTGCTGGACTATGGCAGTTGAAACCGAACGGCGCCCGCATCCTGGCCGGCGTGCCGCGGGAGCGTCGGCTGCCCTTCATGGCGGCGCTGGTCGCCGCGTCGGGGCCGGGGCTGCTGGTCATGCTGGCCGACACCGACGTCGGCAACGTCGTCACCGCCGCGCAGAGCGGAACGCAGTGGGGCTATCGGTTGCTGCCGCTGCCGCTGCTGCTGATCGTGCCGCTGTACATGGTGCAGGAACTGGCCGTGCGGATCGGCCTGTTCGGCGGCCGCGGCTTTGGCGAGCTGGTGCGGGAGCGCTTCGGCGCCGCATGGGCCTGGCTGGCGGCGGCCGCGCTGGCGGTGGCGACGATCGGCTCGATCATCACCGAGCTGGTGGGGATCGCCGGCGTGGGCGAGATGTATGGCGTCTCGCGCTGGATCCTGCTGCCGGCCGCGGCACTCGGCCTGATGCTGGTGGTGCTGTCCGGCGAATACCGCCGGGTCGAGCGCATCGTCGTCGTGCTCGCGCTGTTCGAGCTGAGCTTTATCGTGGTGGCTTACGCCGCGCATCCGCATCTCGCCGACATTGCCCGTGACCTGACCCGGGAGAATTTCGCCGATCCCGGCTACCTCTATCTTGGCGCGGCCCTGGTCGGCGCGACGTTCAATCCGTGGATGATCTTCTATCAACCGTCGGCGCTGGCCGAAAAGCGCTTGGGCGCCGCCCACTACGCCGCGGCGCGTTGGGACACTGCGGCGGGCGCGGTGCTGACGCAGGCGCTGACCGCAGCCGTGCTGATCGCTGCCGCCGCGACACTGGGCGCCAGCGGGACGCACCCCTCGCTCGAAAGCGTGGGGCAGATCAGCGAGGCGCTGACGCCGACGCTGGGGGACACCTTCGGCCGGCTGGTCTTCGGCGTCGGCGTGGTGGGGGCCGCGATGGTGGCGGCGATCGTCTGTTCGCTCGCCTTCGCCTGGGGCATCGGCGAGATCGCCGGTATCGGGCATGGGCTGGAGCATGGCGCGATGCGGCGGCGCTGGTTCGGCGCCGTCTATGCTGCCGGGATCCTGGGCGGGACGGCGCTGGTGCTGCTGGCGCCGGACCTGATCTGGCTCACCATCCTGGCCCAGGTGGTCAACGCGCTGCTGATGCCGCTCGTGGTCGGGCTGCTGGTGGTGCTGGCGGCACGGCATCTGCCGCCGGAGCGGCGGCTGCGCGGCTGGTACCTATGGCTGGTCGCGGGCACGGCGGCGGCGGTAAGTTGCATCGGCTTGGCTGGCGCCATCGCGGGCCTGGTGTCGTGACGTTCGGCATCGAGTTGCCGGCCGTGCTCCAAAGCCTCGGCGTGGTCGTGCAAATCTTCATCATCGACCTGCTGCTGAGCGCCGACAACGCGCTGCTGATCGCCATGGCGGTGCGGACGCTGCCGCCCGGCCAGATGCAGCGCGCCACGATGTTGGGCACGGTCGGCGCGATCGGGCTGCGGCTCGCGATGGCGGCGGTCGTGCTGTTCCTGCTGGACCTGCCGTATCTCAAGCTGGTCGCCGCCACCCTGCTGCTGTTCATCGCCCTGCGGCTGACGCTCGGGCGCAAGGACCCGGCGGCGTTCGACACGGGGGTGGGCGCATCGGCGCGGCTGCCTTGGGGCGACGCCGGGCTGCTCGGCGCCATCGGCGCGATCATGGCGGCGGACGCGGTCATGAGCCTCGACAACGTGCTCGCCATCGCCACCGTCGCGGATGGCAGCCTGATGCTGCTGGCGCTCGGCCTTGCGCTCAGCATCCCGATGCTGGTGTATGGCAGCGCGGTGATCCGGCGCTTCCTGGTCGACAATGGCGCACTCGTGTTGGTGGCCGGCATGGCGCTTGGCTGGATTGCCGGCGGCATCGGCATCTCCGATCCGGCGGTGGCGCCTTGGATCGAAAGCAGCGCACCGGCCCTGGGCCTCGCCGTACCCATTGCGTGCGCAGTGTTCGTCCTATGGGAGAGCCGCATCCTGGGACGGCCGGCCACGGCGGCCCGGCCTGGCACGGAGAGAGCCTGATGTCGGACGCCTTGGACGACGACTGGCCGGCGCCCCTAATCCGGCCCGAGGCGATCGACACCTTCTTGCGCCGCAAACCGGCACTGGGCGCTCGCCCGCCATCCCCATCGCCATCTCTTTCCCGGACTGGCCGGCTGCCGGCCCAGAGCGTGCTTGCGGCCCTCGTGCTGATCGCGGCGGTTTGGGCGGCCACGGGCTTCTATAAGGTCGAGCCGGACCAGGTGGGCATCGTGCTGCGCTTCGGCAAATGGGTGGACACGCGCAGTTCCGGGCTGAATTTCCATCTGCCCTACCCGATCGAGACAGTGCTGCTGCCCCGGGTGACGCAGGCGAACCAGCTCAAGATCAGCAACGGCGCCGTGACGCAGATGCTGACCGGGGACGAGAACATCGTCGAGGCCACCGCCGCCGTATTCTGGCGCATCAAAGACCCGGCGAAATACTTGTTCAACGTCAGCGACCCCGAGGCGATGGTGCGCATTGCCGCCGAGAGCGCAGTGCGCCAGGTGATCGGCCTCAACCCAATCCAGGCCGGCCTGTCCGATCAGCGCCAGAAGATCGCCGACGATGCGCAGGAGCGGCTGCAGAAGCTGCTCGACGCCTACGATATCGGCATCGCCGTCACTCAGGTCCAGCTCCAGCGCGTCGATCCGCCGACCGCCGTGATCGACGCGTTCAACGACGTGCAGCGCGCCCGGGCGGACCAGGAGCGCGCGCGCAACGAGGCCGAGGCCTATAGCCGCGACATCCTGCCCCGCGCGCGCGGCGACGCCGAGCGGATCAAGCAGGAGTCGCAAGCCTATCGCGAGCAGGTGGTGAACGCCTCGACCGGCGACGCCGCGCGGTTCCTTGCGGTTTACGGCAGCTATAAGGATAACCACGAGGTGATCGCACGGCGCCTCTATCTCGAAACCATGGACGAGGTGCTTAAGGCCGCAACCAAGATCGTGATCGACTCGTCGGGCACCCCTGGGTCGCCGTTGCTGCCGTACATGCCGCTGCCAGGGCCGGCGGGAAAGGCTGTGCCATGACGCTGCGCAGCATCCTTCTTGCTGGAGCGGCGGTGGCGCTCGCCGGCTGGCTGCTCTCGCTTAGCCTGTTCACCGTGACGCAATCCGAGCAGGCGCTGATCGTGCGCCTGGGCAATCCGGTTGGGACCGTGGTGCAGCCGGGGCTGAACGTCCGGGTGCCATTCATCGACCGCGTGATCCTCTATGACAAGCGCCTGCTGCCCTTGGAGTCCGAGGCAGACCAAGTCATCCTAGGCGACCAGAAGCGCATTCAGGTCGAGACGTTCTCGCTGTTCCGCATCGACGACCCGCTGCGGTTCTACCGGTCGGTCAGCACAATCGAGCAGGCCCGCTCGCAGCTTTCGCAGATCGTCAGCACGACATTGCGCAAGCAGCTTGGGCAGGTGGCGCTGCCCGCGCTGCTGACGGCCGAGCGCGACCGCATCACCGCCCGCATCCGAGACGAGGTAGCGCAACAAGCTGCGTCGATCGGGGTCGAAATGGTGGACGTGCGTATCCTTCGTGCCGACCTGCCGGTGGAAACCAGCCAGGCGATCTATGACCGCATGACCTCCGAGCGCGTGCGGGAGGCCAAGGAGGTACGCGCGCAGGGTTTCGAGCTGGGCCAGTTGATCCGCGCCAAGGCTGACCGGGAACGCACTATCCTGCTGTCGGAGGCGCAGCGCGATAGCCAGAAAGCGCGCGGCGAGGGCGACGCCGAAGCGAACCGCATCGCCGCCGACGCGTATGGTCAGGACCCGGCGTTCTACGATCTGTATCGGACGCTGCAGCTCTACCGGTCCGCCTTCGCCCAGGGCAGCCCGACAATGGTGCTTTCGCCGACCAACACGCTGATGGGCTATTTCAACGGCGGCCCGTTCCCGCGGCAGCCCGGCGGGGGGACGCGGCCATGAGCCGCGCGCTTTGTGGGGCCGCGCTCCTGCTTGTACTCGCAGCCACGCTAGTGCTCACTGGGCCGGCCGCTGCTGTCGACGTGTCCCAACTCAGCGATTTCGAGGCCGACCCGTGCGTGATCGCGCTGGCCCAGCGCAACACGGCGCAGCATATCGGCGCGCCCGACAGCGCGCTCGCCAACGCGTGCGAGCGGGCGCATGGCGGTGTCGAAGCCGGGTGGGACATCGTGCTGCGCACCTGGAAGGCGCCGGATGCGCGGCAGGCATTCACCCCGGCTGGGGGCCAGACGGCCACCGCGGCCGGGCTTGGGCTGCTTGGGATGCTGCTGGTTTACGCCGCCATGGGCTGGCCGGCGCGCCCGATCGTCACGCTGCTGCGTCCGCCGGGTGCGATGCGCCCTGTCCGGCCGCGACGGTTGGCGGCCAAGGCGGGGGCGGTCCTGCTGACACGCCTGATCCTTGGCACCGCGCTGCTGCTCATATTGGCTATTCCCTTCGCGCCGGTCATTGCCGCGCTGCTGCTGGCCTGGCGGCTGATCGCAGCAATCGGATGGCGGCCGCGCCGTGCTGCCCCGGCCGCGATGGGGGAGCCGCCGAGCGCGCTGGCCGAGGTCGTCGCTGGCGCAATCAACGACGGCGCCGCCAACATCGGCGGCCTGCTCGGGCTTGCGCTGTTCGCACGCGGCGGCTGGCGCCTGCTGGCGTTCGGCGTGCTGCTTGCCATCTTGTTCTCGCTCCCGGTGGTGGTGCAGGCTTGGCGGGCAATGCGCGCTGTCGCGGCAGCCAGGATCGCGCTTGGCACGCTGGCCGCTGCAGCCGTAGGGATCGTGGCCGTCCGTGACCCGGCCATGGCGACGCTTGTGGCTAGCGCTCCGGCATTGGCTTTCATCGTGCCGCTGGCGTTCGGGTTGGTGGTGACCTGGCGGGGTGGCGCGGTCGAGCGGCTATTGCCGCGCCAGGGTCCGCCGCAAATCCCCGGCACGTAGCCAGACCCGGCCGGGATTGCCGGCTGCAAGCTCCTGCGCGATGCGCGGAAACGACTCCGGCCGGAGCGCGAAGGCGTGCGCATAGGCCGCCAGCGCCCCGTTCATGTCGCGCAGTTCCTGGCGGACGCTGCCAAGATTATGCCATGTCTCCGCCCGGCCCGGCGCGAGCGTCGTAGATTTAACGTAGGCGCCCGCGGCCTCGGCGAGGCGTCCGCCCTCGTGCAGGGCGGTTCCCAGGTCGTGCCAGACATCTGGTTTTTCCGGCAGCAGGCGGGCGGCAGCGGCCAATGCGGTCGCGGCGTCATGCCACTGGCGCGCACGAAACAGCGCGAGACCGCGCCGGTGCTGCAGTCCGGCAAGCGCCGCAAGCCCCTGCTGTGCGGAGCCGATGCTGGGATCAAGCGAGACGGCGTCATGGAACGCCCGCTCCGCGTCCTCCATTTGGCCGCCCTGCAGCAGCACCCGCCCGAGCGCCGCATGCGAGAGGCCCGCATTTGGATCGAGCGACACGGCGCGTCGCGCCCATGTCATAGCCGCCTCGGGTTGGCCGTCCTCCGAAAGCAGGAGCGCCAGCAGCCGGGCTGGCGCAGGATCCGTGGCGGTCTCGGCGGCATGGCGATAGAGCCGCTGCGCAGCCTTGACGTCGCCGGCCCGGTGCGCGGTGACGCCCTGCGCAAATGTCGCCTGCCATGGATGCCCGCTGGTCAACTCGGCCCGCCTCATCGAAACGATGGTATCTACGACATTGCTGTCGACACCGGCTGGATCAAGGGTGGAATCACCAGCGACACCGCAGCTTATGCCGTCGAGAGCGTCCACACCGGCGGGACCGCAAAATGTGAGCTTTTGCGGGCGGCTGCGGCTTGCGAGGAAGCAGTCAAACACGCCGGTATATCGGATAGCCGCTGCTTACAACGCCGAACGCGACATTGGTCAAATGGGCAGCCAATTCGAAACAGCCCAACTCCTGATGCAGGAGACAGACGGGAACGGTTAGAGCATTGGACCCGCCTCGGCACGGGTTTTCAGGAGCATGTTCCAGCGCCTGAGGAATGCCTGGAGCTGGGCGGTCATGGCCTCAGCCGCATCGAGAGCGGGGCCGTCCGAGATGGACTCTTCGTTGGTGACGGTTGTTTTCCGTCCTCGGGTGACAGGGTCCAGTCCTTGTAGGCTGCAAGGCTTGCAAGCTTGCCGCGGTCATAGGCGCCATCGGCAAACAGGGGCTTCAACCACGGCCCTTGATCGGCGGCCACGCGCGGCGGCGCGGCTCATATGCAAGCCGCCGCGCACGGTGCCCCTGGGTCCACATCCCGCCAAACCCAATCAACCCAGCCATCCTCAAACAGGCACTTAGATGCCGAGTCCGCTGACAAGGCCATATGCTGGACTTGGTGCATGGGCAATGCGATGAGGTGGTCCAAGATACGGCCGCCGTGGCTCTCACGGGACCGTGAACTTACCATGCGTTAAACTGAGGGCTGGGCGAAACGGCAGCAGGAATAATGCCATTCAAACAGCCTGACGATAGCTGCGCGGCCCCTATTGATCGGTGCCACGGACCTTGCCTGGCCTAGCGAATCCAAGATAGGCCTGGGTACCATGGGGCATCGCGACAACAACTTCGACTTCCTGCGCGTCTTTGCGGCGCTGATGGTGGTTTATGGGCATGGCTGGGTGCTGTCCACCAACACCGGGCCAGGCTTTTGGGGCGTTCCGTTCGCGCGCATTGGGCTGGACATCTTTTTCAGCATCAGCGGCTACATGGTTACTGGGAGTTGGCTGCGTACCCCCAATCTTCGCAGCTTCCTTGCAAAGCGTGCGTTGCGCATCCTGCCGGGGCTGACTGCCTGCGTGCTGTTCACCACCTTCGTCCTGGGTGCGCGCTTGACGCGCCTGCCACTGCGCGAATACCTGACCAGTCAGGACACGTTCAAGTACCTTGCCAACATCGTACTGCATCCGACCCTCTACCTCCCCGGCGTGTTCGAGGGGATGAAGCTTAATGGTGCCGTCAATGGCTCGCTGTGGAGCCTGTTTCCCGAGGTGCTGTGCTATCTGACGGTGCCTGTGTTCGCCATGCTCGCCATCCGGCTCCGCATGTGGGCGCTCGGGCTGGGTGGCGTGCTGATGGGCGGTCTAGGGTTATGGCTGTTCTACGGCTACACAGGAGACATCTTCGTCATCAACGCGACCGACGTGAAGTATATGCTGGTCCAGGTGCCGTTCTTTCTCATCGGCGGGCTATACCGTTTGCTGGAGGGCCGGATGCCCGACTTTTACCGGGCCGATGTTGCCTTGCTGGGCTACTCGCTGAATTGGATGGTTTCAAGCTGGTATAGCTGGTGGAACATCCCGATCGAGTGGTTCACCCTGCCCTACATGGTGCTGTGCTTCGGCCGGATGTCGATGCCGGTGCTGCGCCGGGCGGGACGGTTCGGGGATTTCTCGTATGGGCTCTACTTGTATGCCTTTCCGGTGCAGCAGGTTATCCTAGGGGCAATGCCGAATGACAATTATCCCATTCTGACCTGCATGGTGCTGACCCTGCCGTTTGCGGTGCTGTCCTGGCACCTAGTGGAAGCGCCGGCCCTGCGCTGGAAGCCAGGTGGCATAATCACACAGCAGGCCGGGGTGCCGGAAGCAGGCGCTGCGTCTTGACGGCGGTGACCCGGCCCAGCACGGCATCCTTCGGCAAGGTGGTGTTCGCTGATCAACTGCGCGGGCTAGCGGCGTTGCTCGTGGTGCTCAGCCACATGTTCAACGTGTATCCCTTTGCGCAGTCGATCGTGTCGGCCACCGCCGCCGTGCCATTAGTGGAGCCGCCAACGTTGTGGATCACGCTGGCGATGACGCAGTCCTGGATCAACTTCGGACCGTTCGGCGTGGGCCTGTTCTTCCTGGTGAGCGGCTTCGTCATTCCATTCTCCCTGCGGCGGCATGGGAGGGGCGCGTTCCTGCTGGCGCGGGCGTTGCGCATCTACCCGACGTATTGGGCGGCGCTGGCAATCGGCTGCTTGCTGGTCGTGGCGTCCGCGCGGTACTGGGAGCGGCCGATACCATTCGACTGGCGCAGCGTATGGGCCAATGCCACCCTGTTGCACACGCTGCGCGCGATCCCATCCATCGACCAAGTCAATTGGACCCTGGTGATCGAGCTGCACTTTTACGTCTTTGCCGCCCTGACCCGGCCGTGGATTTTGCGTTGCAGCTTGTGGCCGATGCTTGCCGCCGTAGCGGGCGCCTTGGGCTTGCTGGCGGCGCAGCGGACCGGCCTGGTTGGGCGCCCGTCGTTCTTGGAGCTCGAGGCGATGTCGGTGCCTTACATGCTGATCGGCACGGCATTCCACTACCACTTTTTGGGTGCTTTGCGGCTCGCGGCGTTATGGGCCGTAGTGGCCGGGTTGGGGGCGGTGTTCTTGGGCTTGTTCGAGGTCAGCCTGACGACGGCTGGGACTCCTGTCGTCGCAGCAAGTTACGGCTACGCGCTGCTGGTGTTCAGCATCGCCTATGTCGCCCGGGGATGGGTGCCGAATTGGCGGGTGCTGCGGCTGCTGGCTCGAATTAGCTACCCGCTCTACGCCGTGCACCTTTTGGCGGCTTTTACTCTGCTGACTTGGCTCATGGCCGGACCGGCTGGTTGGTCCTATGGCTGGTCTGCTACAGCGACTCTGGGTGTATTATTCCTGTTCGCCTGGGCGCTGCACCAGGGAGTGGAACGTTGGACGATCCGTTGGGGAGCGGCGTTAGGGCGGCCTGCTCCCCCGGCGACCACTAGGGGCGTGTTGTCTCGTCAAACGCTTGTCTAAAGGAGTGGACAAGACGTATCAGGTCGTGTCTGGCGCATGTCTTTCCCGGTCAACTCGCCAGTGCTGCGCGGCCTCGTGCAAGGCTGGTCAGACTACGAGGTCACGATCTCCAGTTCACCGTTCACGGCCTTCGTGCAGTGGCGCAGCCCTGTTGCGTCGCCCGCCTTCTACATAATCCCGAAATCATGGCAAAGCGTGCCAAATTGTCCTTATCCAGAGCGGGAGAAGCGTTGCAGACCTAGATCGCGTCGTCATCTGCCCGCTGATCACAGGGATGATCCAGGTGCGGCGAGAAGGTCTAAATTGTCCTGGCGCATGCCGGCGTGCCCTTGCGATGGCAATCTTCCACCAAGGCGCATCCGACTGCAAAATGCCGGCTTCTCGCCTGCTCGACCCGGCCCGAAGTGTCCCTAAGCTGAAGGACGATTTACGGCGTCGATGTCCATCACCGCTGCGGGAACCACCGTGGACCCGAGCGCATCCTCGCAAAGCGGACACTTTATACGAAATGCCAAAATCCTCTGTTTGGTACATACCCACGATTTGTTGGCTGATTTCATGTGTCCCAGACGTAGACTTGGCCGTGCGATAACCTTTTTGCCCTGCTTTGTACGCTGCAGTCTGTTATTCGAACATTAGCCCAGCAGCCACTAAACCAGAATCTGGATAAATGACCATGAGACAACCATCGTTCGCCACTTTCTGGGCAGGTAAAACAATATCGGCGTTCGAAGCTGCCTGCATTCTATCGTTTCTACGGCGGGGCTATAAATATACTGTATTTAGCTATGACGCGATAGAAAATCTGCCTGACGGCACATCTCTGCAAGACGCACGAGAGATTACTGACGAGACCAACGTCAATCGCTTCATTATCCGGGGTCGTGCAAACCTAAGCCACTTCTCAGATTTATTTCGATATGAGTTGTTTAAGCGGACCGATCATATCTGGATCGATGCGGATATGCTGATGCTGCGTCCACTCGCTTTGCCGTCATACGACCAGCTCATTGCCAAGGAGGATCCGGTGACTCTTTGCGGCGCGATCATGCGATTGGACAGCACGCATTCCAGGCTTGATACGCTCATCGAAAAGACTAAAGCGCTAAGGGATCATGAATTGGTATGGGGCGCTACTGGTCCCCGATTACTTACGGCTGTCTTTGACCGGCGAACTATTATGCAGGAGGCCTGCGACGCCAAGTTCTTTTTTCCAGTGCATTATGATCAATCTTGGAAAATGTTCCTGCCAGAATTTCGCGACGAGTGTATAGAGTTGTGCAGTTCCGCGTATACGACCCATCTCTGGAATGATCGGGTCATGAAAATCGGGATCTGGAAGAGGTTCTGCCCCCCGGCTGGCTCGTTCCTGGAAACGTGCTTCCGGGCCGATGACAGCCTGGAGTTTTTCGATGACGTTTATCCGGAAAACGTTATGCAAAACATGGTTGAAAACTGGCGGTTCCGATGCGAAGGCGGCGACATCGGGCTAGGCCAATGGATACGCCGGGCGGTTCCAAGCGCCCAGCTCACGTTCCGTCGACGCTTTAACCTGCCGACCTGAGTGCCCATATCGATGTGATATTGCAACTATATGCGCCTAGGATTGAGGTGATGCCCATCCTTTGGCAAGGTAGTTGAGTGTTCATTGAGTTGGCTGACATCTGAAGGATTCCCGACACGGATACGGTTTTGGACGATACCTGGCGTCTCTGGCGGCGGGCCAACACGCACAATCCCATTCTAAGGCGCATTTTGCTCGTCTCTGCCTCGCCGATCAGCAGACCGGGCTCGGCGCGGGCCACGTAGTCGTCCTTGGCCGGCGTGCGTACTCAGGCAGTCAAACCTCCGAGCGGTCGAATCTGAACGCGTCCAACGTCTTCATCCGTGGTAGCCGTGCCCTATGCAGGAGGCAGGTGGTCGTCCGCCACTCGCGCTCCTCCATACCGCCCGGCAGCAACGCTTCGATATAGCCGGCGTGAGACTTCCCGGGTTGGGTCCTCCGCCAAGCGTGCGAACTGGCCGCCAATCGTCGGCAGCGGCCGGTCAGCGGGCGGACGCGCCGACAATGCCCTATGCGAATGCTCCATGGAGCGGGCAAGGTCGAGTAGTTTTGTTTTTGGAATCCAGCTGCGTCAGACAATGTAAGCCTTTCGGTCATCAGACAGTCTTGCTGGCCGGGCAGCAGGAAGGGCGTGCATGAATATCGAGCAGGTACCTGCGGTTAGCATTATCGTGCCGGTCTACAACAGCGGTTCCACGCTCGCGCGCGCTGTTTGCTCCGTGCTCAATCAGACCTTGCGGGCTATCGAACTGCTGATCGTCGATGATGGATCTACCGACGACAGTCTGGCCATCGCTGAGACCTTTGCCGCCACCGACGCGCGGATCAGGGTGGTCGCCCTGCCGATGAATTCCGGCAAGGCACACGCCATGAACCATGCAGCTAAGATTGCGCGCGGCACGTGGATCGCTGTGCTCGACGCAGACGATCGGTATCTGCCTACCCGCCTTGCGACCCTGGTCAAGGCGGGTGAGGATTACGGCGTAGATCTGGTCGCTGACAACCAGCTCCATTCCGACAGCGCCACCGGCACGATATTCCGCAAGGCCTTTACAGCGCCGGGCGCCGGAAGGTTGATTGGAATGTCCGACTTCATAGCCCACTCTGACCCTGCAGCCACATTCGATTTCGGCATTCTTAAGCCCATGATACGGGCGGATTTCCTTCGTCGGACTGGCCTTGCATACCATCCAGACGCAAAGCTTGCCGAAGATTTCTATTACTTGTTGGAGTTCTTCTATCTTGGCGGACGCGCATGGCTGACCCATGAGCCACTCTATGAATGGACTTTGCCGTTCAGTCCGACTGCACGCCGCTGGACCAGAACCGGTAGCGGCGCTTGGCGATATGACTACCGCAATGCCTTGAAGACCAATCGACATTTCCAGGAGAAATTGAGCCACGCGGGTCGACCTGAACTGCTTGACTTGCTGCGGCGGCGAGAGCGGGAATACACAGTTATGGTTCACTACCTTGATGCTCAACGCATCCTGGCCGATACTGGCAGCCGCACCAAGGCGCTGGCCATCATTATTGCCCATCCTAGTACATGGCCCCTGTTGGCCCAGCGCATCGCCGGTCGCGTGGCGCGCATGGCGGCCCGTACTCGCGCGCCTGCCGCTTGATGTCGATCTCTGCGGCCAAGCTGAAGACCATAATCATCACTGCAGGCGACAGCAAAGTGATGCCAACGCTTCAGGGTCTGATACGCTCTCTCCAGTGCTTCCCTGAGCATCGGGATGTAGAAATCGGCTGCCTGGATGTAGGCCAGACCGACGAGGACCGCGCCTGGCTCGCTGCCCACCGCGTGGTTGTTGCTGAGCCGACCACCCACCTTGGCGTGCCTATCGAACGTCTTAAACCATACGAGCGCGCCTTTGTCGCCCGCCCCTTCCTGCGCGATTATTTTCCCGGACGCGACATCTATGTGTGGATCGACTCGGACGTTTGGCTGCAGGGTTGGTGGGTCATCGACGCCTATCGTCAGGGCGCGTTGCAGACCGGCATGGCCATCGCCCATGAGCGCGAGCGCGCCTATGTATTCCAGGGCTGGCTTTTGGCCTGGTTCGCCAAGCATATGGTGTTAGGCTATGGCCCTGGGGACGGCGCGTGGCTGCTTTCCCGCCCGCATCTGAATGCCGGTCTGTTTGCGATGCGTTCAGACAGTCCGCACTGGGCGCTATGGGCGCATTACTACCAGATTGCTTGGGACCGTAGCGGCACGTTTAATCCGCATGACCAGTTCTCGATCAATCGCATGGTCTATGGCGGCCTCCTATCGCGTCCGGAGGTCGAGACGACAATTCTCGCACCGCGCTATAACTGGATTTGCGACCGCGGCCCGCCCATGTGGAATGATGCGGAGGCGGCTTTATGTGAGCCCTATCCTCCGTACCGAAGCATCGGTGCCGTCCACCTCGCGGGACCGGGTAAGACAAAGGCCTACGAAATTCGGCGCACTGGTGGCGGCAGCTTCAACGCGCTGCTTCTGCAAGGCATAAAACCTCCCTGCCGCCATTGTACGCCAGCCTGAAGCCGTTTTCTAAGGATGCTTGTGCATGGGCACATGCTGATCCTGGGTTCAGCATGGAAAACGCTGCGATCAAGCCTGCGTTAACGTGTCAGAAAAAATCGCCTTAAGCTCGTGGTATCCGCTCGAAGAGTAGACTTGGCTGCGTTTCGCCAAGAACATGAATATCACCGGCAATCGAGGTCTCTGCATGCAGTTCCGCTTGTTGCCCAGCAAGCCGAGAAAGAAACACAGCCAGCGTCAGTCCACTTATAGAGTAGATAGCAAGAGCATCGACCCAGCCATCAAAGACTAGCAGAATAGTCGCGAGAAGTGTCCCAAGGACACTTATCCCAAAAAGGATTGTCGAGCAGTGTTGCTGAGGAGCACACTCCCTTGTACCGTTGCGCCTAAACCAGCTTAATCGCTGCATATTCGTTCCACCCTGCCAGCCCAATTACACCAGGGATGGCGAGCCGTAAAGCTAAAAGCCAGGCAACCTAATAAACCTTAACGTGGGTTGCACGTTGATTTGATTTTGATGCAAGAAAGTGACAGTGCCGATAGCAAAATAGGAAAAAGAAGCGAACGAAATCGATGCCGGCCATAGCTAAGCAACAGCAGCAGCATTACGAAGGACACGAGCAATGTAACGTATCAATCGAAATATGAGCTTAGCATAAGCCGGTTGGGATCGAACATCAGTTCTAAAGCACCATACTCCATGAGCATTCTGATTGCTGCGGTATAGCGGGAACAATGCGAGATCCTAGGCATGCAATACCAAAGCTGACAGCCGAGGCTGCAACTTTTCAGAACCGCCACACCTTGGCCAAACTCTGGCCTTTGACCGGGCCGTTTCAGATAGGCGGCACCGAGATCTGGAAATGGACGACCCCGGTGTTCAGCAATGCAGCCGAGGCGCCGGACGCCGGCGTGCCGTTCACGTCAACGCTCTTGACATACAAGTTGCGGTCCGTGGCATCGCTGCCACCCCAGGCATCATTCAGGAACGACACCGCAAGGTCGTGCTTCCCCGCCGACAAGATGTCTTGGAGGTTGACCGACTGCGACTGGTTCTGATGGTTCAACGCGGTCACTGTGCCGACAGGCACCAAGACGACGCCGTCCACCGACACCGAGAACTGAGCGTCGCCTTGCCAAGCGTCCTCCGCCAGGTGCAGCGTTATCGCCGTGGCCGCCGTAGTCACCACTCCTGGAACGGCGAAGGCTGCTGTTCCGTTTGACAGCAGCGCGACGGGTGCCCCAGTCGCTGCCCGGCCATCATACGAGACCTGGTCGACATATAGATTGCGATCCGTCGTGGCGGTGCCACCCCAGGCGTCGTTGATGAATGCGATTGCGACACTGTGCGGTCCTGCACCCCAATTGCCCGCGATGGAGACATCCTGCGACGCACCCGAGGCGTGCGAAACTGCAGCGATGCGTACCCCGCCAATAATCGACCCGTCGACGGCTACGGTGAACTGTGCATCCCCTTGCCATGCGTCTTCCGACACATGGATGTCGAGGGTGTCCGTGGTCGGTGTGCCGGACCCAGGCGTCGCTACGCTGTTGAACAAGATCGATTGGGGTCCTGCTGACAGGAGCGTGAGGCTCGCGCCCTGCACGGACACGCCGTCGACTTTTGCCCCCGATACGTAGAGGTTCCGGTCGGTGACTGGCGTGCCGCCCCATGCGTCGTTGAGGAAGTTCACCGTCGCGGTATGGCTGCCCGCGCCGAAATCTCCCATTACGGCGAAGGTCTGCGTCTGGCCAGCGCCATGGGACGCAGTGGCTGTCTGCGTGCCACCGACCTGCTTACCATCGACGCTGACGGTGAACTGGGCGTCCCCCTGCCACGCATCTTCAGAAACGGCCAGAGCCAAGGTATGCGCTCCGGAGCCGAAGGTGACAGTGGACGGAGGCGGGGGTGGCGGAGGCACGGTCACCTGGGTCTGCGTCGCGCCGAGATAGCGCGCCCACGCCGCCGCCTCGGCCGGCTTGCCGTCACCGGGCCGCGAGAACTCGTAGTTCCCGCCGCCATTGCTGTCCCAGGCGTTCACGAAGGCGATCTTCACGCCAGACGCCTGGGCCGCCGCGAGCTGCTGCGAGAGCCATTGCGGGAATGCGGCGTCGTCGTTCACGTCGGTCCTGGTATCGGAGTTGCCGGCCCCTGCCTCGGGTATGGCGAACGGCTTGCCGTGCAAGGCGGCGAAGCGGACCAAGCTGTCGAAGCTCTGGCTATGGCCGCCGCTGCTGTCCTCCGCCCATCGGGTCGCAGCCGGATGGGACCAGTAATGCATGCGGTTTACCGGATCGGCGATGAACTGCGCGACGGTCGAGTCCTCGAGGCCGGTGTTCCAATCGTGGTAGGTCGGAGTCGGGCTGCTGTCCGAATAAGGGTGCAGATCCGAATAGATGTCGACCCCGACAACGTCCACATAGGCATCTCCGGGATAGAGGTTCGTTGTCGCCTCGGCGTTGCTGTAATTGATGGTGCTTGGGTTCCAGACCACCTGGACAGCCACTCCCTGCGCCGCCGCGGCCTGATGAAGAACCGTGTAGATATGCTGGAAGGCCTTGACCCAATCGGCTTGGCTCTGGGCATCGCTCCCGGCGTAGTTGACGCCAGCCAGGTTCATCTCCCAGCCCGGTCGAAACACGAGGTTCGCGAAGCCCGCCCTTGCCCACGCCTGCACGATGCCGGCGATCGCACCGTCGTATTGGCCGGCTGCAAAGGCTTGGAATTGTTGGTCGGAGGTCATGGATCCGGAAGCATTGGAGGACATCGGCAACGCAATCACGGGCGTCATCGTAGCGGCCCGGGAGGACTGCGATGCTGAGACGGCGGCCCATGTGGAGTTGCCGGCCCACTGCGAGATCGGCTGGTTCTGGTCCACGAAGGTATCGAGGAAACGCGGCGCGACCCCCATCAGCTTGGAAAAGTCGTCGAACTTAGCATCGAAGAGCGCTTGATCTGCGACGCTGGAGTTATCGGGGTTGCCGAGATATGCGCCGAGGGGAAAAGGCGTCGCGGATGCGGTGGACGGCATGCTCTATTCCTGATGATAACGGACAAGTGCGAGGGATGGCTCGCGCTGCTGACATACAATACGAGTGCCAACGTGACGCAACGAATTATTGTAAGGGAAGATTATGTATTGTAGCTATATAAGTAATATAAATCGGGGGAGGGCTTGACTCCGGACGGAAGCCGCATGGAAACCATTATTGGAAACGATCTCATCCCGGCGGGGGCCGACGCTGCCCACAGCCGCCTGGCGTCGTCATCGGCTTGCAGCTGGCAAAGCGGATACGCCGTTGCTCGATACGTTGCTGGCACCGTGCCGGGCTCAAGCCGTAGAGCGGGTCGGTAAGCTCCTGGTGCTGCGCGGACGGCAGCGCACAGTGCAGCACGCATGTGCCCGGTGCCGACTACACCCTAACCGTCCGGACTGTGCCACCGAAACGCTACGGGCGGCGATGCTGCTTCGGCGCCTAGCTCGCGCGCATAGGCTAGCCCATCCATAAGCCGCTTTTGATATTCGCGCGAGCTGAGGTGAAGGAGCCATCCTACTCAGCCCGGATATGCGGCCACACGACCCATCAAAACCTGCGGCCTAAAAGGCAAGCCCACGAGCGAGTAAGACCGATTTCCTAGTTCTTGAGGGCTTGCAAGTGGTCAGATGTTCGATTGATCGGGACGAATGAATGCGGCTCGATCAGAGGTTGTGAAGTGTGCCATTCCAATTGCGGCCATCGTACGCAAGCGTTGGCAACAAACCATACAGCGGAGTAGCCGACCAACATGAGCACAACTCGCTTCAATCTAGGCGGATACTTCAATGGTCCCAACAGCGGCGACCCGACTGCAAAGGCTGCCTTCGAGGCGGAGATCAACAGCTTCACACAATTGATGGGCGCGCCTCCTCAGTTCATCGACACCTACGCAAATCAATCCAAACCTATAAGCGACTGGGTCAGCGACGCGAGCTGGCAAGCGTGGTCGACTAACCAGTTTTCGCTGTCGAAGGGCACCGCTCCGGTGATCGGCCTGCCGATGACCTCGTCCGGAAACGCCGGGATATCGGCCGACCAGCAGTATCAAGCGTTCGCGTCCGGTCAATTTGACGGCGCGATCCAGGGCATGGTCCAGGCCTGGGCGGCTCAAGGCTTCACCACCCAATATTGGCGTCCAGGCTGGGAAATGAACATATCCTCCATGCCGTCCTACGCCGGCAGCGACAGCCAAACACAGGCGGACTGGGTTTCAGCCTTCCAGCATATCTCCACGGTGCTGCATCAGGCCGGGCAGGCCAATGGGGTAAATACCCAGGTAGTCTGGAGCCCCAGCGTCACCAATTACGATACTATCGGGGTGCTTAAAAACCTTTATCCTGGCAACAGCTCGGTGGATATCGTCGGCGCCGATGTCTATGCCGACATGTATCCATACAATCCGTTGTATGACTGGGGTAAGAACGACGGCACGATCGACAGCAACCTCGACCAATGGATGGCCGACCCGGCGAACCGCCTCCACTACTGGTCCTACCCGGCGGCTACGCCCTATGCCCTCGACGGCAGCAACGGACATGACCTTAGGGCTCATCCGGAAACAAGCGCTCGAATTGATGGCGTGTTTGGTTGCATGGTGTAGTTCCATTCGCCGTGAAAGGCATCGCGGCTGATGTTGAGGCCGTCCATTTCTCGATCCGACA
>JAABVA010000906.1_pt1 | contig 33767 bp, 28 predicted proteins | sample 5560331 | NCBI WGS metagenome assembly JAABVA01 (sample SAMN12812661, study PRJNA571458) | rock metagenome | isolation source: Antarctica rocks | place: Antarctica: Victoria Land, Mt New Zealand sud | collected 2016-01-07 | reverse complement strand
TTCTACCGGCTCATCGAGGGCGCCCTCGCCACCGACCCGCACCCCTACCAGACGCTCCTCACGCCCCTGAGGCGGAATCCCGGCGCTCATCGGGAATCGGTGGAGCGACGTGGATAGCCCACATCGCGAAACGCTCCTGGAAATCCATGATCGTGCGCGAGAAGTCTGGCCGAGGGATCGGCCGACCGTAAACAACCCACCTGACGGAACCGGATACGCACTGGGTCCTCAACTCGCCACTCGTCGGGTCGGGTACGCGCCCGAGGCGTCCTTGCGGCCTTTAGGCCGACTGCGCGAGCAGCACGAGCGCGAGCGTCGTGAAGGCGACCATGACGCCGAGCATCCAGTACTGGGAGCGAACTGCGGCGCGGCCGTCGGGATAGAGCGTGAGCGCGCGGTCGTGGGCGCTCATGAGCGCTGCGACGTGGCCGCTCACCACCAGCGCCACCTGCAGGTACCACGTCATCCGCGTGCCGATCACGCCGTAGTCCACGGTCAGGTTCGCGGTGCCGAAGAGGTTCCATCCTCGCGACAGCGGGTCGGAGGCCAGCGCCACGATCGCCTGGCCCTGGGTGAGCAGGAAGGTGAGGTAGTGGGCGCCGACGTAGGCGACCGCGATCGGCACGAGCGAGTGGATGAACGCGTCGGCGAGACGGGGCGTGGACGCGCCGGCGACGGTGCGGACTCCGGCTATCCCGATCACGTATAGGGCGTAGACCACCAGAATCGCCGTCGTCAGGCCGAGCGTCAAGGTGAGCTGCACCGCGCCCGCGTGGGCGACCCCGTGGCCAGCGAAGAAGTCCACGAGCTTCGGTCGCAGTCCCATCCACAGCGGACCCTCACCGATCCCGTCGAAGGTGATCCCGCCGATCATGACCGCGAGGAGGGCGACGGTGCCGGGCAGCGAGGCGTCGAGTGAGGTGAGCCCCGAGAGCGGGCGGCGCAACCCGAGCCGGCCCTCCCGTCGCGCGAACGGGGAGATCCGCGAGAAGAGGTTGAAGTACACGGAGAAGGCCTCACCGCGCTCGAGCCACGTCTCGATCCCGAAGAAGCTCATGCCCGCCCAGGTGAGCGCGGAGTAGAGAAAGGCGGCGATCGCCAGCCGATCCGGCCGCGCTCCCTGCTGGTAGACGAGCTCGAGCCACGCGAAGACGACGATGCCGGCCACCGCGGGCCAGCGGCCGAGCCACGGCGGGTAGGGGACCGGGGCCGGCAGGCGACCGCGCGCCAGGCGCCCCGCGATGCACGCCACCGCGCGAGCGACCGCGCGCCACGGGTTCAGCATCCGGAAGACGTCGCCGAAGAGGACGCTCGCGAACACGAGCCCGACCCAGAAGATCACGTAGACGAACGTCGGCGCAAAGTTGTCCGTGACGAGCTGGCTGCCGTCGAAGCCGCTCCACACCACGACGGCGAGCACGAACGCGCCGAGCGCCCCGCCGAGGATCTCCGGCCCCCGACCGCCGAGGCGCGCTGCCGCGCCGGGCAGCGCGCGCCAGTGGCCGGTCTCGAGCTGCGGCTGGGGCCAGAGCACCGCGAGGGCGAGGAACGAGACGATCAGCACCGTGCCCGCGGCGGCGACGAACAGCCAGCGCGGAATGGGCAGATCCTCGCGGGCGACGATGCCGTGGGCGAGCGCCGGCGCCGGGTAGGCCAGGGCGCCGGCCACACCCGTGGCGAGCGCGAGCGCGTAGCGCCGCGAGGAGCTAGCCCGCACTCGCGGGACGCCGGGCGATCGGCGTGTGTGACGCCTGCCGCCGGCGCACGGCGAGCGCGAGGAACGCGATCAGGCCGATCGCGGGCACGCCGCCGAGGAGCCAGCCCGAGAGCTGATCGTGGGCCTTGCCGGGCTGGCCGGGCAGCCCGATCGGCACCCAGGTCTGGGTTCCGTGCAGCTCCACGCGGCGCGCGCCGATCAGCACGGGCACCGTCCAGCGCATGAGGACCGTGCGCTTGTGGCTGCGCACGACGTCGGGTGGGGGGGTGAGCGGGGCGTAGCGCAGGCGGTAGTCCACCCAGCCGTACTGCGGCACGTCGGCCACTCGGCGCCAGCGTGGCGGGGCGCCCGGGTCGGTGTTCCTAGGCTTCTCGCCCCCGCCGGCCATTACGGTGTCGGCGTAGGTGGTGCTGAGCACGTTGACCTCAACGCCGTGGGCGTCGATGCGCGCGAAGGGCTCGCCGCGGCCGCCGAGGACGGTCACGGGTTCGCGTCCGCCGTTCGTGATGAACAGGCCGGGGTCGCTGGCGCCGAGGAGTCCGGCCTGGACTCCGGGCGCGATCCGGCCCGGCCCGTCGAAGCTCGCGAGGACGCTGCCGACCGGCGGGCGGTACTCGACATGGCCCTGGATCCCGCCGGTCTGGTTCCCGTAGCGGGTGGGGATGGTCCACGAGTCGAGCCGGATCGGCCTATCGCCCTGGCGCTGCTGCTGGGGCACGACGGTCTTGTAGGGCTCCATCCGGCGGTCGAACCAGGCCCACGCGGGGGTGGGCGCCACGCGCTCCCAGCGCGGCGCGGCGCCGATGTGCGCGGACGGCGGCGGGGTCGCGACGCTCGAGGCGTTGCCCGAGGCGTACCAGGTACGCGAGTTGAGGTTGGCGTACACGCCGGTGGGACCGATGCGCAGAAACGGCGCGCTGCGGTCGCCGAGCAGCGGGTCGCCCAGGATCACCAGATCCGGTCGGGTCCGGTTCGAGACGAAGATGCGGGTGGGCAGGCCGCGCACGTTCTGAGCGCTCACGCCCGGCACGCCGGGGCTCACCCCGTCCACGACGGTCTGGATGAGCGGGCTCGTCTCACCGTGTCCCGACGCGACGCCCGGCGCCACTGCGAGGAGGAGCGCCAACGTCGAGAAGAGCGGGAGCATCCGGCCGAGGTGGCGGCTCCGAGCGACCACGCGGCCACTCGGAGCGTGCGCTCCCGTCCTCTCCATCCCGTTCACCGCTCAGCCGGGGCTGGCGACTACCCGGTGAACCGGGGCTGGGCCACGTGCCGTCGCACGTGCCGCGCCGGCCGTGCGGTGGAGACCAGCCGCCCGTCGCTCGCCCCCATGACCTGCCGCGCCACCGACGGCTTGACGCAGCCCTGGACGCTTCGATTGGCGAAGAGCATGTAGGGACCGGGCGGCAGCACGCTCGAGTTGGGCGCGCCCTGCACCGTCACCACGTTGCCCTTGCGGGAGAGGATCTTCAGATCGACCGTCCGCTGGTCTCCGTCGACCTCGTGGGTGAGGCTGCCGTTGCGCACCAGCGAGACGCTCTGGATCGAGCTCGCGGGCACGTCGACCGTGACCTTGATCTGGCGGCTCCTCGCCTGGGTCGAGCCGGTGACGTGGGCCTGCTTGCCGGGGCAGAACATGTACGGCGGCTTGTAGACCTCGAACGTCGGGTCGCGTCCCACCGGACCGTTCGGCGCGGTGACCCCACCCGGGACCGTGTGGTTGGCCAGGTACCCGTTGGAGATGATCGCGTGGCCGCCGACGAGCACGGTGCCGTTGGGAAGCAGGTTCGCGGTGTTGTGGTAGGTGCGCTGCTGGTGCTGCATGGCCACCGGGCGCCAGGTCTTCGTGGTGGGGTCGAAGAGCTCGGCCTGGCGCTGGGCGATCTCCAGTCCGGGAACGGCGACCTCGTCGCGATCTGAGCCCGAGGTGGCCAGCACCTGCCCGGTAGGTAGGAGCGTCCCCGTGCCGTACCAGCGCCCGAAGGTGGGCTCCGTAGCGCTGAAGGGGATCATCTGCCCGGTCGGGTTGACGGTCATCCGGTCGTGGTCGGCGGTGTCGATCGTGCGGATGTCGCTGTCGCGAACGGTGGCGTACGCGCCCGGGCTCGGCGAGACGGCCGCGGGCTCTCCCCCGCCGACGAGGAAGTGCGCCTTGCTGTAGCGACCGTCGGCGCCCGGCTTAAGCGGCATCATCACCGAGAAGGTCGAGCCGCGGAAGCCGGGAAACTTCTCGACGCCGAGTCCGGGGATCCCGAGGTCGGCCCACCTCTGCTTCTTGGGGTCGAAGACCGCCGCGATGTTCCACAGCGCCTCGTCGTAGGCCTGCCCCTGCGGGTTGTAGGACTGACCGACCGGGTCATAGAAGAGCTTGCCGTCGGGGAGGAGGTGCGTGCGCGGGAAGAGCGGCAGCGAGCGACGGGCGCTCGGCGGGTTGAGCGTCCACTTGCCCTTCTTGGGGTCGAAGGTCTCGGTGGTCCGCTCGTTCTGACCCTCGTTGACCCCGTAGCCGGGCGCATAGCCGTTTGTCGTGTTGTTGAGCTCGGTCTGCGGGTCGATCGGCGCGGTGCGGTTGACCGCCTTGACGAGCTTGCGCAGGCCGCTGACCACGAGCTCGTGCCCGTTGGGCAGCGTCGTCATCGTCTCGTACCAGCGGCCGCGGTTCATGTTGCCGGACTGGGTCCAGCGGTTGGTCTTGGGGTTGTAGATGCGCGTGTTCTTGACGCCCTCGAGCTCCGTGGAGCCAAACTTCGTCTGGTCGTTGCCCGGGTCGTTCAGGTACTTCGTGCCGCCCGAGGCGATCAGCCGGCCGTCGGGAAGGAAGTTCTGATCGGCGCAGAACAGCGACGCGTCGTTGCCTTTCTCGTTGCTGGAGAAGTTCTGCCCGGGGACGAGAGGCTCGGCGGGATTGGTGTTCTGGCCGCCGCCGTTGATCGGCGACGGATCGTTGCCCCACAGGTGGCGCACCGGGTCGAGCAGGCGGCTCTGGTCGTTCTCTCCGACCACGCCGTACTCCGAGAGGATCGTGAACTCGACGTTCTCCGTCCCCGCCAGGTTGTCCCAGTAGAGGACCTTGCCGCCGGGGAGGATGCTCTGCGTGCCCGCGGTCGGCTTGCAGTCGATGAAGCCGCGAGTGGTGCCGGTCTGCGTAGGGCCGCTGCGGTTCTGGTTCGGGCGCTCGATGCACGGCTGGCTGGTCTTCACGCGCGGGTAGCCGGCGCCCGGGCCGATTGTCGGCTCGACGAAGGGCTTGCTGAACTCCCCGTTCTGCGCGAGGCCGGGGGTGGTGGCGGCCCGGGCCGAGCCGCTGTCGCGGGCGCTCAGGTCGGTGGCCACGAGCGGCACGGCGATTGCGGCCGGCACGGCGAAGATCGTGAGCGCTCCCTTTCGCAGGTTGCGACCGGCGCGGCCGGCGGGCGGACGTTCGGCGCTCATGAAGCGGTCCTCTCCTCGGGTTACGTGGCGTTCCTGCGGACCACGCCGTCATGCTATCAGGACGTTGACACCCTGTCGGCAGTTCTGCAGTTAAGCGCGCAACGCGGCGGCGGTGAGGCTCGCGGGAGCCTACTGCCGCCCCGGCCCGGTCTCGATCACGATGCGGCACGGCCGGTGCGCGAGGAGATAGGCGGCGGTCGGGCCGAGCGCCCGCTCGGAGGGAGGCGCGTGGGCCGTCCCCAGGAAGATCACCTCCGAGTTCTGGCGCACAGCCTCGTCGACGAGCGCGGCCCCCGGGTTGCGGGTCCGGATCATGCGCGTGTGCACCTTGAGCCCGGCCCTTCGGCCGCGCACGCGCGCCGACTCGAGCACGTTGCGCCCGAGCTGCTCCTCGCGGGCGAGGCCGGCGTCGAGCGAGAGCTGACTCGGCACCCGGATCACGTAGACGGCCTCGACCTCGGCGCCCTCGCCGACCAGCCGGGCGGCCGCGCGCAGGACCTGCGCGTCGGCGTCGGTTCCAAAGATCGGGACGAGCGCCGAGCGGTAGGAGAGCTCGACGAAGCCGCCCGGGCGCTCCCGGCGGGGCAGGCGCTGCTCGCGCCGCGGGTCCAGGCCGAGCCGGCGGCGGTAGAAGAAGTAGCCGGCGATCCCCACCGCCATCCAGCCCATCCCCACCGTCCGTGCCTCCGCGTGCAGGACGAGCACGGAGATCCATGCCGCGAACGTGCCGAGGCCACCGAGCACCGCGATGATCGGCACCTCGGTCCCGCGCACCCGCACGTTCCCGGGCATCTTGTACGGCCGCTCGCGGTCGGGCTCCTTGCGCCGCAGCGCGATCACCGCCACGTGCGCGGTGGTGAACGAGAGCATTGCGCCGAACGAGTAGAGGTTGCCCAGGAAGTCGGTCTGCCCGGGGATGAGGAGCAGCGCGGCGAGGATCGAGAAGAAGACGATCGTGAACCAGGGCGTGCGGTAGCGCGGGTGCAGGCGGGCGAAGATCCTGGGGAGCTGGCGGTGCTCGGCCAGCGACCACGACAGCCGCGAGATCCCGATCAGCCCCGCGTTGGTTGCGATGAAGAGGATCGTCGCGGCGAGGATCCCGACGTAGGAGCGCAGGACCGTCTCGAGCGTCCCGTGCAGGCCGAACGCGCTGATGATTCCGAGCACGGGGTCGTTCTCGTAGGTCGAGCCGAGCGCGGTGCTGAAGCCGTGCGGACCGTGGACGACCGGCAGCGCCGAGAGGGCGATGACCGTGATCCCGGCATAGACCCCGAGCACGGCGACGAGCACGAGGTTGACGCTCCGCGGCACGTCGCGCCCGGGATCGCGCGCCTCCTCGGCCATGTTCGAGACGGTCTCGATGCCGGTGTAGGCGACCATCGCCAGCGAGAGCGCGAAGATGAGCTCGGAGTAGCTCGGCGCGCTGCCCAGGTGCACCTGCCCGATCAGCAGCGAGGGGTCGAGCACGAGGAAGGCGCCGATCACGACGAGGAGGACCTGCGTGGCGAGGTCGGCGATCGCGAGGACGAAGTTGAGCTTGGCCGACTCTCCCAAGCCGCGCACGTTCAGCCCGGCGAGCACCGCGATCGTCGCGATGCCTCCGATGATGTCTCCCGGGTTGTGGCGCAGTGCGGGGAAGAACGCGCCCAGGTAGTGAGGCACGAAGAACGCCGAGATCGCGATCGTGAGGACGTAGTCGAGCGTGAGCGCCCAGCCCGCGACGAAGGAAACGATCTCGTTGAAGGCGTGGCGCGCGAAGGAGGAGGAGCCGCCCGCCTCCGGGAACATCGCGGCGCCCTCGGCGTAGGTCTTGGCGGTCAGCGCGAAGAGGCCGCCCGCGAGCAGGAAGACGATCGGGGTGAGCCCGAGCGCGTGCGCGGCGACCAGTCCGAGGGCGTAGTAGATCGAGGAGCCGACGTTGCCGTAGGCCGTGGCGAAGAGGCCGGGGACTCCCACGGTGCGCCGCAGCCCCTGTGCCTCGATCCGCGCCATGGGCTCATGCTCGCGCGGGCGTCGTCAAGGAGCCGTCAAGAGTGCGCGGCCCGGCGTAGAGATTTCGTCAAGTCGGCGGCTCGCGCAGACGAAAGCCCACGCCGGGCTCCGTGATCACGTAGCGCGGGCGTGAGGGATCGGGCTCGAGCTTGCGGCGGACGTGGGAGAGGTGGACGCGCAGGTAGTGGGTCTCCTCCACGTACTGCGGCCCCCAGACCTCGTGGAGGAGCTGGCGGTGGGTGACGAGCTTGCCGCGGTGCTGGGCGAGCACGCGCAGGAGCTCGAACTCGAGGCGGGTGAGGCGGACCGGGACGCCGGCGCGCAGCACGCGACGGTCGGCCACGTCGATGGAGAGCTCGCCCACCTCGATCACCGGCGTCCCCGCCCCCTCCTCGGGCGTGCGGCGCAGCACCGCCCGCAACCGCGCGAGCAGCTCCTCGGGAGAGAACGGCTTGGTCACGTAGTCGTCGGCGCCGGCGTCGAGCGCTCGCACCTTCTCGCGCTCGTCGCCGACCGCGGAGAGGACGATCACCGGCAGCGCGCTCCAGCGGCGCAGCTCGGAGCAGACCTCGAGCCCACTGCCGTCGGGCAGGACGAGATCGAGCACGAGCGCGTCGGGCGGGCGGACGGCCAGCACGTCGAGTGCCTCGCGCTTGGACTCCGCCGACTCCACGCGGTAGCCCGCGGAGCGCAGCACGACGCCGAGGGCCCGCAGGATCTGCGGCTCGTCGTCGACCACGAGGACCGACGCGCCCATGCTCACGGCGCCGGGGCGGGCTGGGCCACGAGGGAGAAGGAGACCGCGAAGGAGGTGCCGCCGTCGGGCGGGCTCTGCACCACCACCGCGCCCCCGTTGGCCTCCACGAATCCGCGCGTGATGGCCAGGCCGAGGCCGGTCCCCCCCTCGCGCCCGCGGGTGCGGAAGAACGGCTCGAAGATCTGCCCGCGCTGGGAGAGCGGCACGCCGCGCCCGCGGTCGCTGACCCGCACCACCACCTTGCCCCCGCCGGTTCCCCCCGTGATGCGCACGGGGGCGTCGGGCGGCGAGAACTTCACCGCGTTCTCGATCAGGTTCGCGAAGACCCGTTCGAGCTGGGCGGCGTCGGCGCGCACGAGCGGCAGCTCGGAGGGCAGCGCGATCTCGATCGGATGCTCGCCGCGGGCGGCGCGCACGAGCTCGGCCGCCCCGGCGACGAGCTCGCCGAGGTCGCACCAGTCCTCGCGCGGGTTCACCGCCCCGGCCTGGATACGGGACAGGTCGAGCAGATCGTCGACCATGCGCGAGAGGCGGGCGGCGTCTGTGGCGATCACCTCGACGAGCTCGTGGCGGTCGAGCGGCCCGACGGCGGGATCCTGCAGCGCTCCGGCCGCGGCGGTGATCCCGGTGAGCGGGGAGCGCAGGTCGTGGGAGATCGCGTGGAGCACGGCGGTCTGGGCGATCCCCGCGCGGTGAACGGCCTCCTGCTCGGCGGCCTGGTCGCCGAGGCGCCGGCGCTCGAGCGCGACGTCGAGGATGCGCGCGAGCGGCTCCGGGAGCCGCTCGATCTCGCCGGCCCACTCCGTCGGGAGGTAGAGCCAGCCCGAGCGGGCGCTGAGCGGCAGGCGGACGGCCCGCTCGCCCTCGTGCGGCGAGGCGGTCGCCTCGAGCTCGATCCGCGCGCTCGGCGCGCCGGTCGCGCGGGCGACGCTCGCCGCCACCCGGCGAAGCTGGTCGGGCAGGCTCGGGCCGGCGAGAACTGCGGCGGCCGCCTCGGCGAGCAGGGCGGCGTCGCGCTCGCGCCGCTCGGCTAGGCGGGCGCGGGAGTCGGCCTCGGCGGCGCGCTCGCGCGCCGCGGAGGCCAGGCGCCCGACGACGACGGCGGCGATGAGGAACACCCCGAGCGCGGCGACGTTCTGCCGGCTGGCGATCGTCAGCCGGTGGATGGGCGCGATGAAGAAGTAGTTCAGCGCGAGCACGCTGATCACCGCTGCGCACAGGGCGGCCGCCCCGCCCCGCCGGATCGCCGTCCAGAGCACCGCGAGCAGGTAGACGACGCCGAGGCCGGTGGTCGGAGCGAACCGGTCGAGCAGCGCGACCACGGCGGTGGCCAGGCCGACCGCGGCGAGCACCTCCGCGGCGCCGAGCGCCGCGCGCCGGGCGCGCCCCGGGCGGAGCCATCCGTTCACGGCGCCGAGTCTAAGGGCCGCCGCCCGGCGCGGCGGGCGGGAGGCCGAAGCGGCGCATGGACGAATATGTCCGAGAGCGGCACCACCCACCGAGCGCGAAGGGAGCGAAGTGCAGTCATACCCGGCGACGGCCACGCCCCCGAGCACCCCTGCCTCGCGCCCGCGCGGCGGACTGCTCCTGCTCGCCGTTGCCCTCGTGCTCTCGGCGGGCTCGCTCGCGCTGGCCGACACGCTCGCCTACGACCCGTTCTCGTGGCTGGTCTGGGGCCGGGAGCTCCTGCACTTCGATCTCCACACCGACGCGGGGTCCGCCTGGAAGCCCCTGCCCGCGATCCTCGACACGCTGCTGGTGCCCACCGGTACGGCCGCGCCGCTGCTGTGGCTCCTGTTCGCCCGCACCGCGACGCTCCTCTCGCTGATCTATGCCTACCGCCTGGCCGCGCGCCTGGCCGGTCCCCTCGCGGGGGTGCTGGCCGCGGTGTGGATCGTCCTCATGAGCCGGTCTGGCCTGCTCTTCGGCTGGACTACGTTCTTCGGCGGCGGATGGTCGGAGGGGCCGCTCGTCGCGCTGGTGCTGCTGGCGATCCTGCGCCATTTCGACGGCCGGCGGGACCGCTGCCTCTGGCTGCTCCTCGGCGCCGCCCTGATCCGGCCCGAGGCGTGGCCGTTCCTGGGGGCCTACGCCGTGTGGCTCTGGCGCACGGAGCCGGCCCGGCGGCGGCTGGCCGTGCTCGTGCTGCTCGCGGTGCCGCTGCTCTGGATCGTGCCGGACTACTTCGGGTCGGGCCGGCTCCTGGGGGCGAGCGATCGGGCCCGCGCCGACGTGCCCGCGAGCGTCGCGCACTCCTCCTTCCCCGCCGGTCAGGTACTCGGCTTCGTCGGCGCCCTCCTCTCGCCGCCGGTGGCGCTCGGCGCCCTCCTCGCCCTCGGCCTCGCCGCGCGGCGGCGCGAGGCACTTACGCTCGCCCTCGGCGCGATCGCCGCCGGCTGGCTCGCGATCGTCGCGGTCATGGCCGAGGTCGGCTACCCCGGGGTGGCGCGCTACCTCGTGGTGTCCTTGGCGCTCGTGTGCGTGCTGGCGGGCGTGGGCTGGGCGAAGCTCGTCGCGCTGGCCCGAAGCGCGGAGTGGCGTCCGCGCGTCGTGCTGGCCGCGGTGCTCGTCGCGCAGGCACCCTTCGCCGTCCTACGCGCGGGCGACGTGGCGCACGAGGTGCACGGGGTGAGGGACGCCGACCGCCTCGACCGGACGCTCGGGCAGGCCCTACGCTACGCGGGCGGCCCGAGCGCGGTGCGGCGCTGCGGGGTGACGGCGACCAACCCCTTCATGGTGCCGGCCTTGAGCTGGCGCGTCGGGTTCGAGGCCCGCGTCACCTACCACGCGCGGCCGGCTTCCCTCGTGTTCCGCGGCCCGCCGGCTCTCGGACAACCTTCCTTGCCGGCGCTCGACCGGCACGAGCACGGCTTCCGGCTCGTCGCGCGCGCGCGTCCCTGGGAGGTGCTCAGCCGGTGCCCCGCCGTGCCGGCGCGCCCGAGGCGCGCCGGCAGTAAGAGATTCTCATCAAGCCTTGACTCGCCGTCAATCCATCACGGGCACTATTTTCATCCGTGAGGCCGACGATATGTCCTGGATAGACGCCGCTCGGGGAGAGCTCACGTTCCGTCGGCCAACCCTGGGTCTGCGCGCGCAAGGCGTCGTGGTCCGGCGAGCGCTCGCCGCCGCCGGTCTGCTCACGCTCCTCGGGATCTCCCTCGCGCTGCGCGTGCGCGGCCTCGACGCCCACTTCTGGGTCGACGAGGGCCTCGCGGTCGGAATCGCGTCCCATCCCCTGGCGCACATCCCGGCGCTCCTCGCCCAGGATGGCTCACCGCCCCTCTACTACGTGCTCCTCCACCTCTGGATGGGCGTCGCCGGCCACGGTGAGGTGGCCACGCACGAGCTCTCGCTCATCTTCTCCCTCTTGACCGTGCCGGCGGCGTTCTGGGCCGGGACGAGCCTCTTCGGGGCGCGGGCAGGATGGATCGCCGCCGCGCTCGCGGCGTTTGACCCGTTCATCACCGCCTACGGCCAGGAGACGAGGATGTACTCCCTCGTCGTCCTGCTCAGCCTGGTGAGCGCCAGCGCCTTCGTCCACGCCTTCGTGTGGCGCCGGCGCGGCCACATCCCGCTCTTCGCCGTGGCACTCGCGCTAACGCTCTACACCCACAACTGGGGCCTGTACCTCGGCGCGATGGCGGCGGCCGCGTTCGCGCTGCTGTTGCGCGCGAGCAAGGGTCCGGAGCGGCGCGCGCTCGCGCGCGACGGAGCGCTGGCCTTCGGCGCCGTCGCGCTGCTCTATGCGCCGTGGCTGCCGACGCTCGTGAGCCAGGTGCTCCACACCGGAGCGCCGTGGGCGACTCCGCCCGTGCTGTGGGATCTCTCGCGCGGCGGCTACGCCGCGACCGGGGGCCGCGGCGCGGCGATCGGGCTGCTGCTCGCGGTGGGCGTCGGCCTCTCGGCGGTCTGGAGCCGGCGGGATCGCCTCGAGCTAAGAATGCTGGGCACGCTGCTCCTGCTCGGCCCAGGGGTGCTCCTGCTCGCGTGGACGGTGGCCAAGCTCTTCCCGGGCTGGGCCGAGCGCTACCTCGCGGTGGCGGTCGGGCCGGCGCTCGTGCTCGCCGCGTTCGGCCTGCAGCGCGCGGGGCGCCTCGGGATGGTGGCGCTCGCCCTCGTGCTCTCCTTCTGGATCCTCGACCCCGGCGACCACACGATCAACCGCAAGAGCAACGTCGCGGCGATCGCGCAGCAGGCGCGCCACCGACTGCATCCGGGCGACCTCGTCCTCTCCTCCCAGCCCGAGCAGGTCCCCGTGCTGCGCTACTACCTCGGACCGCACGTGCGCTTCGGCACTCCGCTCGGCCGCGTGAGCGATACCGAGGTCATGGACTGGCGCGACGCGGTCGCCCGGATGCAGCGCGAGTCCTCCCGCCGCACGCTGCTCCCGCTCGTCGACCAGCTCGGGTCCGGGCGACACGTGCTGCTCGTCGTGCCGATCTGGCACCAGCGCGACGCGCCGTGGGCGCGGGTCGTGGTAGCCCGCTCGAAGCAGTGGCTGCACGCCCTGCGCCGCGATCCCCGGCTCGTGCTCGTGGGGGATCTGCGCCGGGGCGTCGACAGCGCCGGCGTCCCGGTGCGGGCGCTGCTCTTCCGCACGCTGTAGGTCCGCGTCGGTCGCGCTCAGTACCCCGCGCGGCGCGCGAGGCCGAGCGCGTAGGACGGCCACCACTCGCCGGCCGGGCCGCCGCCGTTGCACGGTCCGTCGGAGTTGCCCGGGTGCAAGATCCACTCGTAGGCGTCGGCGAGCCGGTCGCCCGTCCGGGTGGTCGGCCGCGGCCCGAGCGCCCGCCCCCACTGGTTGCACCAGAGGTCCTCCCACTTGCGCACCCAGCTCCTCGGCATCGGCCCGAGCCCGTTGCGGCTCGTGCTGATCACGAAATGCTTGCCGCCGAGCGCGCGCCCGAGCGCGTGGCCGTAGCGCAGCTCGGCCCGCGTCGTGGCGTAGCCCGTGACGTCGAGGGCGAAGCCGCGCGCCCGGGCGACGCCTGCGGCGCGCAGCAGCGAGACGGTGTCCTTGACCGAGCGCCAGTTCGAGCGCCTCGCGTCGATGTAGACCGAGGTGTGGGCGAGGCCGGCCAGCGTCCGGGTCGCGTAGGAGATCAGGGCGAGCCGGGTGCGGCGCGCGGCCGGCCCCAGGCAGTTCGTGTCGGGCACGCCGTCGGGCTCGACGACGACGATCGCCGGGTAGTCGCCGATCCCCTGGGCGACCGCGTCGACCCAGCGGCGGTAGGCCGCGGCCTCGCCCGCTCCGCCCGCGGAGTAGTGGCCGCTGCAGTCGCGCCGGGGCAGGTTGTAGACGACGAAGAACGCGGTGGCGCCGGCCGGACGCAGCTTGGAGTTGATCCACCACCGGGCGTAGGTGCGCACGTCGGGAAGCCAGCCGCCGAGCCACTCGGCCTGGGGCTGGCGCGCGATCTTGGCGACCTGGCCGGCCTCGGCGGGGCGGGAGTCCTGCCAGGCGCTGACCTGGCGCCAGGCCGCCGAGTTCGGATCGACGAAGAGCCGGGCGGTGGCGAAGGGGTTCCCTGTCGCCGCCGCCGCGTGGGCCGGCAGGCAGGTGAGCGCAGCCCACACGAGGAGGGCGCACAGCGCGCCGAGCGAACGGCTTCTCCGGCTCCGGGTGGTGAGGACCATCGTCTTCGGGGTAGATCGGACGCGGGGCGAGGACGCTTGAGGGCTTCCGACCGCGCCGGCTTCTAGCCTCGGCCGCCGCCCGTCCCCCACCGTCGAGGAGCCCCGTTTGAGCGCCGGCGCCGCCGCCCGCCCCAGAACCGCCGCGCCAACGCCGTGGCCCGCTCACCGGCCGCTGCGCGCCTGGCAGCGCGCCGCGCTCGCGGCGGTCCACGCCCACCCCGGGGAGTCGTTCCTGGCCTCGGCCACTCCGGCGGCGGGCAAGACGACCTTCGGCCTGCGGGTGGCCCACGAAGCGCTCGCGGCGGGCTCGGCCCGGAGGATCGCCGTCGTCGCCCCCACCGCGCACATCTGCCGCCAGTGGGCCGCCGACGCCGCCCGCTACGGCATCGACCTCGAGCCCAACCGCGCGAACGCCGACGGGCCCGAGCCCTCCGACCGCCACGGGGTCGCGGTCACCTTCCAGGCGGTCGCCTCCGCTCCGAGGGCGCATGCCCGCGCGAGCGCGGGCCGCCCGACGCTCCTCATCGCCGATGAGCCGCACCACATGGGCGAGCACGCGGCGTGGGGGCGCCACACCCTGGCCGCCTTCGCCTCCGCTCGCTTTCGGCTGCTGCTCTCGGGCACGCCGTTTCGCTCGGATTCGTCCCCGATCCCGTGGGTGGCCTACGACGAGGACGGCCTGAGTCGCGCCGACTTCACCTACTCCTACACCGAGGCGCTACTCGACGAGGTCTGCCGCCCGATCACCTTTTTGCCCTACGACGGCGACATGGAGTGGATGGGCGACGGGCGCCGGCGCCACGCCGACTTCACCACCGTGCTGCCCCCGGCGCAGTCGGCGCGGCGGCTGCGGACCGCCCTGGATCCCGACGGGGAGTGGATGGGGCGCGTGCTCGCCGACGCCGACTCCAAGCTCGGCGAGGTGCGCGCCGGCGGCCATCCCGACGCGGGCGGCCTCGTCGTGGCTTCGGACAAGGAGCACGCGGGCCGGATCGCCGCGCGGCTCGAGCGCATCACCGGCGCGCGCCCGCTGATCGTCACCTCCGATGAGCCCGGCGCCTCCGCGCTCATCGCTCGCTTCGGCGCGAGCTCCGAGCGCTGGCTCGTCTCGGTGCTCATGGTCTCCGAGGGCGTCGACATTCCGCGCCTGCGGGTAGGTGTGTATGCCACCGCCGCGCGCACGGAGCTCTTCTTCCGCCAGGTCGTCGGGCGCTTCATCCGCCGCACGCTCGCTCCTCGCGCCCAGATGAGCTGGCTCTTCATGCCCGCCGATCCGCAGCTCAAGGCGCTCGCGGTCCGGATCGAGGAGGAGCGCAACCACGCGCTGGCGCTGGGGCCACCGGGCGAAGAGCGGGAGGCCACCGAACGGGGGCCCGCCGGCGAGGGCTTCCACGCGCTGTCCTCGAGCGCGCGGCCCGACGAGGCGATCAGCGTCGCTCCGGGCGAGAACCTCTCGCTCTTCGGCGCGCCCGAGCCGGCGATCTCCCCGCATCTCGCGGCGTTCGCGCCGGCCGCCACGTCCGCCTTGCCGCCGCCGCCGCCGGCTGCCGCCGCGGGCTTCGAGCGCCGCGAGCGCCTGCGCCGCGAGCGCTCCCGGCTCGTCGCCGAGCTCTCCCGCCGCTCGGGCGACTCCCACCGCGAGCTCAACGGCCGCGTGAACCGGGAGGTCGGGGTCGCCTCGGTGGGCGCGGCGACGAGCGAGCAGCTCGAGCGCGCGAACGCCCTGCTCGTGCGCGAGCTCGGGCGAGCCGTCAGCCGGTGAAGCGCGGCTGAGCGCGCCGCGGCGCTCGACGGTGGTGCGGTCGCGTCTTATGCCGGGGCCGCGCGCCAGGACGGACCCGGAACGTCGCGGTGCGGGCGAGCCGCATCGCGCTCGGTGCAGCCCCCGGCGTGTTCGTGCAGCGGAAGTCGCCGGGCGTCCGCGCCGCATACAGGAGCGTCAGGCACGCACCGAAGGCCTGCTGCCCGTAGGCATTGGGATGAAAGACCTCCTGCAGGTCGCCCTGCTGGATCGCGCTAGCGCTGAGGAATCGCCCCCACTCGCTGGTGGTCGGCGACGGCGGAGTGGTCGGGGTGGCCTCCTGGGTGGTCTTGGCACAGAACTCCCGGCCCTGGAAGGCGTCGATGAGCTCGAGCACCTCCACGCCTCGCGCGGACGCGGCGCTCTTGACCGCGCCGCCGATCTCCGGAGCGGCCTGGTCGCGCGCCCACGTGAGATCCTGGTCGTAGAACGGACAGCCGAACGTCGTGCGGTCCGGGCCGGTCTCGGCGTAGCGCGTCTCGGACGCGCGCGGGACGACCGAGGGATAGGTCTGGAGGACGAGCCGGTAGTCCGAGCGGCCGTAACCGGCCGCACTCATCACCGCGTGAATCTCGTCGATCGCCTTCTTTACCCCGGCGATCGCCGTGGGCAGCTTGGCCTGCACCGCCGCCTGTTGGGAGGGCATGCACGGGCCCTGCTTCGCCTCGTAGTGCTCGAGGCAGGAGGCGATGATCGACGAGAATCCGAGATCGTTGCCGCCGATGGACACCTCGATCAGCTTGACGCGGTTCGCGCGTGCGATCGGGCCGAGCTGATCTCCCTGCGCCGGCTCTCCGTCCTGGCCCACGCCGCCCTGCGAGGAGCGGAACAGGTTCTTGGTGACGGCGCCCGAGCAGGCGACGTTGAAGCGCCGGGCGACCGCGAGCCGCGCGCTGAGGAGCTCGGAGACGTCGGAGCGGTGGCAGCCGTTGGCCGCGGTGCCGTCGACGTAGACCTTGCTCTTGTCATATGACGTACACAGCCCGGCAGTGAATACGCATGCGCGGTCGGTCCCGTCGCGGCTGGCGGCCGGATCGATGCTGTTTCCGAACCAGCGCCCGGCCTCGCCCGAGATGTAGGAGTCGCCCATCGTGACCACGGCGCTGCTCGCCGATCGCGGTCCGGCGTGGGCGAGGGGAGCGTACGCGGCGCCCGCCGCGAGCAGGGCGATGAGCGCCAGGAGGAGGGCGGCGCGTGCGCGCCGTGGAGCGGGGAAGGTGGTGCGCATCGGCGGACGGTACCCGGCGCGCTACGTGGGCGCGCCGGTTCGTGGCTTGGGCGCCGCGCGATATAGTTGATTGCGCAATCATGAGAGGAGCGGCGATGCAGCTCGAAGGGATCCACCACATCACCGCGATCACCGCCGACGGACCGCGCAACGTCGACTTCTACGCGCGGGTGCTCGGGCTGCGGATGGTCAAGCAGACGGTCAACCAGGATGACCCGACTGCCTACCACCTCTTCTACGCCGACGAGGACGCCTCCCACGGCGCCGATCTGACCTTCTTCGAGTACCCGAGCGCGCGCCGCGGACACCCCGGGGCGGGGATGGTGCACCGCATCGTCCACCGCGTCGGCTCCGAGGACGCGCTCGACTTCTGGGCCGAGCGCCTGGCCGGGGAGGGCGTCGCGAGCGAGCGTGCGCCCGGTCGCCTGCGCTTCGAGGATCCCGAGGGCATCGGCCACGAGCTCGCCGTCGTGGAGGCTCCCGACGCTCCGCTCGTCGCCAGCTCCCGCGAGGTCCCCGTCGAGCACGCCCTTCAGGGCTTCGAGGCGGTGTGCGCGCTCGCCGCCGATCCGGCGCGCTCGGAGCCGCTGCTGCGCGACACGCTCGGCTTCCACGCCCTCGCGGAGCACGATTGGGAGGCGCGCGGGGAGCACCGCGGCGGGCGCATCGTGTTCGAGGAGACCCGCGAGCGGGGCCTACCCGGCGCCGGCACGGTGCACCACGTGGCCTGGGCGACCCGCCCCGAGGACGAGGAGGCGTGGCGCGCGCGCGTCGCGGAGGCCGGCGCGCGGCCCACGCCGGTGATCGATCGCTTCTACTTCCGGTCGGTCTACTTCCGCGAGGCGAACGGGATCCTCTTCGAGCTCGCCACCATGGGCCCCGGCTTCGCGGTGGACGAGGCCGCCGAGCACCTCGGCGAGCGCCTCTCGCTGCCGCCCGACTTCGAGCACCTGCGCGAGCGGCTCGAGGGGATCCTCCGGCCGCTGCCCGACACCCGGCACTGGCGCGCGGCACCGGCCACGGCGACGCGGAGCTGAGGACGATGGCCGACGACTCGAGCACTCCGTCCGCCTTCTCGCTCGGCGCCGAGAGCGCCGGCGACGGCTCCTTCCAGCGTCAGGAGAGCCGCTTTCGCGACTGGGTCTCCGCCGACGGCTCCACCGCCTTTCCGGCCGTCGCGGGGCGCTACCACCTCTACGTCTCGTGGGCCTGCCCGTGGGCGCACCGGACCGTGATCGGACGGCGGCTGAAGGGGCTCGAGGACGTCATCGGCCTCTCGGTGGTCGACCCCATCCGCGACGAGCGGGGCTGGGCCTTCACCGGCGGCGAGTACGTCGATCACGTCAACGGCTTCTCCTTCCTCTCCGAGGCCTACGCGGCGAGCGATCCCGAGTACGACGGGCGCTTCAGCGTGCCGGTCCTGTGGGACACCGAGACGGGCCGCATCGTCTCCAACGAGTCGGCCGACATCCTGCGGATGCTCGGCTCGAACTTCGGCTCGCTCGCCGACGCGCGCGTGGAGCTCTACCCCGAGGCGCAGCGCGCCGAGATCGACGAGCTGAACGCGCGCATCTACGACACGGTCAACAACGCGGTGTACAAGGCCGGCTTCTCGACGAGCCAGGCGGTCTACGAGCAGGAGGTGCGCGAACTCTTCGCCACCCTCGACGAGCTCGACGCGCGGCTGGCCTCGCGGCGCTTTCTCTTCGGCGAGGAGCCCGTGGAGACCGACTGGCGGCTGTTCACCACGCTCGTGCGCTTCGACGCCGTCTACGCGGTCCACTTCAAGTGCAGCATCCGCCGCGTGGTCGACTACCCGAACCTGTGGCCCTACCTGCGCGACCTCTACGGGCAGCCGGGGATCGCTGAGACGGTGCGCATGGACGAGATCCGCGCGCACTACTATCGCACCCACCCCATGATCAACCCGAGCGGGCTGGTCGCCCTGGCTCCCGACGAGGACTTCGGCGCCCCGCACGGGCGCGAGCGGCTCGGAACCGAGACGACCGCGCCCATCGCCTGACCCGTCGCTCACCCGACCCGGGCGGCCACCGCGCGTCCGGCGGTGCGCCCGGAGAAGAGGCAGCCGCCGAGGAACGTTCCCTCCAGCGAGCGGTAGCCGTGCATGCCTCCGCCGCCGAACCCCGCCGCTTCGCCGGCGGAGTACAGACCGGGGACGGGCTCGCCGGCGGCGTCGAGGACGCGGCCCTCGAGGTCGCAGTGCAGGCCGCCGAGCGTCTTGCGGGTGAGGATGTTCAGGCGCACCGCGATCAGCGGACCGGCCTCCGGATCGAGGAGCCGGTGCGGAGCGGCGATGCGGCTGACGCGGTCGGCGAGGTAGCGCCGACCGGAGCGGATCGCCATGATCTGGAGATCCTTAGAGAACGGGTTCGCGAGCTCCCGGTCGCGGGCGACGATCTCCTGCTCGAGCGCGTCGACGTCGATGAGCGGCTCGCCCGTGAGCGCGTTCATCCCCGCGGCGAGGGAGCGGATGTCGCGGCGCACGACGAAATCCGCGCCGTGGTCCATGAACGCCTGCACCGGGCCCGGCACCCCTCCCCTCACGCGCGTCCTCAGCACCTCGCGGACGCTCTTGTTCGTCAGGTCCGGGTTCTGCTCGGACCCCGAGAGCGCGAACTCGCGCTCGATGATCTTGCGCGTTAGCACGAACCAGGTGTAGTCGTAGCCGCTCGCGCCGATGTGCGCGAGCGTGCCCAGCGTGTCGAAGCCGGGGAACAGCGGCACCGGAAGCCGGCGCCCCGTGGCGTCGAGCCACAGCGAGGAGGGCGCGGGGAGGATGCGGATGCCGTGGTGCTTCCAGATCGGCGCCCAGTTCTGGATCCCCTCGACGTAGTGCCACATCCGGTCGGGGTTGATCACCTTCGCTCCCGCCTGCTCGGAGATCGCGATCATCCGTCCGTCGACGTGCTCGGGGACGCCCGAGATCATCCGCTTCGGCGGCGCGCCGAGGCGCTCGGGCCAGTTGCGGCGCACGAGCTCGTGGTTGGCGCCGATCCCGCCGGAGGTGACGAGCACGCACTGGCCCGCGGCCTCGAACTCCCCGATGACCTCACGCGAGCTCGCGGCTCCGCGGGCGGCGCCGCTCGGAGCGAGGACAGCGCCGCGCGCGCCGGTCACCGCGCCGTCCGAGACCACGAGCTCGTCGACGCGGTGGCGGAAGGCGAACCTCACGAGCCCGCCCCGCTCCGCCTCGCGCACGCGGCGCACGAAGGGCTCGAGCAGTCCCGGTCCCGTCCCCCAGGTGACGTGAAAGCGCGGCACGGAGTTGCCGTGGCCGGTCGCGTCGTAGCCCCCGCGCTCCGCCCAGCCCGGGTTGGGCAGGAAGCGCACGCCCTGGCCGTGCAGCCACGAGCGCTTCTCGCCGGCGGCGAAGTCGACGTAGGCCTCCGCCCACGCGCGCGGCCAGCGGTCCTCGGGGCGGTCGAAGGCGGCCGTGCCGAGCCAGTCCTGCCAGGCGAGCTCGCGCGAGTCGCGGATCCGCATCCGCCGCTGCTCGGGAGAGTTCACGAGGAACAATCCCCCGAAGGACCAGAACGCCTGGCCGCCGAGCGAGGCCTCGGGCTCCTGCTCGAGCACGAGCACGCGCCGTCCCGCTTCGGCGAGCTCGGCGGTGGCCACCAGGCCGGCCAGGCCGGTGCCGATCACCACCACGTCGGCCTTGAGGGATGACATCGGGTGATCCTATGCGCGCCGGCGCGTGCTTCTAGGCCTCGAGCGCGGCGTAGAGCTCGCGCACGCGATCGAAGATCTGCTGCGCGGCGGCGAGCTGCTGCTCCCGGTCCGGCCTCGGGTTCTGCTCGAGTCGCACCGGCTCGCCGTAGGAGACGGTGATGGGGGGAAAGCGCCCGCGGCGCCACCCGCGCACGTCGGAGGAGCCGTGGATCGCGACGGGAACCACGGGCGCGCCCGACTCGAGCGCGAGCCGGCCGATCCCGGCCCGCGGCTCGCCGAGGCCGCCCGAGCGCGAGCGCCCGCCCTCGGCGTACACGCCCACGCAGCCCCCGCGCGCGAGGATCGAGTGCGCGGTCGCGAAGGCCTCGTCGTCTGGATGTCCGCGGCGCACCGGGAAGTGCCCGGAGACCTTGAAGACGTAGCTCAGCAGCGGGTTGTGGCCGAAGAACTGCGACTTCGACATGAAGCGGATCTGCCGTCGCAGGTAGACCCCGCAGAAGAAGTGATCCATGTTCGAGAAGTGATTCGGCGCGAGGATGACGGGGCCCGTGGCGGGCACGTTCTCTCTCCCGGCCGCGCGGGTCCGGTAGAGCACGAGCGCCACCGGGGTAAGGAGGATGCGCACGGCCGCATACGTCCAACCCGGCTCGTGGGTCCGGGCCCACTCGTGGTAGGGGAGCATCGCCTCGGCCCGTCGCTCGTCGCGATAGACCTGCGCCTTGATCTCGCTCAAGGTTCGGGGCTCTCCGGCCTGCTCGTCGTCGCGCTCAGGCGGCGCCTGCCGCTGAGCAGGCCGAAGTTCGAGACGACGAACGGCACGAGTAAGTTGAGCGCGACGCGCACCCACGTCCCGGGGCCGAGGCGGCCGTGGAGGATCGGCGCCGCCTCGTTGATGGCGTTGAGCACGAGCCCGACGACGAGCGCGATGCGCAGCGTGCGCCGCAGATGCTCGGGGCGCTTGCAGTAGTCGAGGGCGCTTGCGAGCGCCGCTCGCCGCGCGGGTCGGGCCGCCAAGTTAAGGCTCGGGGAAAATGGTCGGTTGCCGCACGGCGCCCGGCAAAGGTACCGTGCTCGCACGGGGTTGCTCGCTTGGAACGAGCGTCCTCACCGCCTGCCAGGGCCGGTCTATGAGTGCGCGCGAGATTCCGATGGGATCGGGGCCCGTGGCGTGGGAGCATCGCCGGATGGCGACGACGAATACGACTGCACCGGTCGCGACGGAGCGCTTCGAGGACGCGACGGACGATCAGCTGGAGGGGTGGGCCCCGACGGCGACCGCGATCGTGCAGAAAGGCCTCTGGTGCGTGATCGAGGTCTGCCTCGACGCTCCAAGTCAGCGATGGGAACCCCGTCTGCTCGTCTGCGAGAGCAGCGTCGAGGGCATCGGTGAGGCGATCGCCGGGTGGAGCGTGACGAGCCCCGGGATCGACGCCCGGATCGCCGGCTACACGCGCGAGCGGCTGCGGCGTGTCGATTCGGCGCCTACGGCGCTGTGTCACCTGGCCGCCACGCCCGACTTCACTCGCGGCCTCCCGGTCGGCGAGTAGCTGCCTCGACGCTTCGCTCAGCGCTTGACCCCGGCCTTCAGGCTCTCCTTGCCGGCAGTCGCCGTGACGAACTCGTCGGTCGCCGGTCGTCGCGGACCGACTCGGGAGCGCATGAGATGCCAATCGCGCTGCGCCGGCGCGGACTCGACGGCGATGGCGCCGAGGAGCTTGGCCTCGAGCTCCGCCGCCACGGCGTCGCGCGAGACGAACGAGACCCCCAACCCCGCGCGCGCCGCTTGCTTGATCGCGCCGTTGGATCCGACGGTGAGGGTCGGGACGTCCAGGTCGGTAGCCGAGAGAAACTCCTCGTTGACGGTCCGGGTGCCCGACCCGGGCTCGCGCAGCAACCAGCTGCGCCCGCGCAACTCGACGGGAGCGACCGCGGTGCGGTCGGCCAGCGGGTCGTCCGGAGACGTGATGAGGACGAGCTGATTCGGGAGGAAGGCGTGGGCCTCGATGCGGTCGTTCCGCGGCGGGCGACCTCCGAACGCAATATCGGCCTCATGCTCCAGCAGCATCTGCAGGACCTGCCCTCGGTTGCCGACGCTCAGCGTGAGCGCGACGTCGGGATGCGCCGTCGAGAACGCATGCATGAGTCGGGGCACGAACGACTCCGCGGCGGTCGTCACCGCCGCGATCCGCAGCGCGCGTTCGGCGTCGGCGGCGGTCTCCTGTGCGGCCCGGCGCCCCTTCTCGAGGAGTCCGATGACGTCGGCGGCGAAGGGGGCGAACGCCGTGCCGGCGGGCGTGGGGCGTACGCCTCGCCCTTCGCGCTCGAGCAGCGGCGTCCCCAGGTCGCGGGCGAGTGCGGTGATGGCGGCGGACACGGAGGGCTGGGTGACGACGAGCTCGTCCGCCGCCGCCGTCACCGATCCGGTACGCACGACAGCGAGGAAGGTCCGCAGTTGCGTGAGCGTCATCGACACCGGGCAAAGCATAGAGTCGATCCACATCGTGAACAAGAACTTTTCGCTTGCTCTCGAAGTGAATAGGGCCGATCGTTCCGGCGGTGATTCCCGCCACCGCGACCCCGGCCGAGCTCGTCACCGTCGCACGTCCAGAGCGCGCGAGCGCGGACGACGCCGTGCTGGACGTCCTCGAGCCTTCTGCGCTCGCCGCCGTGCGCGCGGCGGCGCTCGCCTGCGGCGAGCTTGCCGGGCGCGGCGACGCTGACGCGGCGGACGCCGCGGCCACCGACGCGATGCGTGCGTCGCTGGCGACGGCGCGCGGGATGGGCACGGTGGTGATCGGCGAGGGAGAGAAGGACGCTGCGCCCATGCTCTTCAACGGGGAGCGCCTCGGGCGCATGTCGGCGCCCGCCTTCGACATCGCCGTCGACCCGTTGGAGTGCACGAGCCTATGCGCGCAGGGACTGGCGGGGGCGCTGACGACCATCGCGTTCGCGCCGGCCGGGGCGTTGTGGTCGCCGGGGCCGGCGCTCTACATGGCCAAGCTCGTCGTGTCCGGCGCGGCGCGGGACGCGATCGACCTGCGCGAGGAGCCCGAGGTCAACCTCGTGCGCGTCGCGCGCGCGCTCGGTCGGCGTGTCGACGAGCTGCGCGTCTTCGTGCTCGACAAGCCGCGGCACCGCGAGCTCATCGAGCGAGTGCGCACGGCGGGTGCGCGTGTGCAGACGCCCTCCGCCGGGGATGTCGCCGGCGCGGTGCTCGCCGCGCTGCCCGGGGGACCCGTGGACCTGTTGATGGGGGTCGGCGGTACGCCCGAGGGCGTTCTCGCCGCCTGCGCGGCGGGCGCACTGAAGGGGCATGCAGGCCCGGCTCGCGCCACAGGGCGCCGAGGAGGCCGCACGGGTGCACGGCGCCGGGTTCGACGTGAGCCGCGTCCTCAGCACGGAGGATCTCGTCACCGGCCGCGCGCTGTTCGCCGCGACCGGGGTGACCGGCGGTGATCTGCTGCACGCGCCCCGCACTGCCGACGGCAGTACGTTCACCGAGTCGATCTTGATCCGGAGCGGGCGGGTGCGCTGGATCGTCGAGGCCAGCCCGCACGTTCCGGCCGCGCCTGGTGCCCGTATGAGCGGCCCATGATCGACGTCGCCTTCACGCGCGCCGACGCGCGGCGGGCGGACGTCACGATCGTGATCGACGTGCTGCGGGCCACCTCCACGATCGTGCAAGCGCTCCACGCCGGCTACCGGCGGGTACTGTGCGCCGACGGTCTGGACCGGGCGCGGGCGCTGGCCGCCCCGGGCCGAGTGCTCGCCGGCGAGCGGCGGTGCGTGCGGCCGGCGGGCTTCGATCTGGGCAACTCGCCGGCGGACACGATCCCGCCGAGGGGCGAGGAGCTCGTGCTGGCGACGACCAACGGCGCGCCGGCCATCGTCCGCGCCGCCGATTTCTCGCCGGTGGTCCTGATCGCCGGCCTGATCAACCTCGACGCCACTCTCGCCGCCGTCGTCGGCGAGAACGTGCAGCTGCTCTGCGCGGGCACCGACGGACGCCCGGCGCTCGAGGACGTCTACGTGGCGGGGCGCATCGCCGCCCGGCTCGACGGCCCTCACACCGACGCGGCGTTGGTCGCTCGCGCCGTCGCCCGCGCCTATCCCACCAGCCGGGACGCCTTGGCGGCAAGCGCCGATGCGGCCGTGCTCGTCGGGGCCGGACTCGAAGCGGACATCCGCTGGTGCGCTCGAGAGTCCGTCGTCTCGACCGTCCCGCGCCTGTCAGGCACCGGGACCGGCGTAGTGAGCGTGGACGACCGAAGTACCATAGCTAAATCTCAAGGTGTTCTAAACTACAGTTAGCTTGATAGCTGTACGTTAGGAACGTAGCTTCATGCCCGTGCCGCGAGCGATGAGCCTGAGCGAGGAAGGGAACCCCCGATGACCACGACGAGCACGAACGGCACCCCCGACGCCAAGGATCGCTGGACGGCGGGGGTCACCCCGTATGCCGAGATGGGCTACTGGAACCCGGACTACGAGCCGAAGGACACCGACGTCCTCTGCGCCTTCCGGATCACGCCGCAGGAAGGCGTCGAAGCGATCGAGGCCGCCGCGGCGGTGGCCGGCGAGTCCTCCACGGCGACGTGGACCGTGGTGTGGACGGATCGCCTCACCTCGTACGAGCACTACCAGGCCAAGGCCTACCGGGTGGACGAGGTTCCGGGCACCCCGGGGCAGTACATCGCCCTCATCGCCTACGACATCGACCTCTTCGAGGAGGGGTCGATTGCGAACCTGACCTCGTCGATCATCGGCAACGTCTTCGGCTTCAAGGCGCTCAAGGCGCTGCGCCTGGAGGACATGCGGGTCCCGCCGCACTACGTGAAGACGTTCCAGGGCCCGCCACACGGGATCGTCATGGAGCGCGAGTACCTCGACAAGTTCGGGCGTCCCCTCATCGGGGCCACCACCAAGCCCAAGCTCGGCCTGTCGGCCAAGAACTACTCCCGCGTGGTCTACGAGGCGCTGCGCGGCGGGCTGGACTTCACCAAGGATGACGAGAACATCAACTCGCAGCCCTTCATGCGCTGGCGCGATCGCTACCTGTACTCGCAGGAGGCCGTCAGCCGCGCGATGGGTGCGACGGGTGAAGTCAAGGGGCACTACATGAACGTCACGGCCGGGACGATGGAGGAGATGTACGAGCGAGCGGAGTTCGCCAAGGAGATCGGCTCCCCGATCGTCATGATCGACCTCACCATCGGCTTCACCGCGATGACGTCGATGTCGAAGTGGTGCCGCGCCAACGGGATGCTGCTCCACCTGCACCGTGCCGGCCACGGCACCTACACGCGCCAGAAGACCCACGGCGTCTCGTTCCGCGTCATCGCGAAGTGGTGCCGCCTCCTCGGCGTCGACCATATCCACGCGGGCACGGTGGTGGGCAAGCTCGAGGGCGACCCGAACATGGTCCGCGGCTACTACGACGTGTGCCGCCAGCGGTTCAACCACGCCAACCCGGAGACGGGCCTGTACTTCAACCAGGACTGGGCGTCGCTGCCCGCCGTGATGCCGGTCGCCTCAGGCGGCATCCACGCCGGCCAGATGTACCAGCTGCTGCACTATCTGGGCGAGGACGTGATCCTGCAGTTCGGGGGCGGGACGATCGGCCATCCGATGGGGATCGCCGCGGGCGCCACCGCCAACCGCGTCGCGGTCGAGGCGATGATCCAGGCCCGCAACGAGGGCCGCGACTACTTCAGCGAGGGCCCCGACATCCTCGTCGACGCCGCCAAGGGCTGCCCCGAGTTGGACGCGGCGCTCGAAGTGTGGAAGGACATCACCTTCGACTACACCTCTACCGACACGGCCGACGTGCTCGTCACGCCGACGCCTGGCTAGGAGCACGGACATGCGCATCACCCAGGGAACCTTCTCCTTCCTGCCCGACTTCACCGACGAGCAGATCGAGGCCCAGCTGCGCTACGCGCTGAGCAACAACTGGGCGATCATGGTCGAGTACACCGACGACCCGCACCCGCGCAACTCGTTGTGGGAGGTGTGGGGCCAGCCGCTGTTCGACCTCGAGGAGGATGAGGTCGACGTCGCGCTGCGCGAGGTGCGCGCCGCACGCGAGGCCTGGCCCCACCAGTACGTGAAGGTGGTCTGCTACGACCGGTCGCTGGGACGCCAGACCACCGCGCTCTCGTTCATCGTGAGCCGGCCGGAGTCCGAGCCGGGCTTCCGCCTCGAGCGTCAGGAGAAGGCCGACCGTCAGATCCGCTACACGCTGCACCCCTACGCCACCGACGTGCCCAGCGGGCTGCGCTACGGCGCGAGCGGCTCGGCGACCGCCAACGGCGAGCGGTCGTCCGACGGGGCGAGGCCCTCCCCATGAGCGCCACGCAGACGCTCGTCGCCGATCAGGCGGCCGCTCCCTCCGGCGGCGAGATCGAGGAGGTGCTCGACCAGCTCGACGCGGAGCTCGTCGCGCTGGTCCCGGTCAAGACGCGGATCCGCGAGATCGCCGCCCTGCTCGTGATCGACCGCCTCCGCCGAGAGGCGGGGCTGGTCTCCTCGCGTCCTTCTCTGCACATGAGCTTCACCGGCAACCCCGGCACGGGCAAGACGACCGTCGCACTGCGCATGGCGGAGATCCTCCATCGCCTGGGCTACATCGAGAAGCCCAAGGTCGTGTCCGTGACCCGCGACGACCTCGTCGGCCAGTACGTCGGTCACACCGCGCCCAAGACGCGCGAGGTGCTCAAGCGCGCCCGCGGCGGCGTGCTCTTCATCGACGAGGCGTACTACCTGTACCGCCCCGAGAACGAGCGTGACTACGGACAGGAGGCCATCGAGATCCTCCTGCAGATCATGGAGTCCGAGCGGGAGAGCCTCGTCGTCGTGCTCGCGGGCTACCGCGATCGCATGGAGACCTTCTTCCGCTCCAATCCCGGCATGGGCTCCCGCGTGGCGCACCACATCCACTTCCCCGACTTCGACGTGGACGAGCTGATGGCCATCGCGGCGTTGATGCTCGGGCAGCAGGCCTACGAGCTCACGCCCGAGGCCGAGTCGGCGTTGCGTCGCTACGTCGAGCGTCGCTCGCTGCGGCCGCGCTTCGCGCATGGCCGCAGCATCCGCAACGCGATCGACCGCGCTCGCATGCGCCAGGCCAGCCGGCTCTACGAACGCCGCGGGACACTGGAGCGGGCCGACCTGGTGACCATCGAGGCCGAGGACATCCTGGCCAGCTCGGTCTTCGCCGACGAGGACGGCGAGCTGGGCGAGTTCGCGGCGCCCGGAAACGTCGGCTGAGCGAGGAGACCACGTGCCCCGACCGATCATTCTCGGCGTCGTCGGAGACTCCGCCGCCGGCAAGACCACGATCACGCGTGGGCTCGTGCGGATCCTCGGCGAGGGTCAGGTCAGCCACGTTGGACTCGACGACTACCACCGCTACGACCGCAACCAGCGATCCGAGCGAGGGATCACCCCGCTCGACCCGGACGCGAACTACGTGGACATCATGACCCAGCACCTGCGCCACCTGCGGGCGGGAGAGCCGATCCTCAAGCCGGTCTACCGGCACGCGGACGGCACCTTCGGGCCGCCCACCTACGTCGAGCCGCACGGTTTCGCGGTCCTGGAGGGACTGCTCGGCTACCACACCGACGAGCTCTGCGATCTCTACGACGTGCGGGTGTACCTCGCACCGCCCGAAGCCCTCCGCCGCAAGTGGAAGGTGGACCGGGACTGCTCACGCCGCGGCTACACGACCGACCAGGTGCTCACCGAGCTCGACCGGCGCGAGGCCGACTCGGCCGCGTTCATCCGTCCGCAGGAGCGCCGTGCCGACGTGGTCGTCTCCTTCCAGCCCGCCCTGGACGCCTCGGACGGCAGCACGGCCCTGGACGCCGAGCTGCTCCTACGTCCGGACCTCCCCCATCCCGACCTCTCGCCCTTCGTCGACGACGCGCGCGGCGGAATCAGGGTGGAGGACCGCGGCGAGGAGCGCCGCGTCTACATCCCGGCCGACGTCGACCCCGACGACGCGGCGGAGCTCGAGGAGGCGGTGTGGCAGAAGATGCATTTCGCGCGTCACCTCCGCACGGACCACCTCGGCGAGTACACCGTGGGCACCGAGCTGCACCGATCCGAGACGCTGGCGATCGTCCAGGTACTCGTGCTCTACCAGCTCGTGACCGCGAAGGCCGCGGTCGCGCTCGGCGGAGTCGGGGCGCGGAACGCCCGCGCCGACGCCGAGGCAGTGGCGTCGTGAATCCCCTGGACCGGGCGATCGCCAGCCTGCGCGGGCTGGCGATGGACGCGGTGGAGGCCGCCGAGTCCGGCCATCCGGGCCTGCCTCTGGCGATGGCTCCGCTGGCCGGCCTGCTCTACGCCGAGGTGCTCCGGCACGACCCCGCCGCACCCGCTTGGCCCGACCGCGACCGCTTCGTGCTCTCGGCCGGGCACGGCTCGATGCTGCTCTACGGGGCGCTGCACCTGGCGGGCTACGACCTCCCCATGGACGAGCTGCGCTCGTTCCGCCAGTGGGGCTCGCGGACGCCCGGGCACCCCGAACGCGACCGCGTGCAGACCACGCCGGGGGTCGAGACCACCACCGGGCCGCTCGGCCAGGGCTTCGCCAACGGCGTGGGGATGGCGATGGCCGAGCGCTTCCTGCGCGAGCGCTACGGCCCGGCGATCGTCGACCACTGGACCTACGGGCTGTGCTCGGACGGCGACCTCATGGAGGGGCTCAGTGCCGAGGCGGCGTCCCTGGCCGGCCACCTGGGCCTCGGCCGTCTCGTCTACCTATACGACGACAACCGGATCACCATCGACGGGTCCACCGAGCTGGCGTTCTCCGCCGAGGACGTCGAGGCGCGCTTCCGCGCCTACGGCTGGCACGTCCAGGCCGTGGAGGATGCCAACGACCTTCCCGCCCTCCGGACCGCGCTCGCAGCGGCGCGCCAGACGGCCGATCGTCCCTCCCTGATTCGCGTGCGCTCGGTCATCGGATGGCCGGCCCCCACCAAGGGCGGGAGCGTCAAGGCGCACGGCTCCGCGCTCGGCTCGGAGGAGGTGCGGGCCACCAAGGAGCGGCTCGGCCTGGACCCGGAGGCGACGTTCGCCGTGCATCCGGACGCCTATGCCGCGTTCGCCGAGGCCGCCGATCGGGGCGCCCGTGCCCGCGAGGCCTGGGAAGCGCGGCTGGCGGAGTGGCGCGCCCGCGAGCCGGCGCGCGCGCGAGAGTGGGAGGCGGCCCGTTCCGGCCGGCCGATCGAGGCGCTGAGCTCGGCGTTGCCGAGCTTCGAGCCGGGAAGCGAGATGGCGACGCGGAAGGCCGGCGGGAAGGCGATGGCGGCGTTCGCGTCGCTGGTGCCGACGATGCTCGGCGGCGCGGCCGATCTCGCCGGCTCGACGAGCACGGAGTTCCCCGACGACGGGTCCTTCACCCGCGCCACGGCCGGCCGCAACGTCCACTGGGGCGTGCGGGAGCACGCGATGGGCGCGGCCGTCAACGGCCTCGCCCTCCACGGCGGCATCGTCCGGCCCTACAGCGCGACGTTCCTGACCTTCTCGGACTACATGCGGCCCGCGATCCGGCTCTCGGCGCTCATGGAGCTGCCCGTGGCGTGGGTCTTCACCCACGACTCGGTGGGACTCGGGGAGGACGGGCCGACGCACCAGCCCGTCGAGCACCTCGCGGCGCTTCGCGCCATCCCCGGGCTGACCGTCCTGCGCCCGGCCGACGCGGTCGAGACCGTGGAGGCGTGGCGCGTGATTCTCGAGGAGCTCGACGGTCCGGCGTGCCTCGTGCTCACCCGGCAGAACGTTCCGGTCATCGACCGCGCGGGGCTGGGTTCGCGCGGTGGTGTGGCCCAGGGCGCCTACGTGCTGGCCGAAGCGCCCGACGGCGAACCTGACGTGCTGCTGCTGGCCACCGGCTCCGAGGTTGCCGTCGCGCTCGAGGCGCGCGCCGCGCTGGCGCACGACGGGGTGGGCGCGCGGGTGGTCAGCATGCCCTCCTGGGAGCTCTTCGCCGCCCAGGGGCCGGAATGGGAGGAGGAGGTCATTCCCCGCCGGGTCGAGGCTCGTGTCGCCGTCGAGGCCGGCGCTTCCCAGGGCTGGCACCGCTGGGTCGGCGCCGAAGGTCGTGTGGTGGGCATCGAGCGCTTCGGAGCCTCTGCGCCGGGCGCCGAGGTTCTCGAGCGTCTCGGCATCACTCCCGATGAGGTGGCGCGAGCCGCCAGCGACGCCCTCGGACGAGCCCCCGTCTCCGCGACGGAGGAGACGCCGGCCTTCGCGGCCACCGCGCCGTCGGAAGGACACTCGTGAGAAGGGAGCAACGATGAGCCACGCAGAGCTGGCGGGCACGGCGCGCGCGATGGTGGTCGACGGCAAGGGCATCCTCGCCGCGGACGAGAGCACGGGGACGCTGACCAAGCGCCTGGAGGCGCAGGGCATCGAATCGACCGTCGAGAGCCGCCGGCGCTACCGCGAGCTGCTGCTGCTCGCCCCGGGCGTGGAGCGGCACATCAGCGGAGCCATCCTGTACGACGAGACGATCCGCCAGCCCGACTCGAAGGGCTGCCCGTTCCCCGACGCGCTGCTCGAGCGCGGCATCATGACCGGCATCAAGGTCGACACGGGCGCCAAGCCGCTCGCCGGAGCGCCGGGTGAGACCGTCACGGAGGGACTGGACGGACTGAGGGAGCGCCTGGCCGAGTACCGTGAGCTCGGCGCGCGGTTCGCCAAGTGGCGGGCGGTCATCTCCATCGGCGATCGCGGACCGGGGCGGGCATGCGTGGCCGCCAACGCCCATGCCCTGGCTCGCTACGCGGCGCTCTGCCAGGAGTCGGGAATCGTGCCGATCGTCGAGCCCGAGGTGCTCAGGGACGGCGAGCACTCGCTCGAGCGCTGCGCCGAGGTCACCGAGAAGGTGCTGCGCGCGGTGTTCACCGCGCTCGCCGAGCAGGAGATCGTCCTCGAGGGCATGGTGCTCAAGCCGAACATGGTGATGGCCGCCGCGGACCATCACCAGCAGGCGACGGTGGAGCAGGTCGCCTCCGCGACGCTGCACAGCCTGCGCCGGGTCGTGCCCGCCGCGGTGCCCGGCGTGGCCTTTTTGTCGGGCGGCCAGGGCGCCGACCTAGCCACCGCCCACCTGCAGGCGATGGCGAAATGCGGGCCCCACCCGTGGGAGCTCACGTTCTCCTACGGCCGCGCCCTGCAGGACGACGCATTGGCCGCCTGGGGCGGCGTGGAGACCCGCTTCGTCGATGGCCGAGAGGCGCTCCTGCGCCGCGCCCGCGCCAACGGCGCCGCGCGCGACGGTCGCTGGGCCGGCGATCGCGAGCTCGTCGCCTGACCGGCTCTCACCCGCCTCCGCGCTCGCGCATCGCCTTGCGGTCGAAGAGGCGTGAGGACGGCGGTGAGGACTCCGGGCGAGACCCTGTTCGCCGACGATGACACGTGATCAGCTCCAGGAGACGGACGGGGCCCGGTGGCAGCCGGCGTCCGTCCGATCGGCGGACGGCGCGTCGTGGGATTGGTCACTGCGGCGTGTCCTCCGGGCCCACGTCCTGGACGTGCTGCGCGAAGGACCATTGGTGGCCTTCAGGATCCTCCGTCCCGTAGGTGCGGTCGCCGTAGAACTGGTCCTCCGGCTCGCGCACGATCCGGGCGCCCGCCGCCCTGGCGGTCTCGTGGTGCTCGTTCACGTCCTCCACGTAGACGTAGATGAGCTGCGTCGCGCCGCCCCGGCGCTTGGGGTTCTGATAGTCGGGCCCGGGGTTGCCCATCATCACCACGCCGTCGCCGAGGGTGACTTCGGCGTGGTTGGTCTTGCCGTCCGGTCCCTTCATCCGCATCCGCTCGGTGAAGCCGCACGTGCCCACGAGCCAGTCGAGGGCCGCGTCGACGTCCTCGTAGAGCAGGTACGGAGTGATGCGGGGGAAGCCTTCCGGAGGATTCTGGGCCATGTCCGCTCCTTTCGTCGTCGTGCTGAGCGCCGCGAAAGGCTACGGTGCGCGCTCATGCGAAGCTTCGAGGTGCGCCATGACGATCCGGCGCCACTGGCCCGGGCGGCGGCGATCCGGAGCGCGCGCGAGGGAGATCCCGCCGTGCGCGAGCGCGCGAGGACCCAGACGCCCGCCGAGCGTCTGCGCGAGGGCATGCGCCTCTCGCGGTTCGCAGGCCGCCTTGCCGCCGCGGGCCGCCGGCAACAGTGAGCGGCTTCGCGCCGGAGGAGATCTTCGCGGCGCTCGCAGCGGCAGGCGTCGACTACGTGACTGTCGGCGGCTTCGCCATCATCGCTCACGGCGTGGTGCGTGCGACGGTCGACGTCGACATCGTCCCCTCGCCTGAGCCGTCCAACGCGCTCCGGATGAGCGAGGCGCTCGTGCGCCTCGATGCGCACCCCGCTGGCGAGCCCGAGCTCGCGGTCACCGCCGACCTGCTCGCCCGCGACGCGAACACGCGCTTCATCTCCTCCGCCGGCCAGATCGACGTGCTCGCTCATGGGCGGTACCGACGTCTGTTCGCCGACCTCCGGGCGCGCGCCGCCACGGTCGACGTCGAGGGAACCCCCGTCATCGTCGCCTCACGCAACGACCTCATCCGCTTGAAGGCGGCAACCGGCCGCGACCGCGACCTGCTCGACATCGGCGACCTGCTCGCGCTGGAAGAGTGAGCCGGCCGGCGCCGCCGGCGGCTCGAGGCGCTCGTGCGAGCCGCGTGCGAGAAGATCGGCGTCGACCGGCAGGAGGTCGAGCAGGGACTGCCCGAGAGCTCGCGTCAGGCTACGGCCGCCCCGACCGCAGGGGCGTTCGCCGTGATCGGCCTGCGTGGCGGTGATCGCCGCGGTTTCGCTAGTGGTCGCGGCGGCGGCGACGTGAGGGCCCGCGTACCGGACGCCGTCCTCGGCAGTGGAGCTAGCCGGGCTCGAACCGGCGACCTCCTGGGTGCGATCCACCGCAAGCGGGAAATGAGCGGAAGTGACGGGCGAACGAACTACCCGCAAGAGCCGCGTTTTCGGTGCGAGCTCCTCGCCTGACTCCGCCCGGTGATCCGCGGCCGATGTACCTCCCTCGTACCTCGGCCACTTCCCGGCTTCGACCGAACGAGCCGGCAGCACTGTGCACCGAGCGCTGCGTCGCACACCGCGAGGCCCGTCATCCCGATCGCACCACCTTTGGGGGCGGCCGCCGCTGTGCGGCGAGCTACTGCAGCCGGTAGCGCCCCTTGACCTTCTCGCACTTGAGGTGCGCCTTCTTGTAGGCGGACTTCTTCTTCTTAGAGCAGAACTCCCCGCGGTGATAGCTCCCGGTCGAACTCGAAGACTTCGAGCTTGACTTCTTGCTCGATCCACACCCACCGCCTCCGATCGCCGAAGCTGCCGCCAAGACGGCCACACCAGCATGGACGCTACGTCGCATGAGAAACCCTCCTCTCGTGGCACCCGCAACAGACGGGCGTCGGAAGGTGGTTGCTTATCACGTCTTCCGTGTGCCTTGTCCTTCGGCGTCGCTTCTGCCTCGGCGCTCGAGCG
>JAABVA010000905.1_pt1 | contig 33791 bp, 28 predicted proteins | sample 5560331 | NCBI WGS metagenome assembly JAABVA01 (sample SAMN12812661, study PRJNA571458) | rock metagenome | isolation source: Antarctica rocks | place: Antarctica: Victoria Land, Mt New Zealand sud | collected 2016-01-07 | reverse complement strand
CGCGGCACCTTCACCAGCGTCAAAGACCTCATCGGCACGATCGGCGCCTTCATCGACGGCTGGAACCAGCGCTGCACACCCTTCGTCTGGACCAAACCCGCCGACCAACTACTCGACCACTGCCGCCAAAGTAAAAGAACCTCGCTCACGCGACACTAGAGCCCGCGCCGTTTCGAGTGTTGGAGTCGGCGGGAGCAGAGGCGCCCCGCAGGGCGCGAGAAGGAGTCCATTAGATGATGCGTCAGTTCTAGCGAGGCGGGTCCGGTGGGTCGAGGGTGTCGATCACGTCCTTTCAGAGGCCGGGCGAGCAAACTTGATGGTCGGTTGCATGAGCCGGTGCTTGACCGGGATCCCAACCAGACGCAATAGTTCGCGGGGTCCGAGACCGGCACAGACGGCGTCCAAGGAAAGGCCCCTATGGCGAACCCGGCTCGGCTCAGAGCAGAGGCCGAGCCTCACGCCGAGCACCTCGTCGGACGTGGCCCTCGCGCAGCTCATTACACTCCGGTCGCGGGTATCGGCATCGACGCTCGCTTATGTTTCAAAAGGCTGGGCGGGACCGGGGTGCCGGCAATTATCGGCACTTTAAATTGGTCAGCTTGGCGAGACAGCGGCGAAGCCAACGCGCGAACAGCGGGCGGAGCAGCGGGCGGCGTTGGGCGCCGGCATGAGTGACCAAAATGGGCGTGCGCGCAATCGGACTCCGTATTCAGTGCAACGCCAACAGGCCATCCTGGCCACGCTGCGGTCGGCTGGACGGGTGGATGTGGCCGATATGGCGGCACAACTAGAGGTGACCGGTGAGTCCATCCGCAAAGACCTCATCGGCTTGGAACGCCAGGGTCTTCTGCGCCGGGTACATGGCGGCGCTGTCGCGGTTGAGCAACTCTCTTTCGAGCCCGAGGTGTCGATTCGGATTCAGCACGCCGAGGAGAAGCTGCGCATTGCCCACGCGGCTTTAGCCCATTTGCCTCAGTCCGGGTCGATTTTCATTGACGCTGGGTCAACCACCTCCCGGATGGCGGAGATGTTCCCGGCCGACCGCGAACTGACAGTCTTCACCAACACGCTGTCGATTGCCATAGCACTGTTGCCGCGCTCTAACCTCACGGTGTTCACCCTCGGGGGACGAGTCCGCCGACGGACCCTCGCCGAGGTAGACGCGTGGGCCATTCGCAGTCTCTCGGAGTTGAACGTTGACGTCGCGTTCCTTGGAACAAACGGAATCTCGATTGACCGCGGCCTGACTACGCCAGATCCTGCAGAGGCTGCGGTCAAGCAGGCCATGTTGGCGTGCGCTCGGCGTCGCGTGCTTCTCGCCGACCACAGCAAGGTGGGACTGATTAGCACTTGCAAGCACGGCGACCTCAAGGACTTGGACCTACTTATCACCGACGTCGGGGTGTCGGCCGATCAGCTGCTCTCCCTACGCGGCGCAGTCGCCGCGGTTGAGCAAGCCTGATGGGGTCGCCGACGTGCGCCAGCCGGGCGGGGCGAACGCGATAGGTCCTCGCAACAATGACGGTTGTACCCGCACGTCGAGACGGCCGCAGGCTTCGCGATCTCGAAGAGATCGCGACCAGCGGCGTGTCCCGCGCGGCCCGACTGGTATTCGGAAGCGGCGGCTACGGTGCGGACCTCGGGCGCAAACGTCGGGCATCTTGGCGTGGAGCCTAGGGAAATTATCGACGCGTTCGAACGCGCCGAGGCTCAGGGACTGGCATCGATCCGCGTGGGGGGCTGTTCGTTGAGTACCCAATCTATCGGGATGCACTCACGAAGCTCGAGGTGGTAGGGCGCGAAGAGGAGTGAATAGGTTAGCACCAAGGTCTGGGGTTCATGGTTAGCGCGCGAAGCGCTAGGTGCTCGCATTGTTTCGTGACGGCGGGAAAGGTCACGCCGCGCGCGGGGCCTGATCCACGTGCGGAGTCATGCCCGCGGAAGTGGCTAGCGCAGTGCGGGCAGCGGATAGTGACCATCGCTTTGCATACCTACCGTCTGTAGGACTGACTCACCTCCGACCCGTTAGCACCCACACCCACACCCACCCACCCGCCACGCGACGGCATCGCTGAACGCGTCTCGCCGTCCTGACGGGTGTCGGCCGTCTGCGTGAAGTAGCGAAGCGGCCGGGTACCCAGCGGCACCATGGGGATCGGAGACGTCATACCGGAACACTCAGAACCAAATGTGTTACATCTTCACCTCCTAAGGGGTTCAGCTCATGGGGCGTCTGCAGAACAAAAGGGTTGTCATCACCGGGGCGGTCGGCGGCCAGGGCCAGGTGGCCTGCCGGCTCTTTGCTCAAGAGGGCGCCCGGATCGTGGCGTCGGACCTCGACGAGGTGGCAGGGAAGGAGCTTGAGGGGAGCCTGCGCCAGGACGGCTTCGACGTGACGTTTTCCGCCGCCGACCTGTCCTCGGCGGAGGGCGCCAAGACGCTGGCCAGCCGTGCGGCAGCCGCTCTAGGTGGAGTCGATGTCCTGTACGCCAACCACGGCATCATCCTCGGCCGTCCGCTGCTCGAGACCACCGAGGCGGAGTGGGACCGCATCCAGGACGTGAACCTTAAGAGCAACTTCTTGCTCACCCAGCAGATAGCCCCGCTCATGACCGAGGGGGGCTCCATCATCAACGTCTCGTCGGTGGGGGGGCAGGTGGTCTTCCCAGCTATGAGCGCCTACGGAGCCGCCAAGGCGGGTCTGGCCTTCTTCTCCAAGGTGGCGGCTGTTGACCTCGCGCCGCTCGGGATCCGCGTGAACGCGATCTGTCCTGGGGTCATCGACACGAACATGCCCCGCAACTTCGCGAGCACCCTCGACTCACCCGAGGACGTGCTGCAGTCGTTCCGCGACGGGCACCTGGTCGGCCGGATGGGCCGGGCGGAGGAGGTCGTCTACCTCGCGCTCTACCTAGCGAGCGACGAGTCCACGTTCACGACTGGTGCCGTGATGACCGTGGACGGTGGCTGGTCGCTGCAGTGACACGATCCCAGGCAGCACGTGTCCTGTGGGCACAGGCGATCGGCACCGGGCGGGCGCCGCGCTAGGCTCCACGCACATACAGCTCCGGCAGGTATCGCTGTCGACTCGTTCATGGTGCGCAGCCCGGTGCCAACGCGGCCGTGTCGTCACCGCTGCTGCCCGCACGATGCCTCTGGGCTCATGTTGCGCGCGGCAATGCCGTCCCTGGGTTTGGAGGCTTAGACGCCGGGTGTGGCCGACAGCGCGAGTGGTTCGGTGACGGCATCGTTTGCGGTCTCAACGGCGCGGAGCCCGGCCTGCGCGACGACCATGTCTTGGCTGTAGTGGCCACCACTCACTCCGATACCTCCGATGACGACTCCGTTGCTGGTGATGGGGTAACCGCCACCGAACACGACCAGGCGATCGATTCCGTTCGGGGCTCCGACGCGCAGCGGTTCGTCCTCTTTGATGAAGTCGAACCACCCGTCTGTTGCCAGTCCGAAGCCGGCTGCGGTGTACGCCTTGTCCTGAGCGATCTGGACCGAGAGCAGTGGCGCGCCGTCCATGCGCACAAAGGCCTTTTGGACGCCGGACTCGTCGACGACGGATATGACGTACGCGCCACCGTCCTCGACGGCCTGGGCAACTGCCCGCTGCACGATGTCCTGCGCGAGCGTCAGTGTGATGGACGGGCGGTCGTAGGTGCTGGCCATGCTGATGTCTCCCTGATTCGCTGACGGATTAGTGCGCAAACGCGTTGAGGTCTTCCTGTGGGCACCTTCTCCTGAGATAACCAGCCAAGGGTGAGGGACGCAACGCACGGCGCTGTGTGGAGCAGCCTCAGTCCGGTGGGTGGACGGTCACTACCGGTCGGCGCTCGCCGCGCCGTACTTGCGCGAGCAGCCCTCCGGCGAGGAGGGTGTTCCGCTCACCGGGGGACAGGTCGAGCTCAAGTGAAAGGTCGCCGCGGCCGTCGACGTGTGCTGTCACGATGGACTTACCGCAGGCGAGCGCTGTCGCGATCTCGGGTATGCGCCAGCGCTGACCGATCTGCGCGGCCGGTCCCTGCAGGCTCTCAGGTAGGACCAGCGGGACGATGCCCACCGCAATGAGGTTGCGACGGTGGATGCGGGCGTAGCTTCGAGCGGCGACCGCCCGGACGCCGAGGTACAGCGGGGCGAGCGCTGCATGCTCCCGCGAGGAGCCTTGGCCGTAGTTGTGCCCTGCGACGATGATCCCGCTTTGGGCGCTCAGCGCACGGTCATGGAAGTCTGGATCGAGGCGGTGGAACATGAACCGGGCGCAGTCGGCGATGTTGGACCAGACCGACATCGCTATGGCACCGTCCGGTGCCATGTCGCCGGTGGAGATGTCGTCACCGACGACGATGACGATCTGGGCGTCGAGGTCGGCGGGTAGGACGTCGGGCGGCGGTGGCGGAACCAGGTTGCTTCCTCGTTCCACGACGACTGTGCGTCGATGTGCTGGTGACAGCACCCGAGTGATGTGCCGGTCGTGGACAGCTAGGTCGGGCGGCGCCGCCGGCCGCAACGTCGGTCGCTGGGCCATCCGAGGGTCGCTGATCCGGCCGGTCAGCGCGCTCACGGCGGCGGTCGAGGGCGAGCACAGGTAGACGCAGTCCTCTGCGGTACCGCTCCGTCCGGGGAAGTTGCGGTTGAAGGTCCGCAGTGACGGCGCACCTTGCAGCGGTGCCTGCCCGATCCCCACGCATGGCCCACAGACCGGTTCCAGCATGCGGGCACCCGCCTGCATGAGGTCCTGGTACACACCGGACGCAATGATCGTGTCGAGGATCTGGCGTGAGCCGGGCGTGACCGTCAGTTGCACTCCTGGGCGCACGGCGCGCCCTCGTAGGACGGCGGCAACGGTGGCGAGATCCTCGTAGGAGCTGTTGACCGAGGACCCAACGCACACCTGCACGACCTCCGTGCCAGCCGCCTCGGCGACGGGCACGACGTTGCCCGGCGACTGCGGCAGCGCGACGAGCGGCTCGACGCGGGACAGGTCAATGCGTTCGAGGGCGTCATAGCTGGCGCCGGGGTCGGCGGCCAGCGGCCGGAATGCCTCCTCTCGACCCTGGGCCGCGAGCCAGCGCCGCGTCTCCTCATCCGAGGGGAACAACCCGCTGGTGGCGCCCGTCTCCACAATCATGTTGCAGATGGTGGCTCGCCCCGACGTGGACAAGCCGCCGACACCGTCGCCGAAGAACTCGAAGGCCGCCCCCCGACCCCCACGCACGCCGTAGCGGCGCAGCAGCTCCAATACGACGTCCTTGGCCTCGACGGCGGGGGGCAGCTCTCCGCTGAGTTCGACGCCGATCACGCTGGGACAGGGCAGCTCGAAGCCGTGACCGGCCATAGCGACGGCTACCTCAAGGCCACCCGCACCTGTTGCGAACATGCCCAAAGCACCGGCCATGGTCGTGTGGGAGTCGGCCCCCACCAGTAGGTCGCCGGGGCGGGTGAATCTTTCAAGGTGGATGTAGTGCGAGATGCCATGGCCGGGCGGCGAGAAGCGCATGCCGTAGCGCTCCGCGAATGACCTGAGATAGCGGTGATCCTGCATGTTCTTGTCGTCAATCTGCAGGACGTTGTGGTCGACGTACATCACTGCCAGCGGCACGCGAACGTCGTCGGCGCCCAGCAGCTCGAACTGCATCGCGGTCATGGTGCCGGTCGCGTCTTCGACAAGCACCTGGTCGACATCTACGGTGATGTCGCTGCCCGGTACCAGCCGCCCGGCCACCAGGTGCCGGTCCAGCAGCTTGGTGGTGAGGTTGTCGGGCATGCTCAGACCTCGCCGCCTGCCTTCTCGATGGCGGCGCGAGCAAGGGTTTTGACCTGCTCCGCGTGGGCGTACACGAGGCGCTTGGCCGCGTCGGCGTCGCCGCGTGACAGCGCCTCCACCAGCTGCGCGTGATGCACGACGTCGAACTCCTGCCACCACGGCCGCCCCAGCATGGTCCGCGTCCAGAAGGCGGGGATGCCGAGTCGACTGTAAAGCTCGCTGAGCGGGGCGCATTGGGCTAGCTCGACCAGTCGCTGGTGGAAGGCATGACTGACGGCGAGGAACTCCGCCAGTTCGGGCATCGGTCCGCTCACGACCTGCGCCAGGCCGTCCGCCAACTCCTGCAGCGGGTCCAGCTGCAGCGACTCACCGCGGCCTGCGGTCCTGTCGATGACTGCGATCTCAATCGCGCAGCGCGCGTCGAACAACTGCTCGGCGGCGTGGAAGTCGAGCGGGGTGACGAGGTAATCACGACCTTGCCGGCTTACTAGCCGATCACTGCAAAGCTTGGTCATAGCGTAAAATAGTCGCTGCATGTCGACCCCGAGGTCCTGCGCGAGTTGCTCCAGGTCGATCGGTTCGCCGACGGGCAGGCTGCGCTGGACGACCCGCTCCCTGACCTCCTGGTAGGCGGACTCGTCCAGCGCGGACTCCAGCCGTCCGAATCGGCCGCGGAAATAGGTCAACGGCGCGCCAGCCTCGGCGGCGGAGGCATGGCGGACGAGGCCCAAGAACACGGTGTGGGTCCCACCCGTGACGGTCTCGGCGACCTCGCACTCGAGGTGGGCGAGCGCGTCAGCGATGAGCGGAATCCCGCTCGCGCCGCGCACCACGCTGACGCCCAGGAACTTGTCCGGTCCCTTCTTGGCGAACTGGTAGGCGACGTCTCCTTGCTGAGCGGTCAAGATGTTTACGGCGAACACGCCGGAGGTGAGGATCGCCGTCTGCGTGTCACTGGTCGTGTTGAGGCAAATGAGGAGCATGGGCGGCTCCAGGGACAGCGACGAGACCGCGCTCGCGGTCGTGCCGCGGTCTTTGCCTTCAGCGGCGGTCGTGATGATGGTGACACCGCTGGCGAAACTGCCGATGACCTCGCGGAAGATGTCCTGCTCCAGCGCTGCGGTCGGTCGCTCAGTGGTCTGGGTACGGTCCACGGTTGTCCTGCCTCCAACCAATAGGAGTTGTCCTGACGTCGTTCACACGACACCGGCGTCGCGCAACTGTTCGATGTCATCCGGGCTCAGTCCCACCAACTCCCGAAGCACGTCGTCGGTGTGTTCGCCGAGCGCGGGCCCTGCCCACCGCACCTGCCCAGGCGTTTGGCTTAACCGGGGGGCGACGGACTGCATGAGGATCTCGCCGTCGCGCGGGTCGTCGACCCGCACCAACGACCCGCGCTCTTGGTAGTGCGGGTCGTTCACCATGTCCGGCGGTTCGTAGACGAGTCCGGCCGGGACCCCACGCTCATGAAGCAGATTCAGCACGGCCTCCGACTCCTGCTTCTCGGTCCACGTCCCTATCAGTGCGTCGAGCTCGGCCATGTGCCGGCCGCGCGCTCGGTGGTCGTTGAACCGCGGATCGGCGCTGAGTTCAGGCTGCGCCATGGCCTCGGCCAGCCGTAGGAAGACGCTGTCCTGGTTGGCGGCGATCAGGACCTGTCCGTCCAGAGTCGGGTAGACGTTGCTGGGGGCGATGCCGGGCAACGTTGCGCCTGTGCGTTCTCGGCGGACACCGGTCGCGTTCCACTCGGCAACCAGGGACTCCGTCATGGCAAGGACGGACTCGTAGATGGAGGCATCGACGACCTGACCCAGCCCGGTGTGGTGCCGGGACTCGAGCGCGGCCAGTGCGCCGAGCGCGCCCATCAACCCGGTGAGTGAGTCGCCGATGGACAGACCTACCCGTACGGGGGCTCGGTCGGGGTACCCCGTGAGTGCGCGCAGCCCGCCCATGGCTTCCCCGATGGCGGCGTAACCCGCCCGCCGGGCGTACGGCCCGTCCTGGCCGAAGCCGCTGATTCGAACCATGATGAGCCCGGGGTTGATTGAGGCCAGCTCGGCCCAGCCGAGCTGCCAGCGTTCCAGTGTCCCCGGCCGGAAGTTCTCGACGAGGATGTCGGTCTGCTGAACCAGTCGTCGTATGAGTGACTGGCCCTCCGGGCGACGTAGGTCGACGGTGATGCTGCGCTTGTTGCGCCCCGTCACCCGCCACCACAGGGAATCACCGTCGGCGCTTGCTCCCCACTGCCGCAGGACGTCCCCCGTCCCCGGCGGCTCTACCTTGATGACGTCGGCGCCGAGGTCGCCCAGCAACTGCCCGCAGAAGGGACCGGCGACGACTTGCCCGAGTTCGACGACACGGATCCCCGCCAGTGGTCCGGTGGCCGGGGGGTGGATGCTCCCCTTCCGCACCGTCTGGCCGTCCGTTGGGGGCCGGGCCGCCGCCGACGGCGCGGCGTCGCCAAGCGTCACTGTAACGGGTCCTGCCAATCCTCCAGGCGGAAGCCGACCTTCAACGTCACCTGGTTGTCAGCGACCCGCCCGTCCGCCAGGTGCCCGCGGATCTGGATGACCTCGTACCAGTCGATGTTCCGCAGGGTGCGCGCGGCCCGTTCGATGGCGTTGTTGATCGCGGCGTCGACGCCGTCGGGGGATGTTCCGACGATCTCGACGAGGCGGTAGACGTGGTCAGGCACTGCTTCTCCAGGGTTCGGCGGTGACAGGACGTTGCTGTGCCGGCAGGTCGAAGCTCAGCCGGCGTGACGGCGGATCGTCACCGACGGTGACTCTCCGAAGCGTTCCTTGTACTGCTGCGCGAAGCGGCTGAGATGGAAAAACCCCCAGCGCATGGCGACCTCGGTAACGCGCAACTCGGGGTTGCGGTTGCTGATGAGCTCCGCCCGGACGTGGTCGAGCCTGACCTGCCGGACGTACGCGAGCGGGGACATGCCGAACGTCCGCTGGAAGGAGGCGTGCAACGTCCGGACGCTGATGTTCCCGGCACGAGCGAGTTCGTTCGGGGTGAGCGGCTCGTCGGCGTTCATCTCGATGAAGTCCACGACCGGCTTGAGGCGGCCCAACCGTACCCGTTCCACCGGACCGCCGAGATCGTCGCGGTACTGATGGGGGACCGCCGCGAGCAGCTGGCTCATGATGAAGGCTTCCAGCTGCTCGCGGGCCAGCGGCATCTCCGACAGTCCGCCGGGGCGGTCGAGTTCGCGAGCGAGGAACTCTACCGATGACAACAGGCTTGCGCCGGCGGGTGTTGTGAGGTCCATCCCGAAGTCGAAGTCGATCACGTTCTCCACCCGCTGCCCGATGAGGTCGGAGAGGTGCGATTCGAGGCTTGCGCGGGAGATCTTCAGGATTAGCTGTTCGGCGTCTCGCGTCCACCGCACGCTGTTTGCCTGGTCGGGCAACAAGACTATGCCGCTGGTCCCGGCTGCGGTCGTAGCACGGCACCCGTCTGTCCGGTCCGCACGAGTGTTGCCGCCGGTGGTGAGGTTGACGTGGTAGCAGTCCTCGGTGGCGGGCATGGTCAGCGTAGTCTCGGCCCCGTAGGTGAGGTAACCGAGTGTGAAGCCCTTGTTGTGCACAGCGTTCAGAGCCATCTTGAGCTGAGCTGAGGACTCGGCCAGGAGTTCGTGGGGCAGGTAAATCTCGGTGACCGCGTGTCGAGCCTCTTCGGCGCTGCCGGTACGCAGAATTGGGAACCGACTCAACGGCGGAGTAGCCGGCGTGCGTTCCATGGTCGACATTGCCCAGGGCTCCCGTGCCTCGTGGTGGGCTTCGGTTGGCGCTCGGCCGGGCGGTGGGGCGGGCACCCAGCCGAGCCGGCGAACTAGTGACGCAACCCGGCCTGGACCATGAGCGGCATGACCTTCTCGTCGAGGTACTTGAGTTCCTCGTTGTAGTCGACCAGCCCCATGATCATGCCGTCCATCCCGGCTTCGTTCAGCTTGCCGAGCTCCTCAACGACCTGCTCGGGCGTGCCGACGATCGGGTAGCCACCCCAGCCGGCGATGAAGCGCTCCTGGAATTTGATCGCATGGTCGAAGGACTGGCTCTCCACACCGGCGATCTTGATGACGTTGCCGGCCGCGCCCCAGTCGCCATGGTCGATGACGCTCTGAAAGGCGTCCTTGGCCTCCTTCTCGGTGTCACGACAGACGATGAGGCCGTACGTCATGACCGAGATGTCCCTTTGGTAGTCCTCGTTCGCCTTCGTCCGCAGCGTCGTCGTGTACTGCTTCATCGACTCAAAGTCCTCGAGAGAGGCGAAGTTGATGTCGACGTTGCGCGCCGAGAAGTCAACTCCGGACTTGGAGTTGCCCGCGTTGATGAGGATGGGGCGCGGGGACTGGTGGGGCTTGGGGTAGGACTCCACTCCCTTGCCGTGGAAGTAGGCCCCCTCGAACTCGAAGGAGCCCGGCTCGCTCCACAGCTTGAGGCAGTAGTCGAGCCACTCCTGCCCAAAGACGTAGCGCTCGTCGTGTTCGCGCTGCGCCCCTCCGAACATCTCCATCTCTGGGCTGAACCAGCCCATGACCAAGTTGAGGCCGAACCGACCGCCACTGATGTGGTCGATCGTGGTCGCAGCCTTGGCGGCGACGATGGGATGCACGGTTGGAAGGTGGGAGGTCGCGAAGACGGCGATCTGCTCGGTGGCTTGGGCGACGCCGGCAGCCCAGGTGTAGGTCTCGAAGCAGTTTCCGTTGAAGTTGGTCGTCCCGCCGAAACCACGCCAGCGGGCGATGGGCACAAGCGCCTCGAAGCCCATCTGGTCGGCGCGCCGTGCGACCTCAAGGGTGTGTTTCCAGGTCGCCTGGTACGTGCTCGGTGCGTGGGACATGATCAATCCCTGCGAGCAGTTGGTCCCGAACAACCCCAGCTTCATTTTCTGGTCGTTGTAAAGCGGGTTGGTCTGACGTCCGTCTACCAGCGGCTCGGACTCCTCCGGCGGTCGCTGCGCCGTGGGGTTGAGGTCGAGAGACTCCGTGATCGTCACCTGGGCTCCTAGCCGAGTTTGAAGGGGTCGCGGGTCGCGCCGGTGAGCTCGACCCAGATGGACTTGACCTCGGTGTACTCGTGCAGCGCGTCGATGCCGTTCTCACGGCCAACTCCGCTGGCGCCGAATCCGCCGAAGGGCACGTTGGGCGCGATGACGCGGTAGGCGTTGATCCAGATTGTTCCTGCCCGCAGCTTGGCGGCTACCCGATGAGCGCGGTGCACGTCCTTGGTCCACACCGCGCCAGCGAGCCCGAACGGGGTCGCGTTGGCTAGCTTCAACGCCTCGTCCTCGTCGGAGAAGGTGTAGGCGGCGAGGACCGGTCCGAAGACCTCCTCCCGCACCACGGTCATTTCCGGGGTTACGCCAGTAAGGACTGTCGGCTTGACGAAGAGCCCGCCCAGCTCCTCGCTGCGGCCGCCGCCACAGGCGACGGTGGCACCTTCCGCACCGGCCTGCTCGAGGTAGCCAAGCACCTTCTCGTACTGCGGCTGGTTGGCCACCGGACCCATCTCGGTGTCGGGGTCGTTGGGGTCGCCGAGCTTGATGGCGTTGGCCCGCTCCGTCACCAGCCGGATGAGCTCGTCGTGCACGTCCTGGTGCACGACGAGCCGGGAGCCGGCCATGCAGGTCTGGCCGGTGGCGGCGAACACTCCGGCGACGAGCCCGTTGGCGACCGCCTCGAGGTCGGCGTCGGGGAACACGACCTGTGGCGACTTTCCCCCCAGCTCGAGCGTGACGCGGTTGAGGTTGCTCCCCGCCGCACGTGCGACGGCGGCGCCGGTCGCTGACGAGCCGGTGAACGCCACCTTGTCGACGTCGGGATGTCCCGCGAGGTGCTCCCCGACCTGCCGACTCAGACCAGCGACGACGTTGACGACACCGTCGGGAAAGCCAGCTTCATGCACCAGCTCGGCCAGGGCGAGTGTGGACGCGGGCGAGTGCTCCGAGGGCTTGACCACGAAGGTGCAGCCAGCCGCGAGCCCCACGGCCAGCTTGAAGGTCAGGAGCAGCAGCGGCGAGTTCCACGGGGTGATTGCGGCGACGACGCCGACCGGCTCACGGCGGGTGTAGACAAAAAAGTTCGGCTTGTCCGAGGGGATCGAGCGCCCCTCGATCTTGTCCGCGAGACCGGAGAAGTAGTAGTACCACTGGGGTAGGTACTGCAGCTGCCCGATCATCTCGCGGTAGAGCTTGCCGGAGTCGTTGACCTCCAGCCGCGCTAGTCGCTCGGCGTTGTCCCCGATCAGGTCCCCGAGACGCTGCAGGAGGCGGGCCCTGCCGAAACCCGTCATGTCGCCCCACGGGCCGCTGAGTGCGGCGCGTGCCGCCGCCACCGCCTGGTCCACGTCTTCAGGACTGCCGTCCGGCACCGTCGCCCAGGGGCGGCCGGTGTAGGGGTTCTGCGATTCGAACGTCTGGCCGGACAGCGCGTCGACGAAGCGACCGCCGATGAACATCTTGAAGCTCTGCAGGTCCTGGTCTGCGCCGGGAGTCGCCGTCGTCGTAGCCGTCATGAGCCATCCTCTCAACCACTGGCGTGCATCACGTTGCGGGTCCGAACGCTAGGTGCGCCGTCGGTGTCCCGATAGCCGCAGACCGCACGCCTACGGCCGCTGAGCGCACGGCTGCCCAATGCCGGTCCGTGCAGGAGGCAGCTGCCGAACGTCGCGCAGCGGATGCTGCTGTGCACTGCGCGGATGGTGCGGCTGCTCACCGCGTTCTACCGTGCGACGCATGCCTTCCAGCGCGCTAATCCCCCCTGGCTACTTATGGCGGGGCACCAGGTGACCGGCCGGGCACACCGAGTGGTCGGCGTGGTGGCGAGCCCCGAAAGTGGCGGCCGCACGTCGGCGGCGGTCGCGGGTCTGCTTGAGGGCGCAGCCGAAGCGGGATGTGCGACGTCGTTGCTCGAGCTGAGTGCACTTCCCGTGGAGCAGGTCGTCACGCAGATCGACGAAGCCGACGCTGTTGTGTTCGGCAGCCCGGTCTACCGCGCGACCTACAGCGCACTGCTGAAGCAGCTGCTGGAGTCGGTCCAGCGGGGCCGGCACGACGAGACGACAGCGCCGCTGCGCGGCAAAGCAGCCGCCGTGGTGATGACCGGGGCAACCCAAAGCCACTTCCTGGCCATCAGCGGGGTGCGGGACGTACTCGCGACCTTCTTCGCGGTTCAGGTGCTCTCGCCCGGGCTGTATGTCGACCACGCCGGCTTCGTCGACCGGACGCGTCTGAGCGAGCAGACCGCTGCGCTCGCCGCGCAGCAGGGTGCTGCTCTGGCGGACCTGACGGCTGCTGTCCGCACCTCGAGCGCATTGAGCACCTTGGAGCCGTTGGTATGAGCGACGAGCCCGTTGATGTGTGCCTCGCCGCCCTAAGACACGGCGGCATGATCGTGGTGGCCGACGAGCAGGACCGCGAGGACGAGGGCGACCTCATCATGGCGGCCGAGTTCATGACCCAGCGGAGCATGGCGTTCTTCCTGCGACACAGCAGTGGCATCGTCTGCACGCCCATGACGCCCGACCGGGCCGACACCCTACGGCTGGACCTCATGGTGGCCGACAACACGGAGAGCCACGGTACGGCGTTCACCGTTACCGTGGACCACGAAAGCGTCGGTACCGGCATCTCGGCCGCGGATCGGGCTGCGACCGTGCGGGCGCTGGCCGACCCGGACCTTCGGCCGGCCCAGCTCCGGCGGCCGGGCCACGTGTTCCCGCTGCGCTCCCGGCCCGGCGGGGTGCTGCAGCGGGCCGGCCACACCGAGGCGGCTACCGATTTGCTGCAGATGGCCGGCACCCGGGGGGTTGGAGTCATCACCGAACTGGTGGACGACCAGGGTCTGCCCTTGTCGGGGCTGCGGCCGCGCGAGTTCGCTCAGACGCACGGGCTGCCTTATCTCCACATCACTGACCTGGTGCGATCTCAGCGCAGGACGCAGCGGCTGGTCGAGCGGACGGGCGCTGCCAGATTGCCGACCGACAACGGAATCTTTCGCGCCTGGTCCTACCGCTCCGTCCTTGACGGCGTGGAGCACCTCGCTCTCACCACGGGTGACGTGGCGGCAGCCGCCGCCAGCTCGGAGGGCGTGCTCGTGAGGGTGCATAGCGAGTGCCTGACGGGTGACCTCATGGGCTCGACGCGATGCGACTGCGGTAAGCAGTTTCGTCATGCGAAAGACCTCATCGCCGCCGAGGGTACCGGCGTCGTGGTCTACCTACGCGGGCACGAGGGCCGGGGAATCGGGCTAGGACACAAGCTGCAGGCCTACGCGCTTCAGGAGACCGGTCGCGACACCGTCGACGCGAATCTCGACCTGGGCTTGCCGGTGGATGATCGCGACTACGGAATCGGCGCAGCGATCCTGGCCGATCTAGGTGTCCACCGGGTCCGGCTCATCACGAACAACCCCCACAAGTACAGCGGCCTGGCCGGGTATGACCTAGAACTGGTGGGGCGGGTGTCTTCACCGGCTGCCGTGACACCGGACAACGTCGCCTACCTGCGGGCCAAGCGCGACCGCATGGGCCACCACATCGAACTCTCACCACCTGACCGCGTCGGCACCGCAGTCCCGAGGAACCAGACGGTCGACGCGACCAGCGTTGGGCTGCGAGCGCGATCTGCCGGCGACGGCGCCTGAAGGAGTAACCATGACCAAGACTGCGGCAGTGTCAGCCGCGACCGATGCAGACTCGACGGTCGACGTGACAATTGTGGAAGTGAGTCCCCGCGACGGCCTGCAGAACGAGGACGTCACGCTGTCGACCGACGCGAAGCTCGCGCTGATTGCACGTCTGGTGGACGCGGGCGCACGACGGATCGAAGCCGTGTCCTTTGCGCACCCCAAGCTCGTGCCGGCCATGGCGGACGCGGAGCCCCTGATGGTGCGGGTCCCGCGTCAGGAGGGTGTGAGCTACGCCGGCCTGGTCCTCAACCGCCGAGGCCTTGACCGAGCCGTGAGCGCGGGAGTCGACGAGGTGAACGTCGTGGTCTGCGTGAGCGACACTTTCAGCCGACGCAACCAGAACGCCAGCACCAAGGACAGTATGCAGGCGGCAGTGGACGTGATCGGCGAGGCCCGCTCGCAGGGTCTGTTCACGACCCTCACGCTCGCGACTGCCTTTGGCTGTCCCTTCGAGGGGGAGGTGTCCCCGCGACGCGTTGTCGAGCTTGCACAGGAGGGCGCTCGGGCCGGCGTCGACGAGCTGTGCCTGGCTGACACGATTGGGGTAGGCGTGCCCTCACAAGTGAGCAACCTCGTGTCGGACGTGCGCTCAGCCGTGGGGGAGCGACCACCGCTGCGTTTTCACTTTCACAACACACGCAACACCGGGTTCGCCAACGCTGCCGTGGCGGTGCAGCTTGGTGCGACAGTCCTTGACGCAAGCGCGGGCGGCATCGGTGGTTGCCCCTTCGCGCCGTCCGCGACGGGCAACATCGCTACCGACGACTTGGTGTACCTCCTGGAGCGGATGGGCCTGCGGACGGGTATGAACCTCCCGGCGCTGTTGCCGACATCGGCGTACCTCAGCGCCGAGCTTGGCCATCAGGTACCCGCCTTGCTGCCCCGAGCTGGCACATTCCCTTAAGGGTTTGCCGACTTTGATGACGCGGATAAGCGGTGCGGTCTTCGGCTTCCAGAACGACGCCAAGGGAATCAAAGGACCTCGGTTATGATGTCCTGGTCGGCTAATGAGAACCGGCGCCGTCACGAGACTAAAGGCGGCCGGTGCGCATCCCCTGGCCGCCGCTCCACCCAGGGGAGGACACGGACACCGGGGACCGGGCTTGCTCGAAAACCGTCCGGTCCATCGCCTGCCACCATAGCCGGGTGACTAGTAAGCAGCCAGGTAGTTCCGGTGTGGTTAGGACCGACGTCGTCGCCGCGGCCGACCGGCTCGCTGGGGTGCTTGCGCCGACTCCGCTTGAGCCCAGTCGGCGACTTTCCGAACGGGTCGGGGGACAGGTCCTGCTCAAGCGGGAGGACTTGTCGCCCGTTCGGTCCTACAAGGTCAGGGGCGCCTACAACGTCCTCGCGCAGTTGTCCGAGACTGAACGGGCGGCCGGCGTGGTGTGCGCCAGCGCCGGCAACCACGGCCAAGGCGTGGCCTTCGCCTGCAGCGCCCTGGACGTGCATGGCCGCGTCTACGTTCCACGCACTACCCCGCGTCAGAAGCGCGACCGGATCGCAGACCTGGGTGGCGACGCCATCGAGGTTCTCGTCGTCGGCGACACCTACGACGACGCAGCGGCCGCGGCGCTGGCCGACGCCGGAAGGACGGGCGCGACATTGGTGCCCGCGTTTGACGACGCGCGCACCATCGCCGGCCAAGGCACCGTGACGCTCGAGATCGTCGCGCAGCTCGGCCAGGCGCCGGACGTACTAGTCATTCCCGTCGGCGGCGGCGGCCTGCTGGCTGGGACTGCCGCCTGGCTTGATGGGTCCCCCCTCGGCCTGCAGTTGTTCGGCGTCGAGCCAGCAGGCGCCGCATGCATGGCCGCTGCCCTCGCCGCCGGTGGCCCGGTGGCCCTCGATAAGGTCGACACCTTTGTGGACGGGGCGGCAGTCCGGCGCGCGGGAGACATCACTTACCCGCTGGTGCGCGATGCGGGTGCCCAGCTCGTCGTGGTCGAGAATGGCCGACTGTGCACTGAGATCCTCGCGCTCTACCAGGCCGACGGAATCATCGTCGAGCCGGCCGGGGCGCTGGCAGCCGCTGCTCTTGGGGACGCGGTGCGCCCGGCTCCCGGCCAGTTGACCGTCTGCGTCCTTTCCGGCGGCAACAACGATGTCAGTCGATACGCTGAGATCCTTGAGCGATCACTGGTGTACGAAGGCCGTAAGCACTACTTCCTGGTTGAGTTCCCGCAGGAGCCCGGCGCCTTGAGGCGGTTCCTCGACGACGTGCTCGGTCCCGACGACGACATCACATTGTTCGAGTACGTGAAGCGGAACAACCGTGAGACAGGGCCCGCGTTGGTCGGCATCGAGCTGGGCCGGCCCGACGACCTCGACGCGCTGCTAGGACGGATGCGACAAGCACCGGCAAACTTCGAGCGCGTGGCCGCCGACAGCCCGCTCTTTCGCTTTCTGGTCTGACTGGAAGTCGCAACCACTGCCTGTAGGGCACGCCGAACGCAAGCCCCTAGGACGCCGTTGCGCTCTTCGCGGCCTGTCACAGACGACAAGCGAGTCGATCCTGGGGGCCGACCCGGAACAGGTTGCAGGCGGCCGTCCTTAGTCTAGTGGGATATGCACTTAAACTTAAGCCACTCAACGTCGCTGATCAGGGTGGCGATATCCGGGCGGAACCATAAAAGCAGGTTACTTCCTAGTCCGCTTCACCGAAGTGATTCTTGCATTCTGGTGCGAACCAGAGGTATCGCCCGAGGCCAGAGCAACGCCCACTGCGTCGCGTGTCGTCCCCCTTGGCTCCAGCACGAGCCGGCTACATCACACGGGATAATGCACGGAATCCCAGGTGATGGTGCGCCTACACCAGGCGCCCGGCCCGGCCAGGACACGGTTAGCCTCCCTGCCCTTTGTGGGGGTTAAGCGCGGCGTCTGGCCGCTGGCGGGGGAACCGCTTGTGGCAGAGCGGACACTCGACCGTGTAACGCGCTGCGGCTCGGGATCGGGAGCCGGCAGCTCCGAAGCCGCCCGAGGTGCGCGTGGGTGGGGGAGCGGGCATCGCACCCGTCGAGGCGAACTCGATGGCGAAGCGTGGTCGGAACGGTCTCGTCGTGATCTGGACCGACTGAATGCGGTCGATCCGGTAGGTCCGCACCTCGCCGGTCGCGGCCTTGACAGCGGCGAGGAGTAGATGGCCGTCACGGGTCCGGCGCAGCGAGTACGGCTCGATCGGCCGGACTGTGCCCTGGTAGCCGAGGTTGACGTGAAGCCGATTCGCGGCGGCAAACCGGATCGACTCCAGCGAGATCCGGCTGCCCCAGGTGGTGATTGTCGGCGGGGGAGACCATGTGCTTTCGATGTCGCCGGCGACGGGTGCGGGGGCGAGCTGCGCGCTTTCGTGTCCATCGAGCCAGTCGAACAGGCCAGGTAGTTCGGACCAGAAGCTGTCCACCGGCGGCAGCGCGGGAAGCTGGTGGGCGAGCATGTCCTCCCAGTCGGCGAACAGCGCGGTTGATTGTCCGGCGGCGTCCAGGGAGGCGACCGTGGGGTAGGGGACGCCCTTGGCCGCGCATTTCAGCTCGAGTGCGCCGCGGATGAGTTGCGGGCGGGGGTGCAGGTCGCGGTGCCGGTAGAGGTTGATGATGTCGTAGAGGTCTCGCGGACGGGCGCGCTGTGCCATCGCGCGGATCTTCTCGGCGAACAGCTCGTCGAAGGAGTAGCACCTGACGGTGGCGGGGTGCGGGAGTTCGTCGCTGTACGGGTGGGTGACGGTGCGCAGGACGGGGGGCCGCACGACCTGCTCGTTGATGGTGAGGTCGAGTTTTACTCGGGCCGCCTGCGGCGCACCGAGCGGCCCGCGGTAGTAGACCGAACCTTCCGTGGACAGGCCGCCGGGGCGGGCCCGCAGCTGTGGTTCTCGTACCGAGAAGTCGATGCCGGACTGTTCGCCGACCCGGCGAAGGACGTCGGGAAGCAGCGCGTGGAGATGCTGGGGAGTGACCGGACCGCCACGCAGCACGGTGAAGTCGAGGTCCTCAGAGAAGCGGTAGGTCTCGAAGTAGCACTTCTTTAGGCAGGTGCCGCCCTTGAAGACCCAGTCCTGCAGCCGGGGGTCGGAGCCGATATCCCACAGCAGCCAGCCCAGGACGTAGTCCTTCTCGATGACGAAGTGGGACAGCTGCCACTCGGCGACGCGGGCGACGATCTCCGCGTGGCGGATCACGGCTCCACCTTCACGGGGCTGTTGATCCGCAGTCCCCACCCCCGGTCGACGCTGCCCCCACGTGCGCCGGCGGGGTCGAGCAGCGTGACGCCGCTGCTGATGTTGTCCCGACAGGCTGCGATCAGCGACTGCTGCTCGGGGGCGACGATCTCGGTGAGGTAGCCGAGTCGCTTGAAGGCCGTCCGGTTGCCCCCCCGTCTGGCGTAGTCGAGCAGGGTCTGGTCGTCGCGCGGCTGTTCGGCCAAGTACCGGCCGAGCACGGAGGCCGCGTGCGAGATGCCGCCACCAAGGGCAGGGACGTCGAGGATGTCCACGATCGTCCGGGAGGGGTCAGAGACCTGGACACGCGTCTGGCCGCGCCACACCGGCCTGGTCCCGAAGATCTGGTCGGGCGGTAGCGAGCGGACCCGGTAGGTGAAGTCCTGGATGGTCGGGTGGCGATCCCGGACACGGCGGCCGGTCAAGACGACAACCTCACGGAACAGCTGCTCCGTCAGTCCCCAATGCTCGCACGCGCTCCAGCCGCCGATGTAGCACGGGTCGAAGGTCTTGGCCGCGATGACCCAGGCGTCCTCGCGCCACTGGCCCTGTACGTGGGCCTCGAGGGGGACCGTGACGTAGAGGCCTCTGCGGACTCGCTCGAGCCATCCTCGCTGCGCCAAGTACGCGAGCAGCTGGTGTGCCCGGGCCGCGTCGACGCCGGTGGCTTCGGCGGCTTCGGCCACGGTGAAGGCCGCCGGGAAGCGCCGGTGCAGCGTCTGCAGCAGCGGCAAGGTTCGCTGGGAGATGCCTCCTCCCTGCAGTGAAGGCTGCATGACCGAAACCTAGCACTGGGTCATAGGTTATGGCTATCCACTGTACTGCTCGAAGCCACATTGCCGGCGAGGATTCGACTACCCTCCCGGAAACCAGTTCGGCAGCCGAGGGAGCAATCACGATGACGACCGAGACGCATTTGACCTCGACGGCCGTCCGGCGGTCCGCCGTGAGCATGACCCTGCTTGCGGCAGGCGCTCTGTTTGGGCTGCTTTCGGTTTACTCCGACAGCCGGGCCAGCTGCGCGCTGTGGGTCACAGTCGCACTGGTCCTCACACTCGTATCGGGACTGCTCCTCCGACCGCGGCGATCGATGGAATAGCCCCGAAGCCCTGCAAAGTGTGGCAGCGAGAGCTAACCGGTACGACCGGGCCGGGATGAACGCCGGCCGGACCCGCCGCAGATCGTTCTTCACGACCGTCACAGATCAGGCGAACCCCTGCTCCCGCAGCACTGGTCGATCTTGTTTCGGTTAATCCTGCGCCGCGACTGGCGCAGACCGACTGGTGGCACACGGAGGTACAGGTCCTAGTCGCTCAGGACCAGACGCGAGAGGCCCTCGGGCTGGTGACCGGGCTGCCGTTCTCGGCGGCGTCTCGGGTGGTGTTCACGCTCGACCGGACGACCGGCGTTTCTGCCGGCGCTGTTCCGCGGGCTGCACCGCCTCGGCGGGCTGGTGACGCTGGTCGACGAGGTGCCGCCGCCTACGGCCAGCTCGGGCTCAAGCGGGTGCCGCTGCGGCCGGCGTTTGCGCACGGCAAGGGGTTCATCGAGCGGACTGCAGGTGCAGACCGACCGCTGGGTGCTCGACGTCGCCGACACCCGGGTGCTACGTCGCTCGGCGGGCCGGTCCGCGACGCCTGGGTGGAACGACAGCCGCTGCGGCGGCTGCCGGTCCGCTGGCCCGAGGTGGACGCCTGCATCGAGGTTCGCGCCGGGGCTTACCGCTTGACAGTACCGCGATGAACCGCAACGATGTCCATCTAACAGCAACTTATCTCGCGACCGGTGAAGGACGCGAATGACGCCACTGCTCGTCGGCCTCGACGTCGGGACGACCGCCATCAAGGCGGTGGTCTTTGACGGCAAAGGGCGACCCGTCGCGCGGGGCAGCGCGAACACCCCCTGGGTAGTAACGGGGCAGGGAACGGAGATGGACGCAGTCACCCTGACGGCGTCAGCCGTAGGGGCCTTGGCGGAAGCATTGGCTGGAGCCCCAGAGGGACCGGTGGTCGCACTTGGGATCACCAGCATGGCTGAGTCCGGCGTTCTGCTCGGCACGCGCGGCCAGCCGCTCTCACCGGTGATCGCGTGGCACGATGGTCGCGATGTGGGCGAGGTGTCCGCTCTAGCCGCCGCCTTCGGTCCAGACGAATTCGCTCGCCGGACCGGGCTTCCACTGAGGAGTCAGTGGTCGCTGACGAAACATCGGTGGCTGGTTGGCCACGATGCCCGGGCCGGGGAGGCGGTCCGCAGGCTCAACATTGCGGAGTGGGTAGTTCGGGCTCTGGGGGGACAAGAGTGCGCTGAGCAGTCCTTGGCCTCACGAACCGGTTGGTTGGAGCTAGGCTCCCGGCGGTGGTGGCCCGAGGCGTTGGAATGGTCGGGCGCGCGTGCCTCGTTGATGCCGGACATCGTCGAGGCTGGCACCCCGCTGGGCATGGTCAGCTCTGATGTTGGGATCGCGCGGCTCGCCGGCGCGGTGCTGACAGTCGCTGGGCACGACCATCAGGCGGCGGCGGTCGGTGCCGGCGCGTTCGGCCCCGGAGACGTGCTCGATTCCTGCGGCACCGCCGAGGCATTTGTGCGCACGATTCCGGCCGGGCTCCAAGCTGATTCCGTCGCCGCCCTGGCCAAGGACGGGATCACGACAGGCTGGCATGCTATGTCCGGCCGTTGGTGCCTGCTTGGAGCCACACAAGGTGGTCTAGTGCTGCAGCGCATTCTGGAACTGCTCGGCCTGTCCCAGCATGACATCGCTGAGTTGGACCGCAGTGCTCTGGTCGCCGACGCAGGCGCGTTGGCCGTCAACGGGCTCGACGGGAACTCATTGACCATCAGCGGTGTCACGAGCGGCACACGTCCAGGTCACTTGTGGCGGGTCGCATTGGAAGCAGTGACGAGCCAAGCATGGGAGATCCACGCCGCCATGTCGAGGGTTGTCGGAGAGCATAACTCTCTCGTCGTCACCGGCGGATGGTCCCGCAGTGACGCCCTGCTCCAATTGAAACGCCAGGTCTTCGGGTCGCTGGTCGCCCGGCCGGTAGGCGAAGCCGGCGCGCGCGGCGCTGCGCTGTTTGCTGGGCTGGCTGCTGGGGTGTTCTCCGGATCGGAGGAGTTTTCGTGCCTCGACTGAGCAAAAGCACCCGATGATCCGCCGATCGAGCACCGCCAACGTCAAGCAGAAGTGGCCCCCACGACGTTCGACGGCAGCAGGCGTCCGTCGCCTGCCGGCCCGAGGCGGGACAGGTTGACCTGGCGTCCATGCCCATGAATTCACCAGCGGTGGTCTTGGGAAGAAGTCGGTAGACCGAAGGAGAAGACGCTGAAGTAAGACGCGTCGGTCGCGGACCGACAGCGAAACCCGCTTTCAAAGGAGCACAGACGTGGTGGACCCCTACGCGATCGTGGCGCTCTCCGCGCGCACGGTCACGATCAAGAAGCGCGAAGACGCTGTCGAAAACACAAAGCGGATCTGCGACTTCATGGACAAAGCGTGCATGGTCGCGGCGACCGAGGGCGCCCCGGTCCGGCTGGTCGTCCTGCCCGAGATGGCCATTCAGGGCATGATGCTGGACTTTCAAGCTGGGAACAGGGCCGCGCACGATCGCTTCGCGATGGACATTCCAGGACCGGAGACGGAGATCCTGGGTCAAAAGGCCCGGCAGCTGAACACCTACATCGCTGCGGAGCTCTACCTGGCTCGTGACCCGGACTTCCCCGATCACCTGTTCAACATCGCCTTTCTGATCAGCCCTCAGGGAGAGGTGATCTACAAGCGTCACAAGGCGACGAGCGACTCCTACGAAGGCGGAGCGCTCGGCACTACCAATCCGCATGATCTCTGGGACGAGTGGATCCAGAAGAAGGGCAACGGCAACGTCCTCGACGCCATCTATCCGGTGGCGAAGACCGAGATCGGCAACATCGGCTACATCATCTGCCACGAGGGCGCCTATCCGGAGATCGCACGCGGACTCGCCATGAATGGGGCGGAGATCATCATTCGCGCCACCCTGATCGAGCCGCAGGTTGGCAACGGCATGTGGGAGCTGCAGAACCGGGCTCACGCGATGTTCAACCAAGTGATCGTCGTGGCTCCGAATCTGGGGCCTCAGGTTGACGACACCGGTCACACCTACGACCTTTTCGGTGGCCAGTCCATGATCGTCGATCAGCAGGGGCGAGTGCTGGTCAAGCAGGAGGGGGTTTCCTCGGGTGACTCTTTCGTCAGCGCGCTGGTGGACATCGAGTCGCTTCGCAAGACTCGCTTGCTGAATGGAGTGACGAACTGGTTCAAGGACCTACGGACAGAGCAGTACGCCGCGATCTACCAGCAGCCGATTTACCCAAAGAACCAGTACCTGCAGGCCCCTCCGACAGAGGGCTGGCTCGCTCGGGAAGCAAAGACTCGCCAGAAGACCATTGCTGAACTGGTCCGGCGGGGGGTGCTGACGCTGCCAAGCACCGGTGATGGAAACGACAGCGGCAACGGGTCCGACAGCCTGGCGGGCACGCCGACGGAGGCGGCGGTGCGCGGTTGACCGGTCTAGTCGTCGTGCCATCGGCGGCGCTGAGGCTTCTGGCCCGGGTTGCCCCCTCGACGGCCCCAGACCACCGAGTTTCGCTTCGGCTCGCACGGTCGCGGGAGTGGCCGCGTGCCCACCCCTCGCGGGGGACTTGGAGGCGGCTGGTGTGGCCTACAGAGTCTTGAGCGCCGGGCGCGCCTAGAAGCTGCGAGGGGACTTTCACCGTCCGTCCGCTTGGCAGCTGCAGCGTGCGTAGCCCCGCCGAAACCACCGGGCAGAGAATCGACGGGGTCGTCGAATTCTCGAGGTCGTTGGTTCAGTGGCAGACCGATTTTGGCGATGGCCAGGACGCCCTGCATTGCCGGGCAAGCAGCATTCTCGAGGAGTACCGTGAGCAGTCGAAGCGAAGTGCCAGATGTGCTGATCATCGGGGCCGGGTTGGCGGGCGGAGTCGCCGCCAAACATCTCACCGAGGCGGGCTTCAAAGTCGTCTGCCTTGAACAAGGGACTTGGGTCGACCCGGGTGAGCTACCCGGCAACAAGCCGGACTACGAGTTGCTGGGCGCCAAGCAGTGGCATCCTGATCCGAACGTGCGCCGTCGACGCGAGGATTATCCGATCGAGGATTCCGAGTCGGACTTACCGGTGTTCATGTACAACGGGGTCGGTGGCTCAAGCGTCCTCTACGGCGCTATTTGGGCTCGCGCGCTCCCTTCCGATTTTCGGGTCCGAACACTGGACGGCGTCGCCGACGACTGGCCTATCGGCTACGAGGACCTCGCGCCATACTACGAGGCCTTGGAGATCGAAATGGGAGTATCGGGTCTCGGTGGCAATCCCGCGTATCCTCTCAGTCCGCCTCCTCCTCTTCCCGCGGCGCCTCTGCATCGAACGGGGAGGAAGATGGCGGAGGCGATGAACGAGCTGGGCTGGCATTGGTGGCCCGGCAGCAATGCCATTCCCGTTCAGAAGTACGGCCTGCAGGAACAGTGCGTTCGGTACGGAACCTGCCGCATGGGGTGCCCGCAGGGAGCTAAAGCGTCCACGGACGTCGTACACTTTCCAGCGGCACTCAACGGCGGCGCCGAGGTCATAACTCGGGCACGCGTCGCCAGCATCACTCTGAACAAGAAGGGCGTCGCCACCGGAGCCGTATACATGCGCGAGGGACAGGAGCATTTCCAGCCGGCGTCTCTCGTGCTCCTTGCCGCGGGAGCCATCGGGACCCCGCGACTGCTGCTCATGTCCGCAACGAACCTCTGCCCGGATGGTCTCGGAAACGCCTCAGGGCTCGTCGGCAAGCGGCTGATGCTGCATCCCTACGCGATCTCCGTCGGTCTCTATGACGACGATCTCGAGGACTGGCTCGGACCGGCGGGTGAGCACATCAACTCCATGCAGTTCTACGAGACCGACGTATCCCGGGGCTTCGTGCGGGGCGCAAAGTGGTCGCTCTTCCCGACGGCAGGCCCCCTCGAGGCGGTCGGGTTGTGGCGGGGCCGCGAAGATCTTCATGAGGAGTTCTGGGGCAAGCACGCGGCTGAGCGGCTGCGTCAGACGATTGGACACACGCTGCAGTGGCACGCGGTGCCCGAGGATCTCCCCGAGGAGACGAACTACGTCGCCCTCGACCATGAGCTGAAGGACTCCGATGGCCTGCCGGCACCCAAGGTTCGCTACAGGTTGGCGGACAACACGCGTCGCATAGTCGACTTCAACCTGGCACGCACCTTGGACGCGCACCAGGCTGCCGGAGCGACGGAGTGGTGGATCGCCGGTCGCAACTTCACGTCCGGGCACGTAACCGGTACGGCCAGGATGGGGAACGACCCGATGTCGTCAGTGACTGACCGCTACGGACGGATCCATGACGTGCCGAACCTATATGTGATCGACGGCAGCGTCTTTCCCACATCCACGGGTGTCAACGTCGGCGCGACGATCTCTGCTCTGGCAAGACGGACCGCTACGCACCTCATCGCGCAAGCGCGCAACCAAGAGGTGGCGGTATGACGACCCCGGGGGCAGGCGCCTTGACAACCGTCCAGCGCGCCCGTCTTGCCGCTCTGGCGGACGAGCTGATTCCTGGCGGCTCGGGCCTGCCGGCGGCGAGCGCGGCCGGGGTGCACGAAGCGTGGATCGACCGCACGCTGGCGTCCCGGCCGGACCTCGCCGACGCGGTCATCGCCGTGATATCGGGCGCCGAGCCACCCGGCGCCGAACTGCCGCTCCGGCGCAGGACCGATCGCCGAACGTTCGAAGACTTCGCGTTAGCCGTCTCTGGCGCCTACTTCATGAACCCACAGGTCCGCGCGCTACTCGGATATCCCGCACCGGCGCCGAGGCGGGAGCCCATCTATCCTGAAGAGACCGAGTACTACCTCGAGGATGGAATCCTTAATCCGGTAATAGATCGCGGCGAGATCTACCGGTACCCGGAGTGAAAGAGTCGAAACCGTCTGGGGCCACGCCGGCGACTTCCCCTGACGAGGGTGAGGTTGACGGACCTTCTTTCCGGAAGCTGCACCAGCTGAAAGTGGTCGCCGGCGGGAAGCAGGTGCCCGACACGGGGGCCGAGAGGTGGCCGCGGCGACGCGACCGAACCGTCGACGCAGAGTTGGCGGCCTCCGCATGGCCGGCTCATCCTGCGGTCGAAGGACGGCAGAAGTGACCTCTCCCGCTGCATTCGGCCTCGTCGGGGGCGGCTGGCGGGCCCAGTACTTCCTTCAGCTGGCAGCGCGGCTGCCCGAGCAGTTGCGCGTCGCAGGAGTCGTCGTCCGTCGTCCGGAGCTTGCGGAAGCGGTGGCGAAGCGCTGGCAGGTCCCGGTTTACCTCACTGTCTCCGCGCTCGTCGGACATGAGCATCCGACATTCGTCCTCAGCGGGGTTCCCAGGTCGGCCAACCCGGACGTCGTCGCGACGCTGGTCGACCGGGGGGTACCTGTCCTCAGCGAGACTCCGCCAGCCGCCGATCTGGATCAGCTGCGAGGTTTGTGGGATCGGGTCGGTGGCGACAGACTGGTGCAGGTGGCAGAGCAGTATCCGAGATACCCCGGCCACGCCGCGCGACGGGAACTCGTGCGTCGTGGCCTGGTGGGCGAGCCCACCTCCGTCCAAGTCTCCTCGACACACGACTATCACGCAATGGCGATCATCCGGTCGATTCTCGACGTCTCGTTTGCCCCCTGCGCGGTTTCGGCCTCCCGATTCGTCGCGCCCCTGCTTGATCCTCTGTCACGCGAGGGGTGGACAGATGACACGACCCCCAAGAAGGCAACAACGACGCTTGCGACCATCGACTTCGGCGGCGAGCGGATGGGTCTCTACGACTTCACCGACAACCAGTGGCATAACCAGCTCCGGTCACGACGCATCGTCATCCGTGGCAGTGCCGGTGAGATCGACGGCGATCACGTCGTGCGGTTGGTCGGTCCGCGCAACCTCGTCCGCTCGCCGCTGGTTCGCCACCAGCTCGGGTACGACCTCGATCTCGACGGTTACGACACCGACCGGCTAACCTTCGAAGGGCAGGTTGTGTACCAGAACGCCTTCCTCGGTGCTCGCCTGGCTGACGAGGAGATTGCTCTTACGACCCTTCTCACCGCCATGGCGGTCTGGTGTGCCGACGAAGGTCCGCCACCGTACCCACTGGCGCAAGGCTGCCAGGACCACTTGATCAGCCTCGCGGTCGTGGAGTCGGCTACCGCCGGCCGCGTGATCACGACGGATGAGGAGCCGTGGCACCAGTCAGTCAGCAGCTGAAGGGCCAGGGACGCCGGCCTGGCCAGCGAAAGAGCCTTCGGGTCAAGATCCGATCAACCGGAAGCGGTGCATGAGCCAAGCCCTTTGGGTTCGGGGTGAGCACGCCGCTTGCGCGCCCTTGGTTCTTAACGGCGACTACAGCGCGCTTAAGGGGCTCTTCGCGGTGAAAGGTGATTGATCTTGGTGGGTGTGTCGTAGCGGGCTGAGGGGCCCGCGGCCTCCGAGGGTGGTTGGTGTCGAATCACCCAGCCTTCGAAGGGCCGCGAGCATGCAGCAGGCTACGTCGCTGTTGTACGACCTAGACGGATTTCGGGTTGCCGAGGTCGGCGTCAACCCGCTGGGCATCCGGGTGCTGATGCTCGAGTGTGTGCAGGTGCAGGGCTGCCCGGACTGCGGGACTGTGACCAACCGGGTTCACTCCCGACGGATGACGCAGGTGCGGGACTTGCCGTTCGGGCGGCCGTGGTTGGTCCGCTGGGACAAGCGCCGCATGTTCTGCGACCAGGCGCGCTGCCCGCGGCGCACCTTCGCCGAACGCTGCAGCCAGCTCGGACCGCGCCAACGGCTCACGGCCAGGCTGCGCAGCCAATTGGAACGAGCGGTGTCAGGCTCCCGGCGAGCCGCCTCGGACGTGGCCCGCGAGTACGGCGTGTCGTGGTGGAGTGTCAACCACGCCCTGGTCGTGGCTGCGGCTCGGGTCTGCGGACCGGCGCCGGAGGGGGTGCGGCTGCTCGGGGTCGACGAGACCCGCGCTCGGTCGGTGCGCTGGATGCTGTCCGGCGCCGGCTGGAAACGCTCCGAGGCGTGGATGACCAGCTTCGTCGACCTCGACCCGGCCCATCCCGGCGGCCTGCTGGGACTGGCACCGGGCCGGTCCGGCGCGTCGGTCCGCGGCCGGCTGGCCCTGCAGAGCCAGGCGTTCACCGGCGGCATCGAGGTTGTCGCGATCGACCCGTCGGCGCCGTTCGCCCGGGCGCTGCGCGAGCTGCTGCCGCACGCGACGATGGTCGTGGACCACTGGCATCTGCACCGCCTCGCCGCCCTGATGCTCACCGAGGTCCGTCAGCGCGCCACCCGTGAGCGGCTCGGTCACCGCGGCCGGCTCGCCAACGACGTGTGGGCCTACCGCCGGCTGCTGCTGCGCGCCGGCGACAGCCTCTCGGTCCGGCAGAAGAGACGGCTGCACGCCACGTTCCGCCACCACGACCCGACCCGCGAGATCCTGCACGCCTGGGCCGACAGGAACTGCTTCGCCACCTGCTCGCCAAGATCGACGGCGGCGCCAGGCCGTATGAGATCCGCGAACGGCTCGACGTGTTCTACAGCCATGCCGCCCGCGCCGACATCCCCGAGCTGACCCGGCTCGCGACCACCATCGACACCTGGTGGCCGGCCATCGAGGCGTTCCTACGGCTGCGGGTCACCAACGCCAGGACCGAGGGCTACAACACCAACATCAAGTTGATCAAGCGGACCGCCCGAGGGTTTCGAAGCCAGGCTAACTACCAGCGCCGTATCCTGCTCGCCAACGCGGCAGCCGCCGCGTGACCAGCCACCCCCGAACCACCGAATTCACGCTTCACCGCGAAGAGCCGCTTAAGGTGGTTGGTATCGGTTCGCAATAGTCGGATGCGGATCTGCTCCGACCGGGCGTAACGCGTTGAGATCTGATTCCGGCCAATCGGAAGCGAAGTCATCCGCAGCAGGCTCTTGGACGGGGGCGCGTCGACGAGGATCTGTAGGCCGCTTTGGTCCAGATGACGAGGGCGAGGTCCAGCCGTCCGATTGCAGGCTCAGATCCTGGGTTGCGGCGAGATCACGGCGCTGGGCTACTCCCGGCGGAAGTTCCGGCCCGGCTGAGACGATCTCGTTGGCCCGAGCAGCCTTGAGACATTGCGTACGCCCGACTGGAGGAGGGGACCGCCGCGTCCGGTCACGAAAAATACCGCCGCCAAGATGACTAGACCCTGTATCAGCAGCTGGGATTGGGCGGCGACGCCGCGTAGCTGCATGATGTCAGTGATGCCGCCGATGGCTAGGGCCCCCAGAGCGGCGCCGACCGGGTCGCCCCGACCGCCGAATAACGAGGCTCCGCCCACCACGGCCGCGGCGATGGCTGCCAGCTCGTAATTGCTGCCGATGATAGCGCTGCCTTCAGCCAGCTGAGCACTGATCATCACCCCTGCTAGAGCGGCGAGCAAACCGGAGATCGCGTAGGCAGACACCAAGTCGGCCCTCACCGGTAGCCCCGACAGCCGGGCCGCCTCAGGATTCCCTCCCAGCGCATACAGGCGACGGCCGAAGGGCATTGAGCCCATCACCAGCGCCGACACGATAAGCACAATCAAGGCGATCAAAATTGGGGCCGCCAGGCCAGTGGCGCTGCTGGTGAAGAACGAGATGTACTTGGAGTCGGTGATAAGAACCAGGTTGCCGGTCTGAAGTAGGTAGGCCAGCCCGCTCGCCACGTTGAGCATTCCCAGAGTGGCAATAAACGGTGTGATCCTGCCGAAGACGATGACCACCCCGTTGAACAGCCCCACGGCTGCCCCGAGAGCGAGGCAAGCGGCAACGGCCACCACAGGGGAACCATGATGCTGCATTAACTGCGCCCCCGCGACGGAGGCCAGCGCGGCGGTGGAGCCGACAGACAGGTCAATACCGCCGGTCACGATAACTGTGAACTGGCCGATCGCCAGCACCACGACGCTAGACGTCGTGATTAGCGTTGAGTTGATGTTTCGGCTAGTCAGGAAGAAGGGCGAGGCAGCGACGCCTACCACCGAGATTCCCACCAGCACGAGAAGCAGGTAACCCTTGCGCAGCAGAACCCGCACGGACGCCTCCAGCCGGGGGCGGCCGGCCGAAACCCGACCGCCAGCCGTGGGCGTGCCCCCCGGAGCAGTCGCGCTTGGTGGCAAACTGTCTGCCACACTGGTGTGTCCAATGCTTTCGCCGTCCCCTTCGCCCGAGCGAAGTCGCATGCGTGCCTCCTCTTTACTTGCCGTGCCAGCTAGTGACCTCTGATGTGCGGGGCTAGGCGCGTTCGGACGGCGCGGTTCTAACCGCACAGCGCCAACACCGGCCTCTCCCCGTCGGCATCTATCTGTTGGCGAAGCACAGTTCCCACGATCGAGCCGCGCCGCAGCACAGCCACCCGGTCGCACAGAAGCGCCTCTTCGATGTCAGACGTGATCAGGAGGCAGCTGCCGCCCGAGCGCAGGAACTCATTGATGAGCCGATAGATCTCGACCTTGGCGCCGACGTCCACGCCGCGGGTGGGCTCGTCTAGCACCAACACAGACACGTCGCTGATCAACCACTTGCCGAAGACCACCTTCTGTTGGTTGCCTCCGCTCAGGGTTTGCACTGCGTTGCCAAGGTCCGTGACGCGGATCCCTAGCCGGCGCTTCACGTCTTCAGCGCAGTCGCGCTCCTTCTTGCGACTGATGAAGCCCAGGCGCTGCACGCTCTTGAGGGATGACATGGTGATGTTGCTCTGAACCGGCATCTGGAGGACCAAGCCCTGGGTCTTGCGATCTTCGGGAACAAGCCCCACGCCTGCCTTGATGGCAGCAGCAGGGCTGTTGAGTCGCACTTCGACACCATTGACGTGGACTGCCCCGTGGTGCGTCCGGCGAGCACCGAACAGACACGCGGCCAACTCTGCCTGCCCACTGCCAGTTAGACCGGTTACGCCCAGCACTTCGCCTCGTCGTAGCTCGAGGTCGACCCCCTCGAGCACAGAGCCATCCGAAAGACCTTTCACCTCCAGCGCCATCTCCGCTTGGGCGCATCCCCCCATCCGCTCCCCGAGGGCTAGGAGGACCGGTGCCGCGCTGTCAACGTCGACGGGTACCTGTAAGGCCCGCCCGAGCATGCGCTGAATGACCTCCTCGCGAGTGATCTGGTCGACCGGCTGGGAATCGACCAGACGACCGTTTCGCATGATGGCGAGCACGTCGCAGATCTCCTCGACCTCATCCATCCGGTGTGAGATGTATAGGATCGCCAACCCGTCCGCGCGCAGGCCGCGCACGACGTCGAGAAGACGCGCGGTCTCTGGCTGGGACAAGGTCGCAGTGGGCTCGTCCAGAATTAGGACCTTGGCCTCCTGACGGAGGGCCTTTGCGATTTCCACAGCCTGCTTCTCACCCACCGTGAGGCCCTCTACGGGAAGGCGTGGGTCGATGTCGAAGCCGAGGCGAGACAGATTGTCTCGCGCCAATGACCTCATCTTGGCCCAGGAGACGGTCGCCGGGTTCGCCTTTGGAAAACTGCTTAGGCAGATGTTCTCCGCGACAGACAGAACTGGGATGAGCCGCAGCTCCTGATACACCGAGGCGACGCCGGCCCTCTGGGCCTGGGCCGGCGTCGCGAAACGAAACCGGCTGCCCTGCAGGCTAATGGAGCCCTTGGTGGGCTGCTCCGCGCCGGACAGGATGCGGACCAGCGTGGACTTTCCTGCCCCGTTCTGGCCAAGAATCCCGGTGACGACCCCAGCGGGGAAAGACAAGCTGACGTCATCCAGGGCTGTGGTACCCGGGTATCCCTTCGTGAGGCTGCGAACCTCGAGCACAGGTGAACCAGCTTGCACGATCGACATCCCCGTTCACTAGCCTCCGGTGGTCGACCCTGCGAAGGCCAGGTTCGGGTTGGTGAGCTGGCGGGCGTTCGCCCGAGTCGCCACCCTCGGCTGAAGGACCCGCATTGCCGGCGAGCCCGCGCAGGAGATGGGTGACTTGTGCTCTGCGGCTGCGATTGCCTCCTGGACCGCATCGGCCGCCTGCGTCCCCGGCTCGTCAAGGCCTGTTGCCACCATGGCGTACTTAGGATCGCTCGCCATAGCCTGAATCTGAGGAGTACCGCCATCAAACCCCCCGATGATGATCGAAGACTCCCCATTGGGATTCATCAGACCAGCGCCTGAGAGAGCTTCCTGCACAGCAGGAAAGACAACGTCGGTCTCGTTGAAAATCACCTTCAGGTCAGGGTTGCCAGAGATGACACCGCGCATGGCGGTCAACGTCGCGTCAGGCAGCGCGTGGCCGTATTGATCCGGGACACGCACCACCTTCGGGCCGGAGTGGGAGCTCAGGTAGGAGTTGAAGCCCTCTAGGAACCCGGTCTCGCGCACTTGGGTGGCCGGAGAGTCCGGAAACAGTGCCATGACGAAAAGCTTTACGGTCTCGTTGCTCTTGTATCGGCCCACGACGGCCGCACCGACCTGCTGCCCCACGAGGCGGCCGACGGCAGTTCCATCGTCGGTCACGTTGCAGAAGACCTGAGCCTGCAGGTGGGGCGCGACGAGGTCGTTGACGATGACGACGGGGATGCCGGCCCGCTTCGCGGCTGCAATTGCTGGACCAGGACTCTCAGCGTTCACTGGCTCGATGACAATGGCTTTAACGCCCTCGTTGATGAAGGTCTGGATCTGCTGAGCCTGCTTGGTGGGGTCGCCTTGAGCGTCAGCTGACACGACCCGGTAGCCATGAGACGCGCCATAGGCCTCGGCGCCCTTAGCCAAGGTGGCAAGCCAAGAGTTGCCGGCGATGAACTGGTCGGCGAACCCGATGGTCCCACCACCCGAGCCGCTCCCACTTCCGGCGGAGCCGCCCTTGGCGCTGTTCGAACCACTACTGCCGCAGGCAACGAGACCAAGGGTGAGCGCGGCCACGGCCGCCCCACCCCTCATCAGCCGTCTCACTGAATTCATTCTGGCTCCTTCGTCCGGCACGTCTGATCGGTGTAGCACGTCGCTGTTCAGTGCTCGATGTCGTCACCTGTTGGGCAGGTCAAGCGGTTGGGACTGAGGCCCGCCTCATTGCGTATGCTTGCGGATCGTTGCCGGTTTGTCGGGTGATGTCAACCCTCCGGTGAACGGCGGCCGTCGAGTTCCACCTCTGAGCGGTCAGTTCGCCCGGCCTAGCGGCGGCGCAACTGAATCCTCGGCAGCCATCCAGGTGGTCTGGGCTCTGGGAGACGGGCGGGAGCGTTTGGCGGGTTGCCCGCGTCGAGCGGACAAGGCTGGCTTCGTGGGCAGGGCCGGGTCGGCTGCAGCTCGGCGAGCAGCACCGGCCGCCAACAGCAAGTTCCCCATCTCTGCGCCAAGGTGCTGCACGAACCGCACCGTCGGCTACTCCAACGGCGAGCGGACGACCGCCCAAGCTGTGGTCAACGCCATCAGGAGACCCGCGAGTATTCCGTGCCGCTTGGGCTGCTGATCGCCGCTACGCCCTCAAGGGGATCGAGGACCCATCCGAACAACCGGCCCCGGAAGGTCCTCGACGGGAGAACCCCGGCCGAGGTCGTCGCTCCGCCCTGCCGTGATGAGGCTGTCATTGTTGCCCGGGCGCAGCAGCACCGCCAGCGGCTCACCGGTGCCGTCCGGCCCGTGGTCGGCGAATGCCCACAGCGGGTGATGGCCAAAGCCCTTCTTGAACGTCGGCTTCGCGCCTTCCTTCTCCGAGTGGGCGGTGATCAGCGTGGCGTCGAGGTCGACGACCAGCGGCCTTCGGGCCGTGACCGTGAAGCTGGGGGCGTGCTCGCCGGCCAGCGACCCAAGCCGCAGTCCGGGCCTTCGCTGCGGCGACGGCGATCGCCTCGAGCGCCCGCTCCGGGTCAGCTGCCAAGGTGTCGACCAGCCGAGACACCGTCGGGTCGGAGGCGACCCTGCCGAACACGTCAGGCGCCTCGCGCAGGAGCGCCACATCAGCCAGACAGTCGCCGCCAAGGGTCAGCATGACCGCCAGATCACACAACACCTTGGCCGGGTCGTGCACCGCCAGCGGCTTACGCCACGACGCCAACGCCGACGACAGC
>JAABVA010000903.1_pt1 | contig 33852 bp, 29 predicted proteins | sample 5560331 | NCBI WGS metagenome assembly JAABVA01 (sample SAMN12812661, study PRJNA571458) | rock metagenome | isolation source: Antarctica rocks | place: Antarctica: Victoria Land, Mt New Zealand sud | collected 2016-01-07 | reverse complement strand
CATGATCAGCATGGGTCCCGTGACTGAAATTCAACCGCGCCACATCCATCCCACACCCCACCAACTCCTCAACCCCAGCCAAGGAACCCACCGCAGGACCCAACGTGCACACAATCTTCGCTCGACGCCCCAGGGCGTGCGTAGCGTCTTGGGTCGGCTCAGCGGACAGGGTCATCGGTTCGGGCGCGGCGACGACCCGCCGCTGGCCGAGAGGCTCGGTACGGACATCGGTAACTGCCTGGGCCATCAGTAACTGACCCGCGCTTCGTTAGCCAGCCAGGCGTCGAACGGTGCCGCGGCGGTCGGCATGGTGACCCCGACGACCTGGGTCGGCCACTTCTCGCGCTCGGTGGCGAAGAGCTCGTAAAACTCCAGGTCGTCGAATCCGCCGCGGGCGGCGTCGTACCGGTCGGCAGCGAAGATCACGCGGTCCACCCGCGCCCACAGTGCCGCGGAAAGGCAGAGCGGGCAGGGCTCGCAGGAGGTGTAGAGCACGGTCCCGTCCAGCCGGAAGTCACCGCGCTGCTGGCATGCCTGCCGGATCGCCGTCACCTCCGCGTGAGCCGTCGGGTCGTTGTCCCGGGTGACCCGGTTGACGCCGGTTCCCAACACGTGGTTGCCCTCGATGATCAGCGCGCCGAAGGGTCCGCCGCCGTCCACCACGTTCTGCTTCGCGCGGTCCACGGCCTCGTTGAGCCAGAACGCGTCTTGTTCGGTGGTCATCGATGTACTCCTCGTTGATGTTGTCGCATGGGCGGTAGCGGTGGATTCGGGGCCGCTCATCGGCCGTCGAATCGCTGGGTGTGCGAGGTTGCGATCGGGTTCGCCTCGGCTACCAGATCGTCGAAGCGGTGATTGGCGATCTTGGCGATCTCGATAAGGGCGGTCGCGTGTTCCTGCGCCGGCGAGTTCTCCATCCGGTCCCAGCCGTTGGTCAGGAGGCGGTCGCGCTTCTCGACCTCTCGGACGCAGACGATGAGGGGGATGCCGAACTGCTCGCGGTAGGCCGCAGCCAGTGCGCCGAAGGAGGCGTGGTCCTCGTCGTTGAGCCGGGTCAGCCCGATGGTCGACTGATCGCGTACCGAGTCCTCACCCTGGTCGCCGTCGACGACCGAGTCGGCGCCCAGGTCGGGGTAGAAGGACATCAGGTCCAGCTGCTCGGTGCGCGCGCCGGAGAACAGTGCCTCCTGGAAGGAGGTCCGCAGGTCATGGGTGTCGGCGAAGGGACGCTGGTCGTAGGCGCGTTCGGCCACCCACGCCGGTCCTTGGAACAGTCGGCCGAAGGTCGCCACGAACTCTTCCCTGCTCATCGCGTTGACCTGATCCAGCCGGATCACTCCGGATCCGGGCACACCGGCGACGGCCGGCCCGAAGTTCTTGCCGATGTGGTGGAAGGCGAAGTTCAGGATGATGGCGGTGATGCTGCCCAGGGTGATGCCGCTGCCCAGGATGATCTGGGCCCACTGCGGGACCGCCTTGGAGATGTCGGGCTGCGCGGTGACCAGCATCGCCAGCCCCAGGCTGGTGCCCACGATGACGATGTTGCGGTGGTCGTTGAAGTCGACCCGGGACAGCGTTTGGATTCCGACCACGGCGACGGTGGCGAACATCGCCAACGCGGCACCGCCCAGCACGGGGTGCGGCACGCTCGCCACGATGGCGCCGGCCTTGGGGAGCAGGCCGACCACGATCATCAGCAGGCCTGCGGTGGCGACCACCCAGCGGCTCTTGACGCGAGTGAGGCGAACCAGGCCGACGTTCTCGGCGAAGCAGGTGTAGGGAAAGGAGTTCAACACTCCGCCGAGGGTGGTGGCCAGACCGTCCGCGCGCAGGGCGCGGGAGATGTCGTCGCGCACGATCCGCTTCTCCACGATCTCGCCGGTCGCGAACACGTCGCCGGTGGTCTCCACGGCCGTGATGAGCATGACCACGACCATCGACACGATGGCGGCGGCGCTGAACTTCGGCCAGCCGAAGAAGAACGGCGTGGTGATGCCGACCCAGCTGGAGCCGCCCACCGTGGAGAAGCTGGCGTCACCGAACGCCCAGGCGGCCGCGGTCCCGATGACCAGTCCCAGCAGCACGGCGACGGTGGCCATGAAGCCCTTGAAAATCCGCTGGATCAGCACGATGAGCAGCAGCGTGCCCAGTGCGTAGGCCAGGTTGCGGCCGTTGGTGGGGTCCGGGTGGGCTCCGCCACCGACGACGTCCGACGCAGCAACGGGCAGCAGGGCGATGCCGATGATGGTGATGACCGTGCCGGTGACGACCGGGGGGAAGAACCGGATCAGCTTGCTGAAGAACGGGGCGATGAGGAAGGTGAACAGGCCGGCCACGATGACCGCGCCGTAAATCACCAGCAGGCCGTCGGTGCCGCCGCCTGCGGCGAGCCCGATGGCGATCATCGGCGACACCGCGGTGAAGGTCACGCCCTGCAGCAGCGGAAGGCGGACGCCGACCTTCCAGAACCCGACCGACTGGATGATCGAGGCAATGCCGCAGGTGAAGAGGTCGGCGTTGATGAGGTGGATCAGCTGCTGGGTGTTCAAACCGATTTGGGTGGCGAGCAGGATCGGCACGATGACGGCTCCTGCGTAGAACGCCAAGAGATGTTGGAAGCCGTAGACGGCGAGTTTGTGGGCCGGAAGCACCTCGTCGACCGGATGCTTAATGGTTCGGTTGCGGGGTGCGACTACCTGATCAGTCATGAGGCACCTTCTGCTGGGAAGTGTGGGCGGATGCCGGGCACGGCGCCCGGTGGGGCCGTGGTGATGCACTTCACAGGTTGGCGGCGAGCACCCCAGGTCAACTACCCGCTGAACCGCCAAAAGCGGCCGAAGCCGGGTTGCTTCGCTTGTGTGATCCCACAGCAGCGGGGCGTCCCGCCGATGCCTTAGAGGGAATGCAGGGCGAGGAAAACGTCCACCCGGTCTTCCAGCCGACTCAGGTCCCGCTTCGTCAGTTCTTCCACTCGCCCAATGCGATAGCGGACGGTGTTGACGTGCAGGTGCAGCATGTCCGAGGCCCGGCTCCACGACCCGGAACAGGCCAGGAATGCTTCCAGGGTCTGCAGCAGGCCGGCGTCGGTGCGTTTGTCGTAGTCGAGCACCGGACCCAGGATCCGGGTCGCGAAGGTGCGTCGGACGTCGTCGGGCACGGTGGCGAGCAACAACACGTACGAGGTGACGTCCTCCCCGGTGACGATGGAGACGCCGCCGGTGCGCAGTTCGGCTAGCCGCCGCGCGTGCCGGGCCTCGTCCAAGGCACCGGACAGGGCTCCGGGGGCGGACGGGGCACTGATGCCGACCGCGAGACGGGTGCGCCCCACGCCCGGTGCGAGTCGGCTCAGGCCACGATGCAGCTCAGGGAAGAGGTCAGGCGCGTCGGCGGGGAGCAACGCCACGGCCCGTCGATCCCGAGTGGTCGCCACCACCGGCGGGCCGAAGGTCGCGGCCAGGTCATCGAGCACGATCCGAGCCGTGTCGAGCAGGTCGGGGCGTCCGACGAAGTCGGCGACGACGGCCACCACGGAACCTGCTGGGTCCAGTCCTGCCTGACGCAGCCGAACGCCGATCTCCCCGTGGCTGCCGCCCGTGTCGGCCAGGGCTAGTGCCTCCTCGGTGATGTGCCGACCGGCTCGCAATCCCTCGTCGTGGCGGACCCGGTCCAGCGCCGCAATGGTGGCCAGTTCGCCGACGGCTTCCACGGCCTCGGGCTCCCAGTCCGTCCAGCTGCCCTCGACCACCACCATCCACGCCGCCAGGCGGTTCTCCAAGGCGGGCCCGACCGTGAAGATGCTGTGCCGCTTGTCGCCGCGACCGGCGACGGTGGGCAGGCGACTGCTGGTGAAGAACGCCCGGGTCGCCCGGTCGACGTCTGCGGCGTCCAGGGGATGTGGACCGGCGGCGACGTGGCGGCCGGTGGCGGTGAGCACCCGGCAGACCTGGCCGATCTCCGAGGAGACCCGCTCGGCGAGCTCGGCCAGGCTGCGGCCCGCCGCGACCGCGGAGAGCAGCTGCCGTTGCCGGCCCAGGGTGGCGGACAGGCGCGCGCCGCGCTCCGCGCTGACCGCCGTCATCATGTGTTCGGCCACCTCGGCGAACGCGACCTCGGTGGGCACCCCGATCAACGGCAGGCCATGCCGTTGGCAGGCCGCGACCACGTCCTCGGGCACCGAGCCGAGGAGGGCGTCTCCCGCAGCGAGGGCCGCCACGCCCCGCTCGGCCAGAGCGCCGACGAACAGCTCGCTGTCCGCAGGCGTCCTGCGCCACATCAGTCCGCTGATCACCAGCTCGTCACCGGAGAGGTAGCGGCTCGGTTCGAGCAGGTCGGTGGTGCAGACGCCGCGGACGGGCCGATCGAGCGCGCCCGGCGGCTCGTAGACGAAGCGCAGCCTGAGCTCGAGCACTCCGAGCAAATCCCGCAGCAACACGCCTACACCTCCTTCCTGATGAGCGGAAGGTACAACGCTAGAGGAATCCCACCACGGCAGGGCGTGCGGCGCTCTACCGCGCGGCCGGTCGCTGCGCCAGCGCGATGTCGTCCGGACGGACCGGCGCCCGCTGCAGGCTGAGGCCGGTCGCATCCCGCAGCGCATTGAGAATGGCGGGCGTCGAGGAGAGCGTGGGCGGTTCACCAACGCCGTTGAGACCATAGGGCGACTCCGGGTGGGGAAATTCGAACAGGGCGATGGGCATGGGTGGGACGTCGAGGATGGTGGGGATCAGGTAGTCGGTGAACGAGGGGTTGCGGACCAGTCCCTGTTCGTCGACCACGATCTCCTCCATCAGGGCCAGGCCGAGACCCTGGGCGCTGCCGCCCTCGATCTGGCCCTCGACGGGCGATCGGGTTCATGGCCTTGCCGACGTCTTGGGCGGTCGCCAGCTCCACCACCTTGACCAGACCCAGGTCCAGGTCGACGTCCACCACCGCCCGGTGCGCGGCGAACGCGAAGGCGATGTGCGCGTCGCCCTGCCCGGTCTCCGGATCGATGCTCTGGGTCGGTCGGTGGTGGTACTCGAAGATCCGCTCGATGGTGTCCGATCCGACGAGCTCCGCGACCGCGGCGACCGGGTCGCCGGTCAGGACGTCGAGAACGGCGTTGTCCTCGAGGGCGAGGGTGGTTGGCGTGCGCGCCGTGACGGAGGCCGCTCGGCGAATCAGCTCCTGGGCGACCTGTTTGCAGGAGCCTTGCACGGCACCGCTGGACATCCAGGTCATCCGGGAGGCCGACGCCGAACCGGCGTCACCGATCTGGGTGTCGGCCGGCAGCACCACCACCCGGCTGACGCCGAGCTCGGTGCTGGCGATCTGCGCCTGCACGGTGGTCACCCCCTGGCCGCACTCCGCGGCCGCGGTGTGCACCGACACCACCGGCTGACCGGCGGTGACCGAAAGGGTGACCCGGGCCGTCGAGATGTCATCGATGCCACCGGAGTACCCGATCGCCTTGACCCCCACTGCGTACCCGACGCCGCGGCGTACACCCTCGCCGTGCGTCACGTTGGCGACTCCGCCCGGCTGCTCACGCAGGTCCCGCCCGGCCTCGGCGGGCGCCGGCATCGGCATGTCTCGCAGGCTCTCCAACAGCTCCTGCACCGGGGCGGGCCCGTCAACGGCCTGCCCGGTGGGCAGCACCGTCCCGGTGGTCATGGCGTTCTTCAGACGCAGCTCGAGCGGATCCATGTCCAGCGCAAGGGCGAGCTTGTCCATATTGGACTCACACCCGTATGCCGACTGCACGGCCCCGAAGCCCCGCATGGCCCCACAGGGTGGATTGTTGCTGAACACGGCCACGCCATCGATCTCGGCGTGCGGCACCTCGTAGGCACCGGCGACGAAGTAGGCGGCGTTGGCGATCACCACGGGCGATGTCGAGGTGTAGGCGCCACCGTCGAGCACCAGCCTGGCCTTGACGTAGACGAGCTTGCCGTCGCGGGTGGCGCCGTGTTCGTAGCGCATCTTCGCCGGGTGCCGGTGCACGTGCCCGAAGAAGGACTCGTAGCGGTTGTAGACCATCTTCACCGGCTTACCCAGATGCAGCGCCAGCATGCAGGCGTGCACATGCACGGAAAGATCCTCGCGGCCACCGAAGGCGCCGCCCACCCCGGCCAGGGTGAGTCGCACCTTGTCGACCGGCAGGCCCAGGCACGGGGCCAGCTGCTCGAGATCCTTGTGCAGCCACTGCGAGGAGACGTACAGCTCGACCCCGCCGTCCTCCGACGGAATGGCCAGGCCGGACTCCGGGCCGAGGAAGGCCTGGTCCTGCATGCCGAGCTCGTAGTCGCCCGCGACGACGACCTCGGCCAGCTCGCGGGCCTCGGTCATGTCACCGTGGCGGATCTTGACGTGCCGCACCAGGTTCCCGTCGCCGTGCAGCGCTCGGACACCCTCATCCAGGGCACGCAGTGAGTCGGTCACCGGGTCCAGGGTTTCGTAGACGACGTCGATCAGCTTGGCTGCCTGTCGCGCAGTCTCCGGATGGTCGGCGGCGATCAACGCGACCGCCTCCCCTTGGTAGCGCACCTCGTCGAAGGCCAGCACCGGTTGGTCGGCGACCTTCATGCCGTAGGTCTTGGCGCCGGGCACATCCTCGTGGGTAAGCACCGCGTGTATTCCGGGCAGCGCCAGCGCCAGCGCCCGGCTCGTGTCGAGGGACACGATGCGTGCCGCGGCGTGCGGGCTGCGCAGGGTGGTGGCCCACACCATGCCGTCGATCCACAGGTCGGAGGAGTAGGCGAACTGGCCGGTGACTTTCAGATTGCCGTCCGGACGCGGAACGCTGCGGCCCACTCCGCCGGCCTGCCGGGTCTCGGCACCCTGGACGAGGGTGGTCATAGCGCGCTCCGGTGCGCGGGGCTGCTCGGGGTCGAGGAACTACGGTTGCTCATGGTGGGCTCCTTGCCTGCCCCGCCGCGGCGGCGGCTGCCGAGGAGATCGCAGCCGGGCCGCGGGGCGTCGTATGTGGGCTGGAGGCTGTCAGGCCCTTCCCGCGACGGCCGCCATTTCTGGCGGCCGTCGGCCATTCCGACCGGAAACCTGAGTTCGTTCTACACGTGTAGATACGTATTCGTCAATGAATTTCGAACGAAGGCGCGCGGCTCATTTGTGGTCATGGGCGTAGTCACCACCAGCGGCCGCGGCACCAGGCTCAGCGGCGACGCCCTGCTCGGCGATCGCCCCCGAGTCGGCTTGGGCAGCCCGGGCACCGTGGTTCAGCAAGAGGTTTAGGGAGAACGCGGCGATGCCGCCGGCCGCGATGCCACTGGACAGAATCGTCTGCAGCGCAACGGGAAGGTGCACGTAGAACTCGGGAGCACCCACGGGCATCAGCCCGAAGCCGAAGGAGATGGCGACGATGAGGATGTTGCGGCCCTGGCCGAGATCGGACTGCATCATGATCTTCACGCCGACCGCTCCGACGGTGCCGAACATCACGACGCCGATGCCACCCAGGACGGGCCCGGGCAGTGCTGCGACCAGGGCGCCCAGCTTGGGCATGAGACCGAGGATGACCAGGATCAATCCCGCGGTGGCCACGACGAACCGGCTCATCACCTTGGTGATGCTGACCAGTCCCACGTTCTCCCCGAAGGTGACGATGGTGAAGGAGTTGAACACTCCGGCGAATGCAGTACCGGCGCCGTCGGCGCGCAGGGCGCGGGCGACTTCCTTGGAACCGATGGGCTTGTCGACGATCTGCCCGATGGCCAAGGTGTCACCGGTGGACTCCACCATGTTCACCAGTTGCACCACGAGCATCGGCAGGATGGCGGCGATGGTGAAGGTGGGTGCGCCGAACTCGAAGGGATGGACCAGGCCGAACAGCGACGCCTGGCCGACCGTGGAGAAGTCGGTCATGCCCAGCGGCCAAGCCACCAGCGTGCCGAGGCCGAGCGAGATGAGGATGGCGAAGCGGCCCAGGGCCGGACGGGCGAACCGCTCCAGGCCGACGACCAGGACGATCGTGCCGAAGGCGAGCAGCAACCGCTGCGGCGAGCCGAAGTCGGCGGCAGAGGGATTGGAACCAGCGATCAGATTCGATGTCGACGGCAGGAGCGAGAAGCCGATGATCGCGATGATCGTGCCGGTCACAATAGGCGGGAAGAACCGCAGCAGCCGACTGAACCATGGGGCGACGAGCCAGGTGAGGACACCGGCCACGATGGTGGCGCCGAACACCGCGGGCAGACCGCCTTCTTTGCCGACGATGATCGCCGGCGTGATGCCGGTGAAGGTCGACCCCATCAGGATGGGCAGCCGTACGCCGGTGTTGAACAGGCCGAGGGTCTGCAGCAGCGTGGCAACGCCGCTGACCAGGACGTTGGCCGTGACCAGGGTGGCGATCTGGGCGTTGGACAGCCCGATGCCCAGTCCGATGAGCAGGGGCACGGTGACCATGCCGGCATAACCGACCATGACGTGCTGCAAGCCGAGGGGGACGAGCTGACGAAGCGGGCCGACGGTGTCGACGACGTGTGCTGGTGCGGTGCTGCGGGTATGGGAGCGGGACGGGAAACGCATAGCTTCCTCCGAATGGGGGCTGGGCTGCGTGCAGGGGATCTGCCGGGCCAGAGGTGGGGTCCGAGCGGAGACGTGCTCGCTCGGGTTTCAGGGTGTGATGCGGATCAGCGGGTCCACGGCACGAGCAGCTGGCCCATACCTGCGCGGTCGATCAGTAGCTCGGCACGCTCTTGCGCCTCGTCCATCACTGCCCGTTCGTCGATGCGCAGGCAGTGCCCGTGTTGGTAGACGATCTCGCCGCCGACGATGGTGAGCTCGACGTCGGAGCCTCGTGCCGAGTACACCAACGAGCTAACGGCTTTGTGCAACGGCCGCAGGTGCGGTTGGTCGAGATCGACCACGATGACGTCCGCGAGTCGGCCCGGTTCCAGAAATTCCGCGTCGACACCGGCGTAGCGGGCCCCTTCTCGGGTGGCCAGTTCCAATGCCTGCTCGGCACGGTGGGCGGTGGGATCGAGGGTGCCCAGCCGTTGGGCAAACACCGACTGCTTCATGCACTCGAACATGTCCTGGCGGTGCCCGCAGCTCGGACCGTCCGTGCCCAGGGACACGGTCACCCCCCGCTCGCGCAGCGTGGGCAGCGGAAGGGTGCCCGAGGCAAGGTAGGCATTGGAGGTCGGATTGTGGGCGATGCCGGCGCCGGCCTCGGCAACCTGATCGATCTCGTCCTCGTCGAGCCAGATCGCATGGGCCAACGTGGCCCGCTCGTCCAGCAGCCCCTCCTTGGCCAGCCATTGCACCGGCCGCACACCGTAGGCGTCGAGGTAGCTCGACGGATCGCTGCTGCTCTCGCAGCAATGGGTGTGCCAGCGGGTCCCGAGTTCGCGCGCCAGCTCGATGCTGGACCGGACGAGATCCTGGTCGACGTAGGTGGGGTTGAGCGGGGCGGGCCAGATCTCCACCTTCGTGCCCGGAGGGCGGTGCTCGATCGCCTCGCGGGTCATCGCCAGCTCGTCGGCCGCAGAGTAACGGAACAGGGCATCCGGCTGTCCGCGGTGGGCGGAGACCTCGGTGCGTTCCCCGACCACCCCTCGGGCGATGGCCCCGCGCAGGCCGACCTGCTCCACCACGTCGGCAACGGCGAGCGTGGTGGTCAGGTCGCTGGGGGCGTAGTGGTTGTCGACTACCGTCGTGATGCCGGTGCGCAGTGCCTCGATGGCGCCCAGTCGCGCGCCGGCCACGGCGTCGTCTCCGGTGATGGCAATGGAGTAGGGCCACATGAACTCACACAGCCACGGCACGATCGACATGCCTTCGCCGAGTCCGCGGGCGAGCGCCTGGTACAGGTGATTGTGGCCGTCGACGAAGCCCGGCAGGATCGCCTTGCCCCGGCAGTCGATGACGGTGTCGGCGTGCCAGTCGGCGAGTTCGTCCGCCGAGCCGACGGCCACGATCCGGCTTCCGCGGATGGCGACCGAACCGGGCTGATGGACCTGGCGCGCATCGTCGACGGTGACGACGACGCCGCCGGTGAGCAGGAGGTCGCAATGCTGATCGGTGCGGTGCGGAGATTCTTTCGTGGGCATAGCGCCCCTCTTTCCGGGCGGCGTGCCGCCCCAACCCGTGACGGATCGAGCTACTCCGTCCCCGGCGGGAACGGAGGTCGCCGAACGGTTTGCCCATATCAGGAGGTCAACCGGCGGGTTGAGATGCGATGTGATCATCGTCACCTGCAGGGAACATGCAATCCTACGACACTTGGCCTGTCAAGAGGTGCGTCCAGATTGATTGACCGGGTGATTGAAACTCATTGTGCCGCAATGTGGTCACCCGGAAAAATGATGAGATTGTTGCTGACCTGCCGGATTGTGCGGGCGGCCTTGCCGAACCGGGGTGGGAGCACCAGGGGGAAGGCGGAAGGAATTACATGCAAACGCTTGACACCGGCTGCGGGCGGTGCTGAACTCGGCTCAGGACCAGCGCAGTTCGCTGAGTCGGCCCGTAGGTGCGGTGGTTCCGCGGCCGGGGAAGTCAGCACGACCGACCCCTAAGGAGTCAGCACCGATGATCATCGATACCCACGTGCACCCGACCAACTTGGTCGACGAAGCCTGGCGCCACACCGGCGAGCCCTTCACCGGTGAGCGCACCCTGCAGACGATGGACGGGCCGTTCTGGATCAACGGCAAGCCCCGCCGCGTGGACGTCAGCTGCATCATGCCGCCCCCGGGCAACACCGCCTGGCGAGAGGGCAACCGCAGCGGCCGGGAAGGGATCCGGGACTACATGTCCTACGTCACCTCACTGGTGCAGCAGTACCCGGATCGCTTCGTCGGAAACTTCATCTACAACCCCCGCTTCGGCCCGGAGAACGGCGCCGAGGAGCTGCGATTCCACGTCCAGGAATACGGCTACAAGATGCTGAAGCTGCACGCCAACATGCACTCCTACCGTCCGGACCGGGCGCTGGACTGGCTGCGGCCCGCGATGCGGGTGTGCGACGAGCTCGGTGTGACCGTACTGATCCACACCGGAGACGGCCCGTACTCCATCCCGACCCAGTTCTATCCCATCATCCGGGAGTTCCCGAACGTCAACTTCATCCTGGGCCACTTCGGGATCCAGACCGGCGGGGTGTACTGCTTCGAGGCGTTCTGGATGATCCAGGACTCGCAGAACGTGATCGGCGAGTCCGGGTGGCTGCTGCAGTCGCGGATCGTCGAGTTCGCCAAGGAGATGAAGAAGAGCAAGATGGTCTTCGGCACCGACTCTCCGCCCAACGAGCCCGGCATGTGGGCGCGTGAGCTGGAGGTGCTCTGCCACCAGCCGCCGCAGGGGCTCAACCTCTCCGAGGACGACCTCGAAGGCTATCTTGGCAACAACATGGCCAAGCTCCTGGGCCTGGCGCCGACTTCGCCGCCCAAGGACGAGGCCGAGGCCAAGGCGTATCTGCGCGGCGACATCACCCAGGCATCGGCGACGAACTCGCACGCCGACTACTACAGCGGCTACACGCCGAGCGCCTGGGCCGAGGAGGAAGCACTTAGCGTCCCGGTTCGCTAGCAGCTGAGGTTCATGGTGACGCAGTAGCGCTGGGTTGGTAGCCGAGGGTGTGCGGTTGTGCGACGCGACCCGCACCCCCGGCTGCTCAGCGGTCCGGACGAGGAGAGTTCCATGCAGTTGAGCACCACGATGACCGCGCGGTTGTCCAAGGCGGCGCTCGCATCGACCGTCGGAGGATTCGCGGCCTTGGCCGCCTTTGGCAACGTCACGGACTACCGCACCAATCTTAGCTTCGTTCGTCACGTGCTGTCCATGGACGACCAACGACCGGAGCTGGCGGAGGTGAGTCGCATCGACTACCGCGCAATCAGGTCGGGGCGGGCGCACCATGTCGCCTACAACGGGGTTACCGCCGTGGAGACCTTCATCGCCGGCAGCTGCCTGCGTTCGTCATGGCAGATGCTCCGCGCCCGGCATGGGGACGAGCGGACGTTCGGCGAGGCGAAGAACGGGGCGATCCTCGGCTGCACGGCCGGGCTGGGATTGTGGTTCTTCGGCTTCCAGGGCGTGGCAGGGGAGTGGTTCGGCATGTGGAAGAACGAACACTGGAACGGGCTGCCCGATGCCGTGCGGCTCTGCAACTACCTCTCTGCAGTGCTGATTCTGCTCAACGTCCCGGAGCCCCGTCCCTGAGCCGCCGGGAGAGCTAGGCTGCGGCGGTGCAACGGATTACGCGCGACGACGTTGCTCGCCTGGCCGGGACCTCCACCGCCGTGGTCAGTTATGTGATCAACGAAGGCCCCCGGCCCGTCGCCGCGGACACGCGGGAGCGGGTGCTGGCCGCGATCGAGGAACTCGGCTACCGACCTAATCTGGTGGCGCGCGCCCTGCGCTCGATGAGCAGCCGGACGATCGGCATGGTGGTGCCCGACAGCAGCGCCGCCTTCTTCACCGAACTGGTGCACGCCGTGGAGCGAGCCGCGTACGAGCGGGGATCTCTTGTGCTGCTGGGGAATTCGGGATTCTCGCGGACCAACGAACGCCGCTACGTCGAGTCGCTGGCCGGCATGCAGGTCGACGGGCTGCTGTTGGTGCGTGCCGAGGTCAACGAGCCGCGAACTCGCGCGACCGGCGACGAGCGGTTCGGGGTCCCGGTGGTCTACCTGAATCATCGGGGACCTCGCGGCGTGGAGGCGACCTCGGTACTGCTGGCCAACGAGCGCGGCGGGGGAATGGCGACGGAGCACCTCATCGCGCACGGGTACCGCCGGATCGGTTGCCTCACCGGCACCGCCCGCTCAGGCCCGGTGGCCGAGCGGGCCCGGGGATGCGCGAAGGCACTGCAGACCGCCGAGCTGACCGGCGCCGGCGGGACCGGCTCCACCGTGCTGCGCACCGGCTTGGATCGGCACTCGACCCGCGCAGAGGTCCGCGATTGGCTCGCCACGCCCGAGCGCCCGGATGCCATTGTGGCCACGGCGGACAGCCTGGCGTTCGACGCGCTCAGCGCGGCGCATGAACTCGGGCTGCGGGTGCCGGGCGACCTGGCGGTCGTCGGTTTCGGCGGCACCGAGGCCGCGGCGCACACCTGGCCCACGCTCACCACGGTGGGCCACCCGTTCGACCACTTCGGTGCTGCGGCGGTGTCGATGCTCGAGCTCGTGCAGCGGCATGGCCGTCAGCCGGACCAGGTGCTGGATGTCCAGCTGATCACCCGGCGCAGCTGCGGTTGTCCGTAGCTGAGCCCGGCACCCCAGACCGCCCACTACATGCAGTTGCCCCAGGCCCTCGCTGCATGTATTATCACTCGCGTCCACGATGCACCGCGCGTGAGGGTGAGACGATGACGCAACACCGGCCACTCGAGCCTCTGGCCGCGGGCGCCCTGCTCGCGAACCGCACCTATGAGGCACTGAAGGCGGCCGTGCTCGCCAATCGGTTGCCGCCGGGCACGGCGCTGAGCGTCCCCGAATTGGCCAGGCAATTGGACGTCAGCCGAAGCCCCGTTCGGGAAGCCGTGCAGCGCTTGATCTATGACGGTCTGGCCACCCATGTGCCGCACCGCGGCGCCGAGGTGAGCCGGGTCGACATCCCCGATCTGCAGGACCTGTACGTCGTCCGCGAGCAGCTGGAGGGCCTGGCGGCGCGCCTGGCCACCGAACGGCTCGACGCCGTAAGCCTGGCGGAACTCAGGCAGACCCTCGCCGAGCACGAGGAGGCGCTGGCCGAAGAGGCCGACAACGTGGCACACATCGAGCTGGACACCCGCTTCCACCGGGCGCTGCGGGAGTTGGCCGCGAATCCCCATCTGACTGCCGCGTTGGAGCCCATCACCGGGCGTTCGCACTTCGCCCTGCACTCGCTGTGGCGCAGCCCGGATGCGCCCCGATTGGCCCTTGACGAGCACAAACAGATCGTCGACGCCATGGTCACCGGCGATCCGGAACTGGCCGAGGCCGCTGCCCGCAGGCACATCGCCCGGCTGCGCGTACGCCTAACCCAGGCAACGTCGCGCGCGCCTGAGGCCGGTCGTCCCCGTCGTAGACCGGAGAGCACGGCGAACTGATCGAGGCGGACCTCTTGACCGTGACCAAGATTACATGCAACATGTAGCCGAGCGGCTGAAGGCAGTCGTCGACCCACAGCCCCGTAGGTGCAGTGGCCAGCAAATGGCCGCGCGGCCGGGGGCCACCGGCCGGAGCACAGATCCGGCCGGCGCGCCGGAGCATGGCCGGTTCGAGCGCCCCCCGCCCGAACCTCGCCGTAAGCCGGAGTGCGGCCCACCGCCCTGCAACGAGTGAGGGAAATTATGGTCAAGCGCCACTCGTCGGAATCCACTCCGCAGGACGGATCCGTGCCATCCGCGGTCAGTCCGTGCGACGAACGCCCACGGATGGGCCCCCTGCTGCTGCTCGGCCTGCAGCACGTGCTGGTGATGTACGCCGGCGTCGTTGTGGTGCCGATCGTCATCGGCGCCGGCCTCGGCCTGAGCCAGGACCAGATCGCCGGGTTGGTCAGCATTGACCTGGTACTGGCCGGCATCGGCACCCTGCTGCAGTCGCTGGGCTTGTGGAAGTTCGGGATCCGGATGCCGCTGGTCGTGGGCGCCGCGTCCAACGGCATCATCCCGATGGTCCTGGTCGGGCAGAGCAAGGGCCTGCCCACCGTCTACGGATCGCTGCTGGTCGTCGGCATCATCTGGATCCTGATCGCGCCGTTCTTCAGCAGGCTGCTGAAGTTCTTCCCTGCCGTGGTCACCGGCACGGTCATCGCCTTGATCGGACTCACGCTGATCCCGGTCGGGCTGCGCTTGATCGCCGGGTCGAATCCGGCCGCGGCCAGCTACGGCCGATTGAGCCACACTGCCCTGGCCGCCTTCACCATGGCGCTGATGGTCGTCTTCTACCGGGTGTTCCGGGGGCTGCTCGGCCAGCTCTCCATCCTGATGTCACTGATCATCGGCGCCGTCGTCGGCTGGTCCACCGGCATCGGCAGCCTTTCCCAGGTAGCAAACGGTCCGGTCGTCGGGCTGGTCGAGCCGTTTCACTACGGTGCGCTGCGGTTCGACATCCCGTCGATCCTGCTGTTCCTGGTCATCGTCTTCGTGCTCATGGTCGAGGGCTCCGGGCAGGGGCTGGCCGTGGGATTGGTCGTCGGCAAGGACGTCGGCCCCAGGGAGATCAACCGGCTGCTGCGGGTCGACGGCTTGATGACCGCACTGAGCGGCATCTTCAACGGCTTCGCCTACACCACCTTCGGGCAGAACATCGGGCTGATCGCGCTGACCAAGGTCAAGAGCCGATTCCCGGTCGCCGTGGGCGGGGTCATCCTCATCGTGTTCGGCGTCGTCCAGCCCATCGGGCGCGTGGTGGCGGCCATTCCCCAACCGGTGATCGGCGCCGCCGCGGTGGTCACCTTCTCGGCGCTCACCGTCTCCGGCATCCAGCTGCTCTCCAGGGTGGACTTCGCCAAGTCCAGCAACCTGATCATCGTCATGCTCGCCCTGGGCGTGGGACTGGTGCCTGCCGGCGCTCCGGACTTCTACAAGCAGATGCCCCCGACCGCGCAGATCTTCTTCAAGAGCGGCGTCGCCACCGGCACGGTGATCGCCATCGTGCTGAACCTGATCTTTCACGTCTACGGTCGGCGCGACCCCGAGGAGGAGCAGCCGCCGCCCTTCGAGCGCGGACCGCTGCAGCATCGCCTCCAGGCCCACCACGAGCCCTCGCCGCGGACCGTCTGATGCCCGCTGCTCGGCTGATCGTCGGCATCACCGGGGCCAGCGCCCCCCACCTGGCCATCCACCTGCTGACCGCCCTGCGCGACCTCGGCACGGTGGAGACGCACCTGGTGATCTCCGGGGCTGCCCGCCGCACCATCGAGCTGGAGACTGGACGTCGACCCGCCGAGGTGGCGCGGCTGGCCACGGTGTACCACCAGCGGGGCGACATCGCGGCTTCGATCGCCTCGGGCTCGTTCCAGACCATGGGCATGGTGGTGGTGCCGTGCTCGATGAAGACGCTGGCCGGTATCGCCCACGGATACAGCGACGACCTGCTCACCAGGGCGGCCGATGTCTGCCTCAAGGAGCGGCGGCGCCTGGTGCTCGTCGCCAGGGAGACGCCGCTGAGCCTCGTCCACCTGCGCAACATGGTCGCCGTGACCGAGGCCGGGGCGACCGTGCTGCCGCCGATGCCCGCCTTCTATCACCACCCCGAGACCATCGACGACCTGCTCGCGCACTTTACCGGCAAGGTGCTGGACCAATTCGGCATCGAACACGACCTCTTCCCCCGCTGGCAGGGCGCATCCCGGCCCGACCCGCACCTCCAAGGAGCTCTCGCATGACCTACCCGGGCTTGTCCCCACGCCAGGACCCGCACGCCTTCGTCGAGCAGTACCGCACCGCATACCCCGAGGACGTGCTCGTGCTCGACGAAGTGGTGGCCGCTAACGAAGGCATCACCGGACTGATCTACGAGCTGACCGACCGCGGCAGCGAGCAGATGCTGGTGTGCAACAAGGTCGAGGGTGTCGATGTCGGCGTGGTCAGCAACGTCTTCGCCTCCCGGCGACGCATTGCCCGGCTGCTCGACACCGAGCCCGACCAGCTCCATCAGTGTTACCAGGAACGGGCGACCCGACCCTTGCCGCCGCGGATCGTGGAGGACGGCCCGATCCTGGAAGTGCTGACCTCCGGCTCGGACGTCGACCTCGCCACGGTGCCGATGCTGCGCCACTTCGCCTCGGACCGCTCGCCCTACATCACCAGCGGCATCATCATCGCCGAGGACCCGGACACCGGCGTCGGCAACATGAGCTACCACCGCTCCATGCCGCACTCGGCCACGGAGCTGGCGACCAGCCTGCACTCCCGCGGCGACCTCTGGCGGATGCTGCAGAAGTACGCCGAACGCGGCCAGGTCATGCCGGTGGCCATGGTGATCGGCGGTCACCCGCTGTTCATGCTCGCCGCCTCGGCACGGGTGGGCTACGAGGTAGACGAGCGGGCCATCGCCGGTGGCTTGTTCAGCGAGCCACTGGAGCTGGTGCGGACACCGGTGCACGGCATCGGCGTTCCCGCGTGGGCCGACTACGTGCTGGAGGGGACCATCGACCCCGCGGCCTACGCGGAGGAGGGACCTTTCGGCGAGTTCTCCGGCTACTCCTCCAACCGCTCGACGAACAACCTCATGCACGTCGACACCATCCTGCGACGCAAGGACGCGCTGCTCATCGACGTGGAGGGCGGGAACACCGCCGAGCACCTGAACCTCGCCCGGATCCCGCGTGAGTCGGAGATGGCCGAGAAACTCAAGTCGCGTTTTCCGGACGTCACCGCGGTGCACTACCCCACGTCGGGCACCCATTTCCACTGCTACGTGGCAATGCAGCAGCGCCGTCCCGGCCTCGCGCGGCAGGTGATGCTGGGTCTGCTCGGGTGGGACCCCTACCTGAAGACCGTGATCGCCGTCGACGAGGACGTCGACGTCACCCGCGACGGCGACGTCCTCTGGGCGCTCGCCACCCACTTCCAGCCGCACCGCGACCTCTTCACCATCGACGGCCTACCCGGCTCCCCGCTGGACCCGTCCTCGGGCAGCGACGGGACCACCTCACGCATGGCGCTGGACGCCACCAGGGGAGCGGATTTCGACGGCATGCGCATCGTCGTCTCCGACGACGCCAGGGCAAATGCCGCCAAGCTGCTCGCGACAATCGACCGATAGGGACACCACATGAGCACCACCAGCAAGATTCCCGTCACCGTGCTGACCGGCTTCCTCGGCTCGGGTAAGACCACGCTCGTCAATCACATCCTCACTGCCCAGCACGGCCATCGCATCGCGGTGATCGAGAACGAGTTCGGGGAGATTCCGATTGACAACGCGCTGGTGCTCAACGGCGAGGAGAAGATCATCGAGATGAGCAACGGCTGCTGTCTGTGCTGCACGGCGCGCACCGACCTGATCGACATCCTGCACTCGCTGCTGGAACGGCAGGACAAGTTCGATCGCATTCTCATCGAGACCAGCGGTCTGGCCGACCCCAACCCGGTGGCCCAGACCTTCTTCGTCGACGAGGAGATCTCCGCGCACTTTGCCCTCGATGCCATCGTCACCCTGGTCGACGCCAAGCACATCGGCGCACACCTGGACGAGGTGGACCACAATGGGGTCGGGACGCAGGCCGCCGACCAGATCGCCTTCGCCGACCGTATCGTCGTCAACAAGGTCGACCTGGTCACCGAGCAAGATCTGCGCCTGCTGGAGCAACGGGTACGGGGCATCAATGCCACCGCCGACATCATGACGTCCAGTTACGCCGACGTGGACCTCGCCGAGATCCTGGGCATCGGCGCCTTCGACCTCTCCCGGACCATGGCCGGCGACCCGGCGTGGCTTGACGAACGCGAACACCTGCACGATCCGGCGCTGACCTCGGTGGGAATCGAGTTGGACGGCGACCTGGACCGCGCCGCACTGGACGCCTGGCTGTCGGCCTACGTCGAGACCCACGGCGATGATCTCTACCGTCTCAAAGGCATGGTCGCGGTGACCGAGGACGACCGACGATTCGTGTTGCAGGGCATTCACCGCATGTTCGATCTCCGTCCGAGCACCCCGTGGGGCCGGGACCGGCGCGGCAGCATAGTCGTCTTCATCGGCCGCGACCTCGACCGCGAGGAGCTGACCCGCGCACTGCAGTCCTGCCGGGCCGGCGCGGCGGGTCGGTCACCAGCGGAGCTGGAACTGTCCCGCTGACCGGCCGACGCACACCGAAGGAGTTCACATGCTGTTGACCGGCGCCACCCTCGCGGATGGCGTCCAGGTGGACGTCGCTCTCGCCGGGGACCGCATCGCATCGGTCCGGCGGACGGTGCAGGCGAGGGTGGCTGGGAGTGAGCCAACGCTGGACCTCTCCGGCTACGTGCTGCTGCCGGCTTTCGCCGAGCCGCATGCGCATTTGGACAAGGCGTTCTCCGCCGCCGATGTCAGCAGCGTCGACGGGACACTGCCGGGCGCCATCGCGGCGTGGCGGAGGTATCGGCGTCTGCTCGACGTCGAGGCGATCGCGGAGCGGGCCCGGGCCGCCGCCCTCGCGGCACTGGCACATGGGGTCACCGCGATCCGCACGCACACCGACGTCGCCGAGGGCATCGGGCTACGCGCTGTCGAGGCGCTGGTGCAGGTTCGCGACGAACTCAGCGCGCTGGTGGACATCCAGGTGGTGGCGTTCTCGCATCCGCTGAGCGGTCCGGAGGGTGCGACCAACCGGCAACTGATGGAGCGGGCTGTGGCCATCGGGGCCGATGCCATCGGGGGAGCGCCGCACCTCGACCCGGACCCGCACGAGAGCCTCGACTACTGCCTTCGGCTGGCCGACTCAGCGGGACTGCCCGTAGACCTGCACATGGACGAGAACCTGGGCGATCGTCTCGACCTGTCCGAGCTCGCCCGCCGCGTGTCCGCCGGCGTCGCGGTGCCGGTGACGGCGAGTCACTGCGTGAGCCTGGGCATGGCGCCGCCGCTCGTCCAGGAGGAGGTGGCGACGGCCGTGGCGCAGGCCGGCATCTCCATCGTCACGCTGCCGATGACCAACCTCTATCTGCAGGGACGCGCCGTTGGCACCGCGACTCCGCGCGGGCTCACGGCGATCCGGGCGCTGTTGTCGGCCGGCGTCACGCTGGCGGCCGGCGAGGACAACGTGCAGGATCCGTTCAACCCGCTGGGGCGGGCCGACCCGCTCGGCACCGCCCAGCTGCTGGTGCTCGCCGCACACCTCGACCCATCCACCGGGGTGGAGCTCGTCGGCGCCGGGGCGCGGGCGGTGCTGGGCCTGCCGGCTGTGCAGATCCACGCCGGCGCTCCGGCCGATCTCGTGGCCATCGCCGGCCGCTCGCTGCGGGAGGTCGTGGCCACTGCCACCGAGGATCGGGCGGTGATCCGCTGTGGGCGGGTGGTCAGCCGCACGCGGGTGCAGCGGGAAGCGCCCACCCTGCCCTGACACCGGAGGTTGTCGGCTTAGGGGAGATCGAAGCCGCGCGAATCGCGTCGGCGAGTTCCTCATCCTGGGCGGCAAACAGGTAACCGACGTGACGGCCGAGCGTTGAGGTGAGCACCGTGACGAGATTGTCGCAGCTGACGACGCTCCGGTGGTGGATCGTCCGGAGCGGACGTGGTCTTAAGCCAGCACCGGCACGTCGCGCCGATCCGTGACGTCGTGATGGATGCCGGTGTCGAGCAGGGCCAGACTGCGGCCACTGCCACCCCAGCGGACGGCGACGAACTCCGCGGCGATGGACACCGCGACCTCCTCGGGTGTGCGGGCACCGAGATCCAGACCGATCGGTGACGCCAACCGGGCCAGCTCGTCCTCGGTCACTCCGGCTTCCCGTAGTCGCTGCAGGCGGTCGGTATGGGTGCGTCGGGAGCCCATGGCCCCGACGTAACCGACGTCTTCGCGCAACGCCACCTCGAGCAGCGGCACGTCGAACTTCGGGTCGTGGGTGAGCACACAGACCACCGTCCGGGCATCCACCCGGCCCGCGTCGACCTGGGCCTGCAGATAGCGGTGCGGCCACTGCACGATCACCTCGTCCGCCGCCGGAAACCGCTTCGGGGTGGCGAAGACGGGCCGGGCATCGCAGACGGTGACGTGGAATCCGAGGAACGCACCGATCTGGGCCACGGCTGCGGCGAAGTCGATAGCACCGAAGACCAACATCCGGGGCCGGGGTGCGAAGGACGACACGAACAGCGTGAGGTGCTCGCCGCGCCGTTCGCCGTCGGCTCCGTAGTGCATGGTCCTGGTCGAACCGGCGGCGAGCATGCCGCGCACGTCGTCCACCACCGCATCGTCGAGCCGTGCCGAGCCCAGCGATCCGGAGCATCGACCCGGCCAGACCGTGATCCGGCGGCCGAGCCGCTCGGCTCCGCCATCGACACAGGTGACCACGGCGACGGGCTCCCCGGCAGCCACCGACTGCGCCACCGCTGGGAGTTCGGCGAAGCTGGCCTTGTCGACCCGCTCCACGTAGACGTCGACGATGCCGCCGCAGGTCAGACCGACCGCAAAGGCGTCGTCGTCGCTGACGCCGTACCGCTGCAGCACCGGCGTCCCCGTGGCCATGACCTGCTGCGCGAGTTCGTACACCGCGCCCTCGACGCAGCCACCCGAGACGCTGCCGGCCGCCGTGCCATCTGGCCCGACGAGCATCGAGGCACCGGGTTGGCGGGGAGCCGACCGCAGGGTGTTGACCACCGTGGCCAGGCCGACGGCTTCGCCTGCCTCGCACCAGCGCAGCAGGTCGTCGAGGACGTCACGCATTGCGGCGCCCGCTCACCCGTCGATGCTCAGGCGAACGCCGACGGGGTGTCCCACGCCAGCGCCGCCTGAGGAATGTCGTCGCGGGTGACGACGCACTGGATCAACCCGTAGGGCCGGTCGGAGGCGTAGAACACCTCGCCGATGTTCTCCTCGCCGAAGGGCGACAGGTCGGACAGGAAGTGGTGGATGTTCGGCGCGGAGAGCTTGATCTCGGCGATCTCCGGGTGCGCCTCCAAGACGGCCTTGCCCATCTCCCACAGGGTCTGCTGCAGGGCCAGCGAGTGGACCTCCGCAAACCGCGTAAGCAGCAGCCGGTGCACGTCGGCGTAGACGGCGTCCCAGTTGACGTCGGTGCCGAGATAGCGCCAGCGGGCGGTCAGCGAGGTCGCCATCACCCGGTCGTGGGTCTCGGGCAGAGTGGTGTATTCGTCGGTCAGAAAGCCGGCGAACTCCGAACCGGTGGACTTCAGCACCACGAGGTTTTTCAGTCCCGACACCACATGCACCTGCTGGTCGGCTCCGGTGCCGTCCACGGTGGCGAGGGTGGTGCGCACCTCCGGTCCACGGCGGGTCCAGGTGTGGTCGTGCTCCGCGCCATCGATGGACACGCGCTCCCAGGTGTACTCGTCGATGTCGATGCGTGCTCCGCTGACCGGCTCCACGTCGTCGACGAAGTGCTGGGCGAGGTCGATCGCGTAGTCCTCGATCTGCCCGATGCCCTTCTTCTGCGCGTAGGCGAAGCAGGTGTTCTTCTGGGTGTCGGTCGGCAGCACCTGGGACTGGTCGCCCCGCAGGTGTGCGGCGGAAAAGTCGCCACGCAAGGAGGTGGTGACGTTCACGTCGCGGATCTCGTGCCGGGGTCCGTCCCGGTAGATCCGCACGATGCGGTTCTCCGCTTTTCCGTACTGGTTGTCGCCAAGAATGATGCTCACGGTCAGCTCCCGCGGTAGGTGGAATAGGCAAAGGGGGCCAGCAGCAGTGGAACGTGATGGTGCTGCTGCGGATCGGCCAGGGTGAAGGTGACCACTACCTCGGGGTAGAAGCCCTGCTGGCCGGACGCGGCGAAGTACGCCGCGGTGTCGAAGAAGATTTGATAGGTACCCGGATCGAGCGTGCCGTTGGACAACTCGGCGCACCGGCCGTCGGCGTTGGTCTTGCCGGAGCCGATGACAACCCCGTCCGGTGTCTGCAGCCGGACCGGGACGTCGGCCGCTGGTTGCCCCAGGGCCGTGTCCAGCACGTGTGTGCTGACGCCGGTCATCGAGCAGCCCCGGTTTCGGCGCCGGCTCCGGATTCGGCTGCGAGCAAGCGGCGCAGGCGAATCCGGTTGATCTTGCCGAGCTCCGCGCGGGCCTGGGCGCGCTCGGTGGCGGGGTCGTTGCGCAGCCGCTGCCTCAGCAGGGCCAGCAGTTCCTCGCTGGTGCGTCCATCGGCCGACACCAGGTAGACGTGCCCGAAGCGTGCTTCGTACTCGGCGTTGCCTTCGGACAGCCCGGTGACGGTCTCCGCAGAGGCGTCGACCATGCCGGCCTGTTCGCGGCGGGACGCGGTGGAGTGTTCCTCGGTCGCCCGGTCGCCGATTCTGGGGTGACCGGCCATGGCTTCGTCCACATCGGACTCCGTCAGTGCGTCGAGGGCGGAGTCCGACGCTGCACACAGGTCGTCGACGGACGGGTAAGTCCGACCAGATGCCACCGCACGAGCCCAGCGGGAGGACGCGCAGCAATGCAACAGAATGCGTTCGGCCTCCACAACGGGCAAGGCATTGAGGGTTGCCAACCCGAGTGTCTCGGTCGCAGTCATGGCGGCCCCTTGTGCTGAGGAGGTATGGGATAGCCGACCGCGGCTCGCTGGCGGGCCGCGCCCGACTTACTCACAGGTTGGCCGCGGCAGGACCGTGGCGCCTACCCGTGGTTTCACCAAAGTAGGCGGTCCGGGTCCGCGGTGCGCTTGTGCGATTGCACAGCGGGCGATTTCCGACCGGCCGCGGGGCCGCCGGGAGCCCCGATTAGAGGAAGACACAACGGGGGACTGGCGGAAAGCCGGGAATTCGTGTTCCGCGACGGTTCTGCGCACGCCCCGACGGGATCACGCTGAACGGAACATCCACCCGATATGTTCCAGAGCAGGGAGAGCGCAATGGACTTTCTCCAGCCGCACAGCTGGGCCGAAGCCTTGCAGATCAAAGCTGCGCACCCGGACGCCGTGCCGATTTCCGGCGGTACCGACGTCATGGTGGAGCTCAACTTCGACAGACACCGCCCGCAATACCTTCTGGACCTCACCAGGGCCACCGAACTCACCGAATGGTCGCGGGAAAACGGCTGCGTACGGCTCGGCGCCGGCGTGACCTACACCCGGGTGATCGACGAACTCGGCAGCCTCCTGCCCGGCTTGGCCATGGCCTCCCGCACGGTGGGCTCACCTCAGATCCGCAACCGCGGCACCGTCGGCGGCAACCTGGGCGCCGCCTCACCGGCAGGCGACTCCCACCCCGCTCTGCTGGCCGCCGAGGCCGAAGTGGAACTGGAATCGGTGCGTGGTGTTCGCCGCCTCCCGCTGACCGAGTTCTACACCGGCGTGAAGCGCAACGCGCTGGAACCGGACGAGCTCATCGCGGCCATCCTCATCACCCCGCCGAGCGGGCCGCAACAGTTCTGCAAGATCGGCACCCGCAACGCCATGGTGATCTCGGTGTCCGCGTTCGGCCTGGCCCTGCACCCGGAGCGGAAGGCGGTCGGCACCGGCATCGGCTCCGCCGCACCGACACCGCGGCGCGCCTACGAGGCGGAGAAGTTCCTCGCCGGCGCCCTTGAAGACGCGAAGCTGTGGGACAGCCACGGGGAACTGCCGCAGACGCTCTCCCGGGAGTTCGGCGAACAGGTCCGATCGGCGGCGTCGCCCATCGACGACGTCCGCGGCACCGCGGCCTACCGGCTGCATTCTCTAGCGGTGATGGCCCGCCGCTCCTTGACCTGGGCCTGGAATTACTACCGGAAGGCGGCCTGAGCCATGCGTATCACCAGCACCATCAACGGTGAGCAGCACGAAGTAGATGACGTGTGGGAGGGCGAGAGCCTGCTCTACGTCCTACGCGAGCGGATGGGCCTGCCCGGCTCCAAGAACGCGTGTGAACAGGGCGAATGCGGTTCCTGCACGGTCTATCTCGACGGCGTGCCCGCGTGTGCGTGTCTCGTCGCGGCGGGGCAGGCCCAGGGCCGCGACATCGTCACCGTGGAGGGACTCGCCGATCGGGACAGTCTGCACCCGGTGCAGCAGGCCTTCGTCGAGTGCGGCGCGGTGCAGTGTGGTTTCTGTACCCCAGGACTGGTCGTCGCCGCCCACGACTTGCTGAACCGCTGCGAGCACCCGAGCGACCCGGAGATCCGCGAAGCACTGGCGGGAAACCTGTGCCGCTGCACCGGCTACGAGAAGATCCTCGACGCTGTCCGACTCGCGTCCGACCGGTTGGCCGACACCTCGGTGGGGGAGTGAGCCAGATGCCTGGCGCCGATACCGGGCCGACCATGGTGATCGACGGGTGCACCGTCGTCACCATGGACGGGGACCGGCACGAGTACGCCTCCGGCCACATCGTCATCGCGGGCAATCGAATCCTCGCGGTCGGTGCAGGTCCCGCGCCGCATTACCAGTCCTCGAGCGGGGAGTCGGTGCGGGTCGTAGACGGCCGCGGATGCCTGGCCACGCCTGGCCTGGTGAACACCCACCACCACCTCTACCAGTGGGTGACCCGCGGTCTGGCCGTCGACGAAACCCTCTTCGGCTGGCTGCAGACGCTGTACCCCGTGTGGGCCGGCATCGACGCCGAGGCGGTGAACGTCGGCGCCCAAGGCGCGTTGGCGTGGCTAGCGCGGACCGGCTGCACCACGACCAGCGACCACCACTACGTCTTCCCGCGGGAGGGCGGCGACGTCTTCGCGGCCGAGATCGCCGCCGCGCAGGCGGTGGGGCTGCGCTTTCACCCCTGCCGAGGGTCGATGGACCTCGGGCAGAGCGACGGGGGTCTGCCGCCGGACCACGTGGTCGAGGACCGCGACGCGGTGTTGCTGGCGACCGAAGAGGCCATCAACCGCTGGCACGATCCGTCGGACGATGCGATGGTCCGGGTCGCCGTGGCACCCTGCTCCCCGTTCTCCGTCACCGGTGAGCTGATGCGGGAGGCGGCCGCTCTCGCCCGGCGCACCGGCGTTCGGCTGCACACCCACCTCGCCGAGACCACCGATGAGGAAGACTTCTGCCGCGAGCGCTTCGGCGGATCTCCGCTCGACTATGTCGAGGAACTCGGCTGGACCGGGCCGGACGTCTGGTACGCGCACGCCATCCACCTCGACGACATGGCCGTGAAACGCATCGGCGCCAGTGCGACCGGGGTGGCGCACTGCCCCTCGTCCAACGCCCGCCTCGGCGCCGGCATCGCCCGCGCGGCAGACCTGCGCTCCGCCGGCGCGCCGGTCGGCCTCGGAGTGGACGGCGCCGCAAGCAACGAGGCCAGCAGCCTCATCGAAGAGGTGCGCCACGCGCTGCTCTTCGCCAGGGTCCGCGGCGGTCCGCAGGCAATGGCGGTGCGCGAGGCGCTCGAGATGGCCACCCTGGGTGGAGCCGCCGTACTGGGCCGCGCGAACGAGATCGGCTCCCTGGATCCGGGCAAGCTCGCCGACTTGGCCCTGTGGCGCCTAAACACCCTGGCCCACGCCGACATCGCCGACCCGGTGGCCGCCCTTGTCCTCGGCGCGGCCCCACCGTTGGAGCTTCTCCTCGTCAACGGCCGCCCGGTGGTCGAGCACTCCACCGTGGTCACCGTCGACGAAAACACGTTGGCAGCCGACGCTGCCGCAGTCCACAAGACCCTTCTACGCAAGGCCGGGTGACGCGATGACCAGCACCCCTACCAAGATCCCCACCGGTGCGCCTACGGACACCGGCTCCGCGGTGGACGGGCGGATCGGGGACAGCCCGCTCCGTCCGGACGGCACGCTCAAGGTGAAGGGCGAGTTCGCCTACTCCAGTGACCTCTGGATGGAGGACATGATCTGGGGCGTGACACTGCGCAACCCGCACGTGCACGCCAGGATCGTGTCCATCGACATCAGCGAAGCACTGGCGACCGCCGGGGTGTACGCCGTGCTCACCGCCGACGACGTCCCCGGTGACAACGTGGGCCTCGAGCACGCCGACCAACCCGCGCTGGCCTCCGGCGTCGTTCGGTACCAGGGGGAACCGGTGGCGCTCGTCGCCGCCGACCACCCGGAGATCGCCCGGCAGGCGACCAAGAAGATCAAGGTGGTCTACGAGGAGCTGCCCGCGGTCACCGACGGGCGCGCCGCGATGGAACCGGATGCACCGCGCGTGCATGCCGAAGGAAACCTGCTGCGGCACCTCAAGATCCGCAAGGGCGACCCGGCGCCGACCGCCCCGGTCGTCGTGTCCATGGACTTCGAGGTGGGCATGCAGGACCAGGCGTTCCTGGGCCCGGAGTCCGGCCTCGCCGTTCCCGACGAGGAGGGCGGCGTCGACCTGTACGTCGCCACCCAATGGCTGCACGCCGACCAGCGGCAGATCTGCGCGGCCTTGGGAATCCCGCCAGAGCAGGTGCGGCTCACCCTGGCCGGGGTCGGTGGCGCCTTCGGTGGCCGCGAGGACCTGTCCATGCACGTGCACGCCTGCATGCTGGCCCTGCACACCGGCAAGCCGATCAAGATGGTCTACAACCGGGAAGAGTCCTTCTTCGGACACGTGCACCGCCACCCGGCGTCGCTGCGCTACGAGTTCGGCGCCAATACCGATGGACGCTTGGTGTACGGCCGCGCTGACCTGCTGTTCGACGGCGGCGCCTATGCCTCCTCCACCGGCGCGGTGGTCGGCAACGGCGGCACTTTGGGCATGGGTCCGTACAACATCCCCAACGTGCACGTCGATGCCTACGGCGTCTACACCAACAACCCGCCCTGCGGCGCGATGCGTGGGTTCGGTTGTGTCCAAGCTGCCTTCGCTCATGAGGCGTTAATGGACGAGCTGGCCGACCGCCTCGGAATGGATCGGGTGGCTCTGCGCGCGCTCAACGGCATGCAGGAGGGCGACCACAACATCACCGGTCAGCTGATCGACTCCGCGGCGCCGGTCGCCGAGCTGGTGAAGCTGGTGCAGGACATGCCACTGCCGGCCGAACGGACCTCGCAGGACGAGGTCGACCTGCGAGGGGTGCCGGGCGGGGTCTCCAACACCACCCACGGCGAAGGCGTCGTCCGCGGCGTCGGTTATGCCGTCACCTACAAGAACGTCGGCTTCTCCGAGGGCTTCGACGACTTCTCCACCGCCCGCGTGCGCCTGGAGATCACCGGCGGCGAGCCCACGGTCACCGTGCACACTGCGGCCGCCGAGGTGGGGCAGGGCCTCATCACGGTGGAGCAGCAGATCTGCCGCACCGAGCTCGGCGTGCAGCGAGCGGTCGTGCACCCGCGCGACACCCAGGTCGGGTCCGGTGGTTCCACGTCGGCGTCTCGGCAGACCTACGTCACCGGCGGGGCCGTGCAGGCCGCCTGCCAGGCGGTCCGCGGCAAGGTTCGCGAGCGCGCCGCGGGCTTGCTCGGGCACCTGGCCACGGAGCTGCAGCTGGACGGCGCCAAGATCGTCGTGTCAACCGGCGAGGTCGTGGCGAGCCTGCAGGACGTCCTCGGTACCGACGCCGTCGACGAGACGGTCAAGTGGTCACACCGCCCGACCTACCCGGTCCACCCGGAGACCGGCCAGGGCAATGCCCACGTGCAGTACGCCTTCTCCGCGCACCGTGCGGTCGTCGACGTCGACGTCGACCTCGGCCTGGTGAAGGTGATTGCGCTGGACACCGCGCAGGACGTCGGCAAGGCGATCAACCCCGACGCTGTAATCGGGCAGATCCAGGGCGGCAGCGCACAGGGCATGGGGCTGGCGTTGATGGAGGAGATTATCGTCACCGACGGCAAGGTGCGGAACCCGTCGTTCACCGACTACCTCATTCCGACCATCCTGGACATGCCGCCGATGAGGATCGAGGTGCTCGAGTACGCCGACCCGCATGCGCCCTACGGTGTTCGGGGCGTGGGCGAACCGCCGACGATCTCCTCCGGTCCGGCTGTCGCCGCCGCCATTCGGCAGGCCACCGGTAAGGCCCTGCGCCGGGTGCCGATCCGGCCCGAACACATCGTCGCGAGCTGATCGAGGGAAGGACGACCATGCCACGCATGTTTCTCAACGGCACGGCCATGTCCGGCGGCGCCGACCACCACCTCGTCGGTGACTCGACGTTGGTGGCCACCACGGAGACCGCGCCGCGCTACCGTTTCCACTCGGTGGCCGAGCGGTACCCGGCCCTGGAAGACATCGGTGCCGGCGGCGTTGCCGTGCAGGGTGAGGTATACGAGATGACCTACGACCAGCTGCGCGAGGTGCTGCTGCCCGGCGAGCCGGCCGGCCTGGAGCTCGGCGTCATCGAGCTGGCCGACGGCAGCGGGTCGCTAGCCATGGTGCTACGTCAGACGCATGGTGAGCTGCCATCCCGCGACATCAGTGAGCACGGCTCGTGGCGGGCGTATCGGGTGCAGCAGTGAGCGAGCGAAGCGACGTGGGGATGCGCCAGTGAGCGAGCGAAGCGACGTGGGGAAGCAGCGGTGAGCACCTACGACCTGCTCGTCCGAGCACGCCGGGCCATCGTCGACGGGACCGAGCGCAGCTGCGCGGTGGCCGTGCGCGACGGCCGGATCGCCGCCGTCTTCGGCTACGACACTGCTGTCGACTGCGGGCGGGTCGTGGAGTTGGCCGAGGACGAGGTACTGCTCCCTGGCTTGGTGGACACCCACGTCCACATCAACGAACCCGGCCGTACCGAATGGGAGGGCTTCGCCACCGCGACCAGGGCCGCGGCCGCCGGGGGAGTGACCACGCTCATCGACATGCCGCTGAACTCCCTGCCGCCCACTGTGGACGTGGCGGCGCTGCGGACCAAACAGGACGCTGCCCGGGGTCGCTGCTTCGTTGACATGGGCTTTTGGGGCGGTGCGATTCCGACCAGTCTCGGTGCGCTGCGGGAGTTGCACGATGCCGGCGTCTTCGGGTTCAAGGCCTTCACGCTCGATTCCGGGATGCCGGAGTTCCCCCCGCTGTCCCGGCAACAGCTGCTCGAGGCCATGCAAGAGCTGGTGGCGTTCGACGGTCTGCTCCTGGTGCACGCCGAAGACGCCGAGACCATCGACCGCTCCGCTCCTGCGGCCGGGCGGGGGTACGCGGGCTTCCTGGCCTCGCGGCCACCGGCCGCGGAACAGACGGCGATCAACCAGGTGCTCGACTCGGCCCAGCTGATCGGCGCGCGGGCGCACATCCTGCACCTGGCCAGCGCCGCCGCGGTACCCGCGCTGGCCGCTGCCCGGGCGCGTCACGTCCGGGTCACGGTCGAGACGTGCCCGCACTACCTGTCGCTGGCCGCCGAGGACGTGCCCGACGGAGCCACCCAGTTCAAGTGCTGCCCGCCGATCCGGGAGACCGCGAACCAGGACGCGCTGTGGGCCGGGCTCGCGGCCGGCACCATCGACATGATCGTCACCGATCATTCTCCCAGCACCCCCGAGCTGAAGCTGTTCGGCAACGGTGACTTCGGCGCGGCGTGGGGCGGTATCTCGTCGTTGCAGCTCGGGCTGCCCGTGGTCTGGTCGCAGGCCCGCGAGCGCGGTTTCGCACTCGCCGAGGTGGTCACCTGGATGGCCCAGCGACCGGCGGAGCTCGTGGGACTGTCGCGCAAGGGCCGGATCGCGGCCGGCGCCGACGCCGACCTGGTCGTCTTCGCGCCCGACGAGGCCTTCGTGGTCGACCCCGCCGGGCTGCATCATCGTCATCCGCTCACGCCCTACGCCGGACGCAAGCTCACCGGCACCGTTCGCACCACCTGGCTGCGCGGCGAGCCGGTGGGCGAGTCCCCCCGTGGCCGGTTCCTGGTCAGAGAAGAGGCATAGATGGCGAACTACTACGCGCCGCAGGGCGGACTTCCGGGGCAGACCGAACTGCTCACCGACCGCGCCATGGTCACCGAGGCCTACACCGTTATCCCCAGGGGCGTGCTGCGCGACATCGTGACCAGCGTGCTGCCGGAGTGGACGAACACCCGTTCATGGGTGCTCGCCCGGCCGATCGCCGGATTTTCCACGACCTTTGCCCAGCTCATCCTCGAGGTCTCCCAGGGCGGCGGTTCGCATGCCCCCGAACCCGAGGCCGGCGTAGAGGGCTTTCTCTTCGTCATGACGGGCACGCTGTCGGTCACCATCGCGGGCGAGCGCCACACGCTCACGCCCGGCGGGTTCGCGTTCCTGCCGCCGGACACCGAGTGGAGCGTGCGCAACGCCGACGCCGAACCCGCCCGGTTCCATTGGATCCGGAAGGTCTACGAGCCGGTGAACGGGCACACCCCGCAGCCGCAGGTCGGCAACGAGTCCGACATCGCCCCGTCCGCCATGCCCGACACCGACGGCAAGTGGCGCACCACCCGGATGCTGGACCCGGAGAACCTCGCCTACGACATGCACGTCAACGTGGTGACCTTCGACCCCGGGGCGGTCATCCCGTTCGCGGAGACCCACGTGATGGAACACGGGATCTACGTGCTGGCGGGCAAGGCCGTCTACCGCCTCAACCAGGACTGGGTGGAGGTGCAGGAAGGCGACTTCATGTGGCTGCGCGCCTTCTGCCCGCAGGCCTGCTACGCCGGCGGCCCCGGACCCTTCCGCTACCTGTTGTACAAGGACGTCAACCGGCAGATCGCGCTGACGCGACCGGCTGGCATCGCCGGACTGCGCTTCGGCTGATCCCGCTTAGAGGAACACACACAAAGTGCGGTGCCGTGGGGCGCCGCGAGTTCGTGGCCGCTGCCGGTTCTGTGGGACCGCAGGCCCGCGTTCACTGGCTGCTACAGACACGTACATCCACAAGCCGGGCACATTCGAGAGGTACACATGACCCACGATCTGAGCTACGCGGTGAATTGCTCGATGTTGTTCCCCGAGCTGCCGCTGCTGCAACGGCCCGCGGCGGCCAAGGCAGCCGGCTTCGATGCCATCGAGATCTGGTGGCCCTTCGAGAAGTCCGTTCCCTCCGACGCCGAGGTGGACACCTTCGTGGCCGCGGTGCAGGAGGCCGACGTGCAGCTGGTCGGCCTGAACTTTGCGGCCGGTGACATGCCCGGCGGCGACCGGGGCCTGGTGTCCTGGCCGGCGCGCAGCACCGAGTTCCGGGACAACGTGGCCGTGACGGTCGGCATCGGCGAGCGCCTCGGGACTCGGGCGTTCAACGCCCTGTACGGCAACCGGATCGAGGGCGTCGACGCCGCACGGCAGGACGAGGTCGCCACGGACAACCTCGCCATCGCCGCCGCCGCGGCGGCACGGATCGATGCGCTCGTGCTTGTGGAGCCCGTCAGCGGCGCCGCCCACTACCCGCTGCGCACCGCAGCCGAGGCGGTCGCGGTGATCGAGCGCACCAAAAATGCTTGGGGCGCAACGAACCTGGCGCTATTGGCCGACCTCTTCCACCTCACCGTCAATGGTGACGACGTGGCGAAGGCGATTACCGAACACGGCCCGCGGATCGGCCACGTACAGATCGCCGATGCGCCGGGGCGCGGGGAGCCCGGCACCGGCTCGATCGGCATAGACGAGCACCTGGCCGCCATCGAGGCGGGCGGATACCGCGGCTGGGTGGGGCTCGAGTACAAGCCCACCACGCCGAGCACGGAGGAGAGCCTGCGCTGGCTACCCCGGCAGCGGCGCGCAGCAGCGGCCGCACACCACCTACTGAAGGAGACAACGCGATGACCACGATTGCATTTATCGGCCTGGGGATCATGGGTGCTCCCATGGCGGGCCACCTCGTCGATGCCGGCTACGACGTCGTCGGTGTCAACCTGACCCGTGCCCCGGTGGAGAAGCTGGTCGAGCAGGGTGGTCGCGGAGCGGACAGCATCGCCGAGGCGGTGGCCGAGGCTGACGTGGTGATCACCATGGTTCCGGACAGCCCCGACGTCGAGCTGGCTGCGCTGGGCGAGGACGGCATCTACGCCAACGCCAAGCCGGGCACGCTGCACTTGGACTGCACCTCCATCCGGCCCGATGTCGCGAAGCGGGTCGCCGAGGAGGGCATCGCCCGTGGCTTCCGCGTGGTCGACGCACCCGTCAGCGGTGGGCAGATCGGCGCGGTGCAGGCCAGCCTGTCGATCATGGTCGGTGGCACGGCCGAGGACGTCGAGCTGGCGCGGCCCATCCTGGAGACGGTCGGCAAGACCGTCGTGCACGTCGGCCCGCACGGTGCGGGCCAGACGGTGAAGGCGGCCAACCAGCTCATCGTCGCGGGCACCATCGAACTGGTCGCCGAGGCGATCGTCTTCCTCGAGGCCTACGGCGTCGACACCGAGGCGGCGGTGCGGGTACTGGCCGGCGGCCTCGCGGGCAACCAGATCCTGGAGCGCAAGGGCGCCAGCATGCTCGCCCGCGAGTTCGAACCCGGGTTCCGGATCGACCTGCACCACAAGGACATGGGCATCGTCACTTCCGCTGCTCGGGAGGCCGGTGTAGCGATTCCACTCGGCGCGCACGTCGCGCAGCTCATCGGCTCGTTGCGGGCCCACGGCCACGGCGGACTCGACCACAGCGCGCTGCTGCTCCTCGTCGAGCAGCTCTCCGGCCGCGCAGCGCCGGCCTAGACAACCACCACCTCCGCGATAGGGAACTGACAATGGCACGTATGCGCGCGATCGACGCGGCCGTCGCAATCCTGCAGGCCGAAGGCATCACCCACTGCTTCGGGCTGCCCGGCGCCGCCATCAACCCGTTCTACGCGGCCCTGCAGTCCAACGGTTCCATCAGCCATGTGCTGGCCCGCCACGTCGAGGGCGCCTCGCACATGGCGGAGGGATACACCCGGGCCAAGGCCGGCAACATCGGCGTCTGTGTCGGGACCAGCGGGCCGGCCGGCACCGACATGATCACCGGCCTGTACTCGGCGTTCGGCGACTCGATTCCGATTCTCTGCATCACCGGCCAGGCGCCGGTCGCCCGGCTACACAAAGAAGATTTCCAGGCGGTCGACATCTCGGCCATCGCCGGGCCGGTGACGAAGATGGCGATGACGGTGCTGGAGGCGGCTCAGGTCCCCGGTGCGTTCCAGCAGGCGTTCCACCTGATGCGTTCGGGTCGGCCGGGTCCGGTGTTGCTGGACCTGCCCTTCGACGTGCAGATGACCGAGATCGAGTTCGACATCGAGACCTACCAGCCGTTGCCGGTGTACAAGCCGACGGCGTCGCGGGCCCAGGTTGAGAAGGCGCTGGACATGCTGCAGCGGCCGAGCGTCCGCTGATCGTGGCCGGCGGCGGCATCATCAACGCCGACGCCAGCGAGTGCTGGTGGAGCTGGCCGAGCTGCTCGACGTCCCGGTCATCCCCACGCTGATGGGCTGGGGCACCATCCCCGACGACCACCGGCTGATGGCGGGCATGGTCGGGCTGCAGACCGCGCACCGTTACGG
>JAABVA010000902.1_pt1 | contig 33881 bp, 33 predicted proteins | sample 5560331 | NCBI WGS metagenome assembly JAABVA01 (sample SAMN12812661, study PRJNA571458) | rock metagenome | isolation source: Antarctica rocks | place: Antarctica: Victoria Land, Mt New Zealand sud | collected 2016-01-07 | reverse complement strand
ACCGCTCCGAGGCGGTGACCGTGGCCTTGAACAGAACCCGTCCGTCCAGGGCAAGCCAGCGGCCGGGAGTGCCGCCGGCGTCGAGGACGCGGACCTTGGAGGAGACGGCGACGTGGGTGTGCAGGTCCGGGTCGCCGGCCCGGGAGTCGCGGTGGTCGAACGCGGCCGCGATCATCCCGGTGGTGTCCAGCTGCTGCACCCCGCCGCGGCCGCCGCGGGTGCGGATGACCTCCTTCTCCAACCAGGAAAGGGTGTCCTGCACCGCGGCGTGGTGTGCGGCCTCGATCTGGGCGGCGACCTCCCGCGGGGCGATCGCCCACAACGCCGACACCGACTTGACCGGGGGTAAAGGTCAGGTCGAACCCGGCCACCGCGGTGATCGCCGCCCGCGAGTGACGCGCGATGAACGAGGACAGCTCACGCGGGTTCTTCGGCGGCCGGGCGTACTCCCGCGCGAACATCTGCCGGCCGACGTCGGTGCGGATCCGGGCCCGCTGCGCGGCCGCCAGCGGGGTGTCCTTCGGCAGGCCGAGGGCCAGGTTGGCCTGCGCGCAGGCACGCGCGACCGCGACCTGAAACTCCGGGGCAGCGTCGATCACCGCGAAGGGCTGACCCAACCGGATCGCTGCCTGGGCGTCCGCCATCTTGGTGAGCCGGTCGGCCCTCTTGGTGGGACGCCCGATGCCAAACGTGTCCGGCGTGGGCCCGTCGGCCCTGGCGGCGTCCAGGATTGCGTCGGCGTTGGGGTGCTTTCCCTCCCCGAACAGGGACGCCATCTGGTCCTCGGTGACCTCCTGTTGGCTGTGCAGGTCGACGTCACCCAATGCGGACCCGGACCACAGTCCGGGGGACTCGCCCTGCTGGCTGTAGTAGTCCGCCAGCCCGGAGTACCCACGGTCGGTGACGTCCAACGCGGCGACCTGCCTGGTCAGGTACGAGTACCCATCCCCGGCGGTCAGCTTGTGGATTGACATCACATCCCCGTAAGCACCAAACCCCCCTCCGGTTCGACACTTCGTGGCATACGTTCTTCACAATTTGTTCACCATTCCGACTACCGGGATGTCACTGAGTGACCCTGGGCCGATGGTGCAAAAGGTGTGACCTGTTTTGGGCGGTGCGCTACCAGGGTCGGGTCTATGTCACGGAATGGTCACGGGGTCGGCGTGGTGCTCGCGCGACGCGGTGGACGGACGGGGTCGCTTCGGTTCGCGGGGGTGTCCGTGGCGGTGTGGAGGATCGAGTCGTCGACTCGCTGAAATTGGTGCCGGGTTTGGTGTCGGACCGGAGGGGGGTTTGGTGCTTAGGGGGGGTAACGGCGATGGACGCCGTGGAGCACCAGCGAGACGAGGATCACCGTGAGTCGGACAGGTAACAGGGCGCAGGCGGCGAGGCTGCGGGCGCGTGAGGCGAGGCTGGCGCTGCTGGTGGAGCGCAACGCCCAGGACCAACGGATCGAGGACGCGGTGGCGGTGGCGCTGCTGGCGTGGGAGGCGCGCTCGGCGGCGGCCGCGCAGGTCGAGGACGCGGAGCGGGACGTGGCCGATGGGCTGGTGGCGCTGAGCCGGGAGAAGGTGTCAGTTCGCGACATGGCCGCGATGACCGGCATCGGTGAGGCGGTCTGTAGCCGGCTGCTGAAGTCGCCGGCGGCAGGTGATGGGTCGCGGGAGCCGGCGGCGGGGAGGCGCGGTGACGCTCATGCCGCTGGCTGAGGAGCCGCTGGCGCTGCTCACCGCCGCGCTGCGCGACCCGCAGGTGGTGCTGCGCTACCAGGCGAAGATGGTGACAGTCCCAGGCTCGGACTGTCTGTGGTGGCGAGGCGCGGTGTCAGGCCGAGGTCACGGACGTTTCTAGGTCGCGTGCGTTCACTGATCCGCAGTCGGGGAACGTCTCCACGATGCGCTGGTACGACCGGCCCGAGCCACGGCTCGATGCATCTCAAAGCGGTGCTCTGATGAGTAGACGTGGCAGCGTGATTCAGAGCGGGAGGTACCTGGACCCGCCCACGTCTACGCCGACCAAGGACTCAACAATCGGGCGTCTGCCCTCGCGTGTAGGCGGGTGCACTACTAATCCTTCACAACGTTCGTTGGGCGCCCGACAGGATCGGATGTCCACCTTCGCTGGATACAGTCCGGCGCTCCTACTCCGCTGACCTGCGGAGGCGCCCTCGTCTCGCAGATTTCGGCACGGATTTCGCACAGCCACCCGACGACCACCCTCCTCAGCCGACGCGCCGCGGACACCCCCTCCCATCCGCCACCGTGAGTCAGGCAGGCCGGTCCAGCTCGTTCTCGGCCGCGCCGCGGGGCCACACGCGCGACGAACGCCAACACCGACGAGTCGTCCACTCACACGCGGAGTCGCCGCGGTGGACGAGCTCGGACCCAGGCTGGGAGGGGCGGCGCCCTGGGCCCACGTCACCCAACCCGCTCGTGAACTTCGCAGACAACTCAGGGGACGAGGACGAGGCGGCCCGACACGGCCCCCGCCTTGAGGTCCGCCAGAGCCCGCTCTGCCTCGGCAAGGGGGCGTGTCTCGGAGACGATCCGGACCGTCCCAGAAGCCGCGATGTCGATGACCTCACGCATCATTTGGCGGGTCCCCAGAAGCGACCCGACGATGTGCTTCTCGACGGCGAACGGGAAGGCGCCGATGGTCGCGTTGACGCCGAGGACGAGCGTGCCACCCGGCTTGACCGACGCCAGGGCAGCGGCGACGACCTCGTCGGACGGGGCGAACACCATGGCCACGTCCACACCCCCGGTCTTGGTCAGCTGGTCCGCGGCGTCGCCCTTGGAGCTGTCGACCACACGGCTGGCTCCGAGCTCCTCGGCCAGGTCCAGACGGCCCCGCCCTCGGCTGACCGCGATGGTTTCGGCGCCGGTCAGCGCGGCGAACTGCAGGGCCACGTGCCCGACGCCTCCAACACCGAAGACGGCCACGGACTTGCCCGGGCCGAGGTCGACCTTCTTCACCGACCCGTAAGCCGTGATGGCCGGGCAGAAGAACGGCGCGGCTGACGGCACGGTCAGGACGTCGGGGATCTTGTAGGTGTGGTACACTGTGGCGACCATGTACTCGGCATACCCACCGTCCACGGTCTCCCCCGTGATGTGCTTGCTCTGGCAGAGCTCGTCGATCCCCGCGTCGCAGAACTCGCAGTTCCGGCACGTCGACCACAGCGGCATGACGCCGACCTTGTCGCCGATGACGAAGTCGTCGACGCCCTCGCCCAGAGCGCTCACCTCGCCGATGACCTCGTGGCCGGGGATCATCGGGGTGAACGCCGGGGCGTTCGGAACCCATTCGCCCTCGATCATGCTCAGGTTGGACCGGCAGACCCCGCATGAGATGACCTTCATGAGGAGCTGTCCGGGCCCCGGCGTGGGGACTTCCACGTCTCCGTAACGCAGGGGGTGGGACTCCAGCGGAGCGGGACGGAGCAACTGGACGGCCTTCATCGGGTCTCCTTCGTGCCGCCTTGCCGACGGCGTTTGAGTGGTGGGTCAGGTAGCCGTCGGCTGGAGGGCTTGCAGGAGACGCAGGTATGCCGTGGCCCCAGGGTCCGGGTGCCCGACACTGCGCTCCCCGACCCATGCGGCGCGCCCGCGCCGCGACTGCCACGCGGAGCTCTCGGTGACCGCGCGCTGCGCCGCCGAGATCATATCCGGCAGCGGGTCGGTCGACAGCTCGGCCGACTTGAGCGCCTCGAGGCTGGGGGCGATGGCGTCGAGCATCGTCTTGTCACCGAGCTCAGCCTTGCCCCGCGCCATGATCGCAGCGACTGCGGCGTCGGCAAAGGCGACGATGTCCTTGCGCGTGAGGTCCTCGCAGTCCTTTACGACCTTCGCAGCGGCCAGCAGCGCGCCGCCGACGAGGGCGGCCATCGTCGACGGGTTCCCGCTGGCGAAGCCCGCGCCAGCGGCCCGCAGGACCTCGGCAGGGGCAGGGCTGGCAGGCAGGGCGTCGAGCTTCGCGGCCACGGCAGCCGCACCCTTGGTGACGGTGATGCCGAGGTCCCCGTCGCCGATGGCCGCGTCGAGGTCGCGCAGCTCCTCCGCCGAACCCGCCCAGGCACTCAGAGTCGGCCGGAGCAGCGCAACGAGTTCGTCGCCGTTCACTGCAGGAAGAACGGAGACGAGGCGGGCGCGTCGACGAGCTCGGCGAGCTCGTCGTCGAGCCGCATGAGGGTGATCGACGCACCAGCCATCTCCAGGCTCGTCGCGTACTCGCCGATGTACTGCCGGTGGACGGTGACGCCCTTGGCCGAGAGGTCCTTGGCGAGGTGGCGGTAGATCACATAAAGCTCCTCAAGGGGGGTGGCGCCCAGCCCGTTCACGAGCACAGCCACCCGGTCACCCGAGGCGAGGGCAAGGTCCTCCGAGATCGCCGAGAGAAGTCGGTCGGCCACCTCGTCGGCGGTCTCGAGCGGGCCACGGTGGATTCCCGGCTCGCCGTGGATGCCGATGCCGATCTCCATCTCGCCCTCGCCAAGCTCGAAGGTTGGCTTGCCCGCAGCCGGCAGGATCGTCGGCGACAGGCCGACCCCCATCGTCCGGGTGGCAGCGACTGCCTTCTTGGCGGCCGCCTCGACCTGGGCCAGGGTGTCGCCGCGCTCGGCTACCGCACCTGCGCACTTGTAGGCGAAGAACAGTCCTGCGATGCCGCGGCGCTCCTCGGCGCGCTCGGGCGGTGCGGATGCCACATCGTCGGTGACGAGGACCGTCCGGGTCTCGATGTCCTCGGCCTCTGCCATGTCGGCCGCGAGGTCGAAGTTGAAGACGTCGCCGCCATAGTTGCCGTAGAGGTAGAGCACCCCGACGCCGCCCGAGCTCGCCTGGGTGGCGGCCAAGACCTGGTCAGGCGAGGGCGAGGAGAAGACGTTCCCGACCGCGACGCCGGAGCACAGACCCTTGCCGACGTAGCCGAGGAAGACCGGGAGGTGCCCGGATCCGCCGCCTGTGACGATGCCGACCCGACCCTGCGCCGGGGAGTCTGCTCGGACCACGGCTCGGTTGTCCGGGGAGGCCGAGCGCAGTTGGTCCGGGTGCGCCGCGAGGATACCGTCGAGCACCTCGTCCACGAAGTCGTCAGGGTTGTTGATGAGCTTTCTCATGATTCCTCCGAGGGGCGTGCGGGTGGCTGAGTCTGGCGGTCGGCGAGGTCGTGGGCGGGCGTGGTCGCGGTGGCAGCGGCGGCGACGCCAGCGAGGTCGGCCTCGTTCGACAGAGGCCCGACGGCACCACTACGGTCGCGTCGGGTCGGTCCTCGGGCCGATCTGCGGCGGTCGAGGACGACGTTGAGAGACATGGCGCCGATGAGGATGACGCCCTGGGCGACGTTGTACAGGAACTGGTTCATCCCAAGCATATTGAGCCCGCTCGCGACGAACTGGAGGGCGAAGGCCGCCAGGATGACGCCGAGGACGGTGCCGTAGCCGCCCATCGGATTCACCCCGCCGAGAACGACGATGACGATGGCGAGCAGCACGTAGGACGCGCCGTAGTCGGCGTTGGCGCTGGCCGATCGTGCCGAGATGACGATCCCCGCGACAGAGGCGAGGAGCGCGCTTCCGACGTAGGTCGACATGAGCACCCGGTCGTTGTTGAGCCCCGAGTAGGTCGCTGCCGTCGGGTTCGCGCCGACGAGCCGCAGGCGCAGCCCCATGCCGGTCCGGTTCACGAACACGGCGGTACCCAGGGCGGCCACGATCAGGACGATGACGGGGATCGGTACCCGGCCGACGTAGAACGAGCCGATGTTGAGGAAGGAGTCGGGGAAGCCGTAGAGCGCGGCCCCGCCGGTCCAGATGATGGCGATGCCATTGAGCAGCTGCAGCGTGCCAAGGGTGGCCAGGATCGGTGTGATACCGACCCGGGTGATGAGCAGACCGTTGAGGACTCCGCAGGACGTTCCCGCTGCCAGGCCCACGGAGCAGCTGAACACCATGAGCAGCATCCCCCTCGAGCCCGTCGCATTGGCCGCACCGGTCGCCGAGAACATCTTCGCCGTCGTGATCGCGCAGATGCTGGCGACCGAGACGATGGATAGGTCGATCCCTCCGGTCAGCATCGACAGGAGGATGGCGAGGCTGAGGATGCCGATCTCGGCGACCTGGAAGCCCATGGACTGGAAGTTGAGGACAGTGAGGAAGTTCGGGCTTGCCAGGGAGAACCCCACGACCAGCGCGATCACGAGGACGGCGAGACGGGTGAGGCTGCGGTCGTGCAGAAGGCGGCTGAAGTCCAGCCTGCGCAGGGCGGTCATGCCGTCACCTCCACGAAGTCCCCATGCCGACGTCGCTCGCGGGCACTGAGGGCCTGGATGGAGATACCGACGATGAGCAGCATGCCGACGGCCGCACGCTGCCAGGTCCCAGGCACGCCCAAGAGGATGAGCGAGTTCTTAATCAGCGAGATGAGGACCACGCCGAGCACCGTTCCGCTCACCGAGCCCTTCCCGCCGAAGATGGACGCGCCGCCGAGGACGACGGCGGCGATGACGTCGAGCTCACCACCCACCAGCTCGTAGGGATTCGCCAGGCGCACCTGCGTCACGTGCATGAGACCCGCCACGGCTGCGAGCCCGCCAGCCAGGACATAGATCATCACCTGGGTACGGACGACCGGGAAGCCGATGCGGCGCGCGGACTCTGCATCGCCACCGATCGCGTAGACGGATCGGCCGAACACCGTGTACCGCAGCAGCAGGCTCATCGCCACGCAGATGAGGATCGCCGGGATGACCAGGATGTTGAGCCGGGTGTCTACCGCCCCGCGCGAGGTGATGAGGTAGTTGGTCGAGAGACTGCTCAGGCCTGCGGGGTACTGCGGGATGACCTTGGAGCCGACGTAGGCGAGCAGGAGGCCCCGGATGATGCCCTCGGTACCCAGGGTGACGATGAGGGTCGGTAGACCGAGACTGGCGATCGGCACGGCATTGAGCAGGCCCAGAAAGATGCCGATGCCCGCAGCAACGAGGAACGCGATCGGCGCGCTGCCTGCCGCGAACCCGGTGTTGTTCTGCAGGATGACGACCGAGTAGCCGGCGAAGATCCCGATCGCCATGAAGGACACATCGATCCCGCCGGAGATGATGACCAGCAACACGGCCATGGCGAAGACCAGATTCTCGACGGTGGCGCTCGCGATGTTGAGGGCGGTTGGGACCGACCAGAACGACGACGACTTGAAGCCCACGACGATGCTGAGCACGGCGATGGTGACGACGAGGACGCCCTCGCCGTTCCGGCCCCGGAGCCGGGCGGGCGACCCCGACAGGCTGAGGTTCCTGGGACTCATGCGGTGAGCTCCTTCAAGATGACATCTTCCTCGAGCTGCTCACCCGTGAGCTCCTCGACGAGGTGCCCCTGTCGGATCACCAGGACGCGGTGGCACACGGCGACGAGCTCGGGCACATCGTCGGACATCATGACGACGCCCAGGCCCTCTTTCGCCTTCCCCACGAGGAGGGCCAGGATCTCGAACTTGGACCCGATATCGACGCCAACCGTGGGGCTGTTGAGGATGAGCACCTTCGGCGAGCGCACGAGCCACTTGGCGAGAACGACCCGCTGCTGGTTGCCGCCGGACAGGCTGCGAGCGAGGGCCTCGGCCGAGGACATCTTGATCTTGAGCTCGGTGCTGGCCTCGTCGACGATCTTCCGGGCGACCGACCGGCGCATCAGGCGCGCCTTCCCGATCACGCGCTCGAGGCTGCCAGCGATGATGTTCGTGGAGATGGGCTGGTCGAGGAATACACCCTGGGTCAGCCGGTCGGCGGGGACATACCCGATTCCAGCGCGAATCGCGTCGCGGACCGAGCGGATCCGGACCGTGCGCCCGTGGACGCTGACCTGCCCCGAGTCCGCCGGGGCGACCCCGAACAGCGCCTCGGCGATCTCGATTCGTCCGGACCCCAGCAGCCCAGTGACGCCGAGGATCTCGCCGGGCCGGACGTCGAAAGACACGTCCTCGAAGTAGCCCGACCGGCTCAGGCCCTCCACCCGCAGCAACGGTTCCTTCTCGTGGGCCACCGTGTCCTCGGGTCGCTGCTCGGCGACGTCGTGGCCCGTCATGGCCTGGATGATGGTCCGGCGGTCGAAGTCGGCCAGCGCACCGTGCGCGACGACGACTCCGTTGCGCAGCACGGTGATCCGGTCAGACACCCGGAGCACCTCGTCGAGCTTGTGGCTGACGAAGACGAGGGCGACCCCCTCGGCCTTGAGCGTGGCGACGATGCGGAACAGCGCGTCCACCTCGCGCCGGGTCAGGGCTGTTGTGGGCTCGTCCATGAAGATGACCCGGGCGTCCTGGGCCAGGGCCCGACAGATGGCGGTCAGCTGGCGGTCGGCCACGCTCAGCTGCTCCACCCGGGCGTCGAGGTCGAGGTTGACACCGATGTTGCGCACGACCCGCTCGGCGGCCGCACGAACGTTCTTGGGGCGGACGACCCGGTGGTCGCCGGCGACATACGACGCCATCCCGATGTTCTCGGCGACGGTGAGGTTAGGGAACAGCGAGAAGTCTTGGAAGATCACCTCCACGCCGAGCGAGGCGGCCCGCCGAGGCGTGAGGTGCCCGTAACGAACGTCGTCGATCGTGATGGACCCGGAGCCCGGGGACTCCACGCCGCTGATGACCTTGATGAGCGTGGACTTCCCGGACCCGTTGGCCCCTGCGAGGCAGTGGACCTCGCCCGGGTACACGTCAAGGTCAACGTCCTGCAACGCCACCACGCCGCCGAACTGCTTGCTCACGCCTTCGACGGTGAGGACCCTCTGCTCGTCTGGCACGCGGTCACCTCGCGGGTCGCGGTGTGGGTGCGCCGGGGCGGCGGCGCACCCACACCAGGTGGGTGGTCAGTCAGCGGCCGATCAGAAGGGGTAGTCGGCCATGTTGGTCTTGTCGACGTCGATCCAGGCGCTTCCGGCCAGTCCATGCGGGCTACCGGGGATCGCGACGAGGTTCTCGTAGCCGGTGAGCCCGAGGTTGAGGCCCGCGGCCGGGGTCTTACCGTTGATGAGCATCTCGGCGAGCTTCACCTGGGCCTGGCCGGCGATGGCCGGGTCCCAGAAGAAGATCTTGTCGATCGAGCCGTCCGAGAGGTACTTGCTGCCGATGGACGGGATGCTCGTGCCCATGACGCAGGTCTTGTCGGCCAGGCCGGCTTCCTGAATGGCGCGGCCGATGCCGGCGACGTCGGTCGCGGCCGAGCCCTCGAAGCCAGTGATGTCGGGGTTCTTGGCTAGCAGCTCTTTGGTCTTCTGATAGGCGACGTTCGCGTCCTCCATGCCCTCGATCGGCTCGCCTACGCGCTGGATGTTGGGATACTTGGATGCGGCCTGGTCGAACGCACCCTTGACCCACTCCATGTGGCTCTGAGCAGTGAGGTGGCCGACGAAGGCGACGTACTTGCCCTTGTTGCCCATGCACTGGGCCAGGTTGTCCATGATGTGGGCGCCGTATGCGGCGTTGTTGAACGCCTCGATGTCAATGTTGGTTTTCTGCTGGTTGCTGGCTTCGTGGGTGACGACCTTGATACCGGCCCCCATGACCTGCTTGAGAACGCCCTCGAGGGACTCGGGCGAGTTCGGGACGACCGTGATGGCGTCGGGCTTCTGGGCAATGAGGTCTTGGATCAGCTTGACCTGCTTCTCGGGGCTCGCGTCGTCGGCGCCGATCTGCGACGCCTGAACGCCCGTCTGGCTGGCGATGCCCTTGATTCCGCTCTCCATGCGGTCGAACCAGCCGACGCCGCGCAGCTTCACGACGGTCACGATCTTCATGTTCTTGACGTCCTTGGTGGCCGCGGCCGACCCGGTGGAACCGGTCGAGCCGCCTCCGCTGGAGGAGCACGCCGCGAGCAGACCCGTCAGGGCCATCGCTGCGACGGCGATCTTCTTGCTGTGCACTGTGTTTCCCCGTTCTTTCCGTTGTGCGGTAAGGTGGCTTTCCGTTGGGCAGGTACTGGCGGCTACCCTCGACTGTCGTGGCTATGTCGCACTCTCACGTGCGCTCAGGAGGAGCCGGAACACGTGCGTCGTCTGTCGGCCACCTCCTTCTCAGCCCTTGGCGCCGGGGGTCTGATGACTGTCCGTCAGGAAGCCGGTGTCCAGTGGCCGCTCTCGCGGGCGGCCTTGAGCAGGCGGTCGACCCGGTCTGCTTCGACGGGGTTCCACGTGTCGCCGTCGCGCTTGAACGCGGTCCCGACGATGCACGCGTCGGCGATCCCCAACAGGGTGCCGACGGTTTCGGGCCGTACCCCGGTGTTGGCGATGACCGCCACGGCGTCGCCGACGGCGTCCTTGGCCTCTTGGAGCATCTCGGCGTCGACGCCGGTACCGGTCACCACGCCCGAGACGCACAGGGCGTCGGGCAGCGAGCTCAGCAGCACGCTCCGGGCGGTGAGGCCTATCGAGCGGGGTGCCACTGCGCTGGCGAACTCAGCGGTGATGTTGAAGAACAGCTTGAGGTTCTCGGCGCCGAGGGCCCGTCGGTAGCGCAGCGCCGCGGCGGTCTCGGGCTCCCAGAACCCGAAGTCCCCGGCATAGGTCCCGGTGAAGACCTCGCGGACGAAGCTGGCGCCGACTGCGTGCCCCAGCGCTATCGCGGCGCAGGGATCCCAGAGGATGTCGACGCCGAACGGGATGCCGATGCCGGGGGTCAGCGTGCTGATGACGGCGGCCATGGTGGCTGTCGCTTCCGGCCCCGCCGAGGTCGTGTATGGCCGGTCGCCCTCGTTGCAGAACATCACGCCGTCGACCCCGCTCGAGACGAGGATCTCGAGGTCGCGCTCCAGGGATGCCCGCAGCGCGGCGACCCCTCCGGCGGCGTCGTACTGCGGCTGTCCTGGCAGGGGCGGGAAGTGCGCCATCGCGATGATGGCCTTGTCGGTCCCGAATATCTCCTTGATGACGGTCATCAGCTCTCCTGGTGGAAGGGACGGTCGAGGGAGGCCTCGGCCAGCTCCGGCGTGGCGGCGTCGACGAGGTCGACCAGCGCCTCGAGGTCGCTCAGCTGGCCGGTCTCGGTCGGTGAGTGGGTGTAGCGGACCGGAACCCCCACGCCGACGGCGGCAACGCCCGCTGCTGTGGCCATCGGGACGAAGGCGGCGTCGGTGATGACACCGATGGTCGCGTCGTACTGGACGGGCACGGCCGCCCTGGCGGCGGCCCGTTCCATCGCCGCCACGAGCGCAGGGTGCGGGATGAGCCCGCCGAGTGTGCCGCGGCCATGGAAGTTCATCCGGCTGACCATCGGCCCGGCCCCGAGGGCCATCCGGCCCTGGCCGCGAAGGTCCGGGGTGTCGCTGGCGGGTGCGATGTCGATGTTGACGACGATGTCCGGCTGGAAGTGGGCGACGAGCGGGAGGGTGCCGCGGACGTGGAACTCCTCCTGGGTGGTGAAGGCCGCCACAACGTGGGCTGCGGGAGCCTCGGCGGCCCAACGGTCGACCAATGCCAGCAGGGCGGCCACCCCGACCCGGTTGTCGAGGGACTTGCCACTGAACCGCCCGCCCCGCAGAACATCCCACTGCGGCGCGTAGGTGACGGGGTCCCCGACCCGGATGCCGGCTGCCTCGACCTCGGCTGCGCTGGCGGCGCCGATGTCGAGATACAGCTCGGTCGCCGGCCGGGCGAGGTACTTCTCCTCGGGCGGGGTGAGGTGGTGGCTCTTGATTCCCATGACGCCGACGACGTCCATGTCGCGGGTGTGGACGACGACCCGCAGCCCCGGAAGGACCCGCTCGGGCATTCCACCGAGCCGGTGGACGAGGAGCATTCCGAGGTCGTCCCAGCCGCGGACCATCAGACCAAGCTCGTCGAGGTGGGCGGTGACGAGGATGGTCCGGCCGGCATCGCGGGCCCCGAGCTCGACGGAGACCTGGCCCATGCGGTCGACCCGGCACTCGTGGCTGCGACCGCGGAGGTGCTCGAGGACGAGCGCCACCAGCCGGTCCTCGTGACCAGCCGGGGCAGCCACCGCGGACAGCCGCCGACACACGTCGAGCAGGTCTCTGGCCGGGTCACCCAGCATGTCGGCACCACCCGCCTCGTCATGCACGTTTGTGCATTCACTGGGGGTTAGCCTGCACCTGCCTGGTTCGCGCGTCAAGTGCCGTTGGTCACGCTTGAACTGCGCGTTATCTAAGCGTTATCGTGCAACCACGAGTATGGAAGAGGGGTTCGGGATGCGCACAGGGCAGCGCCGGCGTGGGATCCTCCGGCATCTGCTTCTCGAGGGCTACGTCAGCGCCGCCGAGCTCGCCGACCGGTTCGGTGTCAACGCCTCGACGATCCGACGTGATCTCGAGGCGCTCGCCCAGGAGGGCCACCTCAAACGCACCCGCGGCGGTGCCTCTTTGGTGAGTGGGGCCGTGGACATTCCCTATGCGCAGAAGAGTCAGACCGAGATCGCCGAGAAGCGGGCCATCGCGCGGTACGCCCGCACCCTGGTCCATGACGGCGACGCGATCTTCCTCGACAGCGGCAGCACCACCCACGAGCTGGCCCTGCGGCTGAATGACGCAGTCGACCTCACCGTCGCGACCAACGACCTGCGCATCGCCCGGGTTCTGTCGGACTACCCCCGGGTACGGCTGCTCGTCACCGGTGGCGAGCAGCTGTCGTCGACGTACACCCTCGCCGGCGACCGTGCCGTCGAGTTCGTCGAGCAGATCCGCGTCGACACCACCTTCCTCGGCGCCGACGCGCTCTCCGCCTCAGCAGGCATGACCAACACCAACGCCGTGGAGATCCCGCTCAAACGCGCCATGATCGCCGCGGCCCACCAGGTGGTCGTCCTCGCAGACAGCTTGAAGTTCGGTCGCCAGGCCCTGATGAAGGTGTGCGAGCTGGCCGAGCTCGGCCTCGTCGTCACCGACGCGGCCCTGGCCGAAGCGGCGCTGGCCGACCTGGGGGTGCGGGTGCACCGCGTCCCGCTGAGCGACCAGGACGCCGCAGACGACAGCGGCGGCGCGGTCGGCCTCGAGGAGGCGCCATGACGTACCTTGGCCTGGATGTTGGAACCGGCAGCAGCAAGGCCGTCATCGTCGACGACGCCGGAGCGGTGCTCGCCCAGGCCAACGCACCCCACCGGACGAGCAGCCCCCACCAGGGCTGGTTCGAGCACGACGCCCGGGAGGTCTGGTGGGCCGACGTCGTGCGCCTCCTGCGGGACCTTGCGGGACAGGTCGACCTGTCCGACGTGCAGGCCCTGTGCACGAGCGGGATCGGCCCGGTCACGCTCCTCGCCGCCGACGACGACCTACCCCTGCGGCCGGCCATCCTCTACGGGATCGACACCCGGGCCGAGGACCAGGTCCGCCGGCTCACGACCGAGCTGGGGGCCGAGGCCGTCATCGAGGCGTGCGGCAACCGGCTGACCTCCCAGGCTGTGGCACCGAAGATGTGGTGGGTCGCCGAGCGAGAGCCGGAGGTCTGGCGACGGGCCCGACGGTGGTACTCCGCGTCCTCCTACCTCGTCGCCCAGCTGACTGGCGAGTACGTCATGGACCGCTACACTGCGAGTACGTCGGACCCGCTGTATGCCATGGCGGCAGGCGACTGGTGGAACCCGGCCTGGCAGGCCGTCGCACCCGGCATCGACCGGCCGCGGCTGCTCTGGCCCGGTGACGTGGCGGGAGTCCTGGGCGCAACGCCGGCCGAGCACCTGGGGCTGCCGGCTGGCATACCGGTCCTGGCCGGGACGGTCGATGCGCTCGCCGAGGCATACAGCATCGGCGCCGACGGCGTAGGGGACCTCATGGTGATGTACGGCTCGACCCTGTTCCTCATCGGAACGTTCGAGGCGCCCGTGACGACCGCGGAGTTCTGGTCCGCCAGCGGGCGTACCGCTGGCACGCACGCGCTCGCTGCCGGCATGGCCACATCCGGCCTCGTCGCCACCTGGCTGGCCGACATCGTCGGGGAGGACGTCGCGGCGCTGCACACCCTCGCCCGAGGGGTGGCGGCCGGGTCGGACGGACTGGTCCTCCTGCCCTACTTCGCCGGCGAGCGCACTCCGCTCTTCGACTCCTATGCCCGCGGCTGCTGGCTGGGCCTGACCCTGAACCACACCCGCGCCCACCTCTACCGCTCCTGCCTGGAGGGGACGGCATACGGCGTGCGGCACAACGTCGAGCGGATGGTGGCGACCGGGTCCGCGCCGACGCGTCTCGTGGCCGTCGGTGGCGGCGCCCGCGATGACCTGTGGATCCAGATCGTCTCCGACGTGACGGGGCTCCCCCAGGATGTGCCCACGCTGACAGTCGGGGCCTCGTACGGCGACGCACGGATGGCTGCGGACAGCTGCGGGGTCGACACGACCGCCTGGAACCCGGTGGCCCGGACCGTGGAGCCTTCAGCCGGCTCCCGGGACACCTACGACGAGTCGTACGGGATCTACCGGCGGTGCTACGAGGCACTCAAGGACGACATGCACCTACTCGCCGGCCGCTCTCCCGGCTGAGCAGCTCTGCTGGCTGAGTTGCTCTCCCAGCCGAGTGTCTCAGACCTGCGCGAGCACGAGATCGGCGGTCGCGTCATCGGTGACGACGACGTTGACGACGCCGGCCCGGGCCGCACCGAGGATGGCCTTGACCTTCGAGGGCCCACACGCGACGCCGATGACCCTCGGCATCGACCGCAGGGCCTCGGCAGAGACCGCAATGATCCGCCGGTTCAGCTCGACGTCGAGGAGCTTGCCCGCGATGGTGAAGTGGTGGCCGCACACGTCGCCGACGGCTCCGGTGGCCACGAGCTCGGCCAGACCTCGCTCGTCGACATAACCGGCCCGAAGCAGCGACGAGACGTCCGCCTCGGTGGCGCCGATGCCGACCAGCGCCACGTCGGCGTGGCCGGCGATCTCCAGAGTGCGCTTGATGCTCCGGTACTGGCGCAGCTCCGCGGCGAGCTCCTCGCGGGCGACGACGAGGGGGGCGTTGAGCAGCGACACGCGAGCGCCGAGCAGGTCGCCCAACCGGTGCGCCAAGCCCACACCGTCGACGTCGACGTCGGTGGCCCCGGTCCCGCCCAAGAGCTGTACGACCTCGACGTGCTGCCGCTGCCGGGGCTGGAAGGCGTCGACGACCGACCGGACCCCACGTCCGCAGCTCACCGCGAGCAGGTCGCCCTCGGCGAGGCAGGCGTCGAGGTAGTGAGCCCCCAGCCGGCCGACCCGCGCCGGCATGTCCTCGGTGAACCCATGCGTGTCCAGCACGACGGCGTCGCGCAGGCCGAGTGCATCCGCGAACCGGCGCTGGAGTTCCATGGCGTGCGGGAGCCCGCCCCGGATCCGGATCTCCACGATGCCCTGCTGCTCGGCAGCGGTCAGCATTCGTGACACCGTGGACCTGGACACCCGGAGCCGTGCGGCGATCTCCTTCTGGTCCCTATGCTCCTTGTAATAGAGGTAGGCGACCTCGGCCAGAGCGGCCTCCCGGTCCGTGGCAGAGGCGGACTTCCCCCCAGTTGGTCCAGGTACCACTCGACTCACCCATCTGACGCGAGGAATGCGATCACTTGGCCAGCATCCGCGGCCTCGCAATCGGCGACCAAGATCCGCCCGAGGATACCCGAGTCCAGTGCCTCGACATTGACCTCGACCTTGTCCGTCGCGACCTGGAAGAGGTCCTCGCCCTTGGTGACGCGCTCTCCCACGGCCTGAGCCAGGCCGAGACGACGAGCTCCCCTGCCGAGTCGCCGAGTGGTGGCATGACGACCTCGATCTCGGCGCTCACAACGGTCCATTCCCTTCCATGATGTCACGGACCCGGTGGGCGATCGCCGTCGCGTCGGGGATGAGCGCCCGTTCCAGGATGGTGTTCGCGGGCAGCACGATGTCGTCCGTCGCCAGCCGGGAGACCGGCGCCTTGAGTTCGGCATGGAGGCTCTCGGCGACGACCGCGGCCACCCTCTGCTCCGAGGCCGCCGGTGCGGACCGCCTCGTGCACGACGAGGAGCCGACCGGTGCGTCGGACCGACTCCAGGATCGTTGCCGTATCCATCGGGCTGATCGTCCTCAGGTCCACGACCTCGACCGAGACGCCCTCCTCGGCCAGCCGGCCGGTCGCGTCGAGGGCCGAGTGGACCATGTTCGACCAGGCGACGACCGTGATGTCCGTGCCCTCACGCTTGACGTCGGCGACGCCGATCGGCACGACGGCGCCGGGTAGGGCCGGCAGCCCCCTACGGGCATAGAGGCCCTTGTGCTCGATGAACAGGACTGGGTCGTTGTCGCGGATCGCCGCCTTGAGCAGCCCGGCGGCGTCCGCAGGGGTGCTTGGCGCGACGGTCTTGAGCCCGGGCACGTGGGCGAACCACGCCACCAGGCTCTGCGAGTGCTGGGCTCCCGCGCCGCGACCGGTCCCCTGCTGGACGCGCACGACCCCACGAACCTGCTGTGTTCTACGACCGATGGGCCGCACGGCGCTTCATCGAGCACGGTGACCAACCGGCTGCGAGTCCGTCGCGCGCCCCGGCGGCCTTGAGCAGACACTTCCACTCGCGGCGGTCGCGCTGGGGTCCAATGACCGAATCCGGCTCAGCTCAGGTATGGCTTAGATGCCCGGCACTCGAACGTGAATTCTGAGCCGGACGTTCCGCCAGTCTTCCGCCACAGGGTCAGAATCCACCTAAACGGACGATAGCCGCCGTAAGCCAGTGAAGGCTCGAGATCGGCTGTGCCACAAGGGTCGATGGATCGCTGCAGCCACAGCTTCTTTCGCATATGCCAGGTGAATAGACCTCCTAAAGCGGTGGATCGTCGATAAATCGTCCTGCCGGGCGCGGCTCAGGTTGGCTTCCGGCGCCCGGACCCGGGCGCTCGTCACACCTGCGCGGAGGACACCGTGGCCCGCGCGGCGATACACTGGCTCAGAGTGTCGAGGGTGACGAGCTCGCCGACTGTGACGTGCCCGCGGTTGGCGAGACCCTCGACGGGTGGTCGACCGGGATCCCCCAGTTCGGAGACGAGGAGGGTCGCCTCGCTGAAATCTCCCTCGCGGCTGTAGCCATTGACCGTAATGAGACAGGGAAGGCCGGCGCCCACCGCGGCGCACAGGCCGTTGCGGGAGTCCTCGACCACGAGCGTGTCCTCAAGGTCGAGGTCCAGCCGGTCGAGGGCCAAGAGGTAGATCGCCGGGTCGGGCTTCTTGGCGGGGACGACGTCGCCGGCGAAGATCGGCACGCGCTCGACCACCTGCTCGCCCACGGCGCTGAGCAGCACGGCGCGCACCGACTCCTCCGCCGACGTCGAGCAGACGGCGACGGTCCACCCCGCCGCTAGCGCCTCGGGGATGAGACGGGAGACGCCGGGCCGGGCGGGCATGGCGCCCTCGGAGACCATCCGCTTGAAAGTCCCCGATTTGCTGCGGTGCCAGGCCGCGAGCAGGTCGCTGCGCAGTGCGGGGTCGTCGGGGATGCCGGCCCGCGCGACGAAGCTGGGGTCGTCGAAGAGACTGGCCATCCGCTCCTTGCCGCCGCCGATCCGCAATCGCACGGCGTAGTCGTCCTCGTCCCAGTGCGCCGGCAGGCCGTACTGCTCGAAGGTGGCGTTGAACGCCGGGAGGTGGCCGAAGCGCTCGGTGTCAGCCAGGACCCCATCGCAGTCGAAGATGAGCGCGCTCACGATGCCCGGCCCGCGCTGCCGAAGACGCGCATGTGCTCGGCCGCCGTGGCCTTGACCGCGTCGGCCTGATGGCGAAAGAAGGACGGCGGGTCCCAGGAGTTGCGCGTTTCGGCGCCCTTGAGGAACTCCAGACTGGCCTTCATATAGCTCTCTTTCAGCGCCGTGGAGATGTTGACCTTGGCGCACCCGCGGCTGATGAGGTCCTGGAATTGCTCTGCCGAGAGACCGGTGCCGCCGTGTAGCGCCATCGGGACGCCGGTGGCGTCCACGAGGTCGCTCACCCGCTGATGGTCGAGCACCGGCGCCGCCTTGTACTGACCATGGGCGTTGCCGATGGCCGGCGCGAAGCAGTCGACCCCGGTGCGCTCGATGAAGTCCACGGCCACCTCCAGTGACTGCTGGATCGACGCGGCGTCGGACCCGACGCCGTCCTCGACGCCCTGAATCCCCTCGATTTCCCCCTCGACGTGCGCGCCGTAGCGACGGGCCTCCGCGACCACCTCGGTCGTCTGGCGGAGGTTCTCCGCGACATCGAGCTCGTGGGCGTCGAAAAGCACCGAGTTCCATCCACCGGCGAGGCAGCCGCTGATGACGCCTCGGTCGGGGCAGTGGTCGACGTGGAGGGTGACAGGGACGTCGACCTGACGGGACAGCGTGGTGAAGATGTCGAAGAGCTGGCTCGGCCGGCAGGACGAACGGCTGCACTCCGGGTGCCGGCCTGGCGGCGAGGGCCTCACCGACGGCGTCGATATAGGCGACGGCTTCGCGGCGGGTCTTAGTCATCTTCCAACTCGTCCCTACCCACGTCCGGGCCGGGCGGGCGGCCGCGCTCGGCGTGGGCAGGGCGGCGTTGATGGTGGTCACGCCACCATCGTGGCTGGTCGGCGGGTGCCGGAGGGTCGCGGGTCAAGCGCGGCGTTTGATCGACCGTCACGAACATTGATCGGGGCCGGGCGACGGCGCACCAACTGGCGACCCCGCAGGGCGAGGTCGTCCGCCCGTCCGGCGACGCACACGACGTCCCCGAAGGGCTTGACCTCGTTGAGGATGCCTATGCTTTCGACTCGAGGTCGGGCGGCGCCATGGGGTGTCGCTGGCGTCGTAGAGCGAGATGAGGCAGCACCTCTTAGCGGCACAGAAGGTCGGTCGGGGGTGACCTCCCGAGACGTAGGCAATGTCCGCCGCCCAGAGCCGGTCTGGAGCAACCTGGGCGAAGTCGCGACGTGCTAGGTCCCCCGCGCGGGGCGCTGGGGTCGGAGAGCGCGTGCGTTCTGTCCCGTGCCGGGTCTACTGGAGGCTCGTAACCGACACTTCGACGATGGTGCCGGCAGCGTTCTGACTGTAGTGGTTGGTCTCGTACTCGGCGGGTGGGATGGTGCCGATCTCGCCGTGGAGGCGGCGGTGGCTGAACTTATGCGGGTGATCGTGTCAAGGCCCGTCATGACGCGTCGTGGTCGAGGCGTTCGAGGAGGCCGTCGAAGATCTTCTGCCAGGCGATCTGGCCCTTGTTCTGTGCGTCGTCGCGTTGGGCTTGGAGGGTGGGGGAGGGTGGGCCGGAACTCGATGGTGGTGACGAAGAAGGTGCAGGACTCGCAGATCGATTCGAAGTGGCAGTCGGTCTCGACGGGGCGGGCGCAGTGGCCGTTGCCGAGCCTGCGGCGGTGCATCTCGCCGCGCAGCTTCCGCATCTCGCTGCCCTCGTCGTCTGGTTCGAGTCGCCGGGGCTGGTCGTAGAGGGCTTCGACTTTCTCGGTGACGTTGAAGTACTCCTCGGCAACGGTCTTGTCGGCGATCCGCTCTGGCGGAGTCGGATATTGCAACTGTCCGAATGCCTTTCACTCGCGAGTCCGGGCGACTGGTTCGGCGGCCTCGGCGGGGGTCTGATTGCGGCGGCTGTAGTCGGCGGCGTAGGTGGCCCAGTCTCCGCTGCTGGCGCGTTGCCAAGCGACGGCGACGCTGATGTGGATGCCGAGCATGCGGGCGAGCACGGCGGCGGGCAGCTCGGTTGCCAACTGGAACAGTGCGGTGGAGCGGGATGGTCCGGCCTGGATGCCGATCTGGCGCAGTCGTTCGGCGAGGCGGAAGGCGCTGATGGGCGGTCCGGGTTGGCCGCCTGGGAACAGCCACGGAGAGGTGCCTTGGTCGCCGAGGGCGGAGTGGCCCCTTCGGGAGGCGACGAGTTGTTGGACCAACGCGGCGACCGGCTCGGGGAGGACTACCGGCTCGCGTCCGAGTTGGAGGCGTGTCTCGGTGCTGCTGGTCTCGACGTGGTTGAGGGTGAGTCGGCTGATCGCGGATGCCGTTTGCGCGTAGAGCAGGACGAGCAGTCCGGCGGCACGGTCTTCTGGTTTGAGGGCGTCGTCGTGCAGCAGCCGACGGGCCTGTTCTCAGCGGGCTTCGGTGTCGATGCGGCCGGTCGGTCCGCGCCATCTGATCGCCGGGAAGTCCAGTGCTGTCAGCTTCTGCTTGTTGGCCCACCGGACGAAGTTGCCTGCGTCGGCGCGGACGGTAGTGATCGTGCTGGTCAGCCATGTCTCGAGGTCGCCTTGCCGGGCGGTGGCGAGGGTCAGACCCTGGGTTGTGAGCCAGTCGAGCAGAGTGGTGGCGGCGGTGATGTTGCGGCGCGCGGCGACGGCTTGGCCGTAAGTGGTGCCGGTATCGCGGACTCGGGGGCGCATCCTGCGCAGGACGTGCCAGACGGCGTAGCGGTGCAGCAGCTGCCGTTCGTCGGGGTCGAGCCGGTCGGCGATGGTGGTGGTGATCCAGCGCTCGAGGCGGATGAGGTGCTCGTCGCGGGGCGTAAGTGCGGCGGTGGCCACCAGGACGCTGCGCAGGTGCTGCAGGGGTTTGCTGTCGGGAAGTTCGTCGAGGGCAGTGTGCGTCATCGGCCGCTGGCCTGCGGCGATCTCGCGCAAGATCAGCGACGCGGTGTCCTTGGTCAGCCAGGACAGCACGGTGTCGGGTCGGTCGTGGTGGGCGAGGTGGTCGTGCAGTGCCTGCAGCTTCGGGTGGATCGTGCCGTTGTCACCGCGCAGCAGCCGCTGCAGTCGTTGTTGCAGTGTGCAGCGTGCGCAGCGCCCGCGGCGGCGGTGCGCGGTGGGTTCGCCGCAGCCGGGGCAGGTGTGCCAGAACGACGGGTCGGGTCGGGTGCAGGTTGCGCAGAGCGGGTCGTTGAGCGTCCCGCCACGAATGAGTCGCACGTTGCCGCAGCGGATGCAGCGTGCTCGCCGCTGCCGGCAGGCGCGGCACCACGGTTCGCCGGTGGCTTTGGAGATCACGGCGGGCGAGGAGCGGCAGCAGATCGCGCAGGTCATGATCGCGACCGGTCGGCAGGTGGGACACAGCGGCCCGTCGGGGTGCGCAGGTGGACCCGGCGGCGACGGCCGCAGCCCAGGCACGTCTCGTGGTTGGCCGGGTCGGTGACCAGACAGTTGGGACACAGCGGTTGTCCGCGCTCGTCGCGGACGGCTGCCTCGCGGATGGCGCCGCACCGCGAGCAGGGCTGGGCCCGGGACTTGGCCACGCAGTTGCGGCAGTGCCATTGTCCGTCGAGTCGTCGGTGCAGCCGGATGATCCGCTGGCATCGCGGGCAGGCCGGTCGGGTGATGGTCTGTGCGCCAGCGTCGCAGAGCTCGTCGATCAGGCGCAGCACGGCGGGCATCGGCGCGTGTGCGCCTCGGCCAGTGAGCAGATCGGGCCTTGCCTCGATGGCCCATGCCAAGTGCTGCAGGTGGCCGCGCTTGGAGAACACGCGGTGGATGCCCGCGCTGATGACATCGGCGGTCAGGTCCGGGTCGAGTGTGCTGATCACCTCGGTGAGGATCAGCAGCGGGTCGCGGTCATCGTGTTAGGGGCATCGGCTGCAACGCGGCCGTCCCTGCCGGTCGAGGGTGGCGACGATGCGGCCCTGGCCGCAGGATGCGCATGGTCTCGGCTGAGGGCCGCAGGTCGCGCAGTACCAGTCCTCGCCGCGGCGGTGGAAGGTGCGCAGTTGCTTGCCGCAGGCGGCGCAGATCGGCGCCGAGATGCCCACTGCGCCTGCCTCCCGCAGCACCAGCAGCAGGTTGGCGACGACGCGAGGCGCCGGAAGCGTCCATCGATCAGCACCGAGGGTCTGTCCAGCAGGGCTTGAGCGAGCCGCGTCGCTTTGCCCGGCCTCCCGCGACGCTGGTGACCGTATCCTCGATAGCCGTCCGGTTCATGGCCGAGCCGGTGCGGGCAACGACGTCGACGATCACGCCGATCGGGTCGGGCGAGCACCTGTGGTGCGTAGGCGGGCACCGGCTAGCTAGTTGCCGCCCTTGGTGATCCGGGCGCGTTTGGGACGCAGTTCGCCGACACCGGACTCAGTGCCGCCGACCGCCTTGGCGGCGCGGGCCTGTCCTGCGGCGGCGGCCGGTTCGATCAGCTCGCTCATCGTGCAGTCAAGGATGTCCAGCAGCGCCATCAGGATCTTCAGGCTCAGGCGTTCGGGTCGTTCGACGACGAGGCGATAAACCTGGCTGGAAGACAGCCGGATCCCGCGGGCCGCCAGCGGGTCGATCAGGTCGGTGGTGGCGAACATCCCGCGCTCGGCCATCACCTGCCGCAGATGCCAGCGGTAGTCGAGCTTGCGAGCCATCAGGTCTCCTTACCGTTGCGTGCTCGGCGCATCGAGCGCCGGGCCGAGTGCCTTGCGCAGCGCGGTGTTCATGAAATCGCCGCTGACGTGGGTATATATCGCGGTCGAGGTGTCACAGCGGTGCCCGACCTGCTCCTGCAGAAAGCGGCGATCGGCGCCATCTTCAGTCAGGTGCGTCACGTTGATGCCTCAGCGAATGAGGAGAAAGTTCTCTGGGCAGCTTCAGCGCCTCGCGGTAGCTGACGAACCGGGCGTTGATCTCTGCCGGTTTGATCCGCCCGCCCCGCTCGGTCACCCACAACGCCGGATGATCAACCACGCCGAACCGCGGTCGGACGTTGTCCACATAGTCCACCAGGGAGTCCACCGCCCAGCCCATCACCGACGCGACGTTGCGTCGCCGCGGCGGTTGGCCGCGCACCGCCTTGCCGTAGCGCACGTGCAGCATCCCGAACCGGCCGAACTCCGGCGCCGCGGGGTTCCGGCCCCAATCAACCAGGTCCAGCTTCGAGGTTTCGGTGCGCCTCAGCCCCCAGCCGTAGATGACCTTGAACATGGTGGCGTCCCGGTAGGCCGCCAATGCACCTTTGCGTCTCGCCTTGACGGCTCGATCGACCTGGTCGTCGGCGTAGTCCAGGAACCGCTGCAACTCCGCACGCGAGAACGGCCGGGCTTCCGGGTTGCCTTCGTAGTCGTTCAGGTGCGCGATGGTGTTCCACTCATGGCAGATCGGCACCGGGAAGGTCCCGAACTCCTTCTCACACGCCACCGCCCAGCCGTAGCGGGCATCGGTCAGGTACTCGCTGAACAGCCGAAGATCGGTCTGATAGCCGCGGATCGTCGACGGCGCCAGGTGATTCTCCGTGGTCAGCGTCAGCGTCCACTCATCCACGTGCCCCGGACCCCACTGCCAAGGGAACTCGTTCGTGAACGCCACGAACCGGCGCACCAACCGTTCCCGGTAATCGACCGTGCCGGATTGCAACCCGCGGGCCGTTTGCTGCGCCCGCCAGCCCCGCAGCATCGCCTCCACCATCGCATCCTCCGGCCGCAGCTGCCGCACGCCGTCGACCAGCTCAAAGCTCGCCGCACCTGCCAAACTGACTTGTCGCAACGCGACCCCCATCTTCAGACGATGGGCGTATCCTGCATTAAACGGGATCGTTTGACCAACTCGACACGCCAGAAGCCTGGGCACGCGGGCGATCTTCGGCGCCCCTCAGGCCGCCAACAGTCGGAGAGACGTATTCGGCTCGCCCGGCTGATGCAATTCCCGAGGGTTGGCGTAGATGATGGTCATGGCGAGGGTCTTGTGCCCGAGCAGCGCGGCGATCGCGTCGATGCTCGTGCCGCGGTTGATACTGGTAGTCGGCAGTGTTCCAATGTCGTCGAGTAGCTCTCGGCCGGGCTTGTTACTGGGGGCTATTCGTCAGTGTCTGTTGTCGTCGGGTAGGCGACTGAGGCGGCATATCGGGACCAGTCCCCTCCGGCGTCTCGGGTCCATCGGGTGGCGGTTCCTGGGTGGAGGTGCAGGAGGTCGGCCAGGACGGCTGCGGGAACTTCAGCGGCGAGTTGGAGCAGGGTGGCGCGTCGGCCTGGGAGGGCCCGGAGGCCGATGGTTCGTAGGCGTTCGCCGAGCCTTGAGGGGGTGAGCGGCCGGCCGGGGAGGTGTCCGGGGAACAACCATGGGCTGGCTGTTGTCGGCGTCCCGATGCCGAGGTGGCTGCGGCGGGTGTCGAGAAGGTCGGTGAGCAGACCGGCGAGGGGCTCGGGGGACGGTGATGGCGCAGGAGCCGAAGCGCACCGACGTGTGGTCGTGGTGGCGGTGGATTTGGTCGGTGGTCATGACCGCGATGTGGGACAGCTGCTGGCCGTAGCAGAGCAGCAGGGCGCCGGCGACTCGATCGGTGAGGTCCAGGGTGTCGTCGTGTAGGAGGCGGGCGAGCAGGGTCCAGCGTTGGTCGCCGTCGATCGCGGTGCCCGTGGTCCTGTCCAGGGTCGGCACCAGCAGCGGCAGGCAGTGCCGGTGCTCGGCGGACCAGTTCAGGAAGTCCCGGATGGGGTAGTCGGCGGGTCCGTGGGTGAGCCAGTCATCGACGTGGGCCTGTCGGCATTCGCGTAGTTGGAGGGCTTGCTGGTCGAGCCGGGTCAGGAAGCGGCTGGCGGTGAGCAGTGGGTGCGGGGGTAGCTGGTGGCGGTCCGCGCCTGCGGTTTGTCCGCTGATCGGCGGCGTAGTCGGCGCAGCACCCGCCAGGTGGCGTAGGCCTGCAGCAGCCGACGGTGCTCGGGGTTGGTGTGGTCGGCGAGCAGCGTGCTGCTGACCCAGGACTCCAACTGGGCCAGGGCCTCGTCCCGGACCGGCAGCGCGCCGCCAGCGACCAGGACGTGCCGCAGGTAGCCGGCGGCGCGTGCCTGCGGATGGTCGTCCAGCGCCTGATGGGTGCAGGCGAGTTCGCCGGCGGCGAGGTCAGCGAGAAGCCGGGCGCTGGCTCCCTGGCGCAGCCAGTTCAACGCCGACCGTGGCGTGGGCGTGTTGATGATGGCGTCGTGGACATCCTGCAGCGCGGTTGGGATCTGCTTGCCGCCGGCGCGCAGCAGCTCACCGGTTCGGCGGCGCAGCGCACAGCGTTCGCATCGGCCGCGCTCGTAGAGCTTGTCCTCGATCGCGCAGTCGGTGCAGGCATGGGTGACGGGGAGTCCGGCGCAGTCGGCGCAGAGGGTCGGGTCCGGGCCGGCAGGGGAGAGCAGCCGACGGTTGGCGTGGCAGCTGGCGCAGGTGCCGCGGTGGCAGAGCGCGGCGTTGTAGCAGCGGTCGCAGACCGGCCCGTCGGGCCAGTTCGCCGTCGGCGGCGCGAGCTGCCCGCAGCGGGCGCAGGTGGTGTCTCGTCGGGCGCGCAGCCCGCGCAGACCGGCGCTGCTGTGGAGGCGAACGAGCACGGCCGGTGCCGACCGCACCGGCTGCAGTCCGCGGTCGGCATCTGGTAGCAGCCATCGCACAGGTCGGGCTGGTCACCGTGGGCGCGCCGGGCGATCCGCCGGACTCGCCCGCACCGTCCGCAGCTCCTTTCCGGCCGGTCCGCGCAGCGCGCGCAGACCGCCCCATGTTCATGGTCGCGACCGGCGATCGGTTTGATGACCCCGCAGCGGACGCAGGCCTGGGCGAGCTCACGGCGTCGGCAGCGAGGGCAAACCCCAGCACCAGCAAGGGATCTGGTAACGGCAGGCACTCTCGGGCTCAGGCCGCGCAGCTCGGCACCGGCAGCGACGCTGCCCCACCGGCTCGCAAAGCGGTGACGAGCTGGCCGACCACTGGCGGTGCTCCGATCGCCAACGCGGCAGGATCGGCGGTCAACGCCGCAGCCAGACTGCGCAGCGCCGCGCGGTGGCTCGCGACCGCCGTGACCGCGGCCTGGACCTGAGCCGGCGTCAGCGTCGGGTTGGCCGCCAACACCGCGGCGACGACCTGCTGGTGCCGCCGTTCACCGTCTATGTGATTGATCGCCTGAGCGCTCACTTGCCCGGTAACGGCACGACCCGGGCTCGGCGCGGCCGACTCGGCGGTGCGCTGCCCGCGGTGGCCGCTGCCCCTTTGCCGGTGGGGGCGTGGGCGTAGGGCTCGATCAGCTCGGCCGGGGAGCAGTCCAAGATGTCGCACAACGCCGCCAACGCCGCCAGGTTGAGCCGCTGCGGGACCCGCACCACCAGCCGGTAGACCTGCTCCCGGGACAGGTTCACGCCCCGGTCGGCCAGCAACGGCACCAGGTCGGTGGTGGCGAACATCCCGCGCTCAGCCATGAGCCGACGCAGATGCCAGTGATAGCCCATCCGCGTTTCATCGATGCCCTCCTGCAGTGTCGAGGTCGAACGCCCGGGCCAACGCCGAGCGGAGCATCTGGTTCTTCGCATCCGCACCGACGGTGGTGTAGATCGCTGTCGTCGACGCCCACGAGTGCCCGACCTGCTGCTGCACGAACAATGGGTCGACGCCGTCCTCGATCAGGTGCGACACATAGGAATGCCGCAGGCAGTGCACCGACAACTCGGCCGGCAACCCGGCCGCCGTCCGGTAGAGCGCGAACCGGTCATCGACCGAGCGGGTCGAGATCCGGCCACCCCGCTCGGTCGGCCAGACCGCCGCCGGCGCAGCGTCCTCAAACCGGGGTCGCACCTGCTCCAGGTACTCCTGGAGCGCCTCGACCGCCCACGGCATCACGCTGGCCACCGCCCGGCGGCGCGGCGCAGACCCGCGCATCGCCTTGCCGAACCGCACGTGACACACCCCCAAGGCGCCGAGCTGCTCAGCCGCCGGGTTGGCGGTGAAGTCCGTCAGGTCAAGCATCGTCACCTCCCGGCGACGCAACCCCCAGCCGTAGGTCACCTTCAGCAGCGTGGCGTCCCGGAACGCGGTCAGCCACCCCTTACGAGTGTCACCCCAGGTCAGACGGCGTGTCGAGGACGGGTGGCAGCTCGAGCCACTACCCCGTAAGACCTCAACCCCAGCAGCCCCAACGGCTACGCAACCTGTCGAATACCCTCCCGAGTTGCATCAGATGCAACTCTGCGGACTATCGCCTGGGTGGCCAGGGTGTGGCGGAGTTGGTGGGCGGTGACGTGGCCGATCCCGGCCTCGTGGGACAGCCGGCTCAGGGCGGTCGATACGCGCAGGGAGCTGACCGGCCGGTTGTTCTCCAGCAGGAGTCGCTGGGACCGTAGCCCGGTCGGGCGGTGGTGGGTGATCCAGTCGTCGAGCATCTCCTTGAGCTGTGGGTGCAGCGGGATGTAGCGGTCGTTGTGGAGCTTCCCGACGGGATCCGCAGCCGGAACGCGGAGCCGATCTGAACGACGGCGTCGACGTTTAGGGCGAGGAGCTCGCCCTTGCGGATCCCGGTCCGGGCGAGGAGCTCGACGATGAGCCGCGACAGCGGGTCGGGGTCGGCTCGGCTGGTGCGCATCAGCTTCGCGGCCGCGGCGTCATCGAGGAACCGCGGCAGTGGCTTGTCGATGATCGGGAGGTCGCCGGTGAAGAGCAGCGGCCGCTGCGGCGGGTTGGGGTAGCCCCACTCGGTGATCCGGTCGAAGAAGCAGTGCAGATTGATCAGCCGGTTCTTGATCGTGACCCGCTTCAGTGGCTTGTCGGTGTAGCGGCCATGGCGGGCCCCGAGCCAGAGCTTGTAGTCCTCGATGTGGCTGCGGGTCAGGTCCGCACAGCTGTCGACGTCGGGCCGGTTCAGTCCGAGCCAGGTTCCGAACTCGCGCAGTGCCTGGTCGATGCCGTGGATCGTGTTCGGGCTCAGGGACAGCTCGACCTGGGCGATGTAACGGCGCGCAGCGTCGGCGAACTCCTCGGGTGCATCGCTCCAGCCGGTCACGGTGACCGGCTCCTTGACCAGCCGACGCTTGGGCTGGGTCAGTTGGCCCTCGTGGAACAGGATGAGCCGCAGCCGGGTGAAGATCGCCGACATGTTGCGTCCCGAGCTCGGCATGCCGCGCCGGACGTAGGCGGCCACGATCTCGTCGCGTGCGGTGCCGAAGTCCTGGTCGGTCAGTCGCTGGGCCGCGATCCCGGTCATGGCCGCGGCCTTCATCAGTGCGTTCCATTGCAACCCGACGTCCTCGGGTTGTAGCCGGAGTCGCTCAGCAGCTTCGACGAACCACGTGTAGGTGCTGGGGCAGTGGCCCCGGGCGACCACACCCAGGCGCAGGTCGATGTCGGTCATCAGCTCCGCCCTGATGGTGAGTTGGCCGGACCAGCAGCCATGAGGCGAACGAGCGGCCTTGTCGATCGCGTCGGCCTGCGCGACCGGGGACATTCGGTCCCAGCCGCCGGCCCGGTCGATCTTGACCGCGAACGTGCGGGCCGCCTGTGTGGTCGAAAGCCCGGTCTTTCGGCCCAGCGCCCTCATTGCGGACAGGTACTGCTCGACCTGTCCCTCACCGGTCGCTGACAGCGACACCGCGGCCGGCATCAGTGCTCACCGATCCCATCGCCATTCTCCCGGATGTCATCGACGATGCCTTGTGCGTCGATCGCCTCGCTGGCCCGTCGGTACTCCTCGGCGAGCGTCGTTGGCCAGGTGGAGGTAGATCCGGGTTGACTCGATCGAGCGGTGGCCGGCCTGTGCCTGGATGGCTTCCAACGCCATCCCGGCCTCGCGGAGCCGGGTGAAGCACGTGTGCCGCAGCTGGTGGCAGGTCAGCTGCTCGATCCCGGCGCGGCGGCGGGCGCCGGAGACGATCTCGTCCAACCCGGCTGGGGACAGCGGCTGGCCTCGGCGGGGCCCTTTCACCACCAGGAAGACGTGATCATCCACGGCGACCTGAGGTCGTTCATCATCGAGATAGCGGCCCAGGGTGGCGAAGAAGCGCTGGGACACCGGCACGATGCGTTGGTGCCCGCCCTTGCCCTCGGCGATGAACTGGCGACCCTCACCTCGGCGCATGTCGCCCAGGCGTAGCCCGAGGACCTCGCAGCGGCGTAGGCCGCCGAGCAGCATCGCCTCGATCATCGCGCGGTCGCGTCGGGTACGGAGCGCGGCGACGAACGCGTCGACCTGGACGGGGTCGAGCACCCGCGGCAGGGTCCGGGGCGCCCGGATCAACGGGACACCCCGTACCGCACGTTGACCAGGTCGGCGCACCGCCAGTCCGCGGGGTACCGGGTTCCGTGCCACCGCCGTGTCGCTGCGGATAATCAGGTACTCATAGAGCCCAGCGATGCTCGCCAACCTGCGCTTGATCGTGCGAGCCGACAATCCGCTCTCGCTGGGGGTGGTGGGCTGCCAGAAAGCCCATGCTCTTGTCGTCCCAGTCACCGAATCCCTGCTCGTCCCAGTCGGCGTCAATCTGCGCGCGAACACTGAGCTCGTCCGAGATCGCAGCGCCCGTCTCGACGGCGCGTCGCAGGCTCGAGGTGATGACGCGCGCCGGGTTGCTCCCGATGAACGCGCGGACTCCGACAGCGACGGCTTTGGCTTGGCGTCGGCCCTCGAGTTCAACGAGGGGTCGATTCCTCCTCGCCCGTCCAGCTTCCCCGGCGACGGTGAACTCTGTGACTCCATGACGCACCATCACTATCCTCGTGAGTGCGCCCATGTCGGCCACCGGACCCGTCCCACCGGACAACGGTGCTCTCCTCGCCGCGTCAGGTGCCGGTCCAGTTCACCGGCTACCGCATGGCCGAACTGGCCAGGGCGTCGGCTGCGGAGTTCTCGGCGCGCGGGACCCAAGTGTACGTCACCGATCCCCCGGCGGCGCTGAGGTCAGCCGCAACTTCTCGGTCCTCGAGTTCCAACCTGCGCGTGTCCTCGTGCTTAATCTTCCACCGCCCGGTCATCTGCTCGCCGAGGAGGTTGGACTCCAAACGGACCGCAACATCGGCCGCGCGGTCGATGTCGAAGGCGGCTTTCAGACCGGCGACCAGGCCGAAGTACTCCGCGACGTTATTGCTCGCAATAACAACCGATGCCGACGCCGGGAGCTCACGAGCCCGAATGTCATCTCCGGCCAGCACCGCCAGCGTCCAGGACGTCTTCGCCCCTAACACGACCACCCGGTTCCTGCAGGGGACTGGATCGCGCCACCCGGGTCCGCCGTCGACCATTAACACACCGCTCTGGGCGGCTCCCCTGTGTCCCTCAAACCAAAAGAAGAGAGACATGAGTCAGGTGGTCGGATGTTAGAGCAGGCAGTCCCGTAGAGCGAACAGGCCGATCACAGGTTGGCTGGCCTCCGACACCCAGCACCACCCGGCAGGTTTCGGCGAAACGCTATCCGCCGTCGCGTCGAGGCGCGCGGATCAGCTCTCCAGCTTTGTGGACACGTCGAGCCGCGGTGCGCGCATGGCCGGGAGACCTGCGGCAACGTCAGGAAAGGTGGTGCACCTCCTGGAGGCCATAGACGGGCGTCGAGAGGCCCTCGTATCTCGCCTTGAGCTGGAGCGCGAGGTACAGGGAGTAGTGGCGCGACTGGTGCAGGTTGCCGCCGTGGAACCACAACGCCTTTTGCTGGGTCGGCTTCCACATGTTGCGCTGTTCGCCCTCCCATGGACCGGGATCCTTGGTTGTGTCTGACCCAAGCCCCCAGACCTTGCCGACCTTGTCGGCCACCTCTTGCGAGATCAGGTCCGCCGCCCAGCCGTTCATCGACCCGTAGCCCGTCGCGTAGACGACTAGATCGGCCTGCAGCGAGGTCCCGTCTTCCAGGATAACGGAGTCCTCGGTGAGCTCCTTGACCTGCCCGCGCACGAGCTTGACGTCACCGTTCGCCACCAGGTCGGCCGAACCGACGTCGATGTAGTACCCGGATCCTCGTCGTAGGTACTTCATGAACAATCCGGATCCGTCGTCGCCCCAGTCGTGGTCGAACCCTGCGGTCTCGAGCCGCGTGTAGAAGTCTTGGTCGCGCTCACGCATCTGTTCGTACAGGGGGATCTGGAACTCGTGCATGATGCGGTACGGCAGTGAGGCAAACGTCAGGTCGGCCTTCTCGGTCGTCATTCCACTGGCGACGGCCTTCTCGGAGTAGAGCGCGCCCAGACCGATGTCCATGAGCGTCTCCGACTTCACGATGTGCGTCGACGAACGCTGCACCATTGTTACGTCGGCGCTCTTCTCCCACAGAGCACCACAGATGTCGAACGCCGAGTTGTTCGAGCCGATGACGACGACCTTCTTGTCGCCGTACGCGTCCGGACCGGGGTGAGCCGACGAGTGGTGCTGGGCACCTCGAAACCGGTCCATGCCCGGGAAGTTCGGAACATTCGGCTTGCCGGACATCCCCGTCGCGAGAATCAGCTGCTTCGGGCGCAGGACGACCGGCTGCGCCTCCCGCTCGACCTTGACCGTCCACTCGTCGGTCGCTTCGTCGTAGTGCGCGCTCTTCGCCTCGGTATTGCTCCAGTAGTTGAGCTCCATGACCTTGGTGTAGGACTCGAGCCAGTCGGCCACCTTGTCCTTCGGCGCGAACACCGGCCAGTTGTCGGGGAACTTGAGGTACGGCATGTGGTCGTACCAGACGGGGTCGTGCAGGCAGAGTGACGCGTACCTGCTGCGCCACTGGTCTCCCGGGCGCCCGCGCTTATCGATGACAATCGCCGGGACCCCGAGCTGGCGCAGGCGAGCGCCGAGGGCGATGCCGCCCTGTCCGCCGCCGACGATGAGGGCATACGGCTGCGTCTTGTATCCGAGTTCCTTCGCCTCGCGCTCGCGCTTCTCGGTCCACGTCTCACGACCACGGTTGGCGCCGTGCTCAGCACCCATGGGACGCGCGGTGCCCTGGGGCTCCTCGTGTCCCTTCAGCTCGTACAGCGTCGTGAGCAGCGTCCACGCGCCCTCATCCTTGAGTCTCAGCTGACCTTTGCCGCGGCCGACAGCCGTCTCGAACTCGATCCACGCCTCCGTGACACCGCCACCCTCCGAGGGCTCCTCACTCGTCCGGAACCCGGACGGATCGGTGTCCTGGAGCCGGGCGTGCAGCATGTCGGCGACCTCGTCACGGCCCTCGACCGTTGTGATGTTCCAGGTGAACGAGACCAGATCGCGCCAGAAGCTGTCGGTGGCAAACATGGCTGCAGCGCGCTCGACGTCTCGGGCGGCGAGGGCCGACTCGAAGCCAGCCAGCCACGCGTCGACGCGGGCCTGCGGTCCGGATAACGACGTCTCGGTCTCGGCGTGCTCGACGGTTTTGGTCATGGAAACTCCTTCGTTTGGCGTGATTCAGGACACACCCGGCAGGGGTGGCGCGACAAGGGTTGCACCGGGTTGCATCGACGACGCTTGCGCCGGGCCGCTCGCCGACCGAGACCGGTGAGGATCTGGCGCAGGCCCTGCCCCGTGCTTATGCTGACAGGACCTCAACGAAGAGAGACACCGAACGTGAGCAACTACAGCGCGATCCGACCGGGCACCAACCTGTCGACGTACGCGCGCGACCTCGTCTGCATGCACGATGCGGTCATGGGGGGAAGCCCGTCGCCAATGCGCCCCCGAGATCTGGTCGCGCGCTCCTGGACGCGCGTCCTCGAGCTCGGGCTCGATCCGGACGGGATGAACACCCGCGACCCCCTCGGGATGGACGAGGTCGAGCATCGGCGCCGGGAGTCACCGCTGTGCGGCGTCATCGACGAACTCAAGCAGGTCGTTTCTTCGGTCGCCGACGCCTCACACTTCCTCATGGTGGTGACCGACGCGGACGGGATCATCCTGTGGCGCGAAGGCTCCTCGTCGGTGCAGCGCCGCGCCGACAGACTCGGGCTCAGCGAGGGTGCGCTCTGGACCGAGGCGATGGTCGGGACTAATGCGATCGGAACCGCCCTCGCAGAGGCCGCGCCTGTCCAGCTGTTCTCCGCCGAGCACTTCGAGCAGAACCAGCACCCGTGGTACTGCACCGCGTCGCCGATCCACGACCCCCGTACGGGCGCGCTGTTGGGCATCGTCGACGTCAGCGGTCCTGCGCTCACGTTGCACCCGGCGATCAGCGCCCTCGTCGAGACCGGCGTCCGCCTGGCCGAGTCGCAGCTCTGGCGCCACCACGAGGACGGGCTCGAGCGTCTTCGCCGAGCGGCCGCTCGCCTTCTCGCCACCTTGAGCGGTCCGATGCTGTTGGTCGACGCGCACGGGTGGGTCGCGCACAACTCCGGGATCGCCGTGCGTGAGCGGATCGCCGCACCCCGGTCTGACCGCGCGCTCGCCGTCCCCGGGCTCGGCCTGTGTCTACCCGAGCCACTGGCGGACGGGTGGCTCGTCCGTCCGTCAGGAGCCGATCAGTCCGTCGTCGTCCAGCTCAACCTCACCCACGCGCCCACTCTCGAGGTGCGAGCAGGGGGCGAGCCGTGGCGCAGCACCCTGACCAACCGGCATGCCGAGATCCTGCTCCTCCTGCACGAGGGCGGACCTGCCGGGCTGAACGCTGAGCAGCTGAGCCGTGGCCTCTACGGCGATGCTGACCATGTGGTCACGGCCCGAGCGGAGGTCTCGCGACTGCGCCGCGCCTTCGGAGCGATCGTGGACACCCAGCCCTATCGCGTGGCAAGCGGCGTGCACATGACGCTCGCCCTCGGCCCGACCGACACCCTCGCCGAGTGTGCGTTCATCCGGTCGTCGCACAGCCCCGGCGTGCGCGCCCTTGCTGCCGCGTCGACCGTGCGCTGATCATCCAGATAGAAGTGACCCTGGTTTAGAACGCTCTCGTCGACCGAGCGGTTGTACTCGAAGGTGACGTAATAGTGCTCTTGCGCTTCAACATCGTTCAGCGCGGTAATGCGCGTTAGTTCGCGTTCCGTGTAATCGGAGACCACTTGCATTGCCTTGAACAGGTCGCTCTCGTCGTGTAGCACGTGAAACCACGGGACGACGTAGGCGAACTCAGCCCTGATCCACCGATTGGTGTGGTCATGTAGCGGGTCGGAGCGAACGAATGCCCCTGTGGGGCGGCAGAATTGGACTTGCGAAGGTTCAATCCAAACCGTCCCGAGGGGGCATCCGTCAGGTGCAAGCATCGCATAGGGTTTCCACTGTTTTCGATGATCCGAACCTGATCGGTTCGGCCGGGTTGATCCCGGTGATGCGGCTGGCCGAACGAGCCGGCTTGCACGATCTGCTGCACGGGCATCTGACGGTTGCGTCACCGAA
>JAABVA010000899.1_pt1 | contig 33960 bp, 33 predicted proteins | sample 5560331 | NCBI WGS metagenome assembly JAABVA01 (sample SAMN12812661, study PRJNA571458) | rock metagenome | isolation source: Antarctica rocks | place: Antarctica: Victoria Land, Mt New Zealand sud | collected 2016-01-07 | reverse complement strand
CATGTATCGCTCAGGCAAACAAAACATCAAAGTCGATGCATTGACTCGTCGAGTCGATTCAGTTTCTAGAAGCCTCGAGAATGAACGATGTCGCTATCAGCGAACTACGATTCTCACGTCGGATCGAATGGAAATCGCTGATCTAGAAGAGAAAGAGAACGATGAACCAATTTATCGATTGATTCTAGAAGCTAACAGAATCAACGAGAATTGTATTCTACTTCGTGAAGTCGTATTAAAAGGTGAAGCTCAATACGAAGGTACTAAATTAAGGGATTGCCGAGTTCAGAACGGAATACTATATCGAGATGATCTTCTATGAGTTTCCTTCGATGAGCATCTTCAAATGAAGCTAATTCGGGAAGTTCACGATCAACCTTCTATTGATCATTCCGAAATTCTCAGAACGATAAAGATCATAAGAAGGTACTACTATTGATCTTCAATGCGGAAGACAATAGATCGATATATTCGGAACTGCTACATTTGTCAGCGATCAAAGACTTCTCGGGATAAATTCAATGAACTACTACATTCTCTATTCATACGCGAACAGCGATGAAAGGACATAGTCATGGATTTCATCATCGACTTACCTTCTTCGAAAGGCAAAAACGTCATACTAACAGTGATATGTAGACTGTCAAAGAAACGACATTATATTTCTTGCTTCACTGATAACGAGGGGATCACAGCAGAAAAAACAGCTGAGCTAATGCTTCAGTGAATATATCGGATACACGATTTACTCGATTCCATTGTTTCGGACCGAGGCTCTCAATTTACCTTCATTCTATGAAAGTCGCTTTGCAAAAGGCTAGGCATTAATCTTCGACTCTTCACAGTCTATCACCCTCAGATCGACGGTCAAAGTGAACGAGTCAATCAGAACGTCGAAAGGTACCTTCGATTCTTCTGTTCGTACATGCAGAATGACTGGGCTAAGCTACTATTCATGGCCGAGTTCGCCGACAATAATGCTCTGTCCTCAGTCATCTTCTCGATCCCTTTCTTCCTAAACAAAGGCTTTCATTCTCGTATGAGCTTTGAACTCGATGTCATCGAATATGAAAGTTCTCGTGAACGCTTGCAGGCGGCTAAAGCCGAGGATATATCTGAAAATATGAACAAAACACTGAAGTTTGCTCGCGAGTCGCTAGCCAAAACACGGGAACAAATGATGAAACAAGTCAATAAGCATAGAAAAGAAGTTGATTACGAGGTCGAATCAAAGATGTTTCTGAATGAAAGAAACATCGTTACAGCGAGACCTTTCAAGAAGCTAGATGACAAAATGCTCGATTCTTTCACCAACCTAGATCTCGTCGGCTCTTCATATAAACTGGAATTACCAGAGTCTATGCGTGTTCATGATGTATTTCATTCTGACCTGCTTCGCTCTGCCGTCGACGACCTCTTGCCTGGTCAAAAGAACGAACCCTCAGGTTCAATAGTGGTAAACGACGAAGACGAGTGGGAAATCGATGATATATTGAATTTCCGTCGGTATCGAAGACGGCTTCAGTATAGGGTCAAATGGAATGACTATGACAATGATCTCAATTGGTACAACGCTGATGGCGACGAATTTATGAACGCTCAGGAGATCGTTGACGATTTTCATATTCGATACCCGAACAAACCGCGCTAATCGACAATTCAACCAATCACGATTTAACAGGCCTGAGCCTGTGAAATCATGATTGAGCAATCAACCGAGCCGGGCAGAAAATACATTCATGCGAACATGAATCGTCGAAGGGGGGGAGTAATGTCACGATCCTAGCCTTGCCAGGCTCAGCCTTCTAGCCTTACCAGGCCTATCCTCGCTCCGTCACCTTGACTAGTCCCTATTGGGCCTAGCGTCGACTGAGGAACACACATATGTAGCCAGCTTCTTTCCCGTAGCTACCTTTCTTCCTTAGCATTTATCTTCTAGTTAAATGACACTCCTATCTGACTCGCTCTAGGCAGGCCCCTAACACTCAGTAGTAAACTTTAGATAATTGATATGTATTTCATAAGTCTAGTTGAGAACTTAAGCAGTAAGTAGATCACTGAAAGCTGATGTCAGTTATCACATGAACAAGATGCAATGAGTGTGACATCAATCAAATTCTGAAGTTATGAATTGCTGATGCTAAAGTTTTTTGTGATAAGCGCAGTCATTAGTTACAAACATGAAAATATTCAACAAGCATCAAGTCTTTTCTTTAGTATAATAAATGCATTGTTGAAGATGTCATGTAAAGAGTATATACACTACAAATAATTAATAAACAGAGTGAAAGAAGAACTCAGCATTGACGAGTCTAAATACATGCAATTGAAGACGCGAATATGAAATCAGATGAGATCTCTTCAGCTTATAAAACGAAAGCTAAATATAAACAAGTCAAAAGAGATTAGACTGATTGCATCAAGTCGAGTATTCAAGTTCGAGTTGAGTACTCAACTTGAAAAGTGTTGAGTTGAATTGAATTTTTTTTTGAAAAAGTGTCGAGTCGAGTTGAGAAGTTAAACTCAAGCACTCAAGTCGAGTTGAGAAGCTTGATTCAATAACTCAACTTGAAAACTCGACTCAACTTGACAAGATATTAAATAGATGTAAATAGCTTGATTGAACAGTCTTCATGATCTTCTTCATGACTTTCTATCATATTTTCCCGTCATGACTCTCTATCAAAGTCAAACGATCTTCATGTTTTTTCTTCATGTTTCTCTTCATGTTTCTCGTCATGACTTTCTTCATGTTCTTCTTCATGTTTCTCTTTATGTTTCTCGTCATGACTTTCTTCATGTTTTTCTTCATGATTCTTTATCAAACTATCTTCATGTTTCTCTTCATGACTCTCTATTAAAAGATAATGCAAAAAGGTAATGCAAAAGTCAAAAATCGGAAAAATTTCTATATTTAGCTCTCTTGATGTCAAGCTCAAGTTCTTGACGAGTCGAGTCGAGTTGACTCAATTTTCAGTTGAGTCGAGTCACGTCAAGTTGAAAATTTGAGCAACTCAACTTGATCTCGATTCGAGTTCAAAATGTCAACTCAAAACTCAACTTGATGATCAGTTTAAAAGAGATCATCAGATCAACATTTGAAGTCATATATCACGAGTTTCATATTATATTCAACGATGTCGCGAGATCAAGAAGTGATTCTATGTTAATGTTCATGACACAACGATCAAATTACAATGTAAGAAGATGATTCAGAGTCAGAGAAACATGACGAGACAATCTCAAGTACAATTCTTCATCATCTTCTCAACTGAAGACATACTCACATCTCTTAAGTTATGTCGTCTGCGATGAACGAGATCTCAAGAGATCTCAATCAGTATCAGTCAAATCAGTCAAAATTCTCATAATACAGATCAGTTGTGATTTCAATTGTAACACATGCTGCAGATCACAAGATCTTCTTAAACATGAATCAATGAAGAACTCGATTTGCATTGATGACATGAAATATGACAAATTTATAAAGCTGATTGAGAATGAGCTGAATTACGACTGTGTTACAGATACGATGATATATAATTGAGCTGAATTCGTAAGAATATATATCAGCAATGAGCATGAATGAAAAACAGCATTGAAAGAAATGCATACAGAAGAGTCTATTCACTTTCTTTTTACAATTCAGTCTGCTGCAAACAACGATTGTAGATTTCAGACTTCTTGTGATACTTGATTCAAGCAGTTGATCATTGAAGAAATTATGTAGAATGCTCGTAGAGAACATGTTCATGTTCAAGATTCTCAGTATAAAATGACATAACAAGATCATGTCATAATTGAAAAATCTTAAGAATCAATGACAAGACTTATAGTTTGTTCAACATCAACAAAGATTCAATGAACTTTTATTAAGATTAAATGAACTATTCTTAGTGCTCGAAATAAGATAAATTTCTCTTTTATCATGAGAAAAAATCATTCGCAATCTGACATTCTCTTTTATTCTTCTTCTCAATCATTTATTGCATAGATTTTCTCAACAATCATACATTGTTGAATCACATCAAACGACTTTTATCTTGAATGCAACATGAGAATACATTGATCTTTATGATGATGAGTTTATCAAGATACTAAGTGACATTACAGAAAAAACGTCATCACATGAGCAACTTCAAGACATCATCATTATCAAAGCGCAACGCAGTTGAACACACAGAGACTCACAATGACAACGAGATCACAACAGACTTAAGCGACAGTGATTCTGTAAGAGAAGTTTTCAACAAAGACAGACGTGTCACTCTTAAAGTAATAACTCATTTAAGAATTCAAAAAAATAGATAATTAATTCGAAAAAAGGCAGAATTGAATGCTGTCAGAGCATTCAGTGAAAGTATCTTCGTGAAGTCATCACGATATTTCAAAAACTTGATGTATGCAACATTGAACAGCTTGATTCTTTTCAATCAATTAATAACAGACATACTAGAATTGATTTTGATGATGATGATGTCAACGATGCAGACTGAGAATCAATAACATCATATTTATGAGAAAAGATATCATATCAAACTAAATGCAACTTCATCATCGATCATGAGTTGATTGTCAAAGTTTGCACTCGTTATCTACTTATGTGAATATTGAGCGATCATGTTGATAACAATAACAGTTCATGATCAGACTTCAAAAAGAAATGACTTAATGAGAAAATGAAAGAAGCATGAAAGAATATTGCAAATCATTTAGACAAGAAGTCAGATAACAAACGTTCTGAAGTAAAGAACATTTCAATGACGAAAGAAACTTGAAAAATAATACGCTCAAATCTTTCGTTGCAAATAAGACTCATAATAAATAAGTGTACGACATTTTTGAGATGTGATGATTTAGTGTACTGAGTTGAGTATGAATCATAGTTGAAAGTGAATACGACTGATAGAAGCAATTCACAAGAAAAGAGCAAAAGAATTTGACAAAAAGTCTGTTAGATAATGATGACTTTGCATGTGAAAAGATATGTACTAATCAAAGATTGCAACATCGTTTAACATGAAAAGATTTCTTAAGACAGATTCTGCGCAAGAATCATAGCAAATGTACTGACTCAGAAGATTTACTGCAAAGTCAGAGATGAAATAGCATATCAAGAATACTCAAAGATATTCTTTGATTCACTTTCTACTAATGTCGTTCTCATCACAGTGACAATGATCACTCATTGTATACAAAAATATGAATTAGAAAAGCACAGATTAAACAAGTTTGAAAAATTAAACATGAAAAGTAAGTGAACATTTGCATATATCAATGATTAAAGTGATTGAAGCGAAGCTGAACTTGATAACATGCAGTGACATGAATGCGCGTCAATGTAACATGAAATCAACAAGCTTGCAAGCATCAACAATTAATATTGAAGATTCTGCTATGTTGTATCAAGCAACAAATTGATAATGATGATATCAAAGCAATTATGAACACTCAAGCTGTACTCAATGTATACGTTGATTGTCTTGATGATCTCTCATTATATGAGTTAGAAAACGATGTGCAACTCAATTTAAACGCAAGTCATAAGAAAACGTTCTTGAGTTCAGAAAGCATTTTCATCTTTCAATCTTCGAAACTAACGTCACTTGTCTTTGATGTAGTATTATTGAATGAAGTCGTAGATATTGTAACTTGTAACTAAATCTTCAATCATTGATGCTGTGTAGAAGAGATTGATCGAATTGAACACAGAGAATGAATTATCAACTGATAATATTCAAGTCAGCAAGAAGCAAACTCTTAGCAAGAGATCTCACTTTACATCACAAACTAAAGATTAATCATGTATTATATTGCAAAGCGATGAATATGAGTTCATGATAGCACAACAGAATGATGTCGAGTCAACAATGATTAAAATCAGCTGAAAATGAAAGTTTGATGACTTGTGAAATGCTTTAAACATGAAGAAGAATGAATGTTTGTGATATAAAGCAGACAAGACAAACAAAATTCTAAGCAATGAGAAGAAATATGAAAGCTTCATGTGCAAGATGAGAAAGAAAAGCATCATGAACATAATTTGCAAAAAGAAAGAAATTAAAGAAGAATAGAATTCAAGCACAGTAGTCATTATAATCAAATGATTTGAACAAAGTGAATATTTTGCTTCATACTGCGAAAGCACTTCTGTTACATATGCTTACATGAGAAAACATGATACTGATAGTGATGCAAGTGCATTGATTGAACACTTTGAACATTTTGCTCAAGAATGCGCAAGCGCTTATGTTGCAGATGCTGTCATGAGAGAACATAGTGCTAGAAGTGATGTGAATGCACAATAAGAAAAGAGTGACAATATTGAGAAGAATGATCAAGATGTCTATGATGACATTGATTACTAAAGAACAAAAGATACACTGAACACTTTGAGCAATCTGTGTGACATTAAAGCTATGTTTGCAATGTATGATAATTGCGCAGTTGACAGCTTGATCATTGATGATGATTCTAACAAAGAAAGATCATGCAAAGATAATAGTGAATTACAAGCTTTAATGATATTATTCAACATTGCAACTTTAATTGCTACAAATGTCAAGATCATATTTGTTGAATCAAATGATAAATAAACATACTGCGCTCTTAAAAGTTCTAGAGATGTTGACTCTTTTATGAATATGCATCAGTTAAAAGTGACGCAAATCTGAAACATAAGATTAAATGAATATTTGAGATATTGATCATTAAAAGCACTAAAATCTGTCTCTGTCACTCTTTACAAATTGCAGATGTTGTCATGAAGCATTATCTTTGAGTCTTCGTCAACTACATGTAGAATGATTGAACTAAGTGACTTTCTGAAGTTAAATTCATCATCAATAACGCATTGTTATTAATTACTTTAACATCATTCTTCTTGATCAATTTAAGTCAGAACTTACATTTAAATTTTAAGTCTTTTGAGTCTTTGTTCAAGAATTTTATGTTTCAAGCTTGAAACAAGTTAATCAATGTTGAAGAGTTCATCAAGAAGATGAAGAAATTAACTGAGCATCTACATGATGAGATGTTTATAACTCAGATCATTTATGAATTCAATGTCAATCTTTCTCGTTGTTCTTGTTCTAAATACTTCGTTGAAGATGAAGTCTGATTAAATGCTCACAATTTCAGCATCGCTCATCTTGCTGTTAAGTTAAATGATCATAATGTTGATTTCTTCAAGATCAAGCGTGTCTTCAAGAACAATTCTCTGATCATTGAGTTAAATCTTTCAGCATTCATGAAGATTCATTCAATCTTTCATGTCATTCTTTTGAATCATATCACAAGTGATTTTCTTTCAAGTCAACGTCAGAAATCTTAAGAACTCATTATCATCAAGAATGATGAAAGATTCTGATATGTAAACAGCATATTAAACTTCAAGCGTGATAAATGCTATATTTCATCTTTGCTTAAGTATTATGTCAATTGAGAAGATCACTTCTTTACTTGAAAGTCTTTTCATCTTCTGAATAATTGTAAGCAAGCACTCAATGAATATCATTTCATTAACTCTGTCGTCAAAGAATCACATGTACTGTCATGTGTGATGTCTCAATGTTAATGTCAAGAACTTTAAGTTCAATCTTCATTGTTTCAACTCAGCTCAAATCTGACTTAGATCTTGTTTAGATTTAACTCAAACATTTTGTTTAAATTTGACTCAAATGTGACTCAGATGTGTTTTAATTTCATCATGCATCATCATGTTAAAATGCGTCTCATCTTGTCTTATTCTTCAGACATCTTGCTCAGATTTGACTCAAATGTGACTCAGATTTATTCTAGTCTTGTCTGTGCTTCATCACATTAAAATGCATTCATATCAATTCTTGTCTCATTTCAATCTTCATCTTCAATTCTTTCTCATTTCATCTTGTTTCTTCTCATCATTTTGCAAAAGCTCAGTCTTGAAGAGAGAAGTTACTGTCATGATGTCAAATCATTAATTTGATTTAAAACATAAATCATCGATGTCTTAAATAATCTTAATTCATTGAATCTGTTTTGCAGTTCAATGAATCAAGTCATCAATTTAATCATCATCATCTTAATTTAGTTTCAGTAATTCTGTTTTAATCATCTCAGTTGTGTGCGCGAATCTTTGCAATCTTAAGTCATAAAACTATTGTTTAGTCTTGATTTTGCTCAATTCATGTATATAAAAGTCAAGCTTTCATTCTTTTCTTTCACTTTTTGTCTTTCATCTTGTACATTATTTGATGTATTGTCTTGTATCTAAATTCTATCAAAGTAATAATAATAATATCAGTCTTTTATATTGATAGTATCTTTAGTTTAACTCAGTCTTTGACAATGTAAATCATAATGTATGTGAACTTGTGATAGTACTTTCACATATGTTTTATTTGATGCGTTTAATTTAAGTATTAATAAAATTCTGTGAAATCAATAAGTTGCATCATTACATCATTGAGTCAACTGCGTGTGACAATTCAAGTAGTTGAACAGCGTGATCAAGAATATGCTAGCTTCGATTTTTTGCTCTTGTTGTCAGATATCTCATGATCATATCATTGACTGAACTTAGTTGAACTTGTATCATGTTGTGTGATGAAGATTTGATTCAAACATTCTTTTTGATGATCGAGAAAGTGCGTTAAGTTGTTTCAATAGAGCATTTGATAGAGAGTTCAATAGAAAATTTGATAGAAAGTTTGATAAAGCATTTGATCAAGAGTTTGATCGAAAGTTTGATAGAGAATTTGATAGAGAATTCGATAGAAAATTCAATAAAGCGTTTGATAAAGCGTTTGATAAAGCGTTTAATAGAGCGTTTGATAGAGAATTTGATAAAGCGTTTGATATCAAGTCATGAAGAATACTTTCTATTGAGTTAATTAGCATGTGCTATGAAGCATGTATGAAGCATACTATGAAGTAAATCATGAAGCGTAGAACGCTTATTTGAACGTGTCACATGAAGCATGTTTTGAAGCGAGTAGAATGATGAGTAGATAATCGAGTCGATAGCTGAGTTGATAGCTGAACATGTAGATAAACGAGTAGATAGAATGATGAGTAGAATGATGAGTAGAATGATGAGCATGTAGAGTGATGAGTAGAGTAGATAGACGAGTCGATAGAAATCGTAGAATAGATAAACAGAGCGAACAAAATGTAATTAATTCAATAATACGCTCATACTTTATCGCATCAGATAAGACAATCGACAAAGTTCGATATTATTTCAAAGTTAATGTCAATCAATCTATCTTACAGAGGTTTGCACTCAGACGTGTCGCTCGTATGCTGCGAAGTCAGCAGAGCGCTAACCCGAAGGGGCTTAGCGACGTTGGCACGTCTGAGAACTGAGGCAATGCCTAGTCAGCGTCATATGGTGGATTAGTAACCCAGAATTGATGGTTTCATTGAGCCCATCATTGATGTCTTGCGCACAGGCAGCTGCTAGCCATGATGAAGTGCAGATCTGATAATTGACTAAAGATGTGTATTCTACATCAGGAAGCTATCGAGGTTTTGTGCCGCAATTGGCGCTAGTCCCAACCAGGCTAGCGGGCAGTGTAATGGCACTGCAAGTCTGCAACAACTACCTTATGTTCCTAATTAGGAACTATGTTCCTAATTGAACGACTACCCCCCCTACTCCTACTATTGCTTCTACTGCAGTCTCTACTGCTTCAACACTTCTACTCAATAGAAGTTACTGACCTCTACATACTTATCATTGAACGGAAATCTCTGAATGCCTTCGGGGACAAAGCCTTTGTGAGACCGCCGTACCAAACTTTCTACCAAACTCTCTATTGAGCTTTCTATTGAACACTTCGAAATACGCGTCGGTCGGGCGCATAACACACGTCAAACAATGCTTCAAACAATGCTTCCTACTACATGACTTTCTACCTACTTGTCACTCTACATACTCATCTACATACTCACCTACATACTCACCTACATACTCACCTACATCATACTCACCTACATACTCACCTACCTTCATGGCTCCCTTCATGGCTCCCTTCTGTTACGACTGTGTCGGGATTGGGTAGGGTTTCGTAGCAAATAAGCCCTAGGGATTTCGGCACATGGTTAATCCTTAGCCCCGACACTCTATCCGAACCCTTCCGCACCCTAGCAAACCTAGGTACTCAGCCCTCTTTGTTTTGCCCTACTATAAATACAGTCGGATTCCCCTTTGCTTCCTTCTGTATTCTTAGTATCCTAGTTATAGCGACCTCTATTGACTCAAACATTCTACTTCCGGTCCCATCGGTTAGATTCTAGGCACGGTCCCAACACTTCTTCGATGAAATCAATAGAACTCAGCGAAGGTGAGATGATAGATGTTGCGATGAGAAGCTGATAGGCATGAGTGATGAAGTGTAAATCTAATAATTGCATGAAGATGTGTCTTCTACAAAAGAGGCTATCTGGATTTTCACATGAGGTAAGTATATCATCGCTAGTACTGATTAGATGAGCACATACCGGCGCCAGTACTAACAAGGTTAGCAGGCAGTGCAATATCACTGCTTCTACTATTGCTTCTACTCCCACTGCTCGTCCTATTGCTCCTATTGCTTTAACAGATAGGTGGGCTGAAAAGTTCCTACTAATCTTTACCTGTCATCAGCGGAGAGAACCATGATCCCCGCTGGTGGCACTTGCGAGCGTTTTGGCATGAGCTGTATTAGAGTGTATGAGAACGATGCCATGACCTTATTAGACAAGGCCATTTTTCGGGACGACCTGCGGCAAGGGGTTGACTGGAATGTCAACAACGAAACGAAATTCGGATCATATGACGCAATAAGCACCAAATCTTCTGATGGACAGAGTATAAGGCATAGAGAGATGACCACACTGAGATTCTTGTGGGAAATCGCAGTCTTTGATTCAAACCCAACATCGGAACTGTACAAAAGCCACCTCTCAAACCCAGTAAAGAACCTTACAAGGTCGCTGTAAAGGAATTGGTAAGAAGTCTCGATAAAATATTCCGATCATGCGCGTGAGCAGAAACATCATAAAACACATGAAAACACATAAAGACAAAGAGCATCATCTCGACACCTATTATTTCTTTATCTCGATCTCACACCATCGCTTCAGCGCATAAACCTCCACAGACCTTTCCTTAACCTTTTCCTACATCCGCCAGCCCTGCGGCTCTCCGCCTGCAAGCGCGTAGATTTAAATCCTCTCGAAACACCACGACCATGAACAAGAATAAAGAGAAAGCTTCACCGCGCAGGTGACTGACTACCTAAGGTTACATTTAATGTCGGAGTGCATGTGAGACTTCTGCTCAGTGTGACTTTCTCTTTCACCTACTTTACATCTTCACTGTTGTTAGTTCAGCCCTGACCTACCGCACTGCCCACCCCCCCAAAAACGCACAAAAGCATCCTCCAATCCCTTCTTTGCTCCTCCTCCTTCAACCACACCCTACCCGGTATCTAAGTCTCTGACCTCAACTTCCAAACCCACAACCCACACCAAACACACAAATGCACATCTCCCTCCCCCTCTCCCTCCCCGTCCACCTCATCCTCACCCTCCCTCTCGCCCTCGCCTTCGCCCGCACCCCCGCCGCCGCCCCAAACCCCATCGCCACACCCACCCCTCCAGGCCAGCAACTGTACCACCTCAAGACCCGCGCGATCGGGAACAGCAGCGCGACGAATTCGACCAAGGATGGGCTTTATGTTATGGCCTATCATAACGGTATCCCTCTTCTGCCCTTCCCACTTCCATTAACATGTCCACCACTCTTCCTCCCTTGAACTGAGCAGGGCTACTACAGCGTACTGACCTGCTACTCGTTGTCTGGATTTCACAGGCGCAGGCACCAACGAAGTGACCCTCACGCCCTACAAAGACTCCGCCGCCAAGGGATATCTAAACAGCAGCCACCAGCAATTCACGCTCGACTCGTTCAACACGCCCTTCTCCTTTTACTTGGGCGGAGACGACGATTGGGCTTGTATGTTCCCTGCATCTTCTGTCCTAACTTTTTGTTCTTCTGGTCCGAGAACGGGGAAGGATCGCTAATATGTGTGATTTTGTGGGATTATAGCATGGCAATTAGTGCACATCAACGCCGGCTTCGGCGACTACACCGGCTGGTATTTTGACAAGAACGGGGCCTTGGTAGTAGGCTCGAGTGAATTCAACGGGTGGCTGGGTGGGTTTATACCTTGTCCTTCCTCCTTACTCCTTAATAGAACCTCTGCCATGCTATGCTATGCTATGCTACGAAGGAGTGCTAATGTTTGGTACTTGGGAGCGGCTAGCGTGCGATTGGTGGCGCGGACAACCGCAGTTGATGTGGAGGTTTTTGATTTCCGGGATTACGCTTCCGTGCAGCTGCGCGCAGGTGGATTTGGTGAGGGAGGAGTTTTAGGAGGTTTCGGGATGGGGGATGTGGGGTTCATTGAGATGAGAAGGTGAAGTGGCTTTTACGGTTGCTTGGTGGATTGAAAATGGCGGGTTGAGATTGAAAAGGTGGGGATATTGCTTCTTGAGAAATGGCGGGAGAGTAGCATGGTGGAAAGAATGAAAAGTTGCAACCTGCTTTGAGACCTAGTAACTCATCCATGACAGATGCGCTTGCCACACCCGGGTATCTATGAGCTTGATGAAATAACCCGTCTGTTCCTGGCAACTTTGGACTATCCCTGCTTTCCGGCAGTGACTGCACAGACCAGTCCTCCATAAAGACTCCATGTTTTTCTTACCGCAAGCGAAGAGCTCTGCACCTACGACTCGGCACCCTTGCTTTCTTCTCGAACTGGCTGATTACACATCATAGGTATCGGTGATGACCGCCAATGCGTAAGAGACTCAATGTCGTCGATTGGAATCTCGAAAGTAGCCAGCACGAAATTGATCTTGTCACGAGCACTAAGGTGCTTGTAAACGTCGAGGCGTATCTCCATTGGCAGGCGATAGAAACCTTTGGGGTCATTATGGCTAACGTCACCCTTTGAGCGTGGCGGTCCATCAGGATTTGAGCATTTCAAGAAGCGTTTGAGGTCGAAACTGGTCATTAAAGGCGCTATCCCATGGTGGCGCAGAAGATGGAACATCCCAATGATCATAGCAGGGAACACGATAAGGTCCAGTTTGTCGAGGATTGTCAGGATCAATTCTGGCGGCAGTTGGTAGATTGGCAGAGCATAGAGCGCATAGAGCTGTTGCCTTCGTTCTAGGCGTTGGCGATGAGCATCACATCGAGGGCACAAGCAAGCGATCTCGGTTCCTCCATCAGCATCGCAAGACATTGCGTCAGACTTTCTTTTTTTGTTGATGGGCGACAAAGACAGCTGAGTCATGGGTTCTCTCTTGATCCTTTCCGGACTGAGAAATCTGGTGAAGACCTTGCCACACAAAACTTGAAAGATACCAGGCCACAACAGCTAAGATGATGAGATAGATCCCTGTAGGCAAAAGAGACCTGGGTAGAAGGTTCAGGAGGAAAGGGTCTAGGACTTTGAAGGGGATGTTAGTTTTAAAGGAGGTAAATATAATGGCACGTGACCTTACTGATATCAACGTTCACTGGCGGCACATTCCGCATGAGAGACTTGTTCGTCGTGAAGTAACTTGCAGCTGCAGTGATACGTAAAAGGAGGACTGATGATTGACTATGGCCTTGTGTCTTAGGACCATCACGATGTTCGGAATTATGTTGTTCCGCGTTGATTGATTGACGTGATTCAGAATATAATGCAAGTGAAAACATCAAATCGGATGTGTTGAACACCTCAGGTAGCGTAAAGGTATCAAGAGTGAATGCTGTTGGTTGCTGATTGATAGTGAATGATAAGCACAATTCAAAGGGCAACAACACCAATCACCATAGTAGAAAACAAACAGGAGAAAGCCATCATGTGACTGGCAGGTGCAGCTTACCGTGGCGACCCAGCAGATGCGTACTTCGTACCTTTGATTGTACTCAAGTCCGTCCAGTAGAAGCCATGTTTCGCTACCCTTTGCGTTTGTGAAATTTGGGAAACTCGCAACGACTTGACGGCGTAAACTCCAGTGTGATGGCGTTAACGACTCCAAACGAAGGTCTTCGAGGTTGGGATGTGCCTTTGGGATCTGTATGGCCTCTGGGCCGCGGAAAATGGTCTTCTCTACATTGGCCAAAACCGAGAGTATCCGCAAGGACAACGTCACGATGAGTGCGAGTGTCCACATCTCCGTGACTCTAGAGCATAACGAAGAACACTCAAGTATCAAGTGTAGCAAACCAAGCTCTGTGGGATTAGCATCAATACATGAGGCGCTTTCGGTTTGTTGTTGAAAAGATGGAAAGGATTGAAAAGATTCACGGTGACGACTGCTCGTCGTCTGGTGTGCCCGCCGCTTTAAGAATCCGCGACCGACGGTGCCTTCCAAGCGATGGCCAACCTACGCTGTCAAACATGATAAAATAGGTCTCTGGGCTTTTTAAGATACTACAATGTTTGACTTGTTGCTCCTTCACGAAAGTAATCATAGTTCTCAGTGATTGTGATTGAAGATTGTGCCCACATCCGAAACTAGATATGTATTCTTCGCGGTACAAACCAAATAAACCTTCTGTCCCTTGTTCAAGCAGATTCTGATCTTTACTACAGTTCGATCAATCTAGAAATCATTTCGGGTATGGCGCAAATTGACCATAGCTAGACACCTCGAAATTTGCCCTCACTTCTAGAACTCCATCAGGAGTTCAATAGATGGAATACAGAGAAGCACTTGCCCAGAAACACCAACCAGTGCATCCATTCTCTAGAGTACCCACAGAATGGGCACCAATTGAACGGCTATTCGAGGTCAGCAAAGGCACTCGGGAGGTAGCTTTCGGGATTTTCTATTCCGTGAATCTTTTTGAGCTGGTTGGCGCAGAGAAATTGTACGAAGGGATCAGATAATGAGGCTCTTGTCATAATGCAAGGACTTCGTACACTGAAGGTCTAATAGGCATCATATATATCTTCTGTGCTATTACCTGATCAGTAGCTTCAATTCTTTTCATATTTTCAGGAAAGCAGAACCCTGCACGTTGGTGGCTTGCAATACTGTGAAGTCACACGGGCTGTATCTTAATCCTGGGGATTTCTGTGGACGAAAGGAAATGTATTTTGATTCATATTCAAACTCGACTGAAGTCGGTCTATCCAGAATAATGCATGGGTCATGGTCCGAGGAGAAGTGCGGGCCTGGTGGAACAATTCAAAGAGGTATTCAATCTACAGAACGACTCTGAACATGTCAAAATGACATGAGTGATATTCTTCAGGTGGAATTACTTTGGAAGGGATCAATACCCACTTCCACGAAAGGGTTGCTACCAGAATGAAAACAAGTGAAATTTGCAATACCATGAGGAATCTGATGACCCACTAAGACCAACGACTACACCGATTAAGCCAAATCCCACACACCTGCCGTTAATAACCACAGCCGCGACCTAGAATAAATCCCAGGAGAAAGCATCTAGGGGACAGCTAGTGTCGATTTTGGCCAGACACCTTGGCAGGGTTGACAAGTCTCGACTATCTTCAGTTCTTGACTAGCGGCTGCTGTGTAATGCAATCAAGTGTAGCAGTCGGGAGGCAAAATATCAGTGATACTCACTGGAAAACACAAGCGGAAGTTCTGCATTATTATCATGCGGGCTGTAGTGCCGACCAAGTCAGGTCACCCATAGGTCGACAGGCATCTCTCTAATAGCAAGATCGCAAGATATCGATGTAGGGGCTGAAGGGAACAAGCATACAATATTACTTGGTCTATATGAACGAATTTGAACTTAGAGTTTTTAATTTTGGCCTAGAAATCGCTTCGCATCAGAATCAAAGCATCGGCTCTCAGCAGTCACCTAGAACAAAACCCACCCACGCGAACTGCATCCCAGCGTCATGCAAGGGCCAACCGCGGACACATTCAGGATGGACTGCGGATGCAGCTGAGTGAAGTTCTAGGCTGGTTATCAAATCCGATATCGCAGGGCCAAGACGACCTACGTCGATAGCACAAGTCCCATCAGCTGCCATTCATATCAGCATACACGCGGCAATATGTGACCGTACTCTACGCCCACTACTTATCCGGTTATAGGGAAGGTTAATCTCGAAATCCAAAACCTCTTTGTATGTGTCTTTGCAGATCTGTGAGTCCAGGGATAAGATGAGCGCATCCATACAACTATGAACATTCAGGTCAGTTCCCAATTTCGAGTCGCAGATCATCTCATGCTGATTGGTAGACAGTATGTTAGATACTTGAACGACCGGTTCATCTAATGTGATATTTGATAATTTGAGCAAGGGCGGAGCATATGACTTTGCCACTGAATAAACCACGATCGGGCCTGGGTTAGAGTAGCCGTTGAGCCTGGAATACGAAAAACAGAAATACGTAGGAAAAGTCAAGAACATGACGTCGTTTGGCGCGAGATTGAATGCTGTAATCATACAAATTTACCTGCCAGATCAGCAGAAGAAAGTGTCTATGTACAGTAGTGGAAAATGGTAGAGACATATGGACTTGACACGACTCGACGTAGGGTAGGGTAGCATGAGGTGTAGAGAAGGCCGGATATTTGTAGTCGTGTGTTTCTTTCGGGGATTTGAAGCTGATGGAATCACATATCATAAGCACTATTAAATCAAAGGCAGTCGTGATGTGGTGATGCTCCTGAAGTGTTAGATACCTACTCTCGAGGGTCTGTTGCTGTATCGATACCCCTGTCCGCACCCTTAGCCTATCTCCGTTAGCGCATCTCCAGGGCAAGGAATCAAAACAACGCCCACACAAATCTTTCATCCTACTCCCCTCATCCAGACCTCTCACCAACGTCTTGCTCTTCCTAGCATATCTCAATTCCGACAACCACTTCGAGGCATCAGCCATTTAGAGGGTACTCACTATCACTATGAGAGAAGTCATCAGCTTGAATGGTGTGTCTCCACGCGCGTCTCTAAAGTCTTGCTGGGAAACACCACTCCACCATAAAACTCGTGTACTGACTCGACCACGCGTACAGTTGGGCAAGCCGGTTGCCAAATCGCAAATTCTTGCTGGGAGGTGAGCTTTGGATCATGAGCAACCTGCCCAACAGGACTGTTCCTGGAATTGAGACGCAAGGGCATCGCTAATCTGTAAACGAACAGCTCTATTGCTTAGAACACGGCATTCAGGTACGATACCTACTCATGGCCAATCCAAAATGGGATTACGGTCGCCTTTGAGCCTGGTCTGACGCGTTTTTGACTCATAGCCTAATGGATATCTGACCGAGGAGCGTAAAGCTGCAGACCCTGACCAGGGCTTTAGCACCTTTTTCTCCGAGACAGGTATGAGAAGATACATCTCCAATAGCTTTCATAGAGTGACTGACAATAACTTTATGTTTAGGCAATGGCAAATACGTTCCCCGTACTATTTACTGCGACCTCGAGCCCAATGTTGTTGACGAAGTTCGCACCGGTACCTACCGGGATCTCTTCCACCCGGAGCAGATGATCACGGGCAAGGAAGACGCATCAAACAATTACGCCCGTGGGCACTACACTGTGGGCAAGGAGTTGATCGACCAAGTGCTGGACAAGATCCGTCATGTTGCCGATAATTGCTCTGGTCTCCAGGGTTTCTTGGTATTCCACTCTTTCGGTGGAGGAACTGGATCCGGGTTCGGCGCTCTTCTCATGGAGCGTCTCTCAGTCGATTACGGCAAGAAGTGCAAGCTGGAGTTCTGCGTCTATCCCGCTCCTCAAGTCGCTACCTCTGTAGTTGAGCCCTACAACTCCATCCTTACAACTCATACAACTCTTGAGCATTCCGACTGCAGCTTCATGGTTGACAATGAGGCGATCTATGATATCTGCCGTAGAAATCTGGGAATTGGGCGACCAGACTACGAGAATTTGAACCGCTTGATCGCTCAAGGTACGTTCTGTTTGTGGCATGAATAATCGCTCCATATTGACCGTCTCTATCTAGTTGTTTCCTCCATTACTGCTTCTCTTCGCTTCGATGGCTCGCTCAATGTCGATCTCAATGAATTCCAGACCAACCTTGTACCGTACCCTCGTATCCACTTCCCTCTTGTCGCCTACGCTCCTGTTGTATCCGCCGCCAAGGCATCCCACGAGGCGAATTCGGTCCAAGAGATTTCTACGGCATGCTTCGAGCCTAACAACCAGATGGTGAAGTGTGATCCCCGTAACGGCAAATACATGGCCACGTGCTTGCTGTACCGTGGAGATGTTGTGCCAAATGACGTTAATGCTGCTGTTGCTACGCTCAAGACGAAGCGTACCATTCACTTCGTAGATTGGTGCCCTACTGGCTTCAAGATCGGTATCTGCTACCAGCCGCCACAAATGGTCCCCAACGGTGACTTGGCCAAGGCTAACCGTGCTGTGTAAGCTTCTTCCCTCGTCCGTTGTCCCGTAGGAAGCTAATTGTTGACAGCTGCATGTTGTCTAACACTACGGCCATTGCGGAAGCCTGGTCTGCTCTCTCCCACAAATTCGATCTTATGTACTCGAAGCGCGCTTTTGTCCACTGGTACGTTGGTGAGGGTATGGAAGAAGGAGAATTCTCCGAGGCTCGTGAGGACTTGGCCGCTCTTGAGAGAGACTACGAAGAGGTTGCTACCGACTCGCTTGAAGGAGAGGAAGGTGGTGAAGCAGAGTATTAAGCGTCTCACAAGGATTGCTTATGTCTGGGTCTTGCAATGCATAAACCATACAGAGACTTAGCAAATGCCTAGTGTCCCTCAACTTTCTACCTGTTTAGTCCTGTAATGGCATCAGATTGTTTCAGCGGTGGCTCTGTTCGTGTTATTCCTAGCGGTTCTAGATAGTTCTGGCATGCAAATGTCTGAAGGGGACGAGAATGATTCAACGAATGGAGCGAAGGTTTGTTATTAGGGGAGCATGGAATAGAGAAATCGAACAAGTCTTCAATCGTTATCCGAGTTCAGTGGTGATGCTGTTGAGGGGTGCCGAAGAGAGATGTGCTGTAGATATTCCTGAAGATGGGTGATTACCACAACTCGCAACACCCAACTGTCTTTTCGCGAGGAAGAGGTGGAACGACAGCTACACGGCTCAGGATGCCACTGACGGCTCCAGCATGTTGAGTTGACTTCCTGATCTGGTGAGTGCCTCTCAATCACCACATAACCCGGTAGAGCGCCGAGCATGATTTAAAAGGAGAAGAAAGTCACGCAAACGAAGACTGCATTCCATCCGTTCTCGAGGTTATTGAACATCTAAGATATCTAGACTACAGACATGTACAAAACGTCGCCGAGCCCAAGTCTGAGAGAGAAAGTCGTGAAATTTCCTCCAACCCGAGAATTTTGTAATAACGTATCCCACAAGGACATTTCCCCAGCGCAGAGTCTACTCTCCCATCCTCCAGAAACCGACATCTACTCATCCTTCACGCCCCCAGCCCCCGCCTTCTCCGCTATCTCCACACTCTTCTTATCCGCCTTCGGGTCCCCCTGCCCCATCCCCATCAACCCCCCCGCCGCCTTCCACGGCCGCTTCAACTCCCCAATGGCCGGTGCCCCAAACAGATGGATCTTGACTAGGTTGCCCTCAAAGGCGCCTTTGAGCGGGATGATGCTCTGGATGAGGAGGGGGTTGGTGTAGCGCAGGTAGAGATGCATGAATGCCATCATGCCGACGCCCATGAGCTGGGATTTCCAGAGGGCGCGCAGCTGCGTGGTATCGTAGGCGTGGATGGTGGTGGTGATTAGTTTGGGTTCGTCGGCGGAGCCCATTGGGGCGGGTTCGACGTATTTGAGGGTCGTGAGGTCTGGTTGATCGATTGTTAGGGGATGAATTGTACGGCTTTACGCAAGGGGGCCCGTTGATGTACCTTTCTTTTGGTTGATTTTCTGCTGCAGGTAGAGGTACATGCCGACGATAAGGAGGTTCGAAACGACGTAAAGAGCGCGGACGCCCATGAGGACTTGGGGGTCGTCGAAGGGGATCTTTTTTGAGACTTGCATCATGCCTAGGATGATCACCAGGTTGGTGCTGGAACAGAGAGATATGGTCAGCAATTCAATCGAGTGGAGGGAAGGCTACGACGACTAGAGAAGTGGTGGCTGCGACGTACATCTGCGGATTGAGGCCCATCATGATTGAGATGTGTTCGCTGTGCGAAGGGCCAAGAGAAACTGTAGGGTTGTGAGTGTTTGAGAAGATCTGGTGGTGAGAGGAAGTTTGGCTGAGTTGATGGCGATGCCACGTGTGAATAAAGATTTCTGATGGCTGAGGTGTACAAGTAAAGAACACGCGACCTTAGCTGAGACGGGGAAGTTTTATCCGGAGATAGCCACTAGAATACGAGTAGCGATCTTACATGTAGGACATCCGCCATCCTTGTAGGATCCATCTCCGTAAGACGTTTTGGTCTCCTGCTTGCTATGCTTTGATCCAATTTCCTTCCAATCGTATTTCAGTATCAGAGCTTCGCCGTAAGGCATTTCACAGTTTGCAAAACAAGGAGCCGTCGCCTTTATTGCTTTTGCTGATAACACCTAGATGCGCACTTTTAGTTTCCGGTATATCTAAGATCTTTTGGAACTGTCTCTCTTTCTTGGCCTAGGCAAAGTCTTATGAGATACACTGCTTCAGAATACCTAAAAGGAGAGACATGATGGCTCCCCCTCTTCCACAGTACGACATCCAGGCCTTCCCTAAGTCCCGTACATGTCACTGAGTGCCTGCTTACATTTCTGTCTATAAGTGACCCAAGAATTTGGCATGCTTAATGGTGGAATTACGGACGAGCCATGAATGATCACCAGCGATTGTATAGCTATAGTCTTCTTGTTCAGGCCTTAGCAGTCGTCATTAAACTTGGGTTTTTCCAAATTGTAAAATGGCGGCCCCGAATTTGCTACTGGGCCCAAAATTTTGGTCGAACTCAACGGCAGAAACGGGCCCGATGCTCTGAAGGCTGCCTTCGTCCTAGATTTTCGATGAGCAGCAAGGATGGTCAGATAGACGGATCCCAGCATGTTTTCCGCCATACGATGTGTGGGTAAAAGTGCATGAGCAAAGAAAGACGGTCGAAATGTACTGGCGGAATAGTGGCTCCTTTGCTGCAGTCCTACGCTCTGATTACCATCCGAGAAGAGCCTGCAATACATGATATACTACATCAGTGCCTGTATTAAAGTATATGTGGGGTTTAAAAAAATTTCGCACCTTTCAGCTGCGCTGTACGACAAGCCATGTCCCAGCCGCCACCCACTCGTCTGTCGCGTTAAGAGGTTTCAAGATGGTTCAATCCCCCATCTGGATCTTAAGCACATGCGGTACCCGTCGGATTAGAGCGTCTATATCTCTAGTAAATATTCTGAATTCGTAAGTCTGTATATCATGAAATGTAGCTCTACAATACGTGAGAATCATGGACTGCAGAAGGCGTATGAAGAGCGTTATATCGATATTTTCTAATTGCTGTATGTCCAGAACAGGTAACACCATCTATTTAGACGCTGTCATTGAACGGAATGCGCGTCAACGTCATTCTCGGCGCGTTTGGCTTTCCCGCATTGCCTCTTGTTCGCCCTTTGTCAAGACTTGGTTGGTTGTCCCACTTTACAGAAATATGGCCTGGACAACGCGAAAAACATTCCTTAACTTGCCTATTCAGATCACTACGGACCACAAGCTGCCCTAATCATATCAATAGAGAGGGAAGTCCACAGTCAAAATTTTCCGAGGAGTAATACGTTAATTTGCTTCTACTAATAGTGCATGTTGACCTTATCACAAAGACTAAAAGCCGTACCAAGGTAGGTAATGCAATCAAGGTTCTCAACAAGCACAAGGTTATCGAAAGAGAGGCATATTACCAACATCAAGCCTATTGCAAACTCCAAAGAAGTGGTCACATGAGAATCTGCGGGCCCTTCAAACCCCATTAGCATTCGGAGTGCCTTTAATCGACTTTGCCGACGCCCTTGGGATCTTCTGATCAACCCCCAACTCCTGCGCAGATTGATCGATGCTCTTGAAATACTTCACAGTCTTTACTTTGAGCTCGCTTGTAGCCTCCTCATCCACAACGATCAGTGGATGTGGGTGCAATTGCAGACACGTCAGCGTCCACATATGGTTCACGCCCTCCTCGAGACATTTCTGCACAGCCAGCGCCTTGTGCTGTCCAAGGATGATGATGACAACTTCATGTGCGGCAAGGACAGTGGCGATTCCCACTGTCAACGCTTGGCGAGGGACCTGGGTAATATCATTCTCGAAAAAGCGCGCATTCGCAATGACCGTCTCGTAGGTCAGAGTTTTGACTCTTGTACGTGAAGCCAGCGAAGATCCGGGCTCGTTGAACGCAAGATGGCCGTCAGTCCCAATGCCCCCTAAGAAAAGCTCGATACCGCCATACTTCAAGATCTTCTCCTCATACTCTTGGCACTCTAGGTCCAAATCCGAGGCATTACCGTTCAGAATGTGCACCTGGTTAGGAGGGACGTCGACGTGGCTGAAGAAATGCTTGTACATGAAGCTGTGGTAGCTTTCGGGGTGGTCTTGGGGGATACCGACATATTCGTCCATGTTGAAGGTCACGACATGTTTGAAGGAGATACGGCCGGCTTTGTAGGCTTTGACGAGGAGTTCGTAGACGCCTTCGGGACTACTTCCCGTGGGGAGGCCGAGGACAAAAGGGCGGTCTTCGGTAGGGGCGAAGTCGTTGATTCGCTCTTTTGAAGGGGGAAGTTGGTTAAGATTGCACGACAATATATGAGGTGGGCAACTATGGGTACTAACTGATGATGTATTCGGCTACATAGTTTGAAGCTGTGTACTTGTCCTCTCTGACAATGAACCTCCTGAAGGTTGAGATCAGACATGCATTCACAGCTGAGTGGACGCATCAGGCCTACATTGTGCTATTAGGACAAAACTATTGTCAAGTCTCCGGGCTGATCGGAGCAAGCTCGCAGGCTCGTAAAGGATGATTCCCACAGTATTCCTTATGTCGGTACAATGGATGCAAGCTTGATCTGATCAATTCCAACGTGACGGCTTACAGGAAGACAATTTTGAAAGTTAGACGTTGAGGCAGTGAGCTCACTTTCTTGTAGGGTTGAGGTCCAGATAAGCTCGGCAGAGTCAATGGTAAGATCAACCGGGACAGTGAACAGTAAAGGACTGCAAAGTACATGTGTGAATGATATGCGAGCATCCATGCCCATCCTTTGTTTCTGTGCAGGAAATGGCATGGGAGCAGTTGCATCCAATGTAAAACTTGCATCAAGCAGGCTCCCTCTCTACTCGCAGTCATTGGCTCCAGCGTACCTCATGGATTGCCTACTCGTGGATGGATGCTACCATGCACGTTACCACCACGTACACCAACACGGCGGTTAGCATCGGTACAACCATAAGGTACGCCAGGACGCTCGTCTCCATCCTGGACACGATTGACTTGTTGCCATGGAGTCTACAGCATCTAGCATTCAACCATTTGCCACTGCGATTTTCAACCGTCGCTTGTCCTGATAAAGGACGCATCTGTCTTCGTTGGGTTTGCATGATTTCTCACAGTACGGCAACGCCTCATATGCTTTAGTCAATAGTCGCTAATGTACTGTAAGGTGTCTTTCAGTCTATGATCTCTGATCAAGGCGTGGGAATCAGAAGAGTAAACAAAAGGTGAAGGTGGAGGTGGGGGTGATGCTGTCGCCCAGCTTATGTAAGGAGGGGCAGCTGCTCGACGTGACGTAGCGTTGCAACGATGGGTATGATACCTTCAGGTAGCAGTTCCTTCCATTCTTCTTGAATCTTGAAAGCAACTGCAACCTCTTTCATTACTAATGTAGGTAGGTACTTACTACTATGCACTCATTCACTCCCATCCGTCACTACCGACACGTGTGACGTGAATAATCTGCTCCCCAAAATCCCCTATCAGCATAGACTTACCTTACTGTACGAGAACCAATACCTTCGCTATGCAACCAAGCGTCCACAGCCATGTTGCCGCTGCGCTACCTCCTAGCATTCAGGATGAAGGGCTTTCTCAAAACATAAGACCTGGTGGCATTGCTCCACTCACAAGGCTCTGCCATGTCACCGTCTCGAGTGGTGGACCCGAATGGCCGGAACCCTGAGGAGCTCTCGTCGCACCCTATCACCAAGTTCACCAACTGTCGACTGGTACGGAATGGAAAGCTTGTCCAAGGAGATCTATGGATCAACAGATCTACCGGTCGGGTGGTCGATGCTCAGAAGAGCTTCTACATCGACCGCACCTTGCCGGACCGAGTGATTGACCTGAAGGGAAAGATACTTGCTCCTGGCTTCATCGATGCACAGTTCAATGGAGCCTTCACGGTCGACCTGTCATGCCCACCTGCGGATGGGGACATGTCTTTGTTCAGAAAGGGCCTGCAAGCTATGAATCATGGCCTGATAAGGACCGGGGTCACGAGCTATCTCGCAACGATGACGAGTCAGAATTCACATGTCTATCATAAGGTAGGCAATTAGTTCCGCGCTGGAAAATTCTGGCTGATACGTCGTCTAGATCCTTCCATGTCTTGGACCCTCCGGCAAATCGAGAGAGCCTTATATCGGAGCGGAGTCATTAGGTGCCCACTGCGAGGGTCCGTTTATCGCCCCTGATAGGAAGGGCTGTCATAGTCCAGAGGTTGTCTCCGGTACGGATGGCCTATGTGACCTGGCAACGCTTGCATGTTACTACGGGTCTTCAAATCTAGGGCTCGCGTTGGGGAAACATAGTACAGAGAGCAAGGACAAAGTGGCCGTCGCTCCTGTAAAGATGATAACCCTAGCCCCTGAATTACCCGGCGCCATAGAAACGATCCAATATCTCTCTCGGCACGGAGTCATGGTCAGTATAGGTCACACTCGCGCAGATTACGAGCAGACTGTGGCAGCCGTCAAAGCAGGCGCCAACATGATCACCCACCTCTTCAATGCAATGAACCCACTTCATCACCGAGATCCCGGCCCTTTCGGCACCATTACCCTAGCCAAAGATCGCGCTAATTTCGAGCATCTCTCACCTCGAGAGAGACCCTATTTTGGCATCATTGCCGATGGTATCCATCTACATCCTGCGAGCGTTAGTTTGGCTTATAGTGCTCACCCGAGGGGGTTAATATTGGTTACGGATGCGGTTATGTTCATGGGATGCGACGACGGGGTGTATGATTGGAATAACGGGCAGAAGGTGGAAAAAATGGGAAGCAGGGTGACGCTTCACGGGACGGAGACGATTGCGGGAAGGTACGATTATCCTGGTTGTCATCCAAGCCGACGTACCATGAGACTGATAAGTCTGATTTATAGCGCCGTGACCATGCTAGAATGTGTGAATAATTTCATCAACTGGACTGGAGCTTCCATTGCCGAAGCCATCGACGCCGTCACCATTAGCCCGGCTGCAATGCTCGATATCTCTGACACCAAGGGGAACTTGACTGTTGGCGCGGACGCAGATCTTGTGGTTCTCTTGGAAGATAGAGACGATCATGGAGGGGTGAAGTTGGTCGTTGAGGAGGTATGGAAATTTGGGACGAAAGTCTGGGGTTCTGTTGAGGAAGGTGTGGGCATGTTAGGTACTACAGTCTTAAGGCGCTTTCCTTATTGGTGTAGGACTAACCCTCATATAGATGAAACCTCAAAGACTAAATAACGAAAATGAAAGTGTCTCTAGCTACTTCCCTCGACCCCATCTCGACACCCTCAACACCCACAGGTCCGGCAGTTTGAACTTTTTGAGAGAGTTCTCGTGACCTCTTTCTACTATCCATGCATAGGAACAACACTACCACTAGATGATAAGAATTTGCACGGTTTTTTTGCTTGGTAGCGGCCTGCCTGTGCTCTTCCCAGATGAGGCGTTCTTACCGCTGTATAGGGCCGGCGCACTGCTGCTCTTTATTTCATGTCCTGGACAACTCGATAACCATTCACATTTTCAAGACTACCTGATCTTCTGGCATTCAAACAGCCTAAGGAGCCTCGAGTACATAACAGACACTAGTTCAGGGGTGTGAGCTACCTTGTGGCTCTGGACCTTTCCAGCGCCGGCGACGGTTTTGAGGGATTTGATAAGCTGGCGTGTAGAGGCTGTAGGGCGAACATTTTGACAGTTTCAAACTTTGATATTATTATGCATGAGGCCAAGCTCGGCCTGCCAGATGAACCAATCGATTGCACACCATTTTCTTACACCCCGCAGTCAGGTTCGTGAGCCCCACGAGAAAAATTCTACCTATTCGAGCGCCTCTACAACATTAAACTTCGATGGACCAGGTTGTCTAGAGGTAGTGGTGGCAGCACAAAGCACCGCATAGTTTGTGCAACTTGCTGAAACTCGTTTGCCTGGTTTCGCTGCTTTGCCTCATTTGCCCTATTCTTCAGGCACAGAATTTCGTCTGCACGGGTCCTCTTGAAATGCAAAGCACCATCCAGTAATTTCTGCATCTTTATTACAAGCCTCGTGACACGCGTCAATGGATAAATCGAAGCGGGAGCGTTCGGTTGAGGACTTGTCGAAGAAGCAGGAGTGGACTAATAATAATATTGTCACTTCTCTTCAAGTCGGCTTTCTCACTTTTCCTATACCATTATCTTATTTTGTTATCTTCCACCCTACGACTCAGCAGCTGGCCAGCGAATACAACCCAGTCGTACTAGTGCAATTGCTAGTATTCTCACGAACACCGTGCCTGATGTCGGCGTCCATGTCTTCACGTCTATGATGCTGGACACCGGTCGATGGAGAGTCTCAAAGCTCGGGTTTCAAATCAATAAAGCAAGCTCCTTGTATATAAAGGTTCAGAGTCAAAAATGAGACTATCGCAGACAACATCAAGCATGAGCGCGCTCTTTCTCGGAGTTTTCCCTTTCATACCGCGCATACGATTTGTCGCCACTCAATGCGACACCACGATCAGTTTCTGATACTTCGAAGGCAGTACTTGCAAGTACACTGGGATTGATAGCGCAAGTCCGCGTGTTCGTGATTCAGGCAATCATTTATTCTTGTTTCAGATTCATCACAAGCCGCATGTTCAGAGTCTCTGATGAAGGTAGCACAAAGCTCGAAGTGCATGTAGTATTTGCGGGCAAAGTATGCACTTGAGGGCAGCTTTCTCTCGCTCAGAGCTCTGGCTATCAAGTCGGAAATCCTAGAATTCCGAGTGGTACTACTGAGACGTGCTAGGATGTATGAAGTGTAAGCTATGTCAGACTTGGCGGTTGAGCTCCTAAATCCTTATTGTCGATTGAGATGCTGTGGTTTCACTCTGTTTCAGGCTGCCAAATTGTACGCTTGAAGCATGCTGCACCCTGCATCTGCCTGTCACAGCCATGCATATGTGGACTTGCGGTTTGGAAGGCCCCTCTCGAAATGAGGTACAACTTGGTGTACTAATCACTTTCTCGTTCTACGACATCTCTGTGAGTGTCCTTTCTCATATCTTTCTTTTTCGAAGCAGCTTTACTGCCTCCCCAGTAACCTCGATCTTATTATGAGTATACCATTAAAGAGAGATCAGGTCATATTCGGGGTCTTGCTTACATTCGACTACTTGGCTGTTGGACTGCGGCTCTGGGCGAGAAATATCAAGAGCAAGCCTCTACAAATCAACGACTACTTGATAATTGTTGGACTGGTATGGATACGTATCGTCACAACCGTCAAGGCCGTATTGACTTGGGGACAGTTTTTCACAACTTGCTTGTGCATCTGCGATGTTCTTGGTAGGATACTGGACGTCTACTCCATAGCCCAAAGGCTACTCTAATCAGTTCCAGTTAAAACTCCTAGTTATTATTACCCTGATTTCTACTCGTACAAGGATACCGTAGTGGTAAGTCTCTCACATCTGATGGTGATACCATGATCTAACTACGTACAGCTAAACCTTGCGATCTGGCTGCTATGGATTGTCGCCGTCACTTCGATCAGGGTTTCTATTCTTCATCTCTACATCGTTATCTTTCGCAAGACTTGGTTCCACCGTATGGCCTATGCGCTCATGTTTATCTGCACTGTCTGGTGTATCGCCTTTATGGTGTCGTATTTTCTCGTCTGCCGTCCATTAACCAAACATCCACGTAGGATTCGTCCCTGTGGCGAAGGATCGCTTCGAGACATTATCGGGAATGTGCTCAACTTAGGTCTTGACGTTGTTATCCTTTCCATGCCTATGCCCCTCTTATGGGCCCTTCACATCCCATTGAAGAAGAAAATGGCTCTTTGTGCTATCTTTGGCATTGGCTTTGGGTGAGAACCCCTATGTCCAACTACCTGTCTAAGTCGATGGCAATCAGAGTTGATTGTTTCACCATCTAGAATCTCTGTTTTCTGCGGTGTCCGTCAAAAAACAATAGTCGCAACCAGCAACGAATATTTCATCCCCTCGCTCGCCTACATCGACGTAGACTTTGGACTATGGCTGGCCGCTGAACCGTTACTCGCCATTATCACCGCCAACCTGCCTCTCATCGCCCATGTCTTCTCAAAGCTTTCGAGCTACTACAGACGGTTAAGGACGCAACGATTACAGCAAAGCAACACAAATCGAGAACTTAACAACCATGGCTGGGCTTTGTCCTCTTTTCACAGAGATCGACTAAATCCCCATCGCTTCGAACGTCTTCATACAGGGCCACGTTCGCATCGTATGGCAGATAGTGTGGAATCATCGTTCCATACTACGACCATCTCTTCCGTGAGTCCAGCGCTGCTGTCAAATCAGGACCGTCATGGCCAAATCAATGTTACGACTGATTGGGTAGTGGAGTCGAGCTCTTGCGTTGTATAATCCATCCAGCTTGTGTGTCCTTGTTGCTGCAGTATTATTGACTGGGGCAGTGAAAACTCTGTAGTCCATTTCCGGGACCAAGTTTTGCTCTACGTCTTTATAATGCATGCGTGTAGCGGTTGAGCTTTGGGAAATATGTGTTGTTTAGCACCGTGCTCGCTTCCTTGAAACACTCTCAACTGTTTTGACGCATGTTCGTTTACTTTGCACACTGCACGGGCTCTGTGGCAAGCCGCCATAGCCCATTGGGTTGAATTGCTCTATGTATAAGATATAGACCTAGCATTGATTTGCAGCTTTGACCATATCACTGGCTATCAGCACTAGTGTTTCATTCCTTGGTGGTATCAACAAGCTGTCCGTCCCATTACGTCTTACGGCTTTGATTGCTCAACTGCTCACTTAGAAGAAAGAGCGAACTACCGTACTTCCCCCCAAACTTCTTATTTCTTTGATTCGTGCCACTTATTGATTCATTCTCATTCGTTCATTCATCCTTGCAAGCCAAATGTTCATTTACGCAGGTTATTCTTGAACCGAGCTACAGCATCTTCTCGAGCCACTGATACGCGAGCATGCGAGAATGATCTAAACAAAAGCCAGCATGCTTGCCGTCTTCAAGACCGCATGCTTCAAGACTGACTCAAAAAGATAACAATTGCAAGTAGTCAGAGTATTGGCGAGATTATTAACTTTCATGAGATTCATCGGCAGTCCTACGAGTAGTGCATGGAAAGCTTCTGTGGCAGAACTTCCGGCTTTCTTCGCTCAAGGATCTTCTTCATTAGACACCAGTCAAACGAAAGCTATTGAGGACTGGGTTTATTTACTTCATCATACTCGTGGGTATGCTTTTATCTCTTGGCCTCAAAGACAAGTGTACTCATCGCGAAGCCGCAGAACATTAGGCAATCGAATCACTACGAGGGTCTGTTACCAGCTATGTAGTTGCTCAAGATATCATTCCGATGGGCTATAGTGTTTTCGCAATCACCCATGCGTTCCTTGAAAGATTCTACGTACCCATTTTGGCGGTTGTGCAATATTATCTTTCCAAATCAGCATTCATACTTTGGTTCGTAGAAGTTCGTACGTCTCGATTTCAAATCTTAATTGAGCCTTTAGGGCTTCACGGAAACAGGAGGAACCTTGATGGTCTGGGTAGCGGCGAACATTCTACCTGACAGATTGGATCAAAGTGGCTACTTACTGGGAAAAACTGCGACAGAAAGGCAATCAATAAATATGCCATGGGTTTAAAGAGAGAGCGAGCGACCTACGGACATCGATCTCTGCGCAACTCAGGTAGGTACACGCCATACTTGACCCCTTTCCACGTTAATCTATGATACAGCAGCGACCATACCATGATCTTCGTAGGTAAGCTAGTACTTTTAATTAAGCACACGTGTTCTCGAACACGCAAAACCCCACGCCGCTTCGATTGCGATGTATGTAGCAAGATCCCGCCAAAGGCCCGGACCCGACGACAGTGTTAGTGATCAACATCCCAAGCTTCCTTTCTTGACGGGAACATCGCGAAGCTCAGACATGATGCAGAATCTTGGATGGATCGTTTTTCATCAAGACAACCGAATGAATGGCCCTTGTCAACCCAATATACTACGCTGAGCGCAGACTGTCTTTCGAAACTGGGGACTCAGGATGCGACCTTCGTATTTCAAAACGGCATACAGTACGCTCCCCTCCACTCCGCCCAACCCCCCGCAATCAAGCAAACAAGAAACTCCGACAGCAGCGCCCTGGTTTTCAATCACATTTCATAAAAAGAAGCCTGACACGCTATATCCCCCGCCACGCCGCCCACATTCGTAACCCTATGCGCCAAATCCGGCGGCGCCGCCGTACTGAACTGCCTTCCAGTCATGTCGACCGACCACGGCGTGGAGCAGATACAATACCCGTTTGTGGAGGGCCGTTTCTTGGTGCTGAAATACGTGGGCCAGTAGTTAAGGTTGTACATGACGCAGACCGGGAGGTTGAACATGCCCGCATCGGTCGGGCTGGAATCGAACATACCCTGCAGGCTTCGGAAGCCTCGCTTTGCGGTTTCTTGAGAGGGGTTGTCGGGTCGGTATTGGGCGAACTGGGAGAGGAGGTCGGTGGTTTTTTTGCCCATGTTGTCGGTGTCGAAACCGCCTTGGGCGAAGCCACGGACGGAGGACTCGATGACGTCCCGGGCGCGGAATGTGTACTTGGATGTGCCGGTGGTGTTGAGGAGGATTGGGGATGAAGAGCTGACTCCGGGAGCCAGGTCGGACATTTTGATGCTGCCGTCGCCGTTGGGCTTGTTTTTGGATGCTTCTCTGTGGTGGGGAATTATTATCACCTGTCGGCGGAGAGATTTGGAACCGAGATAATGAAGTGGGGACTTACGCTGGGTTCAACCAGGTGAGCCGAGCCATGCCTGGGCCGAGGTAGGTACCCCATCCATAATCATCAGTGTTGCAGACAGTAATGTCTGGTTCTTTTGAAAGAAAGTTCGATGCACACGCCGACTCCGTAAAAGTGGTGTTTTTTTTAGAGTCGACCTGGGTGACCTGGCCATCTTCATGGACGTCAGTACTGGAGATTCATATGCATGCCTCAATTTCGAGCATCCAGAGGAGCAACCTACATGGCATGAATGTGATGAAAACATTCTGAGTCCACCAGATATAATTGATCATTTTCAACGCGAGATACTGCTCCATCCAGCGCTGAGAAGCCGGCAGACACTTATTGCAATCCAGATTCAAATCTGTGCGGTTGACGAAACTCCCATGCGACAAGAGCGAAGTGATGTTGGTACCATCAGTAAATATACCGGTGTATGCGTTCTCCACGTGGGTCCGTACGCCGCCGACATATACTCCTAGGGTAGACGCAAGATCCGCTGAGTTGTCGGCAAACTGCGGATCCGGTGTCTGTGCACCAGGTTTATTAATCTCGCCGTTGATAGCCCCCAATGTACCAGCCACGGCACCAAAAGCACCACTAGCAGGACCGAAGCCAACCAACGCGAGAAGACCAGATATGGCACCAAATACGCCCGACACAGTCACAAGAGGTGGATGGTGAGGCGCGGGTGAAGTTTTTATGCTGTGGAATTGCAAGGCGATGGACTGGATTTGTGTCAATGTATCGAGCTCTCCAATTTGCATAGTCTGGTATAAGTAGGTGAACATGTCGCTCAAGTTCTGCATCGCAATCCAAGCCAAGTATATTCTCGCAGAATCTGGGTCCTTGCCTTGATTCGGGAGATCCTGACAGCTTGTAACATAGTTGCACTGGTTACCGATGGTGCAGGTCTGACCGGAGCCTTTTGGAAAGAGTAAGTCGCGCTGCTCCGATTGATGATCTCGCAAGGGAACAATGACATACCAATTCTAAAGTCGCTTTGGAAAGCTTTTATCATGCCTCCTGCTTGGGCAAAAGACGATGAGCGTTTATCGTACCAGGACTGGAGCCATTCGTCAACCTAACATTGTGCGTGTCAGTTGCAACTCAAAGGATGCTTTGGAACTGAGGGAACATACACCGTATGCAGACCAGGCATCTGATGTCCGCTCGATCTTACCAGACGCACAAGTCGCGTTCCCTACCGGGTGGGCACAAACAACCGAACCCTGGATGGACACTTCAAAAGTCACTTTGTCATTGGGGATAGAAGTCATTGAGGCTGAGTAAGAAGTCTGATTGGCAGGTAGGGAACCATTATTTTGGAAAGCAAAGATAATCAGCTTGAGACCGCCATCTGTTATATAAAAAGTCGTCAGTATCCAGGCAATCCTTTGGCACGAGTTGGTAATCACGAGATGACTTACCATTTATAGATGTCGTGAGGGTAAAAGAATTGGGTTCTGTTCGATTGGCTACCGTTGGGCATGGTCGCCCGCTGTGACAGCCACCCCCCGCAGAGAAGTATGGGTCGGCAAATACTATCCCTGAAGTGTTCGACGAAAACGTCCAGTTGGTCCGATCTGCGGACATCCAACTGGCGTCATCTTCTATGCTCAGTTGGGCGCCATGCACCCACAAGTCTGTCTGAAAGGGGATGATTGACCCGGTACATTCAGTGGGTATTTTCGGAAGTGTGTAAGGTCCTTCGTAGGTCACCGAAGCCGGCACAGACGGGTCGTTAGGATTCCATATCTGTGCTGCATCCGTGGTAGAAGGCGACGCAGACGAAGCGTTAGGATCCGATGTCTGTGCTGCATCCGATGTCTGTGCTGCGTCCGATGTCTGTGCTGCATCCGTGGTAGAAGCCGACGCAGACGAAGCGTTAGGATCCGATGTCTGTGCTGCATCCGTGGTAGAAGCTGACGAAGACGGGGCGTTAGAATCCGATGTCGATGCTGCATCCGTGATCGCAGATGAGGCGTTAGGATCCGATGTCTGTGCTGCATCCGTGGTAGAAGACGACGCAGACGAAGCGTTAGGATCCGATGTCTGTGCTGCATCCGATGTCTGTGCTGCATCCGTGGTAGAAGCCGACGAAGACGGGGCGTTAGGATCCGATGTCTGTGCTGCATCCGTGGTAGAAGCCGACGAAGACGGGGCGTTAGGATCCGATATCTGCGGGGCGTTAGAATCCGATGTCTGTGCTGCATCCGTGGTAGAAGTCGGCGGAGACGAGGCGTTAGGATCCGATATCTGTGCTGCATCCGTGATCGCAGATGAGGCGTTAGGATCCGATGTCTGTGCTGCATCCGTGGTAGAAGACGACGCAGACGAAGCGTTAGGATCCGATGTCTGTGCTGCATCCGATGTCTGTGCTGCATCCGATGTCTGTGCTGCATCCGTGGTAGAAGCCGACGAAGACGGGGCGTTAGGATCCGATGTCTGTGCTGCATCCGTGGTAGAAGCCGACGAAGACGGGGCGTTAGGATCCGATATCTGCGGGGCGTTAGAATCCGATGTCTGTGCTGCATCCGTGGTAGAAGTCGGCGGAGACGAGGCGTTAGGATCCGATATCTGTGCTGCATCCGTGATCGCAGATGAGGCGTTAGGATCCGATGTCTGTGCTGCATCCGTGGTAGAAGACGACGCAGACGAAGCGTTAGGATCCGATGTCTGTGCTGCATCCGATGTCTGTGCTGCATCCG
>JAABVA010000898.1_pt1 | contig 33969 bp, 32 predicted proteins | sample 5560331 | NCBI WGS metagenome assembly JAABVA01 (sample SAMN12812661, study PRJNA571458) | rock metagenome | isolation source: Antarctica rocks | place: Antarctica: Victoria Land, Mt New Zealand sud | collected 2016-01-07 | reverse complement strand
ACACCTATCCTCATCGGGAAATCTCACCTGAAATTCAAATAATGACAGGCTCTTGAATCGCTCTTCCATGCCACTAACTTACTATTTTTTTTAGTATTTAACAAACGCCTATTTCAAAAGTTTTATTGCAGCAAATAGTGCTTCTTTTAGCACAGGATTTTTGGTGTTGATTTTATGTTGATAAAAGAAGTATCAGAAATAATTTACTAACCTTTAAACGGGCTCCTGTTATCTTCTGGTTTTAGCCGGGTTTAAAGTTTTGGACCTGATAATATGCCGTTCAATACACCTTGAACGGTTAAAACATCGCTTAACCCCTATCCTCAAAACTATTTTTTAAGTTGTTGAATGTATCAATTCATACCTACATGGCCTTTTACAGATTCAAATATCTTTTGTGCATCAAAGCCAACACCATTTTTAAATACGATTTCTGTTTTGCGGATATTTTTGATGTCTGTTGTCAAATCACCACCAATTAATACCATATCTGCTTTTTTGCCTGGCTCTACGGTGCCAATTTCCTGCTGGCGGTTTAAGTAAATTGCCCCGTTCAAAGTGCATATTTTGATAGCCTGTTCTGCTGAAAATCCGCCTTCCGCCAAAAGCTCTATTTCGCGGTGGTTAGAGTAGCCGCTAACTACGCGCCCTGCTCCTGTCGGGTCTGTTCCGGCAACCAATAAGCCGCCCAGATCATAAAACTGCTTTTCCCAGGCCTGCTCTTTTTTAAATAATCGAATTCCGGCCTGGTCCCGGTTTTGCGCGGCCTGCCAGCGTTTTTGAACCATTTCTTTCACTTCCGGCAGCAAAGCTTCTTCCCCTCCGCCCGGAACCATTTCGTGGCCGGTTGAGGGTTCAAAAACAGTTAAGGTAGAAGTAAGTGCAACATGTTTACCAATCATGTACTGCATCAGGTCTTTCATCTTCGGGCTGTTCTCGTCCAGTTTTAACAAGGATTGCCTTTCCTCGCTGTCGTTCACCTGGTCATCCGTTTTCAAACTATCAAAATCAGAACTGGCAAAAAAGCCGTGTTCCAGATTATCAATTCCTATTGCCGCCGCCTGCCGGTAGGTAACCGCGCCAATATGCCCGGTTACTTTTAAATGCCTTTTGTGGGCCTCCTGTACTACGGCCGCCATATCTGCCCGGGTAGCATGTACATACATTTTGAATGAAGTGCATCCTTTATCTGCCCAAAACCTGGCGGTTGCGGCTGCATCTTCCGAGCCTTTAACCACATTTAACGCTGGGATATCATAACCTTGTTCTTCGATATAAGGTGCTGTTACATCCAGGTCCGGACCGATGATTTTTCCTTCGGTAATCATCCTTTTGAGGGCGAGATCAGTTTGCGGTTCAATGCTGCCCGCAGTTCTGGCCGTAGTTACGCCACCTGCCAGATACAAGCGAGGAAAAGAATAAGGCATTTCTGCAATATTGAAATAGTTATCCACCGGAATGGTATAATACAGATGTTCGTGCAGCATTACCAAGCCCGGAATGAGGGTTTTGCCGATCCCGTCCACAATCTGTGCGCCTGACGGGATTTTTATTTTCTGGGCATCTCCTACCTGGCTGATCTTTCCGTTGCTGAAAATGATGGTTTGATGCGGTTTTACCGGTTTGCCTGTCCCGTCAATCAGCTTTACATCCGTGATGGCCACGACCGGGGAATTTATTTTAATATAATCCTTTACCTGCGGTGTAAACTCCTGTGCTATACTTTTCAACACCAGGCACTGCAGCAAAATGGTTATCAACCAACAGCTTCTTTTCATGCCCACAATTTAGGGAAATTATGGTCGTTGCAGCAGTTCCTGGTTTTCTTTCGGTTTAAATTTTTGTCCGAAGAAATCGCCTTTGTTCCAAACTGGCGCATCAGCTTCCTGGCAAACAAAATAACCGATCAGGAAATTGATTTTAACATGCGTAGTAGCTGCTTTAAAATCAAAAGGCTGGTTCATGTCATCCTGCGGCGTATGATAAATAGTGCTGCGCCAGCCCAAATCGGATTTTGCCCGGTTTACAGTATCCTGCGGAACAGTCATGAAACCGCTTTTGATAAATAAAGCAGGTATCCCTTTTTTAATAAAGCTGTAATGATCACTGCGGATAAAAACCACCTGCTCCGGAAACGGGTCAGGGCTGATCTTCAAACCTAACATATTGGCAGCTTTTTTAGTCTGTTTGCCAAGGCTGGAATGGTCTGCACCATAAGGCACAATGTCTAAAACCGGATGAAAAAAGAAAGGCATATCGATGGCCAGGTTAGCTACCACCTTTGCTTCTTTTATGGGTAAATTATTGATAAAATAATCTGATCCCAGCAAACCCAACTCTTCATCCGTTACCACTGCAAAGATCACCGATCTTTTTGGCGGAACAGGCAACGAACGATAAGCTTTTGCAATTTCCAGCAGGATAGCATTGCCGGAAGCATCATCGTGCGCACCATTATAAATGGAATCATTTTTTACAGGGATGCCAATACCGAAATGGTCTAAATGTGCAGAGTACACCACGTATTCATCCTTCAGTTTAGGGTCACTGCCTTTGATCATACCAACCACATTTGAACTTTGGATTAAGGTTGATTTCGATTTTACCTGAATCCTTGCTGAGATATTTAATGGGAAAGACCGTAATTTTCCTTCTCCGGCAAGAGCGGCCAGGTTTTGCCGGCCTTCCGGAGCATTTACAAAAAGCTTTTCTATAAATTCAATATTAAAAGTTGAAACTGCTTTTAAATCAGGATAACTATTGGCCGTAGTGGCTTTTCCGCCCATCCATTTATAGGTGCCTTGCCTCACTCTTTTAACTGTTGCGTCCCAAGAACCCGTCCTTCCGGCGGAAACATTAAAACTGACTACACCAACTGCTCCACGTTTGATGGCTTCTGCATATTTCACATCTGTAGTGGTAAAATATGCCCGCTCGCTGCTGGGGAAATTTTGCGGCGCACCATTGATGTAAACGACTATTTTACCTTTTACATCAATATTTTTATAATCGTCATAACCGAATTCGGGCGCATCGACCCCAAACCCGACAAACACTAACGGTGCTGTAATAGTTGATGCCGGCGAAGCAAAATAAGGACTTAACACAAATTCCTTTCCGTACTCCAGTTTTTCTTCTTTTTGATTATTAATGATCGTAAAACTACTTTCACTTTCATCAACCCAACCTTTTTGCAACGGTACTTGCTGAATGTAGGAAGAATCGCCCGCGCCGGGTTTCAGCCCTAAAGCCATAAACTGGGTTTCCATATACTTCGAGCCCAGTAAAAAACCCCTTGTGCCCGGTTTTCGCCCTTCCAGCAAATCGTCAGCCAGAAAACTCATATACCCTTTGATTGCGTCCGGGCTTACTTTATTTAGTATAGGTTTTAAATCGTCTGTACCTTGGCCTTTTGCAGCATTGAACAGCATCAGAGAAGCCATCCCAAAAAACAGTAACCTTGTTTTCATAAATAAAAAAATCTTTAATGAATGTAGTTATTATTTCGCTTTGTTCCGTTTATTTTCTATGCTTCCTTTATCACCTAAAAAATATAAACTTTATATGCCTAAAAGAAGCATACAGGTTTTTTCAAGATAGATGCCGGTCAGGTTATTTTATTATTGTTTAAGCTGATTTTTAAACAGATGTATCAAAACCAATGGCAGAAAGATCGGTTGTTTAAATAAACATAAGCAAACATTACCATGAATGAAAAAGATAAAATCACCCGACGCCAGGTTATCGGCGGATTAGGGGCTACTTTAGCTGCGGCTGCGGTTTCACCCGTTTTTGCGGCACCAGGAGCAGCGCAACCGGCACCACAAGGACTACAAGACCCAACTACTAAATATCCAAAACCGCCGTTTAAAGGCCAGTCTCAACCCTGGCCGGGTTTGGCCAGCCAAATGGACCCGCGCCCCGATCATGGCGAAACCAGCTATAAAGGTTCCGGCCGTTTAGCAGGCCGCAAAGCCTTGATCACTGGAGGCGATTCGGGAATGGGCCGGGCTGCTGCCATTGCTTATGCGCGCGAAGGTGCAGATGTAGCCATCAATTATTATCCTACCGAAGAACCGGATGCACGTGAGGTTATTGCGCTGATTAAAGCTGAAGGCCGCAAGGCAATTGCTATTCCGGGCGATCTCCGCAACGAAGCATTTTGCCAGAAGCTGGTAGCAGATGCCGTGCGTGAATTAGGTGGTTTGGATATTGTGGTCAGCAATGCGGGCAGGCAACAATCCCATGCTTCAATCCTGGATATATCATCAGAGCAATTTGACTGGACAATGAAAACCAATATTTATGCGCCTTTCTGGATCATTAAAGCTGCGTTGCCACACCTGCAACCAGGGTCTGTTATCATCGGGACTACCTCAGAACAGGCTTATGACCCTTCGCCTGATCTTTATGATTATGCGCAAACTAAGGCTGCTACCATGAATTACGTAAAATCGCTTGCCAAACAGCTTGCACCAAAAGGCATCCGGGTGAACGGCGTGGCACCGGGGCCAATCTGGACACCTTTGCAGGTTAGCGGAGGGGCTGCCCAGGAAAAACTGAAAATGTTTGGCGGCCAAACACCAATGGGCAGACCAGGCCAGCCGGCAGAACTTGGTTCTATTTATGTGCAGCTTGCCGCAAGTGATGCCAGTTACGCAACTGGACAAGTTTACGGTTCTGCAGGCGGAAGCGGACAACCTTAATTAGTTGCAAAGTTGCTGTTACCCCAATAAATATTTTATATTGAACGGAGGATAGTTTGAACTGCCCTCCGTTTTTTTGCATATTCAGATTGATTGTGCAGCATTTGACCATGCTTCTTTTATGCCACAAAAAACTCATTCACAGCAGGGCCTAAATCATACACAGCTACTTCGGTTGGTAAAATATTTCTTAAAATGCTGCTGCCGGCCGCACTCCGGTAACCGCCGGCACAATGTATTACCAATGGTTTATTGGTAGGGATTTCGCTTATCCGCTCTCTTAATCCGGGCAAAGGAATATGCAAAGAACCGGAAAACGCCGGGCTTTCTTTTACTTCTGCAGCATTGCGAATATCGATTATTTGATAGTGGGAAGGGTCATTCCTGAAATTTTCCAGATCGAGCCGTTCTGATTTTACTTCAGCAAAATCCAACACAAAAGCTGCTTTAATAAAAACTTCGTAACCAATATTTGCCGTTCTGACGAGGATTTTGGGAAGGGAAAGTCCGTTTGCCGTAGCCAGATAAAACGGTTCTTCCGGCCCAATAATACTTCCCAGCCAGGTTTCAAATTTTCCTTCTACCATCAGGTTGACCGAGTTTGGCAAATGTCCTTTTTTAAACTGTTCTGAGGGCCGCGTATCTATAATAATTACGTCGTTTTGCAGCAGTTGTGCATCTGCTTTTTGCCCAATCTTTTTCGGTACAACTTTTTTTATGGAAGGAATAAGTGCCGCCGCGCCTTTTCTGTTCAGCTCCACATCGTAAAAAAAATATTTTGGCACAAAAGGCTGATCTTCCAGCAGCGTTTTTACAAACTGCTTTTCCTCCATATCCGCCAAACACCAGTTGCTTAATTTTTCGGCTCCGATTGTACTGGAATTAGCTTCACTTAAAGCTTTTCCGCATAACGTGCCTGCACCATGCGCCGGATAAACCAAAACTGCATCATCCAGTAACATTAATTTTTGATGAAGCGAATGATACATCTGCATAGCTAATTCTTGCCTGTCAGCAATCAGGTTTCCGGCTGTTTCCCGCAAATCTGGCCTTCCGCAATCACCAATAAACAAAGTATCACCGGTAAAAACAGCATGGTCCTTACCTTCGTGTTCCAGAATAATACAGATGCTGTCAGGCGAATGGCCGGGCGTGTTCATTGCTTTTAATTTGATTTTGCCAAAAGTTATTTCATCCCCATCATCAAAAGATTGGTGCGGATAAGCAGCACCTAACAATTTAGAACAGTAAATAGTAGCACCAGTGGTTTGATGCAGTTCCAGATGGCCGCTCACAAAATCAGCATGTGGATGGGTTTCAATCACGCCGATGATTTCAGCTTGGTTACCTGCTGCATAAGACAGGTAAGGGCTTATGTCCCTGGCCGGATCAATCAATATTATTTTGCTTTCACATTCACTTAAAATGGCATAGGAATAATGCGACAGGCTTTTATCTTCAAATTGTTCAATCTTCATATACTGTTTTTATAGGGTAAATTTCAGTAATGGCTTTTCCCGGTTTGGTGACCTATGTTACACAAGATGATCAATGAGGGAGTTTTTCCCGTAATAAACCATAAACCCAGGTCCCACCTATTGCACTTAACAAGGTTACCGCAATCACCAGGAAGCCGCTTCCAATCTGCGCAAACAACGGCCCCGGGCAGGCGCCGGTAATCGCCCAGCCTAATCCAAATATCAGCCCGCCCCAAACGTTGCCCCAGTGAAATTTTTTATCGGGGATTACAATGCTTCTTTTATCAATGGTTTTTAGGTCAAAGCGTTTAATCAGCAAGATAGAAATCATGCCAACAACAATTGCGCTGCCAATGGTGCCATACATGTGGAAAGCCTGCAAGCGGAACATTTCCTGGATACGAAACCAGGATACGACTTGCGATTTGACCAGTACAATGCCAAATAAAGCACCCAGGAATAAATATTTAAGGTTTTTCATTGCTGGTTAAAGCTGAAGTAGATAAGGCAAGATAAACCAGGTCATGATAAAGCCACCGGCCATAAAACAACAGGTAGCCACCAGTGAAGGCCATTGCAAAGAAGAAATGCCCATAATGGCATGGCCGGAAGTGCAACCACCTGCGTAGCGCGTACCAAAACCAACCAGAAAACCACCAATCACGATAAATACCAATCCTCTTAAAGTAAACAACTTGCTAAAACTGAAAATATCCTGCGGCAATAATCCGCTGAAATCTTTTATACCTTGTTGTTTTAAAATGGCTATAGTTTGAGGGTTGAGATCGACTGCACCAGGTTTAGAAAGAAAGTAAGTGGCGATAAAGCCTCCCGCAACAATACCAGCAGCAAAAAACAAGTTCCAACTTTCTTTTTTCCAATCATATTTAAAGAAAGAAATATCGGCAGGAAAACAGGCGGCACAGATATGGCGCAGCGAAGAGGAAATGCCAAAAGTTTTGTTGCCTAAAAAAAGCAAGGCCGGAACGACCAGTCCGATAAGCGGCCCGGCAATATACCAGGGCCAGGGTTGTTTGATAAAATCCATGTAAATTATTTAGTTAACGTATTAATTAAAACAAACATACCCATCAACAACACGAACCAGCCAAAAGCAGGTTTAAGTTTGGTATCGGCAATGTATTTAGTAAGGTAGCTCCCTACGATAATGCCTGCAATGGCAAAAGCCGAAAAGAGCAATATAAAGGGATAATGAATTGGCGCATGGCTACTGATATCACCTAAAACACCCAGTAGTGAACTAATTGTCATCACCATTAGCGATGTGCCTACCGCTTTTTTCATTGGAAGGTCCGCAAATAGCACCAGGGACGGAATGATCAGGAAGCCACCACCAACGCCAACAAAACCAGTGATGATGCCAACTATGATACTTTGAACAATCAGTTTTGGATAACTAATGGCACTAAGCCCGTTACTTTTTTTATCTGTATCTTTTTTCCGGATCATCGAAACAGAAGCTGCCAGCATCAACAGTGCAAACACCAGCATCAAGAGCACGCCTTTGGTCAGCTCAAAATGCCCGAAACTTAATAGATGAAGTGGTACAGCGGGCATTACCCATTTTCGCATGATAAAAACAGCAACCAGGGACGGAATGCCAAAAAGCAAGGCAATATTCAAGTTTACGTTTCCTTTCCGGTAATGACTAATAGCGCCTGCCGAACTGGTCAATCCAACAACAAACAAAGAATAAGTGGTTGCCAGTACCGGATCGATGTAAAAAAAGTAAACTAAAATGGGAACTGTTAAAATGGAACCGCCACCACCAATTAAGCCCAATGACAAACCAATTAAAACTGCTGTTGCGTAACCTGCTATTTCCACTAATTATATTTTATACATCAAAAGTAGCTGGTAGCAAAATCTTTCTTGGTGACTAATGTTACAAAGGGATCTTTAGGATAATTTTATTTCTGAAAAGGGTGATCATTTGCTGCTTTTCCATTTGCTTTAACAAACGGGAAATCACTTCCCTGGTGGTGCCCAGTTCTTCCGCCAGTTGCTGATGGGTAATATTGATTTCAGGAGATTTATAAATATTAGCTTTCTTTTTCAGCAATTCAACGATCCTGTCATCCAGTTTCTGAAAGGCAACTGCATTGATTACAGACAATAATTCCTCAAAGCGTTTGTGGTACAGCTTGAATATAAAATCCGCCCATTCGGGATAAACTTTTATCCATTCACCCGCCTTTGCAACCGGCACCATTAAAATCTCGGCATCTTCTTCCACAACTGCCCTGATCTTACTGGTATCATCATGGATCCCGGCTAAAAAAGACATGATACAGCTTTCGCCGGGTTTAATGTAATAAAGCAGAATTTCCCTGCCGTCTTCATCCTGCCGCATCACCCGGATGCTGCCCGATAATACCACCGGAATAGTGCGGATGTAACTATTGGATTGAACCAGCACGGTTTCAGCAGGAAATGTTTTACGCTGGCTGTTTACCAAGACTTCGCTTTCTAGTATCGGACCAAATAAATTCATGGCGACAAAGTTAAGGCAATTTAGCGATGCTGCTTCGAGATGCTTAAACACCAGCAGAAGTTTACGACATACTGTTTTTACCCTGTAAAATTAAGGCTGATGATTTTATGCCGATAAAAACAGTATCAATCCAATTCTACAGAAACTTTTAAAATTTCTACCAAACCACGGATGCAAGCCAGCCGGTTGGTATCGCTGCCTGCGGGATAGGAAACGGTAGTTTGATGCCGGATGGATTTGATGCCCGAAAGATCGATGGCCTGCTGCACCTGCTTTTCCAAAGCTTTCATCAAAATTATGATGGTTTCGGGCTGATGGATTTTCAGGCGTTCGCTTAATCCGCTGATTCCGTTTTGCCGCTCCAGTTTTCTTTTCGGCAAATCATGGCGTTCTGTATGCTCCGAACTCAAATGATCCAGGAAACAGCCGGCCGCTTTAAAAAATTGCAGGAACTCCTCTGATGAAGAAAACTCGCCATAAAGCTCTTTGAAAGCCGCATAAACGGTACGGAACAAATTGGTATTGGCGAGGTAAAAATTTTTGTCGGCCTTGCCCGGAGCTTCGCCAATAAGCAGGATTTTTACTTTTTCGGGTTTGTATCTGAGGGCTAATGCAGCAGCTGTTTCCATGAATTCAATTTATAATCCGTGCAAAGCGCATAAATAAATCTGCAAGTTGTGAGGGTTGTCCGTGTTGCCGGATAAAATAAAAAGGACGTTCGATAGAGAGGTTTTTAATATCTATGATCCTGCAATCGCCGGTTTTCAATTCCTTTAAAATAGCATGTACCGATAAAAAAGCTAAGCAATTGCTGTGCAGCAGGTAAGATTTGATGCTTTCTGTTCCGCCAAGCTGCATTTCTACCTGCAAATCCGAAAGTTTAAGCTGATGTGGTTTTAACGCATTTGCGATCACATCCAAAGTGCCCGAACCTGGCTCGCGCAGCAATAACGGGTAATTTTTCAGTTCCTCCGGTTTGATCGTGTCTTTTTTCACGGAAGTATTATTCCTGGCGCAAACCAGCACCAGTTCATCCTGCAAGTATTCTTCGTATTTAATTTGAGGGTTACGGGAAATACCTTCAATTATACCCATTTCCAACTCTTTGCCCAATAGTGCTTGCTCGATGTCCTCCGTATTGCCGGTAACCAATTGCACCTGGATGTCTTTAAATTTCTGATGAAATCCGGCCAGTACAGCCGGTATGACGTATTGTGAAACCGTAGTGCTTGCCCCGATTCGCAGTACGCCGCTGTGTTTTTTGATCAATAAATTCATGTCGAACTCCAGTTCGCGGTGCAGCTCAAATATTTTTTCGGCATGTTGCAGTAGTAGTTCCCCGGCAGCCGTCAGCAAGGTTTTCTTGTTTCCGCTCCGTTCAAACAAAGAAGTTTTAAAATAAGCTTCCAGCTCGTTGATGTGTTTGGTAACGGCCGGTTGCGTGATAAATAATTCTGCGGCGGCCTTGGTAAAATTGAGCCTTTTGGCAACCGTATAGAAAACTTTTAGTCGAAATTCAAACATATAGAATAGCAGTTATTCAATTTGTGCTTTATAAAACCATGCTTCTTTTACAGGCGAAAAAACAGGATCAGATAAGGTAAACATAAAAATACAAAAGCTAAAAGCGTTGCGGCAATAGCCAAAGCCTCGTCTCCTGTTTTGATGTTTTTTGCTGAGAATTGATGATGGGTTAGAGTCTGGATAGTTTTCATGATCTTTTTGATTTGATAGTTCAAAGATCAATGAATAGACCAAGCCATTTTTATCAGAAAACCCCATCTTCCATAACGGTTAGTTATAGAAAATTAGTTCAGGATTTTAAGCAGGTGCTACTATTTTAGTCGCGTGCTAAAACTATTTATCTGTTGTGAAACCATATTTGCGATAAATGGCTTTCGCCTCGGCACTCACCAAAAAGCCCATGAAATCTTTGGCTGCCTGTAGGTGCGGGGCATTTTTGAGCTGTCCGGCAACGTAAGTGGCCGCAATGTTTTCGCTGGCCGGAATTTCAATCAATTCCGTTGGATGGCCGATCATCTGCTGATAACAAGCTTCGGAATACCAAACCGGCGCGGCATCACTTTGATTGTACATTATGCGCATTGGCGTTTGGCGGTGGTGGATCTGGGTCAGGTAGGTTGTACTGTCTTTAACCTTAGTTTCCATAACTGCTTTGCGCAAAGTTTCGCCACCGGCTTTTACATAAGCTTCTTCTATCCGCTTGCCAATCCCTTCCCATTCCGGGTTGGGCATGCTTACCCGGACATCACTTCTCCCCAAATCTTTTAAACCTTTCACGTTTTTAGGATTGCCTTTTTGTACCATTAAAGCCAGGCGGTTGTAAGCATAAAGTTGCGTTTTAGAAAAATACTGCGGCATCTGGTCAATCCTGCTTTTGCCTGCCGTGTAAACGTCTGGTTTTAACGTGATGCGCATATTACCGATTGTTATCGAGCCGCCTTCAATCTGTTTGGCTAAAATTCCCGGAGGCAAAGTTTCAGCAAAAACACGCTCGTACTGCGGATGCTCTTTTTTGAAAGCTGTAAGCAGATCATCAATACACATAAACTGATTTCCTGCAAAGAACACCACTAACTGCGGATCGTTAATATCTCCAAACAGATCAGGCACGTTATCTACTCCGGGAACCGTAAACATTACCTTGCTTTGAGGCGGAGTGTTCCATGGCGGATCAAAACGATGGTCTTGTGCTTTTGCAGTTGCTCCCATAACCAGTGCAATTAATATTAGATAGAATTTATTTTTCAGGATTGACATAAGAATTTATTATAGTTACTTTAATTGAGACGATGTTTTAAGGGTGCACAACTGCCCATCCCTGTGCTTGTCGGATGATGATCTCGCCATTACCGCTCGGCACATAGCTGATAAAAGGGAACAAGGTAGCCGTATCAATATGACGTTCACGGATTGTATTATTGCATTGTGCGAGTATCACGCCTTTTTTTTGCAAGGCAAGCAGTGTTTGCTCGTAGGAGTTGGCTTTCTCGTAAACAGCTACGCCATCCCCAAAGGCAACCAGCTCTACTTCCAGTTTTCCTTTTAAACGCACATCTTCCAGTGCATTGTCAATATTGCGCAGCGTACCTTTTATTTTTTTCGGGTCAATGTCATCTAAAAAATAAAGTGCTTTGTAATGTGCCTGGGTAGCTTCTGCTCCTTTAAAATCAGGTTTTGCACTTTGTGCCATAACAGGTTTGATAAATAAAATAGCGGAAAGAATAAATAAGGTTTGAATAAGCTTTTTCATGATAAATGATTTTATTACTGTTGTTTATGATTTGATATTGGTGAGTTCTTTTTGTGCTTCTTTTATCGGCTTAAAAGGGCCGAACTTATGTTGCTTCTCGCTGAACTTGTCCGCATAAGGGCCGAAAGCAAAGTCAATTGGTTTCTTTTTAAGGTCTTTCCAGTCATTATGCTGGTTTTTGTGTGGCCTAGGTTGTGAGTTTACAAAAGCAGCCACATTCCAGGCTTCCTCATCTGTTAACTGCGGGTTTTGATAAGTAGCACCGTAAGGCATATTGTTTTTCACAAATCCGGCAAAGTTGGTAATACGATACATCCCTGCACCATCGTTATAACTATGCTTTCCCCAAAGTGGAGGATACTGGTAAGACTTTTTATCGGTAGGAAGCTGGCCTTCGCCATTGTTACCGTGGCAGCTTTGGCACTTTTGAATAAACACGGCTTTACCTTTTGCAGGATCGGCAGCAACATCCATAAAAGCAAGTTTCTCAGTTGCAGAGCCGAAGAGCTTTTGTTTCTTCTTTACTTCTTTACCGATCCACTTCATATAAGCCAGTATTGACTGAACTTCTTTGGAAGAAGTATCCGGTACTTTTCCTGTCAGGCTGCGCTCAAAACATTCGGCAATACGTTCCGAAGCTGGTTCTACTTTCCCACTCCTGCCACTCATTTTTGGATAGCTGGCGATAAAGCTGGCATAATTATTCCCAAAAAGCCTGGTGCCTGCATCAAGGTGGCAATTCTGGCAGTTCATGCCGTTCGTGATTTGGGCAATGCTTCCTTTAGGGCCGAAATAATTTGCCGTGTGTGCAAGCAGTTCTTTTCCGTACCGGATCATATCACCTTGTTTTCCTGCCGGGATTGAAGCTTCGTCTGGTGCTTTCCAGGCATCCGCAGGAATACTTCGCGCGCTGCTTCCTGATGATACGACACTATTTTTTGAAGCAGCAGTATTTATAACTACATTATTTGCAGTTGGAAGAACGTTTTGGGTGGATGATCCGCGGTCAAAAAAGATGGATACAATAAAGACCAGGATGCAGGCAACCGAAATCAGCGAAACATAAACCGTGTATCCCGTTACTTTTACCAATGCTTTGATAACTTCTTTTTCCTGTTCCGGACTGTTCATAACGGTAATTGTTTGGGTGATTTGATACCTCAAAGATAGACCGGGTTAACTGTGCATTTAGATCATATATGTTGATCTATCATTACCAAAAGTTATCAGGTCAAAGGTTAGGCAGCAGGTACCACAACAGCAGCAGGCTGATTAAAACAATTGCAACAGTGAGTAACAGAGAAAGCAGGAAAGACGGATAATATGCTTTGTTTAGCAACTGTTTTTCTATGTAGCGATATCGCAAATAACTTAATAAAGCAAGCAAAGCACCTATTGCAACCAAAGCAATGCCAATAGTCGCAGAAAAACCTTTGCCCGGCAGTATTGCTTTACCTGCCAAAACGATGGACAATTGTTTGATAAACAGGGAAAATTTAACGACCACAAAACCGAAACCCATTAAAGCAATACTGGTACGGACCCAGGCTAAAAAAGTACGTTCGTTTGCTAAATGATCACTTGGGTTGATGGTAGGTTTACCAGAATATGGTTGTTCTTCCATTAAAAATACATCATGAATAAGGAACGGAAATGATAAATTAATTGTGTTGATTAAATCAACCCTTTAACCTAAGGTACTTAATTGCAAATAAAAGGTTTGTTCGCTTAATCTCCGCATTCTCTTCAAACTCTATTGACAATCTGTTTATTTAATTTTATCCCCTTCAGCAATATTATCGCTTGCGTTGGTCACAATCTTTTCATTAGCTTTTAAATCACCAAAAACTTCTGTAGAATCATGGCTGGCCAAGCCTTCTTTTACATCTATTAAATGCGCTTTGCCCTCGCGCACGGCTACTACATATTTATGTTCTGTGGAACGCACAATAGCAGCAGCCGGTATCAGTAAAGATTTAGCCCCGGACAGCATAGGGATCCGGGCCTCGGCATACATCCCGGGTTTAAGCTGGCTGTTGGCATTTAAAACATCAATTTCAATTGCTTCTGAACGCATACTGCCTAAAGCATTTGCCGAACGGCTGATTTTTGCCGTATGCGATTGACCAGGCATTGCATTGAAAGTAAAAGTAACGGGCTTGCTTAAATCTACTTTATCTACATAATCTTCGGGTATGTAAACTTCCAACCTTAGTTTCCTGATGTCCTGCAAAACAAGCATTGGCTGATCGGTTGCTTTACCGGGGGCTACCAGTGCCCCGGGCGAAACATTACGCTGTACGATCATTCCATCAAAAGGCGCAGAAATGTTTAAGTAACCTTGCATGGTGCGAACTGAAGCAACATTAGAACGTTCTGAGTTGGCAACAGCTTCGTCAGCTTTCATTCTGGATTGGGCATTGTCCAGGTCAAGCGGGGAAACCGAACCAGGCTCACGCGATGCTTCTTTTAACCGCTGATATTTCTCTTTACTTGCAACGGCCGTTTCCTGAACTTGTAAATAGCGGGAATTGGCTGCCTGGTATTGCGATTGCATTTCGGGTGCTTCCAGCGTAATTAACAACTGGCCTTTTTTTACGATAGAACCGCGGTCAACATAAAGCTGTTTGACAAATCCATTCACCTTTGGAAACAGGTTCACTTCGTTAAAAGGCTTTAACTGGCCGGGCAGCCGGGCACTGGTAGATAAAGCTTTTTCGGTTACCATACCAATCTGGTATTGTGATTTTTTACTTTCGTCTTTCTTCACCAGGTCAACCGGTTTTTGGTCGCCTGAGCATGACCACAAAAAAGTGCTTATAAAAGAAGCACTTATAAAAATTTTATATTTCATGATTTAATATGCGTTAATTGTTTCTGTTTCAAGTTCTTCTTCTGGCATTAAAGCAGGTGATTCAAAAGTGGTTTTATCTTGTACCCAGGCAAATACCAGCGGCAGAATAAACAAGGCAGCAAGTGTTGAGGCAAACAAGCCGCCAATTACAGCCCTGCCCAGCGGCGCAGATTGCTCACCGGCCTCTCCCATACCGGATGCCATCGGTACCATACCTGCAATCATGGCCAAACTGGTCATTAATATAGGCCGTAAACGAATGGATGCACTGGTTATAGAAGCTTTAGTGGCATTGCGGTAATCTATGCGCAGCTTTTCTGCATTGGTTACAATTAAAATAGCGTTGGCCACAGACACCCCAACAGACATGATCATGCCCATATAAGATTGCAGGTTTAGTGTTGAACCTGTTAAAATCAGCATCAACAATGAACCTAATATTACCGCGGGTATGGTTGATAATACTGTTAATGATACTTTAAAAGACTGATAGTTGGCCGCCAGAAGCAGGAAAATTACCAGGATGGCCAGTAGCAAACCATTTTGCAAACTGCTTAAAGTATCTGTAAGCAGGTTGGACATACCGCCAAGGGTAGCCAGTAATCCTTTCGGTGGTGTGCCGAGAGAGTTTACGGCTTTTTGAACATCAGATGTTGCTTTGCCTAAATCAGTTTTATAAATGTTGGCACTGATGGTTAAAAACCGGCGAGGGCCGGCACGGTCATATTCGCCGGGAACGTAAGTTGTGGTAAAATTGGCTATATCACCTAATACCGGACTGCTTTGTCCTTTTACCAGCGGAATTTCTTTTAGCTGATCCATCGTGTTCATCACATATTCCGGCACTTGTACCTGCACCTGGTAAGTGTATGCGCCTTTTTCATCCAGCCACAGGTTTTTATCTGTAAACCTGCTGGAAGAGGTGCTTGCGGTAACCGAACGGGCAACATCTTTAATGTTTAAACCCAACTGCGCAGCTTTTAACCTGTCGAGCGTAATGGCGATGACCGGAAATTTTAAAGGCTGTACAATTTGAACATCGCGTAAGTAAGGGATACCTTTTAATTTGTTTAATACTTTATCCGCATAACCTTCTATTTGCTGCATGTCTTTCCCGGCAACCTGTACTTCGATGGGTGAGGACGCACCCTGGCTCATGATCTTTTCCGTCATGTCAATGGGTTCAAAACTGATTTGCAGTTCAGGTAATTTAAAATGGATGTTTTTGCGCAGTGCATCTTTCAATTCATCCATATTCACCTTGTACTTTTCGTCTAAGTTTACCTGCAAAACAGCCTCCTGCGTACCCGTATTGAAAATGTAAAGATTACTGGTACCATAACTGCTGGGGATCAATCCAACATAACCAGAAGTTATTTCCACATGGTTGTTTACCGTTTCGTTGATTACCTGCAGCACTTGTTTAAAAGCATCCTCGGTCCGCTCCAAACGTGTTCCGTCCGGTTCTTTCAAACGGATCTGAAACTGCCCGTTGTTGATTTTGGGCATCATATCTTTACCTATATAAACGAAGCATAAGCCTGCCAAAATAACCACGGTTATTAAATAACTGATTACAATAATGCTTCTTTTAGGCATCCAATTATTGAGGACCCCGATAAACTTTAATTTGACCTTTTCAAAAAAGTCGTTCTTCTCCGGCTCTGCATTTTCTTTGCCTGAATGCATTTCTATCTGGCCCAGTTCCTGTTTGTCTAAGGCTTCACCAGCATGAGAGTGGATATGGCCATGCTGATAATGCTGATATTGTTCTGCTTTGATCAACCAGTTGCTTAAAATAGGCACACCGGTTTGGGCGAGGATATAAGACACGATCATGGTTAAACCGATGGACAAGGACAGCGGCAGGAACATGGCTTTTGGCACACCTGTCATCATAAAAGAAGGTGCAAAAACAGCAAGGATACATAACAAGATCAGCAGTAGGGGGAACGAAATTTCTTCGCAGGCATCATAAATAGCTTTGCGCTTTGATTTCCCCATTTCTAAATGCTGGTGTATGTTTTCAATGGTTACCGTAGCCTGATCGACCAAAATCCCAATGGCCAAAGCCAAACCGCTCAAGGTCATGATATTAATGGTTTGCCCGAACAAACTCAACAACAACACACCGATCAGGATAGATACCGGGATTGTGATAACCACAATCAAACTGCTGCGCCAGTCGCGTAAAAAAAGCAGTACCATCAGACCGGTCAGCAAGGCTCCAAGCCCGCCTTCGGTCATCAAACTTTTAACTGCGTTTACCACAAATACCGATTGGTCAAACTCGTAAGACAGTTTTACATCGTCCGGTAATAAAGATTGCATTTCCGGCAGTTTCTTTTTCAAGTCTTGCACCACCGTCCAGGTAGAGGCATCTGCTGTTTTTACCACCGGAATATAAACAGAACGCTTTCCGTTAATCAGGGCATAATCTACCGTAACATCTGCTGCATCAGCTACCCGCGCCACATCCTTGATAAATATTGGGACACCTTTTTCCGTCTTGACCGGGATATTGCCAAAATTTTCAGGGCTTTTAATCAAGGTATTCATGGTTGTTAGGAACATGGTATTATTCAACCTCAAATTGCCTGATGGCGACATGACATTGAACTTGGACAAAGCATCAACTACTTCATCCGGTGTTAAATTATAACTGCGCAGTTTGTCCGGGTCAACATTGATGGTAATGGAACGGGCATTTGCCCCAAACGGCGGCGGTGCAGATAAACCTGGAATGGTAGCAAACATCGGCCGGATCTTAGTGGCGGCCAGATCATAAATATCTTTTAAGCTGCGCGACGGACTGGAAAACACCAACTGCCCAACGGGCAAGGAAGAAGCATCAAAACGGATAACCTGCGGCGGCAACGCACCCGGAGGAAAAAAGCTGGTTGCGCGGTTTACCTGCAAAGCTACCTGTGCAGAAGCTTCGGCCATATTGGTGCTTTCATAAAACTCCAGCTTAATCAGTGTCAGGCCTTGTATGTTTTTACTGGTGATATTTTTTATCCCGTTGATATACAGAAACTGGTTCTGCAAACCGGTTGAGAAAAACCCTTCCATTTGCTGCGGAGACATGCCGCCATAGGATTCGATGACATAAATAGTAGGCAGGTTAAGCTGCGGAAATATATCGATCGGGATTTTGATTGCGCTTAGCACTGCAAATATCAAAAGGCTTAGCGTGATCACAACTGTTGTGATCGGCCTTTTCAGTGCGGAGGTTACCATTGACATGGTTATGGATTTAAAAGGTTTAAAACACTATTGACTTGATTGTCGGTTATGGCTTTTTGGAACAAAGCATTGGCATAATCATATTTGGCCTGTGCATAATCTGTTTCGGCACGATACAGGATATTGATGGCAGCATTCAGCACAATAATATCCGTCAGGCCGCTTTTGTATAAACTTAGGTTTTGCCGGTAACTGGCATTCGCCGCTTTCAATTGGTTAGGGATTTCCTGCAAGCGTTGCTGCGCTGTGTTGAGTTCTACATCTGCTTGGTTAGCACTAATTGCCAACAAAGATTTCTGCTCGTCCAGTTGTTTCAAAGCATAATTGGTAGCTGCTTTTTGCGTATTTAACTTTAAGTGCCGCCGCCGCAAATCAAACAGGTTATAAGAAATGCCTAAACCCACCAGGTAATTTCCCCGCTGAAAGTCCAGTCCGCTGTTTAAACTGTTAAACCGGTCGTTTGCATCAACACTTGAACCTCTTCCCCAGGCTGCTGCTTCCAGTAATATTTTAGGGTTATATTGCTTTTTTACCAGTTCTTCCCTTTGAATATTGTTGTTATATACCGAACGATAATAATTAATCAGCGGATGGTTGCTGGTATCAGCATTTAAAACAGGGACCCTTGCAGCAGCAATCAACTTCTGTTCAATAGCTGTATCAGGAACAATACTTTGATAAGGCAGACTGCTTATTGCCGCCAACTGTAGCTGCACCTGTTTTAACTGGTTATTAAGTTCAATATAATTGAGCCGCGCTTTAGAAAGTTCAGCTTCGGCAGTACTGGTATCCACTCCGGGGCGCACGCCACTTTTGGCAAGCGAACGAATGGACCGTGTAATTTCCTGGTTACGCGTAATATTTCTTACTTGAATGTTCAGGTAATCCTGTAGCCTTAACAGTTCCAGGTAGTTGCTGATTGTAAAGCTGATCAGTTGGTATTTGGATTGGGCATACTGGTTTTGTTCCACCCTAATGTCAGAGTTGGCAACTTTATTTGCTGCACGGTAAGCACCAAAATTATATATCTCCCAATCAAAAGCAGCAATACCTAAATTAACAGTTGCCGATGTTGTATTGCTTTGATCGCGTACGCCGCGTGAGTTGGACGGAATGATACCAAAACCAAAATAAGGCCCAGCCACATTGTTATTGGTGCCGATATCAGCTTGGTAGTTTAAACGCAAATTAGGCAAACTGTTGTTTCGCACTTCAACGGCTTGTGCCTGCCTGATCAGGATTGCAGCCGAATCTGTAAGTAACGATGGCGCTTTTCCGTTCACCAGGTTTAAAAGTTGCTTGAGTGTAATGGGTGGTTGTGTTTGCTGGGCAAATAATTGCGGTGTTACTAAAAATAGCAACGGAAGCAAGATGCACCAGACTTTTTTAAAGCCCGACATTGGCAAAATAAATTAGATGTGAAAAATATTATTTTAACTTAAAAGGCTCTTTTAATCATTAAAAAGCCTGAAAAACAATTTTAAATCAAATAATTAGTTGACCTGTCAACAAGTAAATGTGAGAATTATTATAAAAGCTTTTTACAAGCGGACGTTGAATAGCTTTTACAACATTTAATAGCGGAAACAGTAAACCCAGCAAACCTAAAATGGTAACCATTAGCTTTGCAGGAGGATGGTTAAGCTGAAAAGATACAATAGATTTTTTTACGCTTGCCTCTTCCAGATATTCCGGTTTTCTTTTAGCAAAAACCTTTACCATCAGCGACGTGTGTTTTGTAGAAGTTGAAAGGGGCTGTTTTATTTCAAAACCCAAAAAAGGCTTTGCAATAAAAAATAATGCAGCTAAAATAAATAAAGAATAAATTAACTTTAGCTTAAGCATTTGTAAAAAACAGGTACTTTATTAACAAAGTAATATTAATAAACAAAGTTGTTAAATATTGTGATAACTTTAAAGGAGTAACGCAATTGTTGCAGTTATTTAATAGCAATGGAAAATTATCATAATAACTGCCCATGGCATAACCGCATGTCGGTTTTTGTTCCTTAAAACCTGTTTAAATTTTATTCGGCTTATCGTCTATGCTTCTTTTACCGTATAAAAATCATGAAATTCCCGTGCTTTTTGAATCGATATAAAAATTCAAACACAGGGTTTATAGGCATAAAAGAAGCACTATAAATTTTAAACGGGCTCTAATGCATGAAAAGGGCGGACATAAAAAGTATCATCAGAAGAAAGTACCGGCTCTGATCATTTTTATCCTACCCGAAAACCACCTTTGCAGCTTGCAGGCTGGTCCAGAAATGGGTGCCGGGCCTTGCCTAAACCAAAACAAAGGAAGGCTGGCCATAGCGGCCTTTAAACAAAAGCAGGGTAAAACTGATCATCTTTGATTTAGTACAACAGGCAAAGAAGGCAGTCGGCACTATAGACATCTAACACCATTACAGTATGAAAAATTATTAACAAATAACCGGACCGTTGCCCAACGACTCATACAATCAAATATTGCAATTTCAAAGTGCGTATCCCCAAAGATCAGGCTAAAAACCACCAATAAAATACTTTAAATAACTGTTTTTACAAACGCTTACACAGCATTTAATGCTCCCGCTTGCAGGTTAATTCCCTGGCTGGATTGACACGGGAACCATATCCAATCAGGGGGAGAGAGTTAAGGAAATCTTGGCGAAAGCTGATATGAAATCCATAGTAATTCTGAATAAAATTTGTGACATGTGTTAAAATTATAAGCTTTTTAATCCCTGCTTCCATACAAAAGTGCCAACAGAACCCGTGTTTAACTGAGCAATTGCTTTCTTGCCTTTATAACTGATATTAAATGTTTGAACAGCAGAACCATTGTTGATTACAATTAGTACAATTTTATGATCAGGCGTTTTAAAAGCAACGTTTGGTAGTCCGTTGATAAGGTTAGAAGCAATACGAACAGAGCCTGGCCTTACAAATTTGGCTGCATGGGCAACTACATAATAAGCCGGATTTCGTTTAACACTGTCCTGATCAATCGTGATACCGCCCATACACCTATCGCAACCGCCACGGTCTGTATGCGGATTACTTTTTGGATCAGCAGCCAAATTCCACTCAATTACGTTCCGGCTCCAGTTTCTTGTAGCACCAATAGTGAGTTTAGTGATATGATCTGCCAAGTCTCGTTTAAAATTACCGGGTGCGCCCATCCACTGCTCCGTAAAATATAAGGCTTTATCAGGATGTGCATCATGAACTGTAGATAAAGCTTCAATTTTGCCGGCATATAAATGGAAGGCTGAACCATTTATATATTTTTTGGCATCCGCATCGTTTAGTATCGATATTGGATACTCAGGTTTATCAGCATTGTGATCGTAAATAATAATTTTGGTATTGATTTTAGCCGCTTTAAAGGCTGGGCCTAAATTAGTTTTGATAAACTTAGCCTGATCCGGGGCAAGCATCAACATACTTGGATTGTTACCCGGGTGCAATGGTTCATTTTGAGCTGTAATTGCATCAATAGTAATACCTTGAGCTTTCATCGCCTGGATATATTTAACTAAATATTTAGCATAAACATCAAAGTATTCGGGCAGCAGGCTGCCTCCACGGGTATCATGGGTAGTTTTCATCCAGGTTGGGGGCGACCAGGACGTAGCCAAAATTTTTATGGTAGGATTAATGGCTAAAATTTCTTTCAGCACCGGTACTACATCTTTTTTATCAGGTCCTAAATCAAATTTAGACAAGCTTAAATCTGTTTCTCCATTAGGCAAATCATCATAAGAAAAAACATATTCATTCAAATCAGAAGCACCAATAGTTAAACGCAGATAGCTCATACCAATATTCTTATCGTTAGTAGCAAATAGTTCGTTTAACAGTGCTGCTCGTTTAGCCGGGGACATTTTGATAATCAGCTGCGCACTTCCTCCTGTTAATGCAAACCCAAAACCATCAATTGACTGATACGGTTTTTGATCGTCAATCTCTATGATGGAATCCTGACTTGTAGCTTTTTTAAAAACCAGAGCTTGTTTTTGTTTTTCAAATAACGAAGTTTGGTCAGCATTAGTTAACCAAACTTCGGCAGTACCTTTTTTTTGGCTGTAAGATGAACTTGCCAAGATTAGCATTACTGCTGTTAAAAAATTTTGTTTCATTCCTATCTAAATTGATTATTAAAGTAATTATAGAATACGGAAGGCTGCTTGTAGTTGCGGTTTTACCCTTAACCCATAAAGAATATGGCATTTTAACATCCGTAGCATTCATAACCACTACTGCAATTTTACTATTAGGATTAAGGTAGGCAGTAGTTAACAATTTATCCCTGCTGGCAGAACTGATAATCTGTTTAGCACCCGTTTTTATATATTTAAAGTGAGTTCGGTTTAAACTGCTAAAAGTAAATTGATTGTCATTGTTTCAAAGACGATATTCAAGGACGGTTTTTTTAGGAAAGAAAGCGTTAGCACAAAATGTGCTTATCGTGTTCGCCATGAAGTTATTGACAGACCGACGCCCGGTATGCTGTAGCTTATAGGTGTTTTTTAATCCATCGTTCATATATTCAATTATCGCTCTTTTTTTAGCACGGCCTTGTCTGCCTGTGAAATATTAGAGCCTGTTTAAATTTATAAAAGAAAAAATGCAATGCTTCTTTTACCCTATAAAAATTGGTGCAAACACTAATTTTTATAAACCAAAACCAAATACTTGTCATTTTTTAGGTGATAAAAGAAGCATAGAAAACATGTTGAACAAATTTTAAACAGGCCCTTAAAGTGCTTCATGTTTTTGCGTGGTTTGGTAATCATCTGTATGCCGTTACCCCATAATAAATCAGCCAGTGCTTTAAAGATATAGCCCTTATCACCAAACAATTTACCAAAGATATGCTCCGTCATGGAAGTCATCAGTTTAACATTCCTGTCGTCAACATTGCCCTTTGTAAGATAAAAAGCGAGTATTTCGCCCTTATCATTAATGATAAGGTGTAGTTTAAAGCCATAAAACCAACCGATTGAGCACTGGCCTCTTTCGGCCACCTGATCAAACACCTTGTGATTGTGGATCCGCCTGTTATGGCATACTTTGATATGGGTAGAATCAATAAAGTTAATACCCGAAGATTGCCCAAGACAGTGTGTTTTAAGGAATAACATCATGGGTACTGCTACCCTTTGCTGCAACTCTACAAAACGATTATAAGAAACAAGCCCCGGAAAGCAGTCCTTATAATAAGAACAAATATAGTTCAGATAGAAATGCTTGATATTGGTGAAGTGGCCGCTGTGAAAGGCGATTAGAATAGTGATGATCTCGCTATCTGCCAGGGCTGCTTTCCTGTTTCTGGTCTTAACACCTGCGGGCGGTAGCTGATGTTTAACGATCTCATCTTCAAAATCTTTACCAAAGTCATCCACTTTTACGAAAATTTCTATAATTTTATCTCTGAGCATCGGCGTTTGTTTTAATGTATTTAATTGACTGTCAATTAATTATATACAAAAATCATACCCTTTGCTCTCTTTTTTTGATCTTCTACAAACTTTTTCTTATCCCGAACTCACGTTATTTAATACTGAAATGATTAATTTGTTTAAAGCCTTCAATAGTATTTACTCTGCATGGAACAGGCATGGATGCTGCGCGAATGCGGCAATAGACCGGTTACCAACTGGACTAATCATAGCGCCGTGAGAATTTCTTACCATTCAGTCTTAGCTTAAAAAAAGCTACGATTGAATGATGTTAAGACTTGATCTTTTAGGTTATTAATTTTCGTAAATAGAAGTGTGGAGTAGTTCCAACAATTCGATTTAGCACTGATCCGCCTGAAAACGGCTGGCGTCAGGATAGAAGTTTATAAAAAGATTGAACCCCCATTTACATGCCATTACTGCTAAGGTTGCGATATGAAATTTTTGGTAGCAGTTACAACACTTGGGGTTTACTGCTAATATAATCCAACAGTTTTATACGGCTTAGTGATTCTGGTTTGATTCCTAAATAGGAAGCGATATGATATTGCGATATCGTCTGTTCTATACCTGGATAAGCAATTAACATACTATCTATTCTTTCCGCTGCGGTTTGTTTTAAAAACGACATCTCACGCTGGCATTTTCTAACCAGAAAAAACTCCCCAACGTATTTTCCAAGCCTTAGCCATTCTACGTCAGCTTCTATCAACTCATTATATTGCGTTAGTGAAAGGCAACATACTTCTGTTTCAGTTAGCGCCTGTATCGTGTGAACTGTAGGAAGCTGCGTTATGAAACTGGAGTAAGCGCTAATAAAATAGTTATCAAAATAAAAATCGGTGTTGCATTCTTTACCTTTTCCCGTGACAAAAGATCTCATTAATCCTTTTGAGATAAAGCCAATAAAATTACATACAGTGCCTTCTGTGATCAGGAACTCTTTTCTGTGATAAGTTTTGACATGCATTATCCTAATTAACTCGTCGACATGATGATCCTTAAGGCCTATCGTTTCAATTAATATCTTTCGAAATGCGTCCATAGTTTCCAATTATTTTAACATTAAAAGTAGCTAAAATGAAGTGCTTTGAGGTTAAGTGGCTAAAATCTTAACATACATCAAGAAAACAATTCTTGTTAGATAGCCACCCCGGTTATGGAACGATGCGGTTAACCGGCGAGGAAATGGTGTAATAGAATATCTTTTATGTTGAATAACAATATCAAATATTGTATTAATAATTATTGAATAGAATCAGAATAGGGCTTTTAACATCTTTTGATATTGTTTTCCGTAGCCCGTAGGGAGGTGACCGAAAGGTTAAAGCTTGATGAGGATCCAGAAGAGTTATTAGTAGCTAAGCCCGTTACTTTAAATTGATGTATGTTAAGACTTTCATTTTCGTAGAACTTTAGCCTTTTTTTAAACTTAAATTGCAAATAATAGGTTATTGCTTGCAGTGTTTAAGACTCTTGAGTGTTCTTTCAATTTTTGCCGCTTACAATGAAAATGTTAAAAATGAAACACAAGGAATTAAAGTGTAATAACAGAAAAACTAAATTTCCGCAATAGCAACACAGGTGGAAGTTTTAGTTTCAGCATCTGTATGGTTAATGCTTGTATCACGAACATCATATGAAATTATTGAACTCTTAATAAATAATCATGCAGACATTTGAATATCATATTGCATCTGACGTTTCATCTGCCATATCACTAGTCTCTCAGAACGGAATAAATGAATTTATTGCTGGTGGCACCAGTGAGGTAGATCTGCTTAAGGAAAATGTTCAACGGCCGGACCGTTTGATTGATATTTCGAAATTGCCTCTCACCAGTATAGATGACATTCCCGGCGGCAGGCTGCGAATCGGGGCAAATGTAAAAAATGCCATTTTAGCAAAGCATCCATTGATACGCAGCATATATCCAGCTATCAGTGAAGCGCTTTTGGCTGGCGCCTCCCAACAAATTCGAAACATGGCTTCGACAGCGGGTAATTTGTTACAGCGCACGCGCTGTCCTTATCTTCGTGATACCAATCAGCCGTGCAATAAACGTGATCCTGGCACAGGCTGCGCCGCAGTGACTGGATTTAACCGAATTCATGCCATTTTTGGACAAAACGATGAAGGTCCGACGAGTGCTTTTACTTGTATCGCTACACATCCTTCTGATCTTGCAGTTGCGCTGGCGGCACACCGGGCAATAATTTTAATTGAAGGAAAACTGGGCTCAAGGCAGATCAGCTTCGAAGAGTTGCACCGCCTTCCGGGCAAAATGCCTCATATCGATACGAACCTTCAAAAAGGCGACCTGATTATCGGTGTCGAACTCCCTTCATTTTCAGGAAACTCACATTATCTTAAGGTGCGCGACCGGGCTTCGTTTGCTTATTCACTGGTAACGTGCGCTGTGGCAATAAGCTGGGACGACCATAGAATAGGTGACGCGCAAATTGTCCTGGGAAGTGTCGCGCACAAACCGTGGCGGTTATATGAGGCGGAAAAATTGCTGATCGGCCAATTACCTGGCCGCGATTTGTTTCAAAAAGTAGCTGAAAAGGGTCTTGAAGGTGCGCAAACCTATGCAATGAACAATTACAAACCCAAGCTGGCTAGAGCAATTATCAGGCGGGCCTTACTGGAGGTCTCCGGTATTGAACCGTTACAGGGGCCCGCCGGAACGGTCTTCTCTTCAAGCGTGGGTGGAATTGCAGGTACCAACAATTTCCATTAAATCAAAACTAAAACGAAAATTCTATACAGAGCTTAATCTTACTTTATAAGAAACAAATGATGACAGATGCGACAATTTTTACTGCTGTTGGAAAGGCGATATCACGGGTTGAAGGCAGGCTTAAAGTCACCGGGGCGGCACCTTATACCGCCGAGCATGATGTGGAAGGACATGTTCATGGTTGTTTTGTGACCAGCGCAATCGCAAGCGGAAATATTATTTCGTTTGACAATGATACAGCAAAAAACCAGCCGGGGGTATTAGCTATTTTTACTTCAGAAACTGCACCCGCTATCAATCCAATACCGGATAAAGTTCAGGGGATTATGTATGCGGGAGAAGGAGGTTTAATCGAAATGCTTGTGCCTATGCAGGACAATGTTATCCATTACGCAGGCCAGGCAGTCGCACTGGTAGTCGCAGAAACACCCGAACAGGCCCGGTATGCTGCTTCCCTTGTTAAGGTTAACTACGAAGAAAAAGTGCCGGAATTGGATGTTGATTTAGCCAAATGGAAAAGTGTCCCGGAGAATTATTGCGGAATTCAACCGCTACAGCTATCAACCGGAGATCCGAAAAAGGCATTCAAAGAAGCCGCAGTACGATTGGATCAGGAATATGAGTCACCTATTCACAACCACAATCCTATTGAACTCATGTCGACAATCGCCAGATGGCAAGATCAGAATGGCGAGGACGTTTTATATTTATATGAGACAACACGGGTATTAAAAACACTTTCGGAAGTAATTTCTAAATGCTTGGACATGCCGGAAAATAATATTCATATTACCTGCAAGTATATCAGGGGTGCTTTTGGTTCAAAAGCCTGGATGTTCGGAAACACGCTGCTGGTTGCGGCCTGCGCAAAGTTAATTGGGAAACCGGTAAAAGTAGAATGGAGCCGGCAGCAGATGTTCACATTAGCCGGACATCGTGCCGGGACAAAACAAAGAATTAAAATAGGAGCGTCAGTTCAAGGGAAGATATCTTCAATGGAACATGCTGTACAGACTGCTACATCTATGGTCAGTGGTATGCCTGAACCATGTAGCGGGATGACCTCAATGATGTATAAAGTTCCGAACCTGGCCATTTTTCACGATCTCCGCCACCTGAATCTGCCGTCCCCGCTGCCCATGCGAGGACCAGGTGAAATGACAGGTGGCTGGGCCCTGGAAAGTGCTATGGATGAACTTGCACAGACACTTGAAATGGACCCTATAGAACTGCGCCTAGCCAATTATGCTGAAAAGTCACCTTTTACAAAATTACCCTTTTCTTCCAAGCATCTCGATAAGTTCTATCAACGGGGCAAAATGCTTTTTGGGTGGGGTAAACGGAATTCGAAACCGGGCTCCGTTCGTGTCGGGAACGATTTGATAGGTTACGGTTTTGCAAATAATTGTCATCCAGCTATGCAAAGCCCGGCCTCAGCTCGTGCTACTATCTTTGTAGATGATACTGGAGAAATCCGGAGTGCTACTCATGATCTGGGCAATGGGGCATGGACAATATTTCGGCAGATTGCTTCAGATAGCATGTCACTTCCTATTGAAAGTGTACGTTTTGAACTTGGAGATTCCACTTTTCCAATGGCACCTATAACCGCCGGATCACAAACGACAGCCAGCGTTGGGCCTGCCGTGTTGGCCGCAGGAAAAAATGTCCTTAAGGCACTGAAAGACATTGCCAGGCGGGATTCTGCCTCTTCACTTTTCGGTGCTTCTCCTGAGGATATTAAGGCCAGCGAAGGAAAGTTGTTCCGGGACGGCTATCCTGAAAGCGCTGAGAAATATTCCGAAATATTACAACGGGCGGGTCTTAAGCAAGTTGTTGCCAGCGGTGACGCCGCTCCCGGAAAAGAACGTGAACAATTTGAATTTTTCTCGTTTGGTGCCGTCTTTGCAGAAATTCGGGTTGATGTTGATACCGGTGTAATTCGCGTATCCCGTTTGACAGGTGTTTATGATGTAGGGCGATTAATTAACCCGAAAACAGCATATTCCCAGTTAATGGGTGGAATGATATTCGCACTTGGCGCCACCCTGATGGAAGAAACCATCTTTGACCCTAACAATGGCTTGCCAGTTGTTAGAAACCTAGCTGATTATCATATACCCAGTTGTGCGGATGCACCAGAAATTAATATTGAAGTGCTCGGTATTCCCGATCCGCATATCAGTGAACTCGGAGCGCACGGTGTAGGTGAGGCTGCCTGTAATGGCGTTCCGGCCGCAATCAACAACGCTTTGTATAACGCCACCGGAATAAGAATACGCAGCCTGCCCATCACCCCTGACAAAGTGCTGATGGCTTTAAAAGAAAATTGATATGAAAAATCAAAATGAAAAAAATAGTTGGGAATATCCCGAACTCAATACATTATTGAATGTCAACGGACGACAATATTCGGTAATCGCTGATCCTAGAACAACTGTTCTGGATGCCCTTCGTGAACAAATGAATCTCACTGGAACAAAAAAAGGTTGCGATCATGGGCAGTGCGGGGCTTGTACCGTGCATATTGACGGACTCCCCGCGTTATCCTGCCTAACCCTTGTGGCAGCCGTAAGTGAAAAGGATATTAGAACTATTGAGGGTCTTGCTGATGAAAATGGCAAACTCCACCCGATGCAGCAGGCGTTTATTGATCATGATGCCTTTCAATGTGGCTATTGCACTTCAGGACAAATCATGTCCGCTATAGCTTGTATTCAAGAAAATTGCGCAGGTTCAAAGATTGAAATACAGGAATTTATGAGCGGTAACCTTTGCCGCTGCGGCGCCTATCCACACATCATAGCTGCTATCGAACAAATAAAACATATTGAGGATAAAATGACGAAATTGACTTAATTTTAGAATAAAAATGAATACAGCCGAACAAACCGCAAACGTTTTTCACAAAGCGCTCAAGGCTAAAGACTGGCTGGGGTTGCGAAAGGTTTTGACTGATGATGCCAGTTGGTTACTTCCGGGGGAAAATGCAATTTCGGAACCAGCCGAAAATGCCGAAGCAGTTATAAAACGCGCCAAATTGATAGCTAAATATGGTATGCGATTTAATCTTAAAAAAATTCTGATCAGCCAGGAAAACGTGTCACTTTACCAGCACAATAAAGCTGAATCTGCTGGGATAAAGCTGGATCAGTTTGTCAATACATTATGCCGCTTGCGCAATGGGCAGATTTGGCAGATTGAAACTTTTGTCTCAGATTTGGAAGGGTTTAACCACTTTTTTGCAGAATTGCCAAATAATTCCTAAGCTGCATAGATAGAATTAAAAATATGGTTATACTATTTATTTGAATTTTACTTGGAACCGGATTCTGCTTTTTGCGATAAGCTCCGCTACTTCTACCGGGTGTGATTCATAAACCGAACAACTTGCACGTCGAATTTCCACCTTGTAGCTATGCGCTTTTTTTGCATTCATCCTTTCAAAGTCAGCACTAAAAATCCGGTCAGACTGCGCCGCTACATACCAGCAGGGTTTAAATTTCCGGACACGATTTTTTACAATGTAATGAAACGCCGTTTCGGCAATTGGTATTTGCGCATACGCTGCAAAATTTGCAACATCGTCGGGCAGATCCGCTGCAAAATCTGAATGGAAACCGGCAGAATCTATATAGTCCATACCATGAGTACCATCGATTTTAAAGTCTATCTCCTTTCATTGTTAGACGGCAGCCTGAATCAGCTGCTGTTACTAAATTGTCCAGGAACTCGTGTCTCTTTACGGCATAATTAAACGATGGAAAAACTTCTGTATCATTTGCAAGATCTTCTGCAATCTCCTTATAGCCATAGTAAACAGCGCGCGAAAGATCCGCATTAGCCCCTGGGGCACCGCCTTCGATTGGTAAGTATTCGTGAGGAATGTCCAGCTTTTCCAACGGTCCGTCACCGAAAGCTGCCTGCAGTTCCAATTTTCCGAATTGCAAGTGTCCGCTGGGTGAAGTGATGATCACTTCGCCTTTAGAGCCCTTAATTTGCCAGTACAGATTATAACCTTTTGATGCGCCACCGCGGTAATGTACTGAACACACTACGCCGTCACCAAGTGTACCTGTTAATATAATCTGGTCATTGACCAGCATTGGAACGTTTCGCTTAGTTTCTTCAATAAGCACAAAGTTATTTCTTATGGCTAATTGTGCGGAGATCTCAGTGAAACTCCCAAGCATGAATTCGACTCCATCCATTGTCTGCGCGAATGGAATTGTCATCAAATTCGCACCGTTTTTAGGATCGAGCAGGTAAGCCATAGATTCTTTTGGCAAACTAGTACCCCAGTTATCTCCCGTACCAACGATGGTTGTAGATAAAACTTTTCCGATCTTACCCGAAGCTAATAAGTCCTTTAGATACTTCAACTCCGGAAGCGCGTGTGCCTGCAAACCTGAAAAATTCCTGATACCTTTTTCAAGGGCAGCATCGTTCAATAACTTGGCTTCCTTCGTTCCGTTCCCAAGCGGCCATTCACAATAAACCATTTTGCCACCATTCAGCGCAGTGTTGACTAAATGGTAATGCGTCGGGACCTTTACCACAACCACTACAAGATCTACATCGGGATGTTTAACCAAATCATATTCGTTGTCAAATGCGTTTGGAATGCCATATTTTTCCGCGCTTGCCCTTGCGGTTTTCATGTCGCTGGTACTTACCGCGACAATCTCGAATTGCTGATTAAGTCGTTTGAGAGCGGGTATATGGGACTTAACAGCCCAGCCGCCTTCTCCGGCACCAATGATGCTTACACCAATTTTTTTGTTTTTCATAGTGATGATCATTATTTTTTCTTTGGGTTAGTTTCTGGAGAATTCAGATCGCTGACCCAAAACGCAAAGTTCAGCAATGACAAATTTAATACCGTTGATGTATGTTAAGAGTTTTGATGTTAGGCGTATGCGTAAGGTGAAAAACGTTGCTGGTGGGTCACTAGCCATGTCCGCGACTTTAAATTGATGTATGTTAAGACTTTCATTTTCGTAAAACTTTAGGGCTTTACAGGGCTTTTTTGGGTCATCGCCTTATTTTTGAGTCAACGAAGTTTTAAAAGCTTTATCGATAACAAATTAAAACCCTCAACAATTAAATTCTATTTAAAAAATGAAAACAGAAGAATTAAATGGCAGCCGGAGCAGGCGAAACTTCTTAAAATTTTCAGCATTAGGAATAACCCTGCCTTTATTATCATATGTCAATGCATCTGGAAAAGAAAATGAAAAAGCTCCGCGAGTAAAAGCTAATAAAAACAATGCCTGGGACAATGTTGATGTTTCCCATCATACGGTTATGCTCAATGATCTAAAGATGCATTACGTGACCGCAGGTGCGGGCGAACCTGTGGTGCTTTTACACGGCTTTCCTGAAACCTTGTATGCCTGGAGAAAAATAATCCCGGCGTTATCGAAACACTATTTCGTAATAGCACCGGATCTTAGGGGCTGCGGAGACACGGATCGCCCGGACGATAGTTATGACAAGAAAACCGTTGCGGGGGATATTTACGGGCTTATTCAGCACTTGAAACTGGGGCCTGTTAACCTGGTCAGCCATGATGTAGGAATGATGGTCGGTTACGCTTTTGCAGCAAATTATCCCGCGCAGGTAAAACGTCTGGTTTTAATGGAAGCCGCGCTTCCGGGCTTAGGCCTTGAAGAACTGTATAACGCCGAGAAATATCCCCGGATGTATCACTTGGCATTATTTGATGCTCCGAACGGATTGGCTGAAGCGCTGATAGAAGGGCGAGAAGCTATATTTGTTTCTCACTTTATGCGTCAGCAGACTTATGATCCTACCGGACCGGATGAACTTGCTTTGGAAGAATATTCCAGGCGGCTTTCTGCACCGGGGGCTTTGCGTGGAGGAATTGAATATTTCAGGGTGCATAAAATTGACGCCGCTCAAAACAAGGAACATGCAAAAACAAAGCTAAAGATGCCTGTTCTAACTATTGGCGGAACAGCAAGTTTTTGGTGCCAACCTGGCACCGCAGATCAGGCCGCTCGTTGAAAATCTACATAGTATAATGATTGAGGACTGCGGGCATTACCTGGCTGAAGAACAGCCGGAAAAACTGAGTAGGGAACTGTTGAATTTTTTTAAAACAACCTGATCCGCTAAAAAAAGACGCCTGAAAATTGGATTTATACCTACGTTGATAAATTATTAGATCAACGAATAGTTTTTTTTAAATATCGAAAATTAGCACTTCGGTTCATTTCCTCTTTAAAAATAAAACAGGTCTGGCTATGAGAAAACATTTTCTTCAAAATATAAGGGCGGCCCTCATATTTCTGCCCGACCAAACGAATAACCCTTCAACGAAATCATTGTAATCTGTCCAATATTTATGGTAATTGAAAAACAGGTGTGAAAGATAAAGAGCAATTACGAATTAGCAAAATAGCTAAGCATGCAAATGTTGACCGTAAATTGATTTACCGGTATTTCAGTAATCTCAACTACCTAGTTGAAGCTTTATATACTGGAAAATGATTATTGGATAGTTTTTGCTGAAAAAATGAAGCAAATGCTTCTCGATAAACAATTTTCCGAAAGTCAACAATTAATTATAGAAATATTGCAAAATCAATTTAAATTTTTTGCTTCCCAAAAAGAGATGCAAAGGTTGATTTTGTGGGAACTTTCTATCAATAGCCCATTAATGCGAAGCATACACAATACGCGTGAAAGTCTCGGGCAGGAATTTCTTGAAATGACAGACAGCCACTTTGCAGATGGAAAAGTTAATTTCAGAGCCGTGGCTGCGTTATTGGTTGGCGGCATTTATTACACAATTCTTCATACCGTTTACAATGGAGGAACATTCGCCGGTATTGACCTAAACACTCAAAATGGAAAAGAAGAGATTTTAACAGCTATAAGCCATATAGTTAACTGGGCATATAAGGAAGCGTAAATATTTAATTTATACAGACTTAAAATTTTAATAAATATCCACATTATGAGTCGATCAGAAAACGAGAAACTAAAAGAAGCTATTGTTAGAGCAAGTTGTCTATTTTTAAAAAACAAATGATATTGCCAAAAAACAACCTATTAACCTGAGTTCGATTAATTAGAAAGCTATAATTTGATTAGAAGGGGCAGTTTGATAAGAGACTGAAGGTTTTTTAGGGATAAAAGAATAGGCAATTAAACCGGCAACGATATTTGTGATAAAATTAGCGAAAGACCTATGCCTTTCCAGGATGAAAGGCCCGGTAGTTTTATCAAAACATTTACAAAATTCATCCACAAGACAGAAAATATCGCTAATTTTATGGCAGTCAATCATAAGGAATGTATTTAAATATATGAATGTCAGATACTTAAATATACTTATATCTTTTATGATTGACAAATTCTATAACGATTTATTAATCGAACTTAGGTGATTAGCTATTCGGTGACCTAAAACTAACTGATTTAAACAGGTCACCGAATAGGTCACCGAATGAATCATAAATCTTAGTCTGAAACGGGCGTTTTTTTTATGCCAAAAACGCCTAAATCATCGATTTAAGCGGTTTCGGGTGTTTTTGATACCCTTTTAGCGGAATGGACGGGACTCGAACCCGCGACCTCCTGCGTGACAGGCAGGCATTCTAACCAGCTGAACTACCACTCCGTTTTGGACTGCAAATATAGCTTTGATTTTGGTTTTTGCAATAATTTCT